>ORJL011285877.1_pt1 | contig 12062 bp, 6 predicted proteins | sample 1779941 | NCBI WGS metagenome assembly ORJL01 (sample SAMEA104232317, study PRJEB22302) | groundwater metagenome | biome: forest; feature: aquifer; material: groundwater | place: USA | collected 2011-08-07 | depth 5.8 m
ACGAGCATTGTACAGCATTGCCATCTGGAAAATCAAACGTCTTATGCATATGTAGCTACGGACGGAAGAATCGTAATTATGACCTCGACTCAGATCCCGCATGTTGTGCACAGAATTGTTGCGCAAGCTTTAGGGATTTCCTGGGGGAAGGTACGTGTGCTTAAGCCTTATGTTGGCGGTGGGTTTGGTAACAAGCAAGATGTCTGTATCGAACCTTTAAATGCGGCCATGACCTTGGCTGTGGGCGGTCGGCCAGTAAAACTGGAACTTTCTCGGGAAGAAGGCATGATTGACACGCGAAGTCGTCATGCTTTCAAATTTAAAATCAAAACTGGGATCAATCATGACGGAAAAATCAATGGAATTCACATTTCTGCAATCTCCAATACAGGGGCCTACGCCTCCCACGGTCATTCCATTGCCGCTAGTGCAGGGGGGAAATTCCGGTATCTCTACCCAACCAAAGCTTTAAAATATGACCCCATCACGGTTTACACTAACTTGCCAGTTGCTGGGGCGATGCGAGGGTATGGGACACCGCAAATATTCTTTGCCTTTGAAGCTCATCTCGAAGATATTGCCAAAAAACTCAAGCTGGATCCCATTAAGATCCGCCAGAAAAACCTTGTCCAAGTCGGGTATGTGGAACCTTTAAGTCAAAATAAGATCATGAGCTGTGGTATTCGTGAGTGTATTGACAAGGGTAGGGAATTGATCAAGTGGGATGAGAAAAAATCCCTATACAAGGAGCAAAGTGGGGATAAACGCAGAGGGGTGGGCATGGCTTGTTTCAGTTATGCTTCAGGAACCTATCCCGTCGCTTTAGAACTTGCGGGCGCTCGTCTTGTCTTAAACCAAGATGGTTCGGTGCAACTGCAAATTGGGGCGACCGACACCGGACAGGGCAGTGATACGGTGTTTGCCCAGATGGTGGCTGAAGTGCTGGGCCTTCCGATGGATATGGTACATGTGCTCTCTAGTCAGGACACGGACATTTCCCCCTTTGATACGGGATGTTACGCCTCGAGACAAACCTATGTGACTGGGATGGCGGTGGAAAAGGCGGCGTTCGAGGTTAAGGGGAAAATTCTCGAGTTTGCCCAAAGCATGACAGATATTCCGGCGCACCTAATGCATCTCAAGGATCAAAACATTGTCTACAAACATTCGGGTGAAAGCGTCCTGACGTTGGAAAAGGTCGCGATGCAGTCTTACTATGATCGGGTCTTAGCTAAGCCCATTACGAGTGATACCTCGAATAATGCTCGAATTAATGCGATGCCCTTTGGAGTGACCTTTGTTGAGGTGGAAGTGGACCTCAAGACCGGGAAAATCGAGGTCTTGGAAATTTACAATGTCCATGATTCCGGAAAAATCGTCAATCCGAAAATGGCTGAGGGACAAGTGCAGGGTGGGGTAAGTATGGCAATTGGTTATGCCCTGTCCGAACAATTGCTCTTTGATGACTTAACGGGTAAACCCCTTAACAATAATTTACTGGATTATAAACTTCCCACTATTATGGATATTCCGGATATTGGCGTAGCCTTCGTCGAAACTGAGGATCCAACTGGGCCCTTTGGGGTGAAATCACTGGGAGAACCACCAGTGATTAGCCCGGCTCCCGCAATTCGTAACGCGGTGTTGGACGCGACAGGTGTAGCCTTTAATCGGCTGCCGATGAATCCGCAACGCGTGTTCGAAGGTTTCAGAAAGGCTGGATTAATCTAGTAAGGTGGTGATGAGATGTACGATATTAAAGGGTATTTTGAAGCAGAAACCGTAAGCGAGGCAACCGCGCTCCTCGCTGAAAACCCTAAGCTGAAAATTATTGCGGGTGGGACAGACATACTCATCAAAATGCACGACGGAAAGCTAGAAGAGGCAGAACTCTTGAGTCTTCGCAAGCTAAAATCCTTAGGGATTATCCGGAGATCAGCGGACGGGACGATTATTATCGGTACGATGGCCACCTTTGCCCAGATTTTTAACGATCCCATTATTCAAGAAGCTATCCCCATTTTAACAGAAACGGCAATTTCCATGGGGGGGCCTCAAATCCGTAATGCGGCAACTATCGGCGGAAATATCTGCAACGGGGCGACGTCGGCAGACAGTGCCTCCTCGTTGTTTGCGCTCAATGCCCAGTTGAGAATACAGGATCAGCAAGGGGAACGCGTCATTCCGATCCGTGAATTTTATCTGGGACCAGGCAAGGTGGCCTTGCAACCAGGAGAAATCCTTACTGAAATCATTATATCTCCAGAAGATTATAGAGGCTTCGGGGGGCATTATATCAAGTTTGCGATGCGTAAAGCGATGGATATTGCCACGCTTGGGGTCTCTGTTGTTTGCAAGCTACAGGGCAAAACGTTTGCTGAGGTAAGAATCGGGCTCGGGGTTGCAGGCCCAACGCCTTTAAGATGCCTTGAAGCTGAAGCGTATGCCAAAGGGAAGATGATTTCAAGCGAAACGCTGACAGAGATAGGGAAACTCGCCGTTAAATCAGCAAAAGCACGGACCTCTTGGCGGGCTTCCAAAGAATATCGGGAACATCTTGTGGCGGAACTCACGCAAAGAGCCTTGAAAGTAGCCATTGTCAACGCAGGAGGTGCGGAACTTGTTTAAAAGAATAGTCTTTACGATCAATGGAAAAGCCCTTAGTTTTGAAGTGGATGTTCGTGAATCGTTGCTGGAAGTCTTGAGAAACCGTTTAGGTTATACTGGAGCCAAAAAAGGCTGTGGGGTTGGAGAATGTGGTGCGTGCAGCGTGCTGATTGACGGTATCCCCTATGATTCTTGCATTTATTTGGCGGTCTGGGCGGACGGTAAGCAGATTACGACGATTGAGGGTGTGGCTTCTAAAAACGGGGAACTGTCAGATGTACAGCAGGCGTTCGTCGAAGAAGGGGCTGTGCAGTGCGGTTTCTGTACTCCTGCTCTCGTTTTGACGACCACGGCTCTGACGCAGAGTGGCAAAGAATACACTCGTGAGGAGCTTAAAAGAGAACTCTCAGGGCATTTATGCCGTTGTACTGGGTACCAGAGTATCTTAAAAGCTGCTGAGAAATCCTTGGAAGGGCATATTTGCACCTGTGTTGATAACCCTCATTATAAAGGAAACTTACTTCAGGAGAAGTCTTGACCTCATCTGAAGTTTAGTTGAATTTATCAACAAGAAGAAGGAAAAATTGAGGAGCGATAATATGAGTGACAAGCTGACACCCATTCCCTTTAAGAAACTGATTCATTGGGTGATCGAGGAATATAAACAAACTAAAACCGTTTACGGTATACCTAAAGGGAAGTTTTATCGAAAATCGGGCGACCAACACATACGACTTTTTGGGGAAGCCCTTGATACTCCAGTTGGGCCAGCTGCCGGTCCCCACACACAATTAGCGCAAAATATCATCGCTTCATATATAAGCGGGAGTCGTTTCTTCGAGCTGAAATCTGTTCAAATCATGGATAAGTTGGAATTTCCAAAGCCGTGTATTCGGGCGGAGGATGAGTGCTACAACACTGAGTGGTCCACAGAGCTTCCAATTATGGGTGCGTTTGAAGAGTATGTGAAAGCCTGGTTTGTGCTCCATGTGCTGCAAAAAGAGTTGTTTAAGCAGGATGAACGTCGCTTTATGTTCAACATGAGTGTGGGGTATGACCTCAAGGGGATTCAATCGCCTAAAGTTGATCAATTCATCGAAGGGCTTAAAGATGCCTCTGGAACAGCGATTTTTAAGGAGTGTCTGGCTGTTTTACTCGAAGAACTTGGGTCTTTTGAGCAGCTAGATCGAGCGTTTGTTGAACAGATTTCTCCTAAGATCTGTACGTCCATAACCTTATCTACCATGCACGGTTGTCCACCTGCAGAGATTGAAGCCATCATAGAATACCTCATCAGTGAGAAGAAACTACATACCTTTGTGAAGATGAATCCGACGCTTTTGGGTTATAAGTATGTGAGGGAAACCTTCGACAAGATAGGTTACCATTATATTGAACTTAAAGAAGAATCCTTTACGCATGACCTCCAGTTCGAGGACGGTGTTGCCATGTTGCAACGTCTGAAGGACTTCGCCTTAGACAATAAAAGAGACTTTGGCGTCAAGCTGTCTAACACGTTGCCGGTGAAGATCATGAAGGGAGAATTACCGGGCCAAGAGATGTACATGTCCGGTCGGGCCCTCTACCCGTTGACAATTAACCTGGCCTTCAAGTTAGCTCAAGCCTTTGAGGGGGATTTGAAGATTTCTTATTCAGGAGGGGCTGATTTCTTCAATATCGAGCAAATTTTTGCTACGGGAATTCGACCGATTACCTTGGCCACTACCCTATTAAAGCCCGGTGGGTACTCTCGCTTTAAACAAATAGCGCAACTTTTAGAACCTCAGCTTGATAACCTAGAGTCGAGTACACTGGATTTAGATAAATTAAAAAGTCTCGCTAAAGGTGCGTTCGACGATGCCAATCATCTCAAAGACAAGAGAAGTGTGAGCAGCCGAAAAATAGCTCGAAAGCTGCCTTTGACGGATTGCTTTATCGCGCCTTGCACCCAAGGGTGTCCGATTGAACAGGATGCTCCGGAGTATATTCGCCTAGTGGGCGAAAAGCGGTATGAGGAAGCGTACGAAGTCATTGTCTCTAAAAATCCGTTACCGTTTATTACGGGGACGATTTGTAATCATCACTGTATGACGAAGTGTACTCGTTTGGACTATGAAGAGTCTGTGCAAATCCGTGGTCAGAAGTTGATTGCCGCACAGAAGGGGTATGAGGGGTTTATGCAGAAGATTGTTCTGGAGCAACCCTTATCGTTCACAAAAGTTGCCGTTATTGGAGCGGGACCGTCCGGGCTTGCGGCCGCTTATTTCCTCGCCAGAGCGGGTTTAGATGTCACGGTTTTCGACAAACGAGAGGGTGCTGGAGGTACGGTTGAATATGTTATTCCGGAATTTAGGATCTCTAGGGAAGCCATCAGTAAAGATATTGAACTGATTAAAAAAATGGGTGTGAAGTTCAAATTCAGGGTTAATCCGAATCTTTCCGTTGATAGTTACCTTGCCAAAGGATTTCGTTACGTCTATCTGGCCATTGGCGCTGGCAAGACGAATGATCTGAATCTGACAGAGGATACTGGGCGGGTTATGGGGGCAATTCCGTTCTTGGAAGCCTTTAACACGAACAAGGATTCCTTGACGCTCGGAGAAAACGTGGCTGTGGTTGGAGGCGGCAATTCTGCTATGGATGCGGCTCGAGCTGCCCTGCGGGTGAAAGGTGTGCAAAATGTTTATATCATCTATCGCAGAACGAAAGAGTATATACCTGCAGATAGGGAAGAGTTGAATTTGGCAGTAGAAGAAGGGGTCATTTTCAAAGAACTCCTTACTCCGACCTCTTTGGCCGAGGGTGTGCTGAAGTGTCAGGTGCTGGAACTAGGGCAACCGGATGCTTCTGGACGGAGGAGCCCGATAGTCAAGACGGGAGCTTTTGAAGAATTGCCGATGGATACCGTTTTGTCAGCGATCGGGGAACTTGTTGATTATGAGCTGCTGAAGAACAACGGGATCGAAGTAGCGGGTAAGGGTAAAATCATCGTCAATCAGGAAACACTTCAAACCAGTGTGAACAATGTCTTTATCGGGGGGGATGCCCTTTATGGACCGTCTACCTTAGTTGAAGCCATTGCCCATGGTACAAAAGTAGCCAAAGCCATTCTGGCTAAAGAGCAGCTAGGCGAAGATTTACAAGTTCTGTCGCAAATCCCTTTTAATCAGGCAAAGCAGTTGTTAGAGATTACTGAAAAGAAAGGGATTCTGAAAGGGGTCTGCAACGCAGAAGAAGAGTCGAGCCGATGTTTGGAATGTCACTATGTCTGCAATATCTGTACGGAGGTTTGCCCAAATCGTGCCAACCTTGTGATTGCTGTCAAGGAAGCGGGTTTAGCCGATCTGAATCAAGTAATTCATATTGATGGCTTGTGTAACGAATGTGGGAACTGCGCGACCTTCTGTCCGAATTTAGGTGCGCCATATAAGGATAAATTGACCTTATTTTGGAGTGAGACGGACTTTCAGGGCAGTGCCAACCCAGGTTTCCTTCTCGAGGGTGACGGCAGCGAGGTGGTATTTAAGCTTCGCCTTGATGGGGAAATCATCAGTGCTAAGTTTGATGAATTCGGCAAAACTGCTGTAGGGATCGAGGACTCTATCGCGGCTATTATTTGGACCGTCTTTAATCAGCATCGTTATCTGTTTTAGTTTGAAGTAACAAAGCCAGCACCGGAAAATATAAATGAAGGACAGAGAGGATTGAGACAAGAATGATCTTAATCGGTAATGGTATGGTTTTAACCCTCGGCAAACAAAATCGGGTTATTCCAGACGGTGCTGTTCTAATCCAAGCCAGCAAGATAATCGAAATCGGCTTAACTAAAGATTTGCAAACACGGTTTCCAGACGCGAGGTTTATCGATGCCCGCGGAAAGCTGATCATGCCTGGGATGATTAATACACATATGCATCTCTACAGCACCTTTGCTCGGGGAATGGATTCCAAAAGCAAAGCACCGCAGAACTTTCGTGACATTTTAGAAGGACTTTGGTGGAAACTCGATAAATTGTTATCACTCGAAGACGTTTATTACAGCGCACTGACCCCTTTGATTGAGTGCATTAAAACGGGGACAACGACGATTATTGACCATCATGCTAGCCCAAGGGCTATTACAGGAAGCTTGTCCACACTAGCAAAGGCAGCAAAAGGAGTCGGAGTTCGCGCTGCTTTTTGTTATGAGGTCTCAGATCGGGATGGCGACCAGATTGCCCAAGAAGGCATTAAGGAAAATTCAGACTTTAATGCAGCTTGTCAAGCCCAACCTGACGCAATGGTTGCGGGGTTGTTCGGACTCCACGCTTCCTTAACCTTATCCGATCAGACCTTGGCAGCGTGCAGTGAGTCAGCAAAAAGTCAGGGTGTAGGTTTTCACGTTCATGTTGCCGAAGGAATTGAAGATCTAGAAGATAGCCTCGCTAAATCCGGAATGCGGGTGGTTGAACGTTTGGATAAATTTGGTATTCTAGGAACGAAGACCATCGCAGCGCACTGTGTGCACATTGATGATCACGAGATTGAACTTCTCAGAGCCTCTCAAACTCAAGTTGTGCATAACCCAGAATCCAATATGGGGAACGCGGTCGGAGTCTCGCCAATCCTCAAGATGATCGGTCAAGGGGTTAAGGTCGGACTTGGAACAGATGGATATACGTGTGATATGTTTGAGAGTGCTAAAGTGGAAAACGTGCTTCAAAAACACGCGGCAAAAAGTCCCAGTGTGGCCTGGGCCGAAGTTCCACAAATGCTTTATTCCAATAATCCTCAGATTGCGGCAGGATTATTTGGCGGAACGTTCGGCGAATTGACTGAAGGAGCATGGGCGGATGTTATTGTCGTCGATTATGTGCCTCCAACCCCAATGGATTCGAACAATTGGAGTGGGCATCTTCTTTTCGGTGTCTCCGGACGTGCTGTCCAAACGACGGTCATCAACGGGCGTGTACGCATGCTAGACAGAGAACTTATAGACATCGATGAAGAGGCCATCTGTTCTCGTTCACGGGAATTGGCGCAGAGTATTTGGAATAGAATTTGAGGTGATTTAGTTGAAGAATGTGTTGGGACTTCGTTGTATTGAATGTGGAAAGGGGCTACCAGCCGAACCAGGGACGTATACTTGTCCAGCTTGTGGCTCAAAAGGCGGCATTATGGATGTCGAATATGACTACAAAGAGATTAATAGGATGACGTCTCGTGAGCGAGTGACCCAATCCAAAGACTATTCAATTTTTCGCTACCTACCCTTTCTGCCGATTCGCTCGGACTCTCCCCGTCCTCATCTCAGAGTTGGCTGGAGTCCACTCTATAAACCACAGGGGCTGGGAAAGAGTTTAGGGATGAGTAATCTGTATATTAAAGATGACGGACAGAATCCGACTGCTTCCCTGAAAGATCGGGCCTCGATTATTGCGGTCGTCAGAGCAGCTGAGGAAAAGGCCCCTACGGTTGCCTGTTCTTCAACGGGTAATGCCGCCTCATCCTTGGCTGGAAGCGCTGCTGCCATGGGCTTAAAGAGCATTATCTTTGTACCGAGCCGTGCACCGCAAGGGAAGATCGCTCAATTGCTGATCTTTGGAGCAACTGTGATCAGCGTTCAAGGGTCTTATGAAGACACCTTCAGACTATCGGCAGAGGCGATTGATCGCTTTGGTTGGTACAACCGGAATGCGGCCATTAACCCCTACCTTGTCGAAGGCAAGAAGACGGTTGCTTTGGAGATTGCGGAGCAATTAAATTGGGAGGGACCCGACTGGGTGGTTCTTTCCGTCGGGGACGGGTGCACGATCGCTGGGGTTTGGAAAGGGTTTAAGGATCTCTACTTGGCTGAGTGGATCGATCGTTTGCCCAAAGTCTTGGGGGTCCAGTCCACAGGATGCTGCCCACTGGTGGATGCCTTCTTGGAAGATCGTCCCTGGCGTCCGGCTGAAGAGAACACGATAGCCGATAGTATTGCGGTCGGCGTGCCGCGCAATCCAGAAAAGGCCTTACGGGCGATCCGGGAGTCTGGTGGGACGATGGTTGCCGTAACTGATGAAGCCATATTGGAGGCCATGCGCCAACTGGGTAGAACCAGCGGTATTTTCGGTGAACCAGCTGGTGTAACTGGAATGGCAGGGCTAAAACTTTTAGTGGAAAAAGGGGTCATCGGAGCGGACGAAAAAGTGGTTACAATAGTAACAGGTAATGGCTTAAAAGATGTTAAAAATGCCATTACCGCAGTCGGTGAGCCCATAAAAGTGGAGCCTTCGCTGAAAGAACTTATGGTGAAGTTGGAAGGCTGATGCGATGCGCGATGCACGATGCACGATAGTCGAACCACGAACCACGAACCACGAATTACGAATTACGAATTACGAATTACGAATCACGAACTACGAACTACGAACTACGAACTACGAAAAGTGCGAACCACGAACCTCTAACAGATTAAGTTGCCTTAAGAAAGAAGGGGAAAAATGAGAAACTTGATCGATTTAACAATAGATGAGGAGCAACTTGAAAAAACGGTGCAGAGTGTTAAAGAAAGAAACGTCGTTATCCCAACCATGGCACAGATGAAGGATCCTAACAAGATACCTGCAAAAATAAAAGAGAAATTGAAGAGGACTGGGTTATGGGACGTTGACCCAATTAACTTGTTCAGAATTTCCTGGAAAAACCAACCTGTTAAAGAAGGCGGATTATATAATGCATTACCAAACTATGTTGAAATTCCTTCTGAAATTTCAGGGGTTAAAGCAAGAATTATTGCTATGTCAGGAAAGTATTTTCCAACAGGAGCTCACAAGGTTGGAGCAAGCTTTGCTTGTTTAGTTCCCCGTTTAGTTACTGGACAATTTGATCCAACCTATCATGAAGCAGTTTGGCCTTCAACAGGGAACTACTGTCGTGGTGGAGCCTATAATTCTGCCTTATTAGGTTGTAAGTCCATTGCTATTTTACCGGAGAATATGAGTAAAGAGCGTTTTGAATGGCTTAAAACAGTCGCTGGAGAAGTTATTGCCACGCCTGGTTGTGAAAGTAACGTCAAGGAAATTTATGATAAAACATGGGAACTGAGAAGAACCCGAGATAATGTTGTGATCTTTAATCAGTTCGGAGAACTTGGCAATCATTTATGGCATTATGAAGTTACTGGTAATGCCATGCAGGAGATTATCAAAGCTGAAGCCGGCTTGAAGGGCAGACTTGCAGGGGTATGCTTAACTTCAGGTTCTGCTGGCACACTTGGTAGCGGAGACTACTTAAAAGATCAATATCCACATGCTAAAATTGCAGTTGGTGAGGCATTGCAATGTCCAACGTTGCTTAATAATGGTTTTGGTGACCATAGAATTGAAGGTATTGGGGATAAACATATACCTTTGATTCATAATGTTAAAAACACAGATATGGTGATCGCAATTGATGATAATGATAGTTTGGGTATGTTCCGTCTCTTTAATGAACCTGCCGGACAAACCTATTTAAGAGAGCAAGGTATTTCTGAAGATGTCATTTCGAAGCTTTCATGGGTTGGGATTTCCGGTGCAGCTAATATCCTATCCTGTATAAAATTCGCAAAATACTATGAGTTAACAGAAGATGATATTGTCATAACTGTCCTTACGGACTCTGCAGAAATGTATCAGTCGAGATTGCAAGAAATGGAAGCGGAAAGAGGCAAAGAGTATAGTTCGCTTAATGCTGCCATTGACCATAACAGAAATGTTTTGGGTGTTAGAACCGACAGTATGGAAGAGTTAACCTACCAAAGCAAAAAGCGTATTCATAACCTTAAGTACTATACTTGGATTGAACAACAAGAGTATGATTTGGATGAGCTGAATGCACAGTGGTACGATTATGATGAATACTGGGGCAAGTTGCATCAAATGGGTCCGGAATTAGATAAACTGATTGAACAATTCAATGAAAGAATTTTGCGGTAGCGCATTTAGGGCGGATAGATAGGCCGTAGAGTAACTTTATCGGCAAAAAGAGCAAGATTGGCTGTCGTTTGGTTATTCCCAAGACTATTTGGTCGAAATGCGGACGGAGAAATTCTAGGAAAATTAGATTGAGAAGATTGCCCATTATAACTAGGAGATTTTAAAGCTTCGTCAAGAATAGGGTAGATATATTTGTTAGAGGTGGCGGTTCTTTTATAAGAACCGCCACCTCTTTTTAAATGAAAGGGTAAATACTCAGGTCAATCTTTTGAACTGACAAAAAATTGGATTAGAAAGTGCCTTAATTATCCAGTCCAAGTCGGTGATAGACTTAACTCTATCTTTGCCATTTTCCGAATTTGCCAGTGTATCACAAAGTCTATCCTCAACAGCTGCTAGAGTAATAAATAATTTATTTTTAAATCCATTTTCTCTTGTTTCGTCCCAGATGTGCTCAGCTGGATTTAACTAATGCATAGTCTTATCGCAATTAGTATAAAAGTTCTAATTTTAAGTTTAAGGACCATGGTCATGATGTTAATGAATGTGATTTAATTGTGTGTTGGGAACATGACTGGAGGAATTGTCCGCTAGAGGTAATTGAACTAAGAGCCATAATTGATTTAGATAATTACCCCATTCAGAAACCAGGTTCATCAAAATAAGAGACCAAAATGTAGAGAATTTACCTGGTGCGGTTTTCTCCATAGTACACGCAAGTTCAAAAGTTACACAAAGGTACGAGAATATTTTTGAAAAGATTTCCGAACTTGATGAAGCAATTTGGGCAAAAGTAAGTACAAAGTATATTGGTTGGTATTCACCCCAACGTGCATTTGCATCGATAAGAATAAAAAAATCTTCAATTATCGTTGAAAGCTTTTCCAGAGGAATGAAAATAGAAGGAGTAAGAGAATTTAAGGCCAAGCCTCGTTGGATAGTTTTCAGTATTAATTCTAGTAAAATCTAATATCTTTGTTTAAAAAGATAATAGAGATCTGAAAGGAATATTACGGTTATGACAAACATCTTGTTATGATTTTTGATTGCACTCCACCAATCAGAGCACCTGGATTTAATCTCTGGGTTATTTCTTTTCTTTTCTTTTCGAATCGATATTTAAGCCTTGAATGAGTGTGGCTTCAAATAACAAAGCATTTGTATACGCTAATATAATAGTTGACCAGTTAGAGGCGTTCTGCTAACTAAAAAGTTGACCACCCTGGGCTCCAAACCTGTTAAGTTAGATTTTGCAAAGAATCAGCGAAACAGGAGGAAGGAAATGCTTAGGATGATCGGTAGTTGTCAAGGTAGTTGTAGCATTTGACCAAAATTACTTTATCACTGAATGTGTTAATCACGACACAGCCTGACGCTGTAAGTTAGCTGAAAGTGACAAGAATGACTTCCACTCGCTACCGACGCAGGCGATGGTGACTACTGACAATGGTCCCAACGAAACAAGCCTGGATGCTCGGCACTTGCCAGAAGGGACTTTTTGATCCGCAGATCACA
>ORJL010296848.1_pt1 | contig 12057 bp, 11 predicted proteins | sample 1779941 | NCBI WGS metagenome assembly ORJL01 (sample SAMEA104232317, study PRJEB22302) | groundwater metagenome | biome: forest; feature: aquifer; material: groundwater | place: USA | collected 2011-08-07 | depth 5.8 m
AGAACAACTGGCGCAGCAGCAGCAGGCCAACCGCGAACTGGTGCGCAACCTGGCGCACGAGATCAAGAACCCTTTGGGCGGCATCCGCGGCTCGGCGCAACTGCTGGAACGCGAGCTGGCCAGCGAACCGCTCAAGGAATACACCCAGGTCATCATCGAGGAAGCCGACCGCCTGCAGGACCTGATGCAGCGCCTGCTGTCCTCGCATCGCGTAATGCAGCCGGCGCTGGTGAACATCCACGAAATCCTCGAACGCGTGCGGCGCCTTATTCATGCCGAATACCACGACGTCAAGGTCAGGCGCGACTATGACACCTCCCTGCCCGACCTCACCGGCGACCGCGAACAGTTGATCCAGGCCATTCTCAACATCTCGCGCAATGCCGCCCAGGCGATGCAGGGCAAGGGCGAAATCATTTTCCGCACCCGTGCGGCGCGCCATGTCACGCTGGCCAAGAAGCACTACGAGCTGGCACTCGAATTGCAAGTGGTAGACAATGGACCGGGAATTGCCGATGACATTCGCGACAAGATTTTTTATCCCCTGGTATCGGGCCGCGAAAACGGCAGCGGCCTCGGACTCACCATTGCCCAGAGCTTCGTCCAGCAGCATGGCGGCACCATCGAGGTCGGCTCGCGCCCCGGCCGCACCTGCTTTTCGCTGATGCTGCCGCTGGCGAAGAAGAAAAAGGAAGATTGATGAAGGATATTTCTCGGCCGGCCACGCACGGCAATAGATCATGAACCCTGTCTGGATCATCGACGACGACCGCTCCATCCGCTGGGTGCTGGAGAAAGCGCTCGGCCGCGAGAACATTGCGGCGAAATCCTTCGGCTCCGCCGACGATGCGCTGGCGGCACTGGACGAGGGTCAACGGCCGCAGGTGCTGGTCTCCGACATCCGCATGCCGGGCAAGAGCGGACTCGACCTGCTGCGCCACGCCAAGGAACACTACCCCGACCTGCCGGTCATCATCATGACGGCGTATTCCGACCTGGATTCCGCCGTTGCGGCCTTCCAGGGCGGTGCCTTCGAATATCTGCCCAAGCCCTTCGATGTCGATCAGGCCGTCGATCTGGTCCGGCGCGCGATCAGCCAAGTCGCGCACCACAATGGTGCATCCGAGGAAACCCGCGCCGCACCGGAGATTCTCGGCCAGGGCGCGGCGTTGCAGGAAGTCTTTCGCGCCATCGGCCGCCTCTCGCAATCCCACGCGACGGTGCTGATCAACGGCGAATCCGGCACCGGCAAGGAACTCGTCGCGCGCGCCCTGCATCGCCACAGCCCGCGCAAGGATGCCCCCTTCATCGCCATCAACACGGCGGCGATTCCGCGCGACCTGCTCGAATCCGAATTGTTCGGCCATGAAAAGGGCGCCTTCACCGGCGCCGGCGCGCTGCGGCGCGGGCGCTTCGAGCAGGCCGAGAACGGCACGCTGTTCCTCGACGAAATCGGCGACATGCCGGCGGAATTGCAAACACGCCTGCTGCGCGTACTCTCCGACGGACATTTCTACCGCGTCGGCGGCCACCAGCCGGTCAAGGCCAACGTGCGTGTGATCGCCGCCACCCACCAGGACCTCGAAGGCCGCGTCAAGGATGGCCTGTTCCGCGAAGACCTGTTCCACCGCCTCAATGTCATCCGCCTGCGCCTGCCGCCGCTGCGCGAGCGGCGCGACGACATCCCCGTGCTGGCGAAGCACTTCCTGCAGAAAAGCGCGCAGGAACTCGGCGGCGAACCCAAGCGCCTGACCGAGGCGGCACTGAAATACCTGCAGGGGCTGGATTTCCCCGGCAACGTGCGCCAACTGGAAAACCTCTGCCACTGGCTGACGGTCATGGCGCCGGGGCAGAGCGTCGATATCGCCGACCTGCCGGCCGAGCTGCGCGACGGTTCCGACGCCGGGGCGCGCCGCGACCTGAGCGCCGACTGGAGCGCCAGCCTGGCGGACGAAGCCGACCGCCTGCTGGCCGCGGCGCCGGGTGAGGTCTTCAACCAGCTCAGCCGCGAGTTCGAGGCCACCCTGATTCGCCGTGCGCTCAACGCCACCGGCGGACGCCGCGTCGACGCCGCGCAACTGCTGGGCATCGGTCGCAACACCATCACGCGCAAGATCCACGAACTCGGCCTCGACGACATCAAGGCGGATTCCGAGCCGACCTGAAATACCCGCTTCAAGTATAGTCAGGCCGAAAACCGCCGGCCGCCGCCAGGGCCCGGCGCGAACCGGGAGATCGCTCGATGCCTGCCACCATTGCCGCAATTGCCGCCAGGCTCGGCGCCGACGCCCGCCGCTTCGACATCGACATCCTGCCCAGTTGCGATTCCACCAACGCGGTGCTGCTCGGCCGCGCCGAAGCCGGCGCGCCGTCCGGCACCGTGCTCATCGCCACCGAGCAGACCGCCGGCCGCGGCCGGCGCGGCCGCGGCTGGATCGCCAGTCCCGGCGACAGCCTGACGTTTTCGCTGCTGTGGCGCTTCGCCCCCGGTACCGCACCGGCCGGGCTCTCGCTGGCCGTCGGCGTCGCCGTAGTCCGCGCGCTGGAGAAATCCGGCGCCGCCGGAGCGGCGCTGAAATGGCCCAACGACATCCTCATGGGCGGCCGCAAGCTCGGCGGCATCCTGGTCGAGCTGGTGCCGGGCGCCGCGCATGCCGCCGTAATCGGCATCGGCCTCAACCTGCACTTGCCCGCCGCCATGCCCGACGACTTGCGCGCGGTATCCGCCGCGCTTTGCGCGCCCGATGCCGCCGCGGACGAAGACGCCTTGTACGGCGCCTTGCTGCGCGAACTGCTGGCCGTGCTGGAATCCTTCGCCACCGGCGGCTTCGCCGCGATTCTCCCGCAATGGACGGCGCGCCATGCCTTCCAGGATGCAGCCGTGAACCTCCTGTCCGACTTCGCTCCGCCGCGCGCCGGGATTTGCCGCGGGGCCGACCATGACGGCGCCCTGCTGCTCGAAACCGATGGCCGCATCGAGCGCGTTCTTTCCGGCGAAGTCAGCCTGCGCGCCGCCTGAAGCCAACGCTCATGCCTGTGGTCAGCCACCCTCGGCGCTTGAAAGTCGCATTAGCCCCTTTCATGGCCCGCCCCCTCCCATCCTCCCCCTCGCGGGGGAGGCTTCCAATTGGCTCGCTACGCTTGATATCACCAGCGACCCATCCCGTTCTTTCGCGTTAGATGATCCTGTGCCTCGATGCCGGCAACACGCGCCTGAAATTCGGCCTGCGCGATGGCCGCGACTGGCGCGTGCAAGGTGCGCTCGACTATGCGGCACTTGGCGAGCTTGCGGCCCGGCTGCCGGGCGAGCCGACGCGCATCGTCGCCTGCAATGTCGCCGGCGATTCGGTGCAGCAGCATATCGAATCACTGGCGCGCACGCGCCAGCTTCCGCTTGACTGGCTCACCAGTTCAACCGCCGCCTGCGGTATCCGCAACGGCTACGACACAGCGCAACAACTCGGCGCGGATCGCTGGGCCGCGCTGATCGGCGCGCGTTCCCTGCAGTCCGGACCTGCCGTGGTGGTGATGGCCGGCACCGCGACGACCATCGACGTGATCGACGACCAGGGCCGCTTCCATGGCGGACTGATCCTGCCCGGCCTGGCCCTGATGCGGGCGTCGCTGGCGCGCAACACCGCCGACCTGCCGCATGCCGTGGGCCATTACCGGCCATTGCCGACCAATACCGACGATGCCATCGTCAGCGGCGCGATCCACGCCACGCTAGGCGCCATCGAACGCCTGCGGACGACGCAGGGGAAGGACGCCCCCTGCCTGCTCTCAGGCGGCGCGGCGGCCGAACTGGCGCCGCACCTGGACGCGCCATGCCGCCTGATTGACAACCTCGTGCTCGAGGGTCTGGCGCGGTACGGCGAAGCAGGCGCGGCCAGCGGAGATTGATTCGCGATGTGAGCTTGTTCCTGGCGATACCCCGCCGAACTGCTTCACTATCGATGCCGGCCGGACCGGACGCCCGATCCGCGTGGCCGGTCAGCAACCAAGCAACGGGACGGAGATGTCAATGAGCGTGGTACTCACCAAGTCGCCCAAGGGCTCGCGCGAGGCGAACGGCAGAACGAATGATCTGCCCGAGCACTTGCGCGCGTTGCTGCAGGCCTGCCGGGGACGCTTCACCGTGGACGCGAAGTGCGCCGAGGCGCCGCTGGAAGAACGGGAAAAGATGGCGGCCGCCCTGGCCGACCTGATTGCCGGCGGCTACCTGCGGCCGGCGGCGGAATCCTGGCTCGACGACGCGAGCGCACCGCCCGATGCCGCCGAGGACGACATGCCCGAGGAAGCGGAGGAAACCGAGGACGAAGTCGATGAAGCCGCCCAACGGCTGCGCTCCGATGTCGCCGGGCGGCGCGGGCAGCGCGACGAGCGCACCAGCGAACTGGTCAAGCAGATCGACGAAGCGGCGCGCCTCAAGGCCGACGAAAAAGCCCGGATCGAAGCCGAGGAAAAAGCCCGCCGCGAGGCAGAGGCGAAGCTGCGGCGCGAGGCCGAAGAAAAGGCGCGGTGCGAAGCCGAGGAAAACGCCCGCATCGAAGCCGCAGAGAAGGCCCGCATCGAAGCGGACGAAAGAGCGCGGCGCGAGGAGGAAGAGGCGCAACGTCTCGCCAGGGAAGAGCGGAAGCGCCTCAAGGCGGAAAAGAAGGCGCGCGAGGAGGCGCTGGAGAAAGCCCGCCTGGAGCAGGAGGAACGGGACCGCGAAGCACTCCGGGAAAGGATGAGGTTGCGTGCCGAAAAGCGGCGCAAGGCAATCCTGCCGCTGTTCCTGGGTCTGCTGCTGCCGGTGGCGCTGGGCATGCTGCTGCTTCAGGTTCTTCCTTTCGACGGCAAGCGAAGCGAATTCGAAACCAGCGCCGCGGTACTGTTCGGCGTTCCCGTAAAGGCGGGCAGCACCAGGTTCGGCCTGCTGGCGGGACCGCAGTGGATCATCAGCGATGTCGTGATCGGATCGGATGCGTCGGCGGTGAGGATTGCGCGAGTCCGGCTCGGAATGTCATGGCTCGGCGTTTTCGGCGCACCCCTGCGTTTCGAATCGATCCATCTCGAACGTCCGCAGTTGCCGGCGGCCGTCGCCTTGATGCTGTTGCACCGGGAGTCCGGCGAGACCCGCCTGCAGTCGAGCCAGGTGATTGCCACCGGCATGGAGTTCCTGCCCCATCCCAATGGCATGCCGCCGCTGAACCTTCATGCGACTTTCAGCGAAGGGCGGCTGACGAAAATATCGGGCGGGGGCCAGGATGCCGAATCCGGCAAGCTCAGCCTGGACATGCGCAGGGAAGATCAATGGCGGCTCACCGCCGGCGCATCCCAGGTGCGCTGGCTGCTGTCGCCCGACCTGCCGCTCACCGACGTGGCACTGACGGCGGAACTGATGCCCGACGCGTTGCTGCTCAAGGAATTTTCGGCAAGCCTGTTTTCCGGCGAAATCGGCGGCAGCGGCAGGCTGAGCTGGCGCGACGGCTGGCGCGCCGCCGCCAAAGTCGAGGCCAGACGCCTCGATCCCGCCAAGATCGCACCGGGCTGGATTCTGGAAGGGGGAATCAATGGCAAAGCCGTGATGGCGGCAGAAGCGGCAAAACCCGGGGAACTCCAGTCCCACCTGGCAGTAAGCGGCAGCTTCGACATCGGCAGGGGCTTGCTCAAGGGCCTGGACCTCGACAAGCTGCTGCAGAATCGCGGCCAGGGCGAACAATTCCGCTTTGAATCCCTGAGCGGCGATTTCGCCGCAGAATCCAGGCGCGTCGAACTATCCAATCTCAAGCTGGTCGCGCCGGAGCTGAAAGCCGGTGGCGCACTGACCATCGAGGCCGATCGCTCGGCCAGCGGTCGCATCGTCGTTGAAGCCAATGCAGCCGGTTCGCGCCGCACGGCAAACCTGAAGGTGACAGGCACGCTCGCCGCGCCGAGCTATCAGCGCTGAACCCCGACGCGGACGATCCGCCCCTTGCTCGCGCCTCGCTCCTGACAGACAATGCCATACCGATTGGAGGCTTTTCATGCCCGCCCACTTTCTTGCCACGCTGCCGAACTTCCTCGCCTATCTCGGCGCCGCCATCGTCCTGCTGGTCGCCTTCGTCGCGATCTATCTTTACGTCACGCCCTACGACGAGATCGCCCTGATCCGCAGCAACAACACGGCGGCGGCGATTTCGCTGGCCGGCGCCATCTTCGGCTTTGCCCTGCCGATCGCCAACGTCATCGCCCACAGCGATACCCTGCTCGACCTCGCGGTGTGGGGCGTCATCGCCGGCATCGTGCAGTTGCTGGCCTGGGGCGTAGCGCGCGTGGCGCTGCCGACGCTGCAGGAAGACATCGCCGCCGGACGCACGGCGCCAGCCACCTTCGTCGCCGCGCTGTCGATCACCGTCGGCCTGCTTAACGCCGCCTGCATGACGTATTAAAACCTAACGCTGATGGCCCCGATCGACCGCCCCGCATCATGAAAACGCTCCACCTTCGTGCGGTGGAGCGCTGGAATATCTCGCCCCCCACCCCCATCCCCGCCCCGGGGCGGGGCTATTGATCTGCTCGCTGCGCTCGATATCACCACCGACTCATCTTTCTGTTTCACGCTAAAAGGGAGACTCTCATGGCACTCATGGATTTCATCAAGAAACAGTTCATCGACATCATCCAGTGGACCGAGGACGATGGCGACACCATGGCCTGGCGCTTTCCCATGGCCGAAATGGAAATCCAGAACGGCGCCAGCCTGACGGTGCGCGAATCGCAGATGGCGGTGTTCATCAATGAGGGTCAGGTCGCCGACGTGTTCGGCCCCGGCATGTACAAGCTGACCACGCAGACGCTGCCGGTGCTGACCTACCTGAAGAACTGGGACAAGCTGTTCGAGTCGCCCTTCAAGTCCGACGTGTATTTCTTCAGCACCCGGCAGAAGATCGACCGCAAGTGGGGCACGCCGAATCCGGTCACCATCCGCGACAAGGATTTCGGCATGGTGCGGCTGCGCGCCTTCGGCATCTACGCCTTCCACCTGACCGACCCGAAGGCTTTTCACACCACGCTCTCCGGCACGCTGGAAAGCTATACCTCGGAGCAGCTCGAAGGCCAGTTGCGCAACACCATCGTCGGCCACATCGCCGACATCTTCGGCGAATCAGGGGTGCCCTTCATCGACATGGCGGGCAACCAGGTCGAGTTCGGCAATGCCTTGCGCGCCAAGATGGAGCCGATGTTCCAGAGTTTCGGCCTGGCGCTGGACAGCCTCAACGTGCAGAACATCTCGCTGCCCGAAGAGCTGCAGGCCATGCTCGACAAGCGCATCGGCGTGAACATGATGGGCGGCATGCAGGCCTACACGCAGTTCCAGACGGCGGAGGCCATACCGCTCGCCGCGGCCAATGAAGGCGGCCTGGCCGGGCTGGGCGCCGGCGTCGGCGTCGGCTTCGGCGTCGGCCAGCAGGTCGCTGCCAGCATGGCGCAGTCGCTGAATCCTGCCGCCGCACCTGTTGCAAGCCCCGCCGCAAGCCCGGCCGGCGTAGCGCCAGGACTGACTTCCGCGGCGGCGGCAGTCTCGGTCGACGAAATCGTCGCCACCATCGAAAAGCTGCATGGCCTGGTCGGCAAGGGCATCCTGTCCCAGGCCGAGTTCGAGACCAAGAAGGCGGAACTGCTGAAAAAACTCGGCTGACGCATTCTCCACAGGTATCGGGCCATGCCCTTCAGCGCCACCTGCCCGGCCTGCGGCGCGCCGGTCGTCTTCAAGTCCTCGGCGTCCTTTCACGGCGTCTGCGAGTTCTGCCGCAGCACGCTGGTGCGCCACGGCGGCAACCTGGAAAACCTCGGCCGCATGGCCGACCTGCTGGAGGATGCCTCGCCGCTCAGGCTCGGCACCGAAGGCCAGCACCGCGGTGTGCATTTCGCCGTGGTCGGGCGCATCCAGTTGCGCTACGAAGCGGGTATCTGGAACGAGTGGTACCTGCTGTTCGACGATCAGCGTGGCGGCTGGCTGTCGGATGCCGGTGGCGAATACCTGATTTCCTTCCTCACCCCACCGGGCGGCGTGGTACCCGGATTCGCCACGCTGATGCCCAATGACGAACTGAAGCTCGCCGGCCGCGACTTCGTCGTCACCAATCTCGAAGAGGCGATGTGCATCGCCGGCGAAGGCGAATTGCCCTTCGCTTTCGGCGCCGGCTACCCGGCACAGTTGGCCGATCTGCGCAGCACCGAGGAATCCGCAGCCGCCTTCGCCAGCATCGACTACTCGGAAACCCCGCCGCTGCTGTTCGTCGGCGAATCCCTGCCCTTCGAGTCGTTCAAGTTTGCCAATCTGCGCGGCGAGCCGACGGCCAAATCCGCCGGCAAGGTCAAGGCCTTGCAGTGCCCGCGCTGCGGCAGCGCCATCACGCTGCACGACAAGGCGGTGCAAAGCGTGGCCTGCCAGTCCTGCCTGACGATACTCGAACCCGCCGACGAAAGCCTGCGCATACTGCAGAAGGCGGCGGCGGCGACGCGCATCGAGCCGCTGATTCCGCTCGGCAGCACGGGGCGTTTTACCGGCCGCGACTGGACGGTGATCGGCTTCCAGCAACGTGCCATCAGCGTCGAGGGCGTCGACTATCCGTGGCAGGAATTCCTCCTGCACCACCCTGAGGGCGGCTTCCGCTGGCTGGTCGAATCCACCGGCCACTGGAGCTGGGTCAGCAGCCTGGTGACGCCACCGCGTTACCAGACCGGCCAGCCGACCGCGACCCACGGCGGCGAGTCCTACCTGCGCTACTCGGCGGGCTCGGCCGAGACGCGCTATGTCATCGGCGAATTCACCTGGAAAGTGAAAGTCGGCGAAACCTGGGAAATCGCCGACTTCATCGCGCCACCGAAGATGCTGAGCCGGGAATCGAGCCAGACGGAAACCACCTGGTCGCTCAGCGAGTACCTGCCGGCCGAGGAAGTCGCCGCCGCCTTCAAGCTCAAGACCGCCCTGCCGGCGCCGGTCGGGGTCGGCATGAACCAGCCCAATCCGCGTGGCGAAGCCCACCGCCGCGTCTGCGGCATGTTCTGGAAGTTCCTGGCGCTGGCCGTTGTCATGCAGTTGCTCTGGGTCTTCGTTCTCGGCGGGCGCACGCTGGTGGACCAGCGCCTGGTGTTCGCGCCGAGCAAGGACGAACCGATCACGACGCAAAGCTTCCAGCTCGACAAGGCGGCGCGCAACCTGGTGCTGCGCCACGACACCGACCTCGACAACAACTGGCTGGGGCTCAACATGACCCTGGTCGAAAAGAACTCTGGCCGCGCCTGGGCCGCGCAAAGCGACGTCGCCTACTGGCATGGCTCGGACGGCGGCGAAAGCTGGAGCGAGGGCGACCGCACGCGCGAACTGGTGTTCCGCGACCTGCCCGCCGGCAGCTACTACTTCGTCATCGATCCGGAGATATCGGCGGAGAAGCCGGTCGCGGTTGCGGACCGGGTCAAGGTGATCCGCGACCAGGCCGCCTGGAGCAACTTCTTCTTCCTGCTGGCCTTCCTCGCCGTCCTGCCGATGTTCAGCCGCTACCGCGTCAGCAGCTTCGAGGCCGAACGCTGGAAGGATGCCGACTTCCTTTCCAGCGGCGAAGAGTTCGGCACGGGCGACAGCGATGGCGACTCGGGAGGCGACGACTGATGCCGCGCATCGCCATGATCCTCAGCATCGCCGCCTTTGCCCTGTTCAACTACGGCCAGTACCTGGGCTGGAGCCTGTTCTCCGACGACGCCCAGGCGCAGCCGCTGCGCTCCGGCGCGGCGCGGACCTACCACAAGTAATGCAGCGTCCCCTGCTGGTCTCGGTCTTCATCGTCGCCTCCTGCGGGCTGGCCTACGAGCTGATCGCGGGCGCGCTGGCAAGCTACCTGCTGGGCGATTCGGTGATGCAGTTTTCCACGGTGATCGGCGCCTACCTGTTCGCCATGGGCATCGGCTCCTGGCTGTCGAAGCATGTCGCCGGCAATCTGCTGGTGCGTTTCATCCAGATCGAGCTGCTGGTGGGCCTGCTTGGCGGACTCTCGGCCGGGCTGCTGTTCCTCTTGTTCACACTGCATGCCGGGCCCTTCCGCTTCACGCTTTACGGCCTGGTGCTGCTGATCGGCATCCTGGTCGGACTCGAAATCCCGCTGATCATGCGGATACTGAAGCGCGAGGTGGCCTTCAAGGACCTCGTGGCGCAGGTGCTCACCTTCGACTACATCGGCGCGCTGGCGGTATCGGTGCTGTTCCCGCTGCTGCTGGCGCCGCACCTGGGGCTGGTCAGGAGCGCGCTGCTGTTCGGCCTGCTCAACGCGCTGGTCGCCGCCTGGGCGCTGTGGCTGTTCCGCGCCCAGATCGGGCCGCTGGCGGCACTGCGTGCGCAATGCCTCGCGGTGATCGGCCTGCTTGCCATCGCCTTCGGTTTCGCCGGCCAATTCGTCGGCCTGGCCGAAGCCAACCTCTACAACGAGGACATCGTGCATGCCGAGTCCAGTCCCTACCAGCGCATCGTCGTGACGCGCTGGCGCGACGAGACGCGCCTGTATCTGAACCACAACCTGCAGTTCTCCTCGCGCGACGAATACCGCTATCACGAGGCGCTGGTGCATCCCGGTCTGGCCGCGCTGCCCGGCGCGCGGCGGGTGCTGGTGCTGGGCGGCGGCGACGGCATGGCGGTGCGCGAGATCCTCAAGTACCCGCAGGTGGAGAGCATCACCCTGGTCGACCTCGATCCGCGCATGACGGAACTCTTCGCGCAGTCGGGCCTGCTGCGCGACCTGAACGGCGGGGCGCTGGCCTCGCCCAAGCTGAAGATCATCAACGCCGACGCCCTGCAATGGCTGGAAGCGTCGCAGGAAACATTCGACTTCGTCGTCGCCGACTTTCCCGATCCGTCCAACCACGGCCTCGGCAAGCTTTACTCGACGGCCTTCTACCGCCTGCTGAAACAGCATGTCGCGGAGACCGGCCGCATCGTGGTGCAGGCCACCTCGCCGCTTCATGCACGGGAAAGCTTCTGGACCGTGGTCGCCACGCTGGAGGCTGCCGGCTGGCAGACCGCGCCCTACCACGCGCTGGTGCCCAGCTTCGGCGAATGGGGCTTCATCCTCGCCGGTCGCCGCGAATACCGGCCGCCCGCGTCCATTCCCGTGCCGACGCGCTTCATCACGCCCGATGCCCTGCCGGCGCTGTTCCACTTCCCCGTCGACATGGCGCGCGTCGCGGCCGAACCCAACCGGCTCGACAACCAGAACCTGGTTCGGATTTTCGAGCGCGAGTGGGGCAGGGTGCAGGCGCATTGAGAACTTGATTGCGGGCCGTCTTGCTGGCACTATTGCACCACAAATGTAATGCACGGAGAGGTCGAATGAAAACCGCAGCCATTCCCGCCGTCCGGGTTCCGCCCGAGCTTCGTCATGCCGCCGAGGAATTGCTGATCGACGGCGAGACGCTGTCCAGCTTCGTTGAAGATGCCGTGCGGCGCAATGTCGACTATCGACGAGCGCAGGTGGCATTCATTGCGCGCGGACTTGCTTCGCGCGACGCGGCACAGGTCTCCGGGCACTACGTGAAGGCAGCGACAGTACTCGGCAAGCTGGAACGGCGTTTGAAGACTGCGCGCAAGAAAGCGGCCATCGCCAAATGAGGCGATTCGTCGTCCGCTTTACGGCGGAAGCGGAAACTGACTTGCTACGCCTGTTCGATTACCTGCTCGAACGCGACATCGCCGCCGCGGAGCGGGCCGAGCTGGCTATTGCAAAGGCTGTCGAGTTGCTCGAAATTTTCCCGTTCTCCTGTCGCAAGGCGGGGGACGGTGGAGCAGGTCCCTTCCTGCGCGAACTCATCATTCCCTTCGGCAACTCGGGCTATGTTGCATTGTTCGAGATCGAGGCCAATGGCTACGTAACAATTCTCGCGGTTCGGCACCAGCGGGAAGACGACTACCACTGACCCCATGCGCCGCCGCGAATTTCTCGCCGCAACGTCTGCCGCTGCGGCCCTGGCGGCTTGCGGCGGCAAGGCCGCACACCACCTGCCGCCAGGCGGGGTCTCCCGCGCCAACGCGGGGCGCGGCCA
>ORJL011219968.1_pt1 | contig 12057 bp, 9 predicted proteins | sample 1779941 | NCBI WGS metagenome assembly ORJL01 (sample SAMEA104232317, study PRJEB22302) | groundwater metagenome | biome: forest; feature: aquifer; material: groundwater | place: USA | collected 2011-08-07 | depth 5.8 m
TACTGTCCCACAGCGTCTGAACGAGCCGAATCCGCTCCGGGACGCTGAGGGACAAGAGCTGTGCAACCTGTGTCTTGCTCATGGGGGAATTCTATCCGCGCAAGAGCATGAGGGGAAGGCGAACCGAGCGGGCCAGGGTCTTCCTGTCCTCGTCGGAGAGCTCGATGGGGGATTCGACTGGCTCTTGGCAATCCGGAGCTGCGCAGCGAGGAACTCGTTCTCGAGCAGCACGTCGCGAGAGATCAACTCCGCTGCTTAGGCCAGGATCTTCACGATCTTCTTCACACAACACAAAGGCCCGGAGCCTTGTCAGGCCCCGGGCCCCGGTGTTTCACTCTCGCGTCGCGTTGGCTACTTCGGCGGCTGCTGCGCCTGGATCTCCTGGATCTGCTTCAGGCGATCCTTGCTGTCTGACTGGAAGTCCTGGGCTTGCATGAGCAAGTTGTCCAGGTCCGGCAGCGAGGGATTGGCCTTTCTCGCCGTCTCGAAACTCGTGACGGCCTTCTCGAAGTACTTCTGGGCTCGCTCCGTGGCCGCGGGGTTCAGTACCACCTGGTTCTTGGCCTGCTGGTCCTTGACCTCCTTGATGCTGACCTTCCACTCGGCCAGGCCCTTCTCGAGCCACTGGACCCCGTATTCGTAGTCCTGGCCGCCAGGGCCGGCAAACTTCTGGGCGTAGGCCGCATCCTTCTTGGCTGCCTTCTGCGCTTCGAGCTTCTTGGTCACTTCGTCCGTGCGCTTGGCCAATTCCTCAGTCTTGGGCGAGAGGAGCTTGCCCCAATCGAACGACTTGACCTTGTCGATCGCCTTCTGTCCGGCCTCCTTGGTCTTGTGGGCGGCCTCCTTGCCGAAGCTGATGGTGTGGTCCCACCATTTCCCCCACTGGTCGCCACTCCATTGCCAGGGCGCCCCGGCCGTCGTGGTGGCCATGAACGTGTGCGTGGACCAGCCGAAGGTGGCCACGACGACAAGGAGGCCGATCAGGATGACGAGGCGGACCGACCGCCCGAAGCAACCGCGCTTCTTGGGCTGCTGCTGGGGCGATCCCGGCGGGGCGGGGGGGGGCTTGGGGGGAGGGTCCGTGGGGGGGGGGAGCATGGCTTTTCTCTCCTTAACCGTACGACCCTGGGATGGCTCAACCCTTTGCCTGTTGTTTCAGGTGAGTTTCGAAGTAGCTGCGCTCCACCTTGGAGCTGATCTCGCGCACGATCTCCGCGAACTCGGGCTTGCGCTGCATCACTGCGGCGGGCTCGCCCGGTCTTGGCAGGCTGGTCTCTTCGATGATGGTGCCGGGCGAGTCGCTCACGATGTAGATGCGGTCCCCTAGAAACACGGCCTCGTCGAGGTCGTGGGTGATGAGGAACACGGTCGCCTCGACCTCGGTCCAGATCTTGATCAGGAGGTCCTGCATCTCCCAGCGCGTCACGCGGTCCAGGGCGCCAAACGGCTCGTCCATCAGGATGATGTCGGGCGCGAGCGCGAGCGTCCGGGCGATGGCCACGCGTTGCCTCATCCCGCCCGACAATTGATGGGGATACTTGTTCTCGTTTCCCAGCAGATTGACCTTGCCGACCCACTCCATCGCCTCCTCGCGGATGCGGGCCCGGCGCGCGCCGGTGACTCCGACCAATGGGTCGGCGATCGTCCAGAGCGGGTTGCGGGTCCGGCGCAATTCGCGGCAGACCAGGCCAAAGGCCACGTTCTCCCATACCTTGAGGTGAGGGAACGAGCTGTAGTTCTGGAACACGAATCCCCGATCGGCCCCCGGTCCCCCGATCGGCTTGCCCCGCATCAGGACCTTGCCCTCGGTCGGCCCGTAGAACCCCGCGATCATGTTGAGGATGGTCGATTTCCCGCAGCCGCTCGGTCCGAGCACGCAGATGAACTCGCCGACGTTGGGGATGTCGTACACGCGGAAATTGACATTGCGCACGGCCGTGAAGGCCTGCTTGCCCTCCCCGAAGCGCTTGGTGACGTTTTCGAACGAGATGATCCAGTGGGACGGGTCCGGGTCGTCCGGGTAGTTGCGCGCATCGCGCGCGTGCGGGACCTGGAAGTACCGCAGGGTCTCCCGTTTCTGGCCCCCCTCGGCGGGAGCGGGCTGAGGCTTCTCGTCCATGGCTCAGCGACTCCGTTCGAAGGGGAACAGGAAATACATGACCCGGGTCCAGAGCGCGTTGATGAGGAACGCCAGGACCATGATGACCAGGATGACGACGTAGACGTGTTCGGGGTGGTTTCGCCGCTCAGAGGTCCAGATGATGTAGCCGAGGCCGTTGTCGACCCCGATCTGCTCGGCCAGGATGATCCAGGTCCAGCCGATTCCGAACGCCAGGCGCAGGGCCTTGAAGATCTCCGGCTTGGCCACGTCGATGAGGACGCGCCTCAGCACCTGGCCGCGCGTGAGCCCGAGCGAATAGCCCGTGTCCAGGTACACCTGCGGGACCGATTGGATCGCGACGACGATGGCGGGCAACAGCACCACGAAATTGCAGATGAACAGGAACAGGTACTTCTGATTCTCCCCGATGCCCGCCCAGAACAAGGTCAGCGGCACGAAGGCGGGCAGCGGCAGGTAGAGCCCCGAAACGCGCAACGGCTCGAAGAAGCAATGGACCTTGGTGAATGCGCCCATCAGGATTCCCAGTGGGAGGGCGACGAGCACGGCGCTGAAGAATCCGATCCCGATCCGCTCGAGGCTGACGAACAGGGCGCTTTCGCGGAACCGGGACCATGTGAGGTTTCGGACGAAGGGCCAGCGCCACGACACATCGAACGCGCCGGCGAGGTTGCGGTCCGTCCACAGGGCGGGCAGTCCGTCCGAGACCTCGGTGGGGCTTGGCAAGGATGGGACGCGGCGCGCCTCGCGCGGGCGGAACAGCCCGAAGCCGCGCGCCCCTGCCTTGACGGGGTCCTCGATGACCGCCTCGAGCTTCGAGGGCGACGAGGCTTGCGACTGCAGGCCGACGCCGATCCGGACGAGCGCATCCTTCAGGCCCGGGTAGGACGCCACGGACAGGGCCGGCAGCGCACCGGACGCGATGGTCATGGCAGTCACGGGAATCGCCCGCTGCTTGTTCGTCCGGTCCATCCGAGCGATGACGTTCGGTTCCTGCGGCTGGAAGGTCAGAAGCACTTCTTCGCCGAGCGCAAGAGGCTCGATTGGGTTCGCGGGGCCGAGCTCGGTGGTTTTCCGGAACAGGGCGAGGTCCTTGATGCTCGTGAGCAGCGTGGTGTCGTCCTTGCGCTCGAAGGTGGTCTCGACCCCGAGTTGGGGCGCGATCTCCGCCAGCGCCTTCTCCTCCAGCCGTCCGGGATTCCCCTGGTACGGCACCGTCTTCTTGCGCATGCTGTCGCGCGCCACGTAGACCGTGAGACGTCCGCGCATCGGGTCGAGCGCGAAGACGATCGGCTCCCCCGCCTTCAGCGGGATCTGGAATGGCATGGGGTCGAACCCGCCCTGGGTCCTTGCCTTTTCCAGATCGGCGACCTTGGCGGCATAGACGTTCTCGGAGCGCTTCTCGAAACCGGCCAGGCCGAATCCGGTCGCCTCCGCGAAGATGCCCGGGTAGTTCTCCGGCGTGAACGGAGGCATGGCCGCGGGCGCCAGGGACGGCAGGTCGACAACCACATCGGCGCGGCTGGCCGCGCGTCGCACGTGGACCTGGCGGGTCTGGCGATCCATGTCGACCTGGATCGGGTCCATGGCGTGGATCTGGTAGGCGGGAAACCGCTTCTCGAGGGCACGGTTGAGCCATTCGGGATTGTTCGTTCCCCAGCACCACAGGCCGAAGAGCACGACGATGAACAACACCGCCAGCAGGACGCGTCGAGCGACGGATTGCTCCTCGCGGATACGGAGCACGTATCCGAGCGGAGAAAGCAGCCACCCCACAACGCGCAGAATCCCCCAGAATGCCCGCGTGACAATCCCCGGGGGGGCGTCCCACGCCACGCGCTTCGATTCTCTCACCATCGGCCGGATCCCCTGAAGGGGGGCCGGGCCTCCTGGCCTTGCTCAGGCTCAGGAGGCCCGCCCTTCTGTTCTTCTACTCTTCCTTCCACTCGGGGAGGGAGACTACTTCTCGGGGGTCAGGACCTTGATCTCGACGCGGCGAGAGAGGGCGTCCGTCTCCAACGGGTTGTCCCAGCCCTGGCCGGTCGTGATGAAGCGGTCCTTCACCTCCTTGAACTGCGGGAACTTCTTCATCAGGGCCAGGAGGACGCCGCGGCTCCGCTGCTCGGAGAGCTCCTTGACGATCTGGGTGTGCTTGGCGAGGTAGTCGGCGCCCATGCCCTTCGCCTCTTCGTAGCGCGAGCGGTCCGCGTAGCCGATGATCGCGATCGAGCTGTCGCCGAACTGGGCCGCGAGGCGGCCGATGTCCTCGACGATCTTGTCCGCGTTGGCGTCGTAGTTCGGATCGACGTCGGCCCGGTTCGGGGCGAACTGGATTCGCACCGTGCGGGTCAGGATCTCCTTGCCCTTCATCTCCTCTACGGTCAGCTTCACGGGCGAGTAGGTGTCGGTGTACTCGTTCTTGCTCTCCTTGTAGTCGGGGGCGATCTTCTCCATGACGCGCGAGTCCATCACCTGGTTGAAGGCGACGGGCTTCTGCAGGTAGCCGGCCTCGCCGTAGATCGTCGAGATGTTCTCCCATGTGTTCTCGAAGTTCGACGGGTTGTTCATGTTGAGGAGGAACTGGGCGTTCTCGGCGTAGTTGGTCGAGTGGGCGTCGCCGAACATCTTCGAGGCATCGCCCTTCGGGAGGTTGTAGGCGGCGTCGACCAGCTCTGCTGCCTTCCCCTGGTCCTCCTTGACCATCGCCATGCCGTCCAGGATGCCGCGCACCAGGCCCTCGATGATGTCCGGGTGGTCCTTGGCGAAATCGGCGCGAGCCGCCCACACGTCGGCGATGACGCGCTTCGCGTCCTGCGTCGTCGAGACGAGGGCGACGTCCTTGATGCCGCTCTTGGCGGCGTCGGAGATGTTGTAGATGTCCGGCGACCACGACACGCAGACGTCGACCTGCGTGTCATTGACGAAGGCGTTGGCCGCCTGGAAGGCGTCGCCCGTGAACTTGAAGATGACCTCGTCCGGCTTGATGCCGGCGAAGTACAGCAGGTTCAGGATGTAGTAGTGCGAGGGCGAGTTCTGGGCCAACGCGATGACGCGCTTCTTGCCGTCCTTCGGGCGCAGGTCGTTGACCGACTTGATGCCATTGCGCGCGACGACGCCGTCACCGCCGTTGGACCAGTCGATCTGCTGATAGATGCGCGGCGCAGTGCGCGAGTCCTTGATCAACTCGGGGGCGAACAGGGCCATCATGTCCAGCGTGCCCCACAGGATCACGCTCTCACCCGCGGCGAAGGAGTCGCGAGCCCGGATCGGGTCGTCGATGATCGGCAGGCTGACGTGGAAGCCGTACTTCTTGAAGAAGACGCTGTCGTCGCTGGGCTTCGTGCCGTTGTTGGCCATGATGATCGGTGCCCAGCCGATCCAGACGTTGATGGGGAACACCACGGTCTTCGACTTTTCGTCCCACTTGTAGCCGCTCACACCCTGCACGGGCGGCAGCGTCTCGGCGGGCACGTAGGTGTACTTCTCGACCGTGGTGATCGGCGCGCCCTTGGGGTTCTCGGCGTCGCCGCCGGCCGGGGCCTCGGCGTATCCCATCCCCGCGAGCGCCAAGCTCAGCAGAAACGCAGACAGGGTCAGAAGTGCGCCGCTCCTGTGTGTCCTTCCGGGTTGCATCGTTCCCTCTCCTTCCGGCTTGCACCGGCGAAAAACCACTGGAATCAAACCTTGGCTGGAAATCGGGAGTGGCGGGTGGGGGCCCGATCAGCCTCTGCCGAAGTTCGGAGAGGGTATCAAGTGCCCCATGAGACGTCAAGCGGCGCAGACCTCCTGCTCATCCTTTTGAGCTATAAGCAGTTAGGGAAACAGGCGGACAGAGGGAGGTGGGGGCGGCCCTGCGCGAAGCGGAACTCGCCGCGGGCCTCGAGAAACGGCGCTCGAGCTGGAAGAGCCCTACTTGTGGAAGGCCCCCATCTCGCCGAGCTTCCCCTCGTTCGAGAGCGCAATCCACCCGTTCATCTTGGAGGTGATCGACCCGACCTGGACGGGCGTCCCCGCGGCAGGTTCGCCGACAGCACACGAAACGCCACTTTCCCGGTACGTGAGCGGAATCGAGTCGGGTACGGCGGCGATACTGTCCCACAGGGTCTGAGCGAGCCGAATCCGCTCCCGGACGCTGAGGAACAAGAGCTCTGAAACCTGTGTCTTGCTCATGGGAGCATTCTATCCGCGCAAGAGTCCTGGGGGATGGCCGCTACGATCCCTCTCTCCAGACGTCGAGCGAGGGGATGACGAGGAACGCTCCTGTCGCCTCTACCGTCACCTCGGTCCGGAACGCCCTTCGGGCTTTCGCCGCAGGGCCAGGTCGTACGTGTGCGTGGAATCCGAGGAGGCAAGCTTCTGCAGGAGGCCGGCCAGCGGCTCCTGGTCCGCGAGGACTCCCGAGTCGGCGAGCGTCAGGGCATAGAGCGCCTCCGCGGGGCACCCGAACAGCTCGCTGTGGAGGCCCTGCGCCTCCAGGTAGGCGACGCCCTTCCGTACCGCCTCGTCGATCTGCTCCTGCGGCACGGGCTGGGCGCAGAGCGCGGCGCTGAAAAGGAGGAGGGCCATCCGGATCTTCATCTTGTCTTCTCCCCCCCGCCCGGGTGGGACGCGTCATCCCGGGCCGCCTACTTCCCCGGCTTCGGCAACTCGACGGTGAACGGGTCCCCCTTCCACTTCGGCGGGGAGAAGAGGATCTTCCGCGGCGTCGCCTCGTAGGCCGTCTCGAAGTAGAGGCGGATCGCCCCCGGCTTCCCCTTCCCGAGCATCAGCGGCGGCGCGTCGGTCGTCCCCGCGTCGGGCGCGAGCGGCTTCATCTCCTCGTCCCGCTCGATGCGCAGCGTGAAGTCGGCGGCGCGGATGACGAGGCTCCCCAGGTCCTCGCCGTTCGTGATCTTCACCGTGATCCGCCACAGCTTCTTCCCGTCCGTGCGGTGGATGCCGTCGATCACGCCGGAGAGCGCCTCGAGCCCGCCGGACGCGAGCACGATCGGAGGGGACTTCTCCTTCGGCGCCTCCTTCGGCGGCTGCTCGTCGGGAGGGACCTCGTCCGGTGGAGGTTCCTCCGCGGGCGGCGGCTCGGCCGTCCCGCCGGTCGTCGGCGTCCCCTGGCCCGCGGGAGGCGTCCCCTGGCCTGGGGGCGGTGCCCCTCCCGGGTCGGGCGGAGGCAGGGCGGTCGGGTCGACGCCCGTCCCCTGGCAGACAGGGCAGGGGACGACCTTCTTCCTCTTGCAGAGCGGGCAGGGCCCCTGGATCATCCGGGTCCCCTTGCACCTGGGGCAGTCGACGGCGCCGTGCCTGCAGTTCGGGCAATCGACGAGGCCGAAGGTCCCCGAGCACACCGGGCACTTCGGGTTCTTGCCGCCGCACGTGGGGCAGGGGACGCCGGCCGCCCCCTTGCACGTCGGGCAGGGCAGGAAGCCGCTGCCGGCGCACTCGGGGCAGAGGATGTCGGCGATCCCGTTGTCGCAGCTCGTGCACTTGACGACGCGCCTGCCCTTGCAGTTCGGGCACTTCGGCCCCTTTGCGGCGGCCTTCGGAGGCGTCTTCGGCGGCGGGTTCTGCGCGGCAGGGTCCCCCTCCTTCGGAGGGTCCTTCGGCGGATCGACCGCCGGCGGGGCGGCCTTCTCGATGTGGTCGATGGTCGCCTCGTCGATCCAGACCATCTTGCCGGCGTCGGTCTTCACGCCGGTCTTGCCGTTCGCCGTGCCGACGACCTTCCCCTCGATCTTGGATCCGTCCTTGAGGACGATCGTGTCGGCGGACGCCAACGTGCAAGCGAACAGGATCGCGATCAGGATGCGCATGGCCGGATGGTGACCTCCAGAGACGGGACCCATCAAGGATTCACGGCGCGGATGCGGCCGTCCCCCTTCTTCCACGCGCGTCCGTCCGGGAGGGCCCACCTCCCGGGGATCGGCCGCGCGCACTTCGGGCAGGCGCCGTCCTTCAGGCAGTTCGTGCGGACATGGAAGCCGTACCGCTCGATGAGGAGCTCGCCGCACTCGGGGCACCGCGTGTTCTCCAGGTCGCCCACCTCGCCGGGGCGGTTCCCGGCGTAGACGAACCTGAGCCCCTCCTCCTTGCCGATCGCCGCGCCGCGAATGATCGAGCGGGTCGGCGTGTCGTCCTTGTCCTGCATCTTGTAGTCGGTGTGGAACGCGGTCACGTGCCACGGGATGTCCGGCGAGATGTCGCGGAGGAAGCGGGCCATCGCGCGCAGCTCGTCCTCTCCGTCGTTGAACCCCGGCACGACGAGCGTGACGACCTCGATCCAGAACCCCCTCTGGTGGATCGTCGCGATCGAGTCGAGGACGTTCTTGAGGACCCCTCCCAGCTCGCGGTACCCCTTCTCCGTGAATCCCTTCAGGTCCACCTTGTAGAGGTCGACCCACGGCCGGATGTAGTCGAGCACCTGCGGAGTCGCGTTGCCGTTCGAAACGTAGCCGCAGACGATGCCGCGCGCCTTCGCCTGCTGGAACACCTCGACGGCCCATTCGGAGGTGATGAGCGGCTCGTTGTAGGTGCTCACCATCACCGCAGCGCCCTGCTTCTCCGCGAGGGAGGCGAGCCCCACGGGCGAGGCGTCCTCCGGCGGCGCGGTGGAGGCGGGGTCGCGGAGCGCCTGGGAGGTGAACCAGTTCTGGCAGTAGGGGCACTTCAGGTCGCAACCGAGCATGCCGAACGAGAAGGCGAGCGCGGCGGGGTAGGCATGGAAGAACGGCTTCTTCTCGATGGGGTCGCACTGGAGGGCGCCGACGTACCCGGTGGGGGCGTAGAGGGTCCCCTCGCGGTTGAAGCGCACGCGGCAGATCCCCGGCCTCCCCGCCCGCACGAGGCAGCGGTGCCCGCAGGCGAAGCAGCGGACGGCGTCGTCCGGCAGCTTCTCGTAGAGGACGGCCTCCTTGGTGCGCTCAGAGAGGACCTGTTCGAGCGTCGGCATGGGTCCCTCCACTGGGATCGTAGCAGCGCCCCGCGTCCAATGCAACGCCGCTACACCCTGCTCCCGACGCAGCGACCTCATCATGCCGCGACGAGTTGAGACAGTGCCTGCGCCGCGCCGATCGACAGGCCTCTGACGCGCGCGCGGTGGGGAAGCAGAGAGGGCGGGCCGGCGGACACCTCACCGGGGCTTGCGGCTCGCGGCCCTCGTCGCCGCCTCCGCCGCGGCCCTCTTGAATCGCTCGGGAAGCGGGCCCTTGGCTACCGCCTCAAGAACGCCCAGCGCCTCGGGCGTTCCCGCCCATTCCAGGGCCTCGATCGCCCGCAGGAACTGAAGTGCCCCAATCGCCGTCGCCCCCGGTCGCGCGGCGGCGCCGAGCAGGTCCTCCAACGCGCGCTTCGTCTCGGCGACCCGCGTGCCCGCGAGTGCCGTCCGCAGCGACGGTTCGGCAAGCGACCCGAGCTTCGCCAGTTCTTCCGCGGCGGCGGTTCGCACCTCCTCGTCCTTGCTGTCAAGATCCGCGACCCACTTCAGGATACGCGCCTTGTCGGGGCCAGCGGAGAGCTTCTCGTTCAAGAGGGATATGCACTCCCTGCCTCCGAGCGCGAGGGTCCAGACGGCCAAGTGGGCGGTGTGGCCGTCGGAGTCGGCGAGCGCCTCCCACAGCGCCGCGGGATTGGCGGCGGCGAGGTCCGCCGGCTGCACGCTCGACGGCCTCCGCTCCCACACGATGCTCGTGCAGTCCTCGCTCCCGGACGCGACCCGGAGCCCGTCAGAGGACCACCCCAGCGCGAGAACGGCTCCCTCGTGACCCACGAGCTTCCGCACCTCCTGCCCCGAAGCCGTCTCCCAGAGGAGCACGAGGCCATCCCCATCCCCGGTCGCGAGCATGCCCCCGTCGGGAGACCATGCCACGCAGCAGACATCCGCGTCGTGGCCATCCATCTCCAGCAAGGCATCGCCGGTAGAGGCATCCCACAGGCGCACCGTCTTGTCGCCGCCGATTGAGGCGAGCATCGTCCCGTCGGGCGACCACTCCGCCTCCCGCGCCGGCTTCTTGTGGCCCCGCAGATCGAAGCAGACCTTTCCGGCTTCGAGATCCACCACCTGCGGATCGCCGGCCCCGACGACGACCACGAACCGCTTGCCGTCGGGCGAGAAGGAAACCTGGCCGCGCGCTGGGGCATCGCCGCGCCTGTCCGGCGCGGGACTTCCAGGCTTCGGCAGTTGCAGGATCCTCGCCTTGTTCTCCTTGGAGGTCTCCCAGAGCGCGACCTGGCCCTCACTCCCCAAGCAGGCGAGGAGCCGTCCATCGCCGGAAAACGCGAGCGCCGCGGCGCCCTTCGTCGCGCCGTCGAGTACGGCGACCCTCTTGAACGTCGCCAGGTCGTGCACCGCGATGCCGCCTCCGTCAAGGAGGTAAGCAAGACGCCCGCCGTCGATCGACACCGCCGCACAAGAGGGCGCCGGGCGATCCACTTGCAGGGAGCGAATCTCGCGCCCGGACGTCGCCTGCCAGGACTGGATGGAGTGGGAGGAGGCGGTGAAGAGAGTCTCGCCGTCGGACGCGATGCCGACCCATTGGATGGGGGCTTCTTGGTCCGCGGAAGCCTCTCGCGGCACTCCGGTCGCCGCGTCCCAGAGGTGAATCCTACCCTGCACGGTCCCGCCGGCGAGGAGCCTTCCATCCGGTGAAAGCGCGACGTCCGCGAGAGTCTCCTCGACCGGCGCGAATCGATCGATCCTCTTGCCCGAGGGAACCTCCCAGAGCAGTGGGCGGTTCGAGCCGCTCGAGACGAGCTGCCGGCCGTCCTGGGTGAACACGACGGAGAGGACCTGGCTCTCCACGGCATTCCCGGCTTGGACCTTCATGATCTCCCGGCCGGTCGCGACTTCCCAAACGCGGACGGCGCCTTCGCCCTGGATGCGACCGCCGCCCCCTGCCGCCAGCTTCCCGTCGGCTGACACGGCCAGGGACGAGAGCCATTGGTCGCCGAGCTCGATGCCTCCGGTCCGGCCTCCCGTCTCGGGGTTCCAGAGTTGAAGCTCGCGCCCATGCTCGCCGGCTGCGAAAAGCCCCTTCCCGTCGGGCAACCACGCGAGGCAGCGCGTCCAGGAATCCGCGCGAAGGGCGCGGAGTTCCTCGCCGGTCGCGGCGGTCCAGATGTGGATTGCAAGATCGTCGCCTCCGGCTGCGAGGCGGGTCCCGTCTGGTGAGAAGGCGACCGCGCAAGAGCTCTTGCCGGCCCTGAGTTTTCGGATCGTTTTGCCGGTCTTCATGTCCCACAGGCGGACGACGCCGTCGCTGCCACTCGAGGCGAGCGTCGAGCCGTCGGGGGAGAGCGATAGACTGCCGACGCCCGATCCCTGGCCCCGGAGCATGCGGACGATGCCCATCGAGCTGGCGTCGGAGACGTGAATCACGCTGTCGAACCCCGCGGAGCTAAGGAGGGACTGACCGTCGGGTGTGAAGAGGAGGGACTGCGTGCAGCCGGGGTGAAGGACGCGGACCCAGCCCGCGCGTGAGATCGCGCCGGCCGGAAGGGGGACTCCATTCGCATCGCGTCTTTCGTCCGGCCGATCCTGCGCCAGGAGCGCGAGGGGAGCGAGCAGAGCGACGGCGAGGAGAGAGGCGCCGGCAAAGCACGCGTTTGCTTGTCGGGATTGGGCGCGATCGTCGCCGCAGGCGCAGTACGGTTCAGCGCGCTCAACCGAAGAAGCGTTGCCCGGAGTCACCATGACACGCCGACCTCCCTCTCGAGCGGGCCCGCCTCTCGCTCACCCGCCGCCCCCCCCCGCGGGGGGGCCCCGCCTCCCGCGCCCCCGCCGCCGAGCCGCGGCTCAGCCACATCGCCGTCAAGGTAAGGCCCGAAGGGCCGACATGAACAAGCCCAGGGCGAAGCCCTTATCTTTACCCGGATCTTTTCAAATGACGACGGTTCCGACGAACGAGATTGGCACCCTGGACCAGCACCTCCAAGACGCGCCATCCGCGCCA
>ORJL011854959.1_pt1 | contig 12056 bp, 15 predicted proteins | sample 1779941 | NCBI WGS metagenome assembly ORJL01 (sample SAMEA104232317, study PRJEB22302) | groundwater metagenome | biome: forest; feature: aquifer; material: groundwater | place: USA | collected 2011-08-07 | depth 5.8 m
CTCCAAAAAATCCTCCCTCCAAAAAGTCTTCGGCTCGAACCTCACCCTCCACGCGCGCGAAGCGCGCGGCGCCCCGCAGAATCAATGGCTCTCGCTCGCGCAAGCAAAAACGGATTTCCCGAAAATGGGTTTAATCTCTACTGTGGTGACCCTAACGATACCAAATTCAAAACCCTTAATCCAGCAATTACAAGCAATCAGCAAAGCAGCCGTTAGGTTCGCTTCTCTCCAAAAACGAGGATTTGTGCCTGTTAGGCAGTCATTAGGAATACTCCCTTAATAGGGTTAAAACTCCTTCTTAAAGTGTACTATACTGTTCCTGAGAAGATTAAAAGATATTAATAACTAGCTCATGAAAGCTGAAACTAAAACTGCATTGGAGCACTTTGCGCATCTGGATACTTGGAGTTCTGGGCATCCGTCAGATTCAGAAAGGTTTTGTGAGTTTGTGTCTACAGCATATCGGAACGGGGATTATCATCTAGACAGGGACGAGTTCATGGGTGTTTTTGGGAATTTGAATGAACACCTTGCTCCGAGGGCGGAAAAGTTCCTGTTTCGCTTTGATGATGGTATTGAGCTATTACGGAATTTCCACAAGGCATAAGGTGATGTTTCTATCCAAGTATCTTGGATACTAAGTACTCCAAGTATTCAAGGTGTTATCCACATGACGTATGAACGCCATGTGCTTTTGGTGCTAAGATAAATGGACAGACTTTGTTCTGTAGATGAGTTATCATCTTGAACTTTGACAAGGCGTATAGGTAAATATCAAACATTTTTTAGAGGTACATAAAAGTATCAGGTAGCAATACCTTCTGCGGGGCATGACGGGTTGGCTTTGCCACTCGTTATACCTGAGACGCTTAGACACAGTTAGAAGTGTCATAAAGCACATCATGTGTAAGACATGGTCTAGGGGCATCAAGCAAAAGACATGTCAAAGTCACTAGAAAATTGTTTGATGCCTCAAACCATGGAAAACTTGAAAAAGTTTCTCCGCTCGTCTTCCGATGTGAAGAACTGGCTGGAGATTGTTCAAATTCTTTCATCGGTTGTGTTGAGGTTAATTCACTTTTTCTTCTTCAAGTAAAAGATGAAACCTATGCACTTTACTGATGCCCTCTGAGACTAAGACTGGTTTGGTAACAGAGAGAATCAATAAAGTATATGTCTTGGCAATATTGTAGTTCAAAAGACTTCCCAAAAATCTTTACAGAAAAGAACTTTTTCTTTTTGCTTGATATAAAAAAGGCGGAGTTCTTACAGATCGCAGCTGAAAAGATAACTCATTATAGAAAATGGAAAAAAGTTAAATCAGACGGTGTTAAGTATAGAGAGATTTATAACCCAGATAGAAAACTCAAATATTTGCTGAAGAAACTTAGCAAGAGATACTTGTCCAAATTCAATTACCCACCATTCGCTCACTGTGGACCAAAAGGGAGATCTATTATCACGGCATGTAGAGGTCACGAAAGGTTCATTCATCATGTTTCGTTGGATATTGAGTCATTTTTTGACAGAGTTTCCAAGTTAGTAGTAGAGCGCACCTTACTTGCCGTGGGAGTGAATAAGACTATTGAAAAGTTGATAGTAGACATATCAGTGGAGGACAATCGATTACCACAGGGATTCCCAACAAGCTCGCTGCTGTCTGCTTTGGTTGTAAGTCTTGCCCTCCGTGATTTCTATACAGAGTTTGAAAGCAAGGAATTGCAACTCTCTTTATATGCTGATGATATTCTTATTTCTTCAAATAATAAACAATTGCTGCTAGACGCAGAACGATATATTGCTGAAAAATTAGAAGCAATAAAGCTGTCTTTAAATCCTGACAAAAAGACTGAAGGAACTGGTACCAAATTTCTTTGGTTGAGTCTTCGTATTCATCCAAAAATCGCGTTGCCGAGAAAGAATCTTAGGGATTTGCAAAAGAGTGTGTATGCACATAAAACTACAGGAGCTATTCCTAAGGGATTCAAACCGAAGAAAAGGGGCGATCTAAAAAAGCAGTGGAAACTTAGTGTTAAGGGAAAGATAGACTTTGCGCAATCGGTCAATAAAAACAAGCTTCTAGAAAAAATCTCAAGAGATTCCCAACAATAATCATATTGAGAGCGTAGTACATCATTTTGATGTTTTGTGTTTACGAGCGATAGTTACTACACGATGAAAACTGTTGCAAGAACAACAAAGAAACTAGGCGGCATAACTGGCAAAGGGTTTATGCCTGGGAAGTCAGGTAATCCTTCTGGTCGTCCAAAGGGTTCTTTCTCAATAGTGGAAAGGATAAAGCGTATTTGGTATGAGAATCCGGAACAGTTTGAGAGCTTTGTGAAAGACGTATTGAAAGACAAGAGTTTACGGCGTGAGATTATTCATCAGATAGATGGAAAGCCAAAACAAGCCATAGAGCTTTCAGGGGAAAATGAACCAAGAATAATATACCTCAGGAAGTAATAGGATTTCCAGCAGTGCAAGGATTTGATAGACTGCTGATATGTATAAATTAACTCCTTCGGACTTTAAATACCTATGGGAAGAGTGCAAATTCTGCTACTACCAAAAGGTAAAAAATGGGTTTTTGCGTCCCTCGGCTCCATTTCCAAGTATCTTTAATAAAATGTCGGGGCTATTGCAAAAAGGGATGATAGGCCATAGTCCAGATGAATTTTTTGAGGGATTGCCAAAGGGTACTTTTCTAGCAGAAGAAATGAAACTCAACTCCAAGCCGTTGCCTTCAGATAAATCTTATATAGCTGGACGACTAGATCTTCTCGTTAAGTTTGAGGACGGAACTCATGGTGTTATCGATGTGAAAATGGTTGACCCTAAGGATGAAAATCTAGCGAAATTTGATAAGCAGCTTCACTCCTATAAATATGCTCTAGAAAATCCAACTGATGGAGATTCTGTTTCAATAACAAAAATGGGATTGTTAGTGTTTCCTCCAGTGGACATAAAACCAAGTAAGGGATTTATGTATTACAAGGCAAAACCAATATGGAAAGAGATTCCAATCAATGTGGAAAAATTCTACAGCTTCGTGACAGAGGTTGAGGAATTGCTTGAAGGTTCAGTACCTATAAGTAACCCATCCTGTGGTTATTGTAAATATAGGGGTGTCAAATTAACTTGAGAGTATGGAAATCAAGATTGCAACATGGAATATGGCCTATTGGCAGCACAAAGCGTATCTAGAAGACGCGTGGCAATATTTTGTGAATGAAATTGATGCTGACTTCTTTCTCTTTCAAGAGGCGAGGCCTTCTAAAGAAATCCAGAATGATAAAAGCCATTTTATTTGGAATGAGATAGGTGGGACTCGTCCTTGGGGTTCTGGGGTGTACAGCAAGAAATACAAATTATCGGAAGAGGTAATCAACACTCATCTGAAAGGAACTTTCACTGTCGCCAATGCAGAGATAGATAATATAAAATTGACACTCATTTCGCTTTACGGATTAATGACAGACACCTATTCAATTACCAATCTTCACAGGATTTTGTCTGACTTAACCCTCCTGTTTGATGGAAAGGTTGGAGGAAAAAGAAATGTAATCCTTGGTGGCGATTTGAATGCGAGTACACAATTCGATTCAATACAGAATAAATCTCACGAGATATTCTTTAATCGGCTAGAAGATTTCAATTTACAGAATGCATACAAATTATCTGGCAATAAATCGCATGTTCAAACTCTTAGATTTGCTGGCAGTAATATCCCTTGGCAAAATGATTACTTTTTCATCAGTAAGCCCATCGCAAAAGGGTTTAAGTCATATAACATCATTGATGATGATTCCGTTAGGATATATAGCGACCACAATATTCTGGTCATAACACTAGATTTGTAAGTAAATTGTACGAGTTTAAATCGTCACACCAGCATTCATTTTGCTTGTGTAGTTAGCATAGATTTCTAGATCTGCCTTGCAATTCTCTTCAAAGTGCCTCTGTATCTCGGCTGCTCCAGTATCGTGATTTTCATTTGCATAGTGGTACTCACTCAAAGCCCTTACAGCTATGTTCCAGTCCACATCCTCAGTAGAACAAGTATTTCCAAAATCCTGTCTTGATACAAAGTAGAGATTTCCTGCGTATTGGTCTGTTACATGTGTTAGCAGCTTAATAATTAAATATGCCTTTTCATTTCTTGATAGAGAATTCTCCGATCCCTCACAATCTAAAGCACTCATCCGAGAGAGAGTCTCGCTAAAAGTACTTTCTTCCGTAGCATTCCTGTTTTTAGTTAACTCTTCGTCCATATATTTATTAACGGCGTTCAGATACTCCTCCTGGGTCTTGTAATCCTCAGAACATATATGGTGAGTAGTTAGTGAAGCTATCTGTGAGAATGCGTACCATCCAATAGGAACAAAAGAAACAATTATTATTCCGATTACAACGCCTTTGCTAATATTTTTTGAAACTTGCTCACTTGGGTACAAGAAAGAGAACTTTTCTCGCATCTTTCTTTCCCAGTGTGAGTCATTCATGTTTATTTGATTTATAAACCAATTTTAGACGCTCCAACTCTTTCTGCATTTTCTCATCTTTTACTGATTGTTCTCCCAGTATTCGTTCTCTCGCTTCAATCTTTTTGTAGATTCCATGTGTCTTACAATCATCATCACAGCAACCCACAAGAAGGCATTTACGACACCATGATTCGTTGCATTGGCAGGTCATTGTTTCCTTGTTTATAAACATAATTTCAGTTATCTAGGCACTTACTATATTCATTAAGATAAATGCCTTTTATCTCATTTACCATTTCTGGTCTTAATTTTGCTACTGCATCGTTAAGATAAAGCAAATAATTTTTCCTTTGGAAAATTTGTTGTTCAATAGATTGAATCAATGGCTCATATTCTTTTCCTTTTTCTCTCATCAAAGACAATTGCTGTTCAGGAGTCAATATGTTTTCATCTCCAGGAGACCATGAAGGAGAAAGAAGCTGTTTACGAAGCAATTCTTGTCTTTGTACTTCAAGGTTTTTAATTTCTAATTTATAATCTTCGACTTTTTTTAATAACCCTAAATTATTTAATGAAATGGCGAACTGTTTATCTATCTCACTTTCTATGTTTGATACTTTGATGTCATAGACTGCTTTACATTTCGCGATCTTCATTTCTGCGCTTTCAGTCTGTGGAATTACAGTGGTTGGAGTAACGCTATTACCAATTGGTTTTGCACCTCCACTATTAGGTGATGATTTGGTTTCCTGTTTAGTGTCTGTCTGAGTAGGTATTATTGTAAATGTGCTACTTTCAATTGCCTCCTGTGTTGCAGGAGTTATTTTGTGTGTGGGACTAGGAGCAAAACCCATAAGCACAATTACTCCCACAAGTATCGCTAATGAAATGAAGTGCGCCATGCTCTAGGTTTTTAGGTTGATAAACCTCGTAGCGGATTGAGCAACACAAAGCCCGCCACTTAGGTGGGTCTTGCGACCCCATAGAAGTTTCCCCCTATGACGCTCTAGACGTATCCCTAAATGACGGGCTTTCTGCCGTCTAGAGCGATTTGTGACCATGCTTCCAGACAATCTGAAAGTTTAGGTCGTTTTTAGTATACCTCTTCGTGGCTTAGGACAAAATTGGTGTTTTTGAGTGTAGAATGACAATATGGAGTTGACTGAGGAAAAGGAGAGTCAAATTGTGCAGCTTCTTCAGGTGATAACTGAAGAGACTGCCTTGTTCCGAAAAACGAGCAGTACAACAGTAGTAAAAATTCCTTTTTCTATTTTGAAGGAAAAAGAGATTTCTCCTGATAAAGCAGAAAATCTCATTGGGTACATGAATAGAATCTCAGGTTCTTACGAAGAAGGATTGATTGAAATTCTAAATGGCACAATTTACAAATACAAAGATGGCAGCCCAATTGTCGGTACGATGTATACAGAATCATTTGATGTACTTGAGAATGTGAAGATAGACGATGACGAAAGATTTCTCCTCCTGTGGCTTCACAACTTTGGGAAATTGAAAAAGAAGGTTATGGACTCATTACGCTTCAATGTGGACACAGCTCCACAGCATATAGTAATTGAAGATACGCCAGATGATTCTAAGTGGAGCTTTCTGCAGCTTCGATTTATAGATGGATGTACGCTCCATGCCTTCATGCACGTTAATAACTCAAATTGGAATAAAACTGACATCGGGCGCAAAGAGCTTGGACTCGAAAAAACAAATGGTTTGCCTAAGGAGCAGTGGCATCTCTTGGAGGAAGCAGCAAACAATAATGGACGTATTAAATTATCTTCATCCAAAATTGATCCAGAGAGTAAAAGGAAGCAGATAACTGGGCTCAAAAAACTTCTGAAGGAAGTATTTCCAAAATTACAAGGAGAGCCTTTTAGCCCAATGGGAGATGCCTATGTGACAACTTTTGAAATTCTACCGATACAGCGAGAAGAAAATTGAGTTTATTCAGAAAGAATATTTTTTCCGGACAATAATGTAGCTCTGTAAATAGGGGCTTTTTTGTTGATCCAAGGAAAATTCCTAGAAATTCTGCACATAGGTTATGGACTATGCGCCACACGAACTAAATCGGATTGTAGCAATCCTCCCGGACGAATACTCCGAGGAGCAAAAGCAGCATGTGGCTGACTTCTGCCTTCGGTTAGCCTCTGAGCTTGTCAAAATCCGAGGAAGAATGCAATCCAAAACAGATCCTGTGGTGCCTGTCCATAACAACCATGGAAAATGAAGCAAATCAGAGAAATTATTGAGGAGCACCAGACGCAGCTTCTACAGACACCATCCAAGAAGGTGAACTACACCATGGTCATACACGATCTGTGCGAAAAGTACGGGATTACTAGAGCGCTGGAGAAGCTCGTCTTCTCGGCTGTTGAGTGTGCGTCCCGAGGTCGAATATGCATCTACAGGTTAGACCAAATTGCTCGCTTCGCCGGAGGCACTGAGCAGGAGGTGAAATCTGTACTCCTCACCCTAGAGGGAAAGCACATCATTGAAATTGCTTACCTCGACCACACACAAGGGTGGAGATTCACCCCAGAGGCGAGAAGAAATGCAGACGCAATGAAGAAGCTAATCCATGTGTCCAAGTAGGCTTCAGAGACCCGTAATTAATTATAAGAAATCTATAAGAAATCTTCTTTATAAATTTCTTATAAAGAATCTCCCATTGAAGGTGAACAGTTGATAACTCTCCACGGGTGTCTCTCATCTTCAGAGGTTGGGTGGTTTGAGTGGGGTTAGAAACCACAAAATTGGTTCCTGCGCAGAGAAGATTGTGGTAGATGGGGATTTCCTTGTTCTGTGTTGATTCTCCTCTTTTAGGTGATTTTCCACCCTCCGTTGCAACTTCAATCAGCTTCTCTCAACTTTGCTTCTTGACTTTTCCAGGGTTTACTAACTAAGCAACAATAATATGAAAAGTCCACAAACATGTGTGATTCTCTTGAGGGCTTCTAGTAAAAAGGCATTCGCTCGTCAGGAAGAGGCGTGCAGAGTGTTCGCTAAAGAGAGAGGAGTTGAGGTGCGACAGGTGTTTCGTGAAAGAGAAAAACTTCCGTTCCAAAAGAGAAAGGTGCTGCGATATATGAGCACATACTGTCGTGTTAACAAGGATGTCAAATTCGTCGTGGCGTACAAAGCACGGAGCATATCCCTTAATAACTCAGAATTATTCCTTATTGAGCGTCTTTTGAAGAAGCACGGAGTAGATATGTTCTTCGTCATTGGAACTCCACAACCTAAATTCTAGACCTATGAAAAAGAAACTGCCGGAAAATCGTCCCAAGACATCGGTCATTTATGTGCGTGTATCATCTAAAGACCAGGCAGAGCATGGAAATAGTCTTCCAGCCCAGCAAAAGAACTGTGAGGAATATTGCCATACGAAGGGATGGGAAGTGCTAAGGGTATTCGTGGAAAGAGGAGAATCTGCAAAGACAGCGGACAGAACCCAGCTGATACTCATGCAGGATTTCTGTCTGAAGAATATGGGCAAGGTGGGCTATCTCGTCGTTTGGAAATTAGATAGATTCGCACGCAACCAGTACGACCACCTCATGCTACGCAAATTCTTCAGAGATGTCGGTGTAGATCTAAAATCCGCCACTGAAGTCATAGAGAACACACCCATCGGCAAGGCTTCCGAAGGAATGTTAGCCGTCATGTCTGAATACGAAAATAACGTAAAGATAGAACGCACCATTATGGGTATGCGTGATATAGCACTTGAAGGTCGCTGGCCTACTGGCGCACCTTGGGGATACAAGAACACACGAGAAATCCCAGGAGACGATAAAAGCACCAGAATAATAGTTCCCGACCCTGAAAGAGCGCATATCGTGGAGTTCATCTTTGAGGAATACGCCAGAGGCACTATCAAGATATCTGACCTCACGAAGAAGGTGAAGGAGAAATATTATGGTGTTAAAAGCAAGCGTGGGAGAAATATGTGGCCTCAGCTTGTGCATAAAATTCTTAGAAACCCGATACATGCTGGTAGAGTCGTCTTCAAGAAGTTTGGCGTCTCTGTTAAAGGCATTCATAAGCCGATAATCTCAGAGGCACTCTTTGACGAGGTTCAAGATATTATGGACGGCAAGACTGGTCGTAAGCAGCCACGCAGCAGGGATCACCCTGACTTTCCTCTGCGTGGCGTTCTCTGTGATGCCTGCGGTCGTGCTATGACTGGAGGAATCAGTACTGGCAGGTGGGGTGGTAAATACTACTACTACAACTGTGTGAATCGGGCGTGTCCGAAGAAGTGGGCTATTAGAAAGAAAGACATGGAGGACGACTTCACCGAATTCCTCAGTTCAATCACTCCTGACGAGGGAGTATTGAACGCTCTCGCAGAAGCAATCTCTGTCGTTCATTCTAGAAATGCTCATGACGCTATTGCACAGACAAAGAGGATTGATAAGCAGCTTGAAAAGATTGAGGAGGAGTTAGACGGGCTTCTTTCAATGCGGCTTCGTGGCGTATTGAAGAGTGATGAGGATTATCTAATTCAGAGTGAGCGCAGGAAGGCGAAGCAGAGAGAACTCATGCTTGAGAAACAGCAACTCATAAACCCAGCAACTGCAGTGGAAGCAGATGTGCGTTTTGGAATTACTGTCATCAAAGAATTACCAAGCACATGGAAAACGCTCACACCTGGAGAGCTGAGGGTTTTGCGGGGTTTGTTGTTCCCTGAAAATGTGAGGTATCAGAGACCGAAGTTCAAAACCCCCAAATTATCCTGCATCTACAAGCTGAAAAGCGTAAAACCTGATGAACTCGCCCATTATGTGACCCTACCGGGAGTCGGACCCGGGTTTAGAGCTTGAAAAGCTCTCGTCCTAACCGTTAGACGATAGGGCCGTAGTTAAAACCTTATCATTTTCGCCTTAAAATGCTAGGATGGCGAGCGAGGCCTGCCTGCGCAGGCAGGGAGACGTGGCTGAGTGGTTGAAGGCACCACACTCGAAATGTGGCATGGGGGTAACCCCATCGTGAGTTCAAATCTCACCGTCTCCGCTGTATACTGGCTGGAACAATGCCGCCGGATATAATCACGGAACTTATTCTCCAGTACAGATACTGGATACTTATCCCGCTCACATTCATAGAAGGTCCCGTGGTCGCGTTCGTCGCCGGCACGCTCGCTTCAGCGGGTATATTTAATATGTATTTTCTCGCAGTGCTGTTCTTCGTCCGCGATGTAGGGCTGGACATAGTGTATTACGCTATTGGTCACTTCGGAGGTCGTACCGCCTTTGCGAAGCGCATGTTGGCAAAGATTGGTGTGACAGAAGACCATTTGGAAGATGTGCGCGTTTTATGGGAGAGACGCCCGGGCTGGACAATGTTTATTGGCAAGCTCTCATACGGCATCGCGTCTGCGTTTATCGTGGTGGCAGGAATGGTAAAGATGCCGTTTTCGTTGTTTTTAAAATACGGAATACTTGTCGCGATTCTGCAATACGGAGTTCTCTTATTTGCCGGATACTTCCTCGGAGAGAGCCTCGGCGGTAGCATCACGCACATATTGAGCAACGTGCAATACGCAATTGCAGCCGTCGCATTAGCTATTTCTGCATACTACATCTTCAGCTGGTATATGCGTAAGAAGTTTCTTGAAAGAGAAAAAGAGATTGCATGAACCCCGTTAGAAATAACGAACAAATCGCACGTAAAAAGAATATGGTTAATATTCGCCGGAGTTCTATTTCTAACGGGGTGAAAAAAATTTTATTTGTGACTGATGCATGGGCGCCGCAGGTCAACGGCGTTACGCGTGTATTGAATGCGCATATTGATGGCCTTAAGAGACGCGGTTATGAAGTTTCTGTAATAGAACCCGGCCAATTCAGAACTATGCCGTTGCCGATGTATCCGGAAATTCGTCTCGCCCTCTTCCCGCGCCGTCGAGTTGCTAAAATAATTGACGATTTAAAACCAGACGCCATACACATCGTGACAGAAGGACCGCTCGGGTGGGCGACACGGGCGGTCTGCATAAAGCGTGGAATACCATTCACCACCTGGTATCACAGCCATCTCCAGTTGTATGTGAAGGCGTATTTGCATGGATTCTTGCGCCCCGTATACGACCTTTTGCGCCGATTCCACTCGGTTGCGCATCAAACAATGGTCTCAACGGTAAGTCTCAAGAGAGAGTTGGAATCTGCGGGTTTTAAAAAAAATATAATTGTTGTTCCACTTGGCGTGGACACAAATCTTTTTTCACGCAACCAGACACCGCCTCTACCATCCTTCCCAAAACCAGTTTTTGTATACTTCGGCAGACTCGCCGTTGAAAAAAATCCCGAAGAATTTTTAGAGCTCCAGTTACCAGGAACGAAGCTCGTGATAGGAGACGGGCCTCTGCTACCGATGTTGAAAAAGAAATATCCAAAGGCGCGCTTTCTTGGTAAATATAAAGTAGGGAAAGAATTCGTAGACCAACTGTCGTTATGCGACGTTTTTATTTTTCCATCCAGAACTGAAACTTTCGGTCTTGTCGTCTTAGAAGCGCTCGCCTGCGGTATACCGGTCGCCGCGCACTCATGTATGGGCCCGCGTGACATAATTACAGAAGGGAAGGACGGCTACTTAAGCGAAGATTTGGCCCTTGCCGCGCAGAAATGCCTCGCGCTCTCGCGCGACGACTGCCGCGCCACCGCACTCCAATATTCTTGGGAACACTCAACCGATTTATTCCTCCAGAATCTCGCCCAGATTCATTAAAATAAATGTCGGGACGTACCACGTCCCGACATGGGCGACGACTGTATAAAAATAAACAGCCCGTCGCTTGCGCGACGGGCCAAAGGAACTGCAACAGCGAAACCCCAATCTCAGCTTTGGGATCCCAAATCGGACTCGGCCTTGGCAGCTGTGAGTCTCGCGACAATCCCGATCCCGAAGGGGAACGCTAGAAGCATCAGACGTTTTTTCGATTCCCGAACACCGGCGTTCAATGCGTCACAAGCCATAATCTCCGCCGCAATGAGACCAGCGAATCCCATACCCCCCGCGCCCGCCACACTTAGGAGCGCGAGCTGCAGATAGCTCAGCGAATCAGCATGCGCTGCGCCGAAGATAGCTACGCCGATAGGGGCAAAGCCGCAGGCTAGCACCGAGCCGTACCTAATTGGATCAGAATGGGGATAAGGGCCGATGGGGTATGTTCCCACAACCCACAAAACGGGCACATACCATGCGATCGCGATGCTGATGGCCGGCAGGCCGGTTATGCTAACCACCGCCCATGCGAGCAGTGCCAGGATGGTCTGACTCACGAACAGCCATATCGTTCTCAACCGCAATGTATTCATACTCGTCTCCTCGGACGTTAGCCGCAGATGCGGCAGTTGAATGACCAAAATACCCACCTATAGTATAGCGCTATTATTATGAAAAGTCAATGGTTCGTAATGGTTCAATACCTTCGCAACACCCAGGGCTTAAAGTTGTTGCATGGCATACACACAAAACCCCAATCTCCCGAAGGTTCGCATGGAAGCTGTTCGCTTAGTCAAATATCGCGGGTGGAGCATGCGCAAGGTTGCA
>ORJL010772693.1_pt1 | contig 12055 bp, 9 predicted proteins | sample 1779941 | NCBI WGS metagenome assembly ORJL01 (sample SAMEA104232317, study PRJEB22302) | groundwater metagenome | biome: forest; feature: aquifer; material: groundwater | place: USA | collected 2011-08-07 | depth 5.8 m
ATGACTACGTCGCATATCTCAAGGGATATGCCGGTCATCAGTCACGTCTAGCAATCCTCGGTCAGCCGACCGACGATCAGAAGCGCGGCTATGACATGACGCTCGAGGTTCACCGGCGCACGATCGAGATATGCCGGCCCGGCATCACCGCCGGCGAAATCTATGATTTTGTCGTGGACGCTTTTGCCAAGAAGGGGATTGAATACCCCGCGTCGCTTGTCGGCCATGGCATGGGGCCGTGGTTCCATCAGCAAGAGCCGGTGCTGCGGCACGGCAACCATATCCCGATCGAAGAGGGGATGCTTCTGGCCATCGAGCCGCAGCGCCAGCATTGGCACCTGCAGGACCTCGTCGTCGTTACCTCCGGCAAGCCGCATCTATTGTCGGACAAATTCCCGACGGATAGCCCGTTCATCATCGCGTAGCACGGCGGATATCACGAGCCGCGCTTGCGGTCGTCACTTGCCGGTTCTTTCGTGCGCAAGGCGTGCAATTGCTGGCGCATCTTGAGCGCGTTGCGGATGTGTTCCCGCGCCAGCCGCTCGGCAACGGAGGCGTTCCCGTTCCGGATGGCGCGGAGAATGTCCATGTGCTCGCGATGAGCAAGTTCGATACTGCCCGGAAGCACGAATGTGGAATGGCGCAGCAGCCCCAGCGCATCGACGACTGAACTGATGGATTGAAGCAGATAAGGATTGCGGGCGGCGGTGTATATGGCGGAATGCAACTCACCATTGATGGTGACAAGCTTGCCCGGCGCTTTCTTATGGGCGGCCTCGACCTGGGCAATCTTGAACATTCGCTCGATCTCGGTCTTGGTCGCGTGCCGTGCCGCCGAAGCTGCTGCTGCGCCTTCCAGCACTTCGCGCACGGCATAAAGCTGAACCAGTTGTCCGGTTTCCAGCTCCGACACCATGACCCCGTTCCATGGGCCGATCGTCAGAAGCCCTTCTGACACGATGCGATGAAACGCTTCGCGGACTGGCGTGCGGCTGATCTGCAGCCACTCGGCGACGTCCGCTTCACGCAGATGTTGGCCCGGCTGGAACCGCCCGGCACGAATGGCATCGCGCATGACGCGATAAGCGAATTCGCCGAGTGACTCGGTAAGTTTCTGAACCGGGCGCCCTTGTCGCGCCGAATTTGCAGAGCCGGTCAAGCGCTGCCTCAAGATACGCTGCCTTGTCGGTTGTTTTGACAACTGCAATCCGTAACTCGGCCTGCGGACTTTGTGCCCGGACGCGCCGACGGCTGGCCGGATCGCATACCTGAGGGCGCCGGTGTCAGCCTCAGTTTTTCGGCGCCCACGGCACCACGATTCGTTCCAGAAGCGCGATGCCGTAGTAAAGCGCGATACTCATGATAGTCAATATCACCAGCGCGCCGAACGCGACGGGTGTCCGGGACTGGGACGTCGAGACCAGAATGAGATAGCCAAGTCCGCTTTCCGAACCGACGAATTCGCCGATCACCGCACCGATCACCGCAAACGTCACCGCGATCTTCAAGCCGATGAAGATGTGCGGGAGTGCGGTAGGAAATCGAATCTTCACGAAGGTCTGCAGCGTGCTCGCGGATAGCGAGCGGATCAATTCCATCAGCGATGCCGGGATGGCGGACAGCCCGGTTGCGGTCGCCACGATGATTGGGAAAAAGCAGACCAGGAATACGACCACGACCTTCGGCAGAATGCCAAAGCCGATCCATAGTGCCAGCAACGGCGCAATCGCGACCTTCGGAACCGACTGGAACACGAGCAGGATCGGATAGATCGTGTTCTGCAGCATCGGCGAATATACGATCAGGACCGCAAGCGGGATGCTGATGGCAATCGCAAGACCGAACCCGATCAGGGTCTCGTACAATGTCGTCAAGGTGTGCGCGGCGAGCTCGCCACGCCAGTCCCACATGGCGTGGACGATTTCCAGCGGCGCCGGCAGCAGCCAGCTTCGAATCTCGAAATAACGAACCAGCAGCTCCCACGCGCCCAAAATAACGATGAAGGTAACGCCCGAGCCGAGCACCGCCCTGAGCCTCGAATCGTTATCGATATCCTCATCGTCGTCGACGACGGTGGAGGAGAGCGCCTCGCTGCTCATTCGGGCTTCGCCTCGTTGTGGTAGATGACCGATCGAATCTGATCTGAGTAGGATTTGAACTTGTCGGTAAACTCCATCCCAAGCGTGCGCGGCCGCTCCAGTTCCACGTTCACAATCCTGGCGATCCGGCCGGGTCGCGGGGACATTGCGACCACACGATCCGAGAGCAGAATAGCCTCCGGTATGTTGTGGGTGACGAAAACCACGGTTTTCCGGTCTGTCTCCAGTATTTTCAGAAGCTCGAATCCAAGTTCTTCCCGTGTCATGGCGTCGAGTGCCGCGAATGGCTCGTCCATGAGAAGAACCGAGGGGTTATGGATCAGCGCGCGGCAGATAGAGACCCGCTGCTGCATCCCGCCCGCCAGCTCTCGCGGATAGCGGCCTTCGAAACCAGCGAGGCCGACCATCTCCAACAGCTGCATCGCGCGCTCTTTGCATTGCGCCTTGTTGAGATGAAGAATTTCCGCCGGAAGCAAGACATTGTCCAGAACCGTCCGCCATGGCAGCAGGCCCGCTTCCTGAAAGACGATGCCGATATCGCGTGCCGACCCGACAAGCCGCTCGCCGTTGAAATGCAGCATGCCGCGTGATGGCCGGATCAGGCCGCCGATCAGCTTCAGCAGCGTCGATTTCCCGCATCCCGATGGGCCCACAAGGGCTACGAATTCGTTCGGCTTGATCCTGAGGCTGACGTCTTCGAGCGCGACAACCGGGCCGCGCTTGGACTTGTAGATCTTGTGCAGACGTTCGATTTCGATCTTATGGGAAATCGCCGAGTCGGACTTTGACGACAAATCGACGGCTGCTTGCCGGCTTGTCGTCAATGTTGGACCGAACACCGCTGCTCCTCTTGCCACTGGCTTACTTTGGGACAAAGCCAGCCGCATAGATGTCGTCGGGAGTAACCGGATTCTTAAGTTCATAGGCTCCGGCGACAACATCGATCGTTTTCTGAATCCGCGCAGGGTCGATCGTGCCCAGTGGTGCACCGGCCGAGACAGCAAGCTCCCTGACCTTTGCGGTTTCTGCCGCCGCGATCTTGGCGTCGATTTCGCGGTGCCGCTTGCTCATGATCTCGCCGGCTTCCTGCGGATTGGCGAGTGCGTCCTGCAGACCCGCCAGCGTAGCCTTGACAAAGCGGCGGATCAGATCGGGGTTGGATTTGATCAGGTCGTCCGAAGCAATGATGCCGTTGCTGTAATAGTCGAGACCTGCCTTCGAATACTCGATTCCCAGAATCTCCTTCGGGGAGGCGGCTCCCGCGAGCAGCGCTTCGCCGACGATAAACTGGCCAACGCCGTCAACCTGTCCATTGGCAAGCATTCCCGGCAATGCGTCGGGGGTTGCCACGATCCACTTCACCTTGCTCGCATCGATGCCTGCAGCCTTCGCGTATATCGGAAAGATTTTTGGCACCGAGCTATAGGCCGTATCGGCCAATGTCTTTCCTTCCAGATCCTTCGGCCCTGCGATCTTTGCGCCCTTCAGCACATAAACCGCATGTGGCGGCAGATTGTAGATCATCGCTACGAGCTTGACCGGCACCTTGTCGTTGGCGCGGCCGAGAACGACGGCAAAGGCATCGGCAAATCCGAGTTGCGCCGTATTGTTCGCAACCTGCTTCACTGCGGCGGCAGAACCGGGAGAACGCACGATATTCACATCGAGATTTTCGCGCGCGTAATATCCCTTTTCGAGGGCGACGAAATAATAAGCATGCCGTCCGTACAGCCCGAAGTCGGTCGTGAACGTGATCTTGTCGGCGGCGTGCGCCATTTCGAACGCGCTGACCAGGCCGATGGCCGCGAGCGCGGCGCGCCCAATCGCGTTCTGCAGAATACGTGAGCCGTACATGTCGTTCCTCCAAGGATGTCTAATCGAGATCGCGGCGCCAGAAACGACCCGGCTGATCGTACATCGTTGCCGATCAACGGATTTTAGTATACAAAATTTTCGGATCGCAACCATCCTCGTCAGCGTCTGCAACCTCCGCGACAATATGCTTCGGCCGTGGAAGATGCTGTTTTCCGCAGTTCGGAGAATGCCCTTCATGACAGCGAACGCTGCAACTGCGAACACCGGCGCGGACGCATTTATCGAACGGCTTACGCAACTTGGCATTCAGACAATCTTCGCAAATGCTGGGACGGATTTCCCGCCAATCATCGAGGCGCTGTCAAAGGCAGCGGCGCGCGGCAGCCCAGTTAAAGCAATTGCCGTGCCACACGAAAATCTCGCTGTTTGCATTGCTTATGGCCATTTTCTTGTTTCGGGACGGCCACAGGCGGTGATGCTTCACGTCAATGTCGGCACCGCCAATGCCGTGTGTGCGCTGATGAACGCATTCAGGGAAAGGATACCGCTTGTGGTCGCGGCGGGACGGACGCCCTTTACCGAAACGGGGCATGAAGCATCGCGCAGCATGTTCATTCATTGGGCGCAGGAGATGTTCGACCAGGCGAGTCTCGTACGGGAAACGGTGAAATGGGACTATGAGATCAAGCTTCCCGAGCAGGTTGTTCCGGCGGTCGATCGGGCGGTGTCGCTTGCGATGAGCGAGCCGAAAGGCCCGGTATATCTAACGTTGCCGCGCGAGATGCTGGCCAGTCCTACGGCTTTGCCGGTGTCGACTGTAAAGGCCCAGGTTCCGACGCAGCGCGCGATGCCTGATCCGGCTGCGCTCGAACAGGCGGCGGCCATGCTCGCAGCCGCCGAACGGCCGCTTATCATCACGGCCAGCCTCGGCCAGAATCACAAGGCCGTCGCGGCGTTGGCTTCACTGGCCGATAAATTTGCAATTCCAGTGGTCAGCCACGTTCCGAAGTCTCTTTGCCTATCTACCGATCATCCGATGCACATGGGTTATGCACCGGCCGAATTCGTGAGCAAGGCCGACTGCATCGTTGTGCTCGAATGCGATGTTCCCTGGTTTCCAAACAGGGTCTCGCCGCCTGCAAACGCGAAGGTCATTCATGTCGGCATCGATCCGTTGTTCGGGCGTTACGGGATTCGCAATTTCCCGTGCGATCTCGCGCTTGCCGGCGATCCGGAATTGACCTTGTCGTCGCTCGCCGCACTGATGGCGTCGCACGCAGATCTGGCCGAAGCGCCTATCGAGCAACGTCGTATCGCGGCCAGACAATATCGCGCCGTCAGGCAATCCCATCTGGATTCGCTCTATGAGCGCGTGAAGGACGAAAATCCGATTCATCCAGCCGCGCTCACGCGGGAAATCGACCGGATCAAAGGACCGGATAGTATTCTGATAAACGAACTCGGTATTCAGATCGATCACATCACTCTCACCGAACCTGGAACTTATTTCCAGCAGAGTTCAGCCGGAGGGTTGGGGTGGGGGCTCGGTGCCGCACTGGGAGTGAAGCTTGCTGCGCCTGATCGCTTTGTCATCGCGGTGATTGGTGACGGTAGTTACATGTTCGGCAATCCGACGCCGGCGCACTATATGTCCCGCGCCCTGAATCTGCCGATCCTCTTTATCGTGACCAACAATGGCGGCTGGGGCTCGGTGCGCGGCGAGACCAACGCGCTGTATCCGAGCGGCTTCAGTGCCGTCAGCAATGATATTCCGCTGACGAATCTTCAGCCAGCTCCGCATTTCGAGCGGGTGGTCGAAGCCTCGGGCGGATACGGCGAACGCGTGGAGCGAATTGCCGATCTAAGGGCCGCTTTGGAGCGCGCCGTCCATGCGGTCAAGGTCGAGAAACGGCAGGCGCTCTTGAACGTCGTGTGCCGGATGTTGTGAGTTATGATTGTGTTCAAGAGGATGCTGAAATGACAGACGAGGCAATGGATTTCATTCCCGATCGTGAACGGGCCGCGGACGCGGACGCTACTGTGCCAGTCATCGATTTTGCCGGCTTCTCCGGTACCGACGATGCCGCGCGTCGCCGCGTCGTGCAGCAGGTGAAGGATGCATGCGAGCGCGTCGGTTTCTTTGTCATCACCGGCCATGGCGTGCCGGAACCGGTGCTGACGGCTGGCTTCAGGGAAGGGCGCTCGTTCTTTTCCCGTTCTGTCGATGAAAAGCTGAAAATCAAGCGCCCCGGTCCGGGGATCAGCCGTGGCTATAACGCGATTGCCGGGCAAAGCCTCGGCCTTACGATGGGCAAGAAGGCGCCGCCCGATCTGATGGAAAGTCTCGGATTTGGTCCGATTGCGACCGATGACGGTCTCTACTGGACCTCAGGCTTCGGTCCGCTGCACGGGCATCCAAACCTGTTTCCCGATGACATGCCCGAGCTTCGAGATGCCGTCACCGCTTACTGGCGAGAGATGGAAAAGCTGGCGGAGCGTCTTTCACGCATTTTCGCCCTGGCCCTCGACCTTGACGAAGAGTTCTTCGTCAGCCGCAGCGATCGGCACGTCACCAACATGCGCATCAATTATTATCCGCCGCAGGACAAGGCGCCGGAGGCGGGGCAGCTTCGTGCCGGCGCGCATTCGGATTATGGCGCGTTTACAATCCTTCGCGGAGAGAACGCACCAGGGGGTCTGCAGGTGCTCCGGCGTGGAGGCGACTGGACGGATGTACCGCAGATGGAAGATGCCTTTATCATCAATATCGGCGATCTGCTGATGCGCTGGACCAACGACCGATGGGTCTCGACGATTCATCGCGTTGTGAATCCACCCGAGGCCGTTCGGCACGATGTCGACCGCATGTCGATCGCCTTCTTCTTTCTTCCCAATCATGATGTTGAAGTGCAGTGCCTAGAAAGCTGTTCAGATTCCAACAACGCGCCGCGCTATCCGACGGTGACGGCCGGCGCCCATTGGCGCGGCAAGATTCTGGCGTCACGTCAAATCGCCGCCAGTTGACGCAGCTTGGCCGGTGGAAGGGTGGGCGGCGCATCCCATAAAGATCCCGACGAATTCAAAACCGCCGATTACGCAGATTGGACGCCTCCGGGATGTTCCAAAAAAGTGCCGTATGGGCTACGCAGTGCAGGCGTGGGCCACGAGCCCGCACGGGCCGTAATCTTGCGTGCTGACTTCGGCTGAGCCGTCAAGGCCGGCTTTCAGTTTCATAGGTGTATTCGCGGGCCGACGGGAACGGATACGTTTACGGGCCGTCGGGCGTCTGACCTGAGTCCAAGTCGCTGCTCCACTTTGCCTGAGGAGAAAACATGTCAAGCGCCGACCAGGATACGTCCGGCAGCATGCGGGCTACGGCAAATTGGGTCGAACTGACAATCAGGCTCGGTGCGCTGGCGCTTTTACTATACCTTTCACTGAATCTCATTCGTCCGTTTCTGACGATTGCGATCTGGAGCGTGGTGCTCACGGTCGCGCTTTACCCGATATACAATTGGATGGTCGATCTCGTCGGCGGGCGGCGCCGCTTGGCCGCAGCCCTGCTCACGCTGCTGAGCCTTTTTGTTGTAATCGGACCGGCGATCGGGCTCGCGTTGAGCCTGATCGACAGCATCAGAATTCTGTCCGAGCGTCTCGATCTGTCGGCCTTGGCGCTGCCACCGCCGCCCGGCACGGTGAAAACCTGGCCGTTGATCGGCGATCAGATCTACCAGTTCTGGGCTCTTGCTTCGAGTAATCTGCAGGCCGCGATCGACGAGATCGCTCCGCACCTGAAGCCAGTTGGCAGTCGTCTTCTAGTGATCGCCGAGGATGCCGGCATCGGTATCATCAGCTTCTTCATCGCGATCATCATTGCGGGATTTCTATATCCGCCCGGGCCGTTGCTGCTGGACGCGATCAAGAAGTTTGCTCGCAGGCTGGCATCGGATCGCGGCGAGGAATTCGTCCGTCTTGCGGGCGCCACCATTCGCGCGGTGTCCCGCGGTGTGATCGGCATATCGGCCCTGCAGGCTTTTCTTGCAGCTCTGGGACTGATGGTCGCCGGCGTGCCTGCCGCCAGTTTGATCACTTCCGCGGTCCTGGTGCTCGGCATTATTCAGACTGGGCCGACAATCATTCTCTTTCCTGTGATCATCTGGAGTTGGATGACGATGGAAACGACAACCGCGTTGCTTTTCACAGTCTACATGATCCCGGTCAATTTCCTGGACGATGCGTTGCGACCGCTGGTCATGGGGCGGGGTCTTAAAACGCCGGTACTTGTGATTCTGCTCGGCGTTATCGGAGGCACCATTTCCTACGGTATCACCGGCCTGTTTCTGGGGCCCATTATTCTAGCCTTGATCTGGGAATTGCTCATGGCCTGGATCAAGGACAACGATGCCGTCCCAGCGACGCCATGATGGCAGGCTTCGACGAGGCGAACGCGCGATTTCTGACTTAGCGCGGGGCCGGCCGAACTAACGGCCGGCCGTCTGCGCCGCGCGACGGGATAGCGCATCCGCGCGGAAGAATTGATTGTCCGGACGCGGCAGGCCGAGATGCTCGCGCAATGTCGTGCCCTGATATTCGGTGCGGAAGATGCCGCGGCGTTGCAGTTCGGGCACCACCTTCTCGCAGAAATCGTCGAGCCCGCCGGGAAGATAGGGGAACACGACGGTAAAGCCGTCGCTACCGCGCAGCTCCAACCATTGCTGCATCTCGTCGGCAATCGTCTGCGGCGTGCCGACAAAGGCGAGGCCGGAATAACCGCCGAGCCGCTGCGCGATCTGCCGCACGGTCATGTTCGTCCTGCGCGCTAGGTCGATGACGTTCTGGCGGCTGGTCTTGCTGGCATTGCTTTCCGGAATGTCCGGCAACGGCGCATCGGGATCGAACTTCGACGCATCATGGCCGATTGCGATCGAAAGCGAAGCTAGCCCGCTGTCGTAGTGCACGAGGCTGTCTAGCTTGGCGCGCTTGTCCTGCGCCTCCTGCAAAGAATCGCCGACCACGACAAAAGCCGCAGGCAGGATTTTCATGTATTCCGGACTGCGACCGGCCTTCTCCATGCGGCCCTTAACATCGGCGTAGAAGTTCTGGCCATTTGCCAGATTCGATTGTGCGGTGAAAACGCATTCGGCGGTTTCAGCCGCGATCTGGCGGCCGTCATCGGACGCGCCGGCCTGCACGATCACCGGCCAGCCCTGAATCGGGCGCGCGATATTGAGCGGTCCGCGCACCGACAGGAACTCGCCCTGGTGATTGAGAACATGCAATTTGTCGGGATCGAAATAGATGCCGCTTTCGACGTTGCGGATGAAGGCATCGTCCGCCCAGCTGTCCCACAGGCCGGTCACCACATCGAAGAATTCACGCGCGCGCCGGTATCGTTCTCCGTGCTCCATGTGTTCCTCGAGGCCGAAATTGAGCGCGGCATCCGGATTCGAGGTGGTGACGAGATTCCATCCCGCCCTGCCGCTGCTGATATGATCGAGCGAGGCGAATTTGCGGGCGATATTATAAGGCTGGTCGAAAGTCGTAGATGCAGTGGCGACCAGACCAATCCGATCGGTGACGGCGGCGAGCGCCGGCAGCAGCACCAGCGGATCATACGAGGTCACAGTGTGACTGCGCTTCAGGCTGTCGATCGGCATGTTCAGCACGGCCAGATGATCGGCCATGAAGAAGGCGTCGAATTTCGCGCGCTCCAAGGTCTGCGCGAAGCGTTTCAAATGCAAAAAATTGAAATTGGCGTCAGGATAGGCACCGGGATAGCGCCAGGCGCCGGTATGCAGTGAGACCGGGCGCATAAAGGCGCCGAGATGAAGCTGACGTTTTGCGGTCATGATCAAGTCTCCACAGACTTGCGAAGTTGGCTGGCGCAACCGCAAAGCACAAGCCCTCCGGCATGAAGCCGGAGGCTTTCAGGTATGCGTGCCGCTACGCAGCGCCTGCGCCGGGTCCGGGAGAGGACCGGTCAAATCGCAAGACAGCTTCGGCGATCACCGCGGTGCCGGCGGCAAGCGCATCCGGTTCAGCCCATTCTTCGGGCGCGTGACTTTTTCCATCCCGGCAGGGGATGAACAGCATTGCCGCGGGTGCGACGCGCGCGACAAAGGCGGCATCGTGCCCGGCGCCTGAAGCGATATCGATGCTCGTGAAGCCGAGAGCCTTTGCGCTTTCGTGCAGGATTTCACGCAGGCCCGGGTCGCAATCGGTTGGATTTGTATCAGACAGCCGCGCGAAGCGGGCGCGCTCGGTCCGGCTCTCTGCCGCGAAGGCTGAGGTCTCGGTATCCAGAAGGGCCAGAAATTCATCCATCAGCGCCCGGTTCTCCGAGCGCGCGTCGATGACAATCCGCGCTTCCTGGGGCACCACGTTCGACGCATTCGGCTGTACCGACACGACGCCTATAGTGGCGACGAACAGACCGGATTTGCGGGCGGCAAAATCGCGGGCAATACGGTCGACGAACAAGGCTGTCTTGGCGGCGGGCGTGAAGGCGTCACGGCGCAGGTGCATCGGCGTGGTTCCGGCATGGTCCGCCGATCCCTTGAACACGATCTCGACGCGCGTGATGCCGACGATCGCCGTGACGATGCCGACGTCGATCTTGCCTTCCTGCAGCACTAGGCCTTGTTCGATGTGCAGTTCGAAGAATGCCGCGATGTCACCGCGTTGCGCGCCGGGCAGGGTGGCGACATTGCCGCCGACACGGTCGATCGCCTGCGACAGCGCTTCACCGGATGGATCGGTATAGCCGAGCATCTTCTCTTCCATCACGCCGGCCATGCCCCTGCTGCCGATGCACGAAAGTCCAAATTCGCTTGGCTCCTCGGCCAGGAAATCGACGATCTCAATGGCGTGGCGCAGCTCCACGCCTGAATCCGCCAGCGAGCGCGCAATTTCGAGTGCCGCCAGCACGCCCGCTGTTCCGTCAAACCGGCCGCCGGAAGGCACGGTGTCTGAATGCGAGCCGAGCAGAATCGTGCCGAGCTGCGGATCGGAGCCGGCGCGCCTGCCGAATAGATTGCCTGCTGCGTCGATGTGCGTTTCGAGGCCGGCTTTTTCGAAGCGTCCGCGGAGCCAAGCTCGTCCCTCATCGAATAGCGGCGAGAAGGACCGGCGTGTATAGGGCTTGCCGGGCTCGGTGATCTCCGCAAGCCGCATTAGATCGTCCCACAGCCGCTGGCCATCGATCGGAAGATTGCCTGCCATCACGTCCTCATCGTATCTAAACTCAGTTTGGCACATACCGTGACCACGGCCGATCGTGCAATGCACGATTGGGCTGTGATTCGAAGACGAGGCCTTGATCGTGACATCTGAAAAACTGCCTTCCCGGGCGAAAAAGCCGATCCTGGGCGGACGCGTCGGCGCGCGTACCGAACTCGACGGCCGCGCGGTGATCCTGCTGACGGCCAACAATTATCTCGGCCTTGCCGGTGATTCCGCCCTGATCGAACTTTCATGCGACGCCGCACGGAAATATGGAAACGGGTCTACACTCAATCCGCCGTTGGCGACCACGCCGCTGCACGAACAATTATGTGAAGCGATCGCTGTCTTTCACGACACCGACGCTGCGCTGTTGTTTAACTCCTGCACCTCGGCCAATGTCGCCGTGGCCTGCACGCTGGCCGGCAAGGGCGATCGGATCTTCAGCGACCGTCTCAATCACGCCAGCATCATCGACGGCTGCCGGCTGAGCGCAGCCGAAACCAGCGTCTACAACAATCGCGACCTTGATCACCTTGAAGCTTTGCTGGCCGAGCCACATGATGGCGCAAAGCTCGTCATCACCGATGGCATATTTAGCATGGAAGGCGATGCCGCCGATCTGCCGCGCATGATCGACATCTGCAAACGTCACAATGCTTTGCTGGTCGTCGATGAGAGCCATGCGGCCGGCGTAATAGGTCCCGGCGGGCGCGGCACCGCGGCTGTGCAGGACTGTGTCGGCCAGATCGACCTTTATACCGGTACGTTGTCCAAGGCGTTCGGCGGATTTGCAGGCGGATATGCCGCCGGCCGGTCCGATCTCGTTCGCCGGCGCCGTCAGCTTCCCGAGCTCGGACACGACCGTGGTCATGCGCTTCACCGCCGGGCCTTCGGCGGCGAGGAGCCCGCGTGTCGCG
>ORJL010242163.1_pt1 | contig 12053 bp, 11 predicted proteins | sample 1779941 | NCBI WGS metagenome assembly ORJL01 (sample SAMEA104232317, study PRJEB22302) | groundwater metagenome | biome: forest; feature: aquifer; material: groundwater | place: USA | collected 2011-08-07 | depth 5.8 m
CCGCATGATAGCCCAGCCCGTCATCGATTTCCCGGAGCCTGATTCCCCCACGATCCCCAGAGTTTCCCCTTCGTACAAGGTGAAGGTGACGCCGTCGACAGCTTTTATCGTGCCTCGGGTCTGGGAGGTGAAGTACACCTTGAGGTCGTTGACTTCTAGGACCGAGTGTCTCTCCAAGCCAGTCTCCTATACTTTCCGCAGCTTCGGGTCAAGCCAGTCTCGCAGCCAGTCGCCGAGGAGGTTGAGGGACAGCACGGTAAGCAAAATGGCGAGGCCCGGGAAGAGAGAAATCCACCAGGCGGTCTCGAGCATCCCGCGGCCATCCAACACCATCGTGCCCCATGAGGGGTTGGGGGGAGGAATGCCGGCGCCCAGGAAGCTCAAAGATGACTCGATTAGTATGACCGCGCCCACTTCCCACGTGACCAGGACGAGGAGCGTGGGCACAACGTTGGGAAAGATGTGTTTCAGCAGGATCCTCGGTGTTGAAGTACCGGTGTTCCTGGCATAGGTGACGAAGTCGTTGGGCTTGACCCCGAGCGCTTCAGAGCGCACGAGGCGGGCAAACCTCGGCCACATGGTGAGAGAGACCACCACTATGACGTTCTGGAAACTCGGCCCCAAAACGGTTGCGAGCACGATTGCCAGGAGCAGTGTGGGGTAGGCCATGACGATATCGGCCAACCGCATGAAGATGATATCGACCTTCCCACCGAAATACCCTGTGCACAGGCCGATCAGCGTGCCGAAGGCTGCGCCGATGGCTATGCACGATGCTGCGATTTCGAGGGAGATTCTCGCGCCAAAGATTATCCTGCTAAGTTGGTCGCGTCCAAAACGGTCGGTGCCGAGCAGGAATTTGCTTTCTCCAGTTGCGGTCCAAGCAGGGGGCAGGTTGGAGTCTTTCAGGGACTGCTTGTTCGGGTCGAAAGGTGCTACAAGAGGTGCAAATACCCCGAGGATGATGAGTGTCAAAACGACAAAGAGGGGGATGCCCGGGACGAGCGCGTTGCGGCGCACTGCAGTTATGGCGCCGCGAGGGCTGAGGCGCCGTACCTGTCCGACCGCAAGGGCTCCTTGGTCCACCGTTGACATTGCCCCGTCCGCTCCTTTGGGCTTTCCTAGAACCGAATTCTAGGGTTGAGGTAAGCGTACATCAGGTCAACTACAAGATTAGCCATGATATAGAACGCTGCAAAAAGGAAGATTACGCCCTGCACGACCGTGAGGTCGCGGGAACGTACCGAGTCAACTACGAGTCTGCCCAACCCGGGCCACGCGAAGACCGTCTCGACAATAACTGCGCCTGTTAGAATTGCCACCACCAGCAGGGCAGAGAAGGTGAGGACCGGGATCGCAGCGTTCCTGAAAGCGTGTTTCCAGAGGACCACTTGCTCCGAAACGCCTTTCGCACGGGCCATTTTTACGTAGTCGCTTTCCAGTACCTCGAGCATCGAGGAGCGGGTCAGTCTCACGAGGCCCGAGCATAGAAATATGCCAAGGGTGACTGAAGGAAGGACGAGCTGGTTCCATGACCCCCGGCCTCCGGGCGGTAGAATGCCCAACTGAACAGCGAATACCTGTATCAGAATAATAGCTAGCCAGAAGACAGGGATCGACTGGCCGAGAATCGCGAGGATGCGGGCGCCCCAGTCGATGAAGCTCCCTTTCCTTGCAGCGGCGTAGACACCCAGAGGGATAGCTGTGAAGAAGGTAATGGCTAGGGAGACGAGTCCAAGCTGGAGAGTGGCGGGCAGCCTCTCTCTGATTAGCTCGGACACGGGCTGCCGGTTCTTGATGGACGTCCCCAGGTCCCCATGAAGCAGGCCGCTCATGTAGATTTCGTACTGTTTCCAAAGAGGTTGGTCCAACCCCAGGGACTTTCTAACGTCCTCTATCTGTTCCCTGGTAGCATCTATCGGCAGAATGGTAGTAACCGGGTCCCCTATCAAACGTACGATGACGAACGTTATAAGAGTGACCGCGAGCAGGCCGACGATCGCTTGCAGGAAGCGGCTCAGAATGAACTTTGTCATCTAGTCGCGTCTCCGAGGCGGCTTTAGCCTACCATCTTTAAGAAGTCGGGTCAAGTTCAAGCGGGGATTTCGTTGTCATGACAGCCTTTGCTGCTTGTTTGTGGCATGCCTGACAGACTCCCTTCGAGCGTGCTCCTATCGGACTGTTGTAATGGAAGATAGGGGATTCGAACCTCTTGCATTATCGTCCCGATTGGTACTTGCCTCCAGGTCATTCCCAACCTGGAGTCTTGCCGGAGCGACGCTTTAGTGGAATTTGGGCTCCCGGCGTTCCGCAGAGGCCGCCAGGCCCTCCTTACCTTCGGGGCTGAGCATCGACGCCATCTCAGCCCACGCCGAGAACTCGAAGGCGTTGACCGCGAAGACCTTGTACCACTGGTGCAACGACTGCTTGGTGAGCCGCATGGCATAAGTTGGGCCGGCGGCCAAACGCCGGGCCAGGGTCATTGCCTCGGGCATTAGCTGGTCGTGAGGCACAACTTTGTTGATCAGGCCAATGCGTTCAGCCTCTTTTGCGTCCAATTGGTCGCCCGTGAGGAGGTACTGCTTTGCCATCCTCATCCCGGTCAAGAGAGGCCAGAAGAGGACGCCGCCATCGCCTGCAGCGATCCCCCCCTTGATGTGGTGGTCGCAGAAGGTCGCCCGCTCGGAAGCGATGACAAAGTCCGCCATCATGGCGAGCCGGAGCGAGGACCCCAGGGCGAGGCCCTGGACTGCTGCGACCAGAGGCTTGTCGAAATCGATGAGGGCCCACATGACATCCCTGTAGTTTTCGATGGTCTTGGCCGCAAAGTCCGGAGTGTTAAGGGCTGCAATCACTTTCCTATCTTGCTTGGAGGCGTCAGAGTCCCAGAAGCGCTCCCCCGTGCCAGTCACAACAACTACCCGCACCTCGGGGTCCCAGCGCATGTCTTTGAAGATTTGTTGGACCTCGGACTTCATTCTTTCGTTGCTGGGCTTGACGAACGTTATTACGGCGATGCCGTCGTTGAGTTCTACCTGGAGTTCCTGGTAATTCTTGTAGGCCATGCTCGCCTCCTCTATGATTGCCGGTCGCAGGGAGCTGAGGCTGTTACCTCTTAATGGGCTCTCGCTTCGCGAACGCCGGCATGACCTTGGCAGCGAACCACTCCATGTTGTTCATGAACTCCTTGGGTGTTGTCCAGTAAGACCGGATGGAGAGGTGGCCGACGCCTGCATCCTTGTAGCGACCTATGAGGTCGATAGCTTTCTCAGGGGTGTCGGCTGGCTCGGCTGGGAAGTACTTGCGCCCTCCCTGATAGACCACGCCTTCGGGTATGGCGCCAAGCCCGAGGCTGAACGCCAGGCTTATCTTCGAGGGGTCTCTGCCTTTGGCCTGGGCTTGTTCCTTGATCCAGGCCATCTGCTCCTTAAGTTGCTGAGGGGTCCCGTCGTTGGGGGACCAGCCGTCGCCCATCTCTACGACCCTTCGAAGGGCGCGCGGCCCTGTGCCGCAGATCCAAACGGGTATGTGGGGCTTCTGCACGCACTTCGGGTAGAACGCGATGTCGTGGAAGTTGACGTATTTGCCGGAGAACGAAGCGCGGTCCTGGGTCCACAGGACCTTCATCGTTCTGATGTACTCGTCAGTGATTGCCCCCCTCTCGTGGAAAGGGACGCCGAGGGCATCGAACTCGCCCTCCATCCAGCCCGAGCCCATGCCCGCGATCAGGCGGCCACCGGAAACTACGTCCAGCGTGGCAAGGGCCTTCGCGGCAGGCATCGGTGGGCGGAAGGGGACGATCAGGGCATTAAAAATCAAGCGAAGGCGCTTGGTCTTTGTCAGAAGGTGGGCTGCCATGATCCCCGGGTCGTACCAGGCAAGAGGCAAAGGCCCTGAAGTGGGCTTGCCCTTCCCGGCGCCCTCGACGGGCGCGGTCGATGCGTCACCCTCCCTAAGGGGGACTGCCATGTGCTCGCCTATCTGGACTGCGTAAAACCCCAATTCCTCGGCCAGCATTGCTGCCTGGCCCACAGCCTTGACCCCCTCTCGAAAGAAGGGCGAGGACAGGCTGACGTCGAAGGTCATCGCCGGCTTGCCGGCGGCGCCTGTAGACGACTGCTGTTTGGCACTCACGATAGTTCCTCCTAGTCAGTCAGGTTAAACATACCTGCCGGAGGCGGACCCTCGCAATCGTTGGACACGCCAAGTCGCCAAGGAGTCTGCGAACTGCGCTACCCTGGCTAGACGGAAATGCGCAATCTCTGGGCGTTACGGCGCTGGTGCGAGTGCGGGCGTGCGCAATGTCCTTGCCCACAGGTGGGTGTGCGCAACGTCCGGGATGGCTGGGTGGCAGATTCGTGGTGCGCCACCCAGCCTCCGATGGTCTACCTAACCTAACGAATTGAGGGTTATGTACTCTGCGTTGTTGAAATACGGCCTGGCTGCGATGTTGGGCCAGTCCTTGACCTTGCTCGTCTGGCCCCAGACACCGTTGGCTGCAAACAAGGGGATGCCAAGGGTCTGGGCAATCATGTAGTCGCCCAGGTTCTGGGCAAGCGCCATCCGCTTGGCCACCTCGGGCTCTCCGGCCGCCGCCGCCACATACTCGTCTATCTTGGGGTCATGCAAATAGGCGAGGCCCCCGCTTTTGTTGAAGAGGTTTGTCATGTTGCGGATGGGCTCGTCCTGGAAATTGGCGTTCAATACCCAGGCATAGCCACCGGTCGTACGGTCCGTCATCTTCGCTCGCCAGGATGGCGAAAACTCCGTTTGTTCCATGTCCACCTTGATGCCAACGTCTTTCCAGAAGCCAGCAACGGCGATGCCGATGTCTACTTGCTCGGGCAAGCCTGCATTCACGAAGAGGGCCATCTTGATTGGGAAGCCGTTTGGATATCCTGCTTCAGTAAGGAGTTGCTTGGCACTGGTGGGGTTGAACTCTGGGACCTTCCAGGTCGACCGGTTGAAGGCAAACGGGCCGGGTGTCCAGACAAATGGGGCAGCCGCGGCCGTAGCCTCGCCGTTCATGAGCTTGTTGATCAGGCCTGTCCGGTCAATCGAGATGTTCAGCGCCTCTCTTACCTTCCGCGCGTTGTCCGTATAGCCCACCCAGGGACATGAGGTGCAGTTCTTGTCCGGCAGGTCGTAGTACATGCCACCCAGGGTCACGTACGCCGAGGCTTGCCCTTTGATCTGCTTGATTCCTATGCCTGCACTTTGCACCTCTCGCTTGAAAGGCGCGGTGAGGGGCGCTAGATCAGCCTGGCCAGTGCGAAGCATTGCGACTCGAGTAGCAGGCTCGGGAACGAGGCGCAGCTTCAGCGTTTGGACGTTTGGTGTCTTGCGCCAGTGGTTCGGCACCGCTTCCAGGGTCACGTGATCGCCCGCTAGGAACTCCCTGAAGACGAAGGGGCCGGTGCCGATAGGCTGCTTGCCGTAGGCGGCCTCGCCCACGGTCTCAATGTACTTCTTGGGCAGCGCGACCACCGTCGCCTGCAGGACAGAGAGGTTGAGCGCGGTCGCGACGTTCAGCTTAGAGCCGACAAGCTTGAACTCGTACGGGGAGACAACCTGGAAGTTGTTCATATTATTGTCTAGCGACGCGGCAAACTCGCTACCAAGGCGAGCGTCGGGTTTAAGCGCGTCGGCGAAGGTGAACTTCCAGTCCTCGGCGGTCATTTCGCCATTGCCGTTGTGAAACTGAACGCCCTGTCGCAGCTTGAAGTCCCATTCCCATTTGCCGCCAACCTGCTGCACTGACCAGCTAGTTGCAAGGCGAGGCTCGAGAGCGCGAGGCTCGGAGTTGGCCCCGATGAGGGTCTCTGCATAGTTCCAGACGATGGCGTCTTCGACACCAGTGTGCAAGCGCCGGACCCATGTCTGTGTGCCGACGTCCCCAAGGGCTACGTTAAGAGTCCCCTGAGGACCCTTCGGCGTTGTCGGCGTTGGAGCGACCGTTGGTTGCGGAGTTGCGGTTGGAGCCGCTCTAGTAGCAGTTGGCGAAGGCACTGATTTGGTTGGTGTGGGAGTCTCTCCAGTGGTGCAGGCTGCCAGGACCATCGAGGCTACCGAAAGCACGGCGACCCCGGACACGATCCGTTTTGTGAAGTGGCGCATCTATCCCTCCTTCTTAATCGACCTGTCTCCTAAACGAGGAAAGCCCACCCCACCAGAACTTCAGGTGTCCAATGCCAGCATAAAGACTCCCGAGGTCGAGCACTTTAACTGAACTTGCAGGTTACGGTCCCATCGGCATTCTGCACCTCCGGCTTTGGGCAGGAACGGCGACTCGGCGAAACTCGCGACAAGTCATCGCCACTGCGAAGGGAGTTCCCGACATCTGGTCCCGACAGGTGGAGTCGCTCACTGGCGAGCTATCGCCGTGGGGCGAGCAGAAAAGCGGGAGGCCAGGAGCCAACTTGGCTTCTGCCCCCTAGTCGTTAGGCGCCTGCGCCTGACGCGGGGCGACTGCTACAGGTTGGCAGCAGCCGCTTTCCGAGTGAATGTGGGTGTGACCAACGTGGCGCAAGTCAAAGATACCGCCTGCAAACGCTAGGACACAATCGTTAGAACCGCCAATTCGCAAAGGAGTCCGCGAACCGTGCAGCTTTGCGTAAGCGGGCGGGCGCAATCCGCAGTCGCGATGACACCCGGGGATGTGCGGATGCCCGCAGACGTATCTGAGTGCGCCTCCTTCTTCTACGGAGTTGCGCCCATGACCCTGCCAGCTTATCCCGACTCGCGGACCAATGGCTAAAGGAAAGGGGGACGTGTTCGAGCGACTGGCCGTGAATAGAAAGGTATTTGCATCCATTATACCGCCGATGTCCTCCCTGGGGAACAGTACGCATGTGCCATATTCAGGGCGTGCCTTCCTGTACCCTCTCAACCTGGGACAAGGGCGGAACAGGGTTGACCATATCGCGTCCAAGGGTCGCTCTAAAGTGGTCTTGAAGACCTTGAAGGTCCCAGTCGCGGTGGTTTATGGCGGAGCGGCTGACGGTGGGCCTCGACCCGAGGTCGAGGCGGTCTCCCGCCATGCCTATAATCTGGCCGTTGATGTACGATGCTTCGTCGGAAGCGAGGTAGACCGCCAACGATGCCACTGGGTCTGGTTCGAACGGATGCACGCTTTCCGTGGAGGGCGTGTCGATTCCATAAGCCTCGCGGACCCTCAGCACCTCGTCAGGGATGGGAGTGTCGGCCATTCCTGCCCTCGACGTGCGTCTTGGCCCCACAACGACCGGGGCTATAGCGTTCACAGTGACGTGATAGAAGCTCAACTCCAGCGCCAGGCTCCAGGTCAGGTTCATGACGGCGGCCTTGGCCATCGCGTAGCCGTTTGCTCCAGGGTAGGCTATGAGGCCCGCTCGCGACACGAAGTTGATAATGCGGCCGGTATTCTGAGAACGCATCCTTTGTCCGGTGTACTTGGCGCATAGGAAAGTACCCCTTGCGTGCACTGCCATCTGCTGGTCCCAGGTGTCCTCTGGGGTATCGATGAGAAGGCTGTTGACCAGGATTCCAGCGGCGTTGACGAGTATGTCGATCCGGCCAAAAGCGTCGACGCAGGTCTGGATGACCTGACGGGCGCCCTCCGTCGTGGCGATGGAGCTAGCATTCGCCACTGCTTGCCCACCCAACTCTCGTATTTGGCGCGCGACTGCTTCGGCGGGCCCGGACTGGGGGGAAGTGCCATCAGGTGCGACGCCGTAGTCGCTGACAACGACCGAGGCGCCTTCTCGCGCCAGGAGAAGCGCTGTCGTCTTGCCGATGCGCCCGGCGGCGCCGGTTACCACTGCTGCCTTGCCCTGTAGGAGCATCTAGCGGCCTCCAGGTACTTAGTCTGGAGTCAGACAGTGATTGACTTCTGTGCTTTCCTATTCGGCGCGGCGGTCCATGATGTACTTGAAGCCCTGGACGCAGACCTGCTCCAGGTGGGGCCAGAACACCCAGTCCCCGGCGAGCTTCATAAGTTCGTCGTAGGCCGCGATAGGGTCTTCCCAGTCGGTCTCGTAGTAGGCCAGGTAGCGGGCCTCCCCTGGCTTGGGGTTGGGGTTCTCGAAGCGGGCGCCGTAGTAGTAACAGCCCGTATCGAGCACCCTCGGGAGGTGGACCTCGTTGTACCATTTGTTGAACTCGGCCTCTTTGGTGGGGTCGGTGTTATTGATAAGGGCGATGAGTGCTCCCGTCGGCTTCCGGGTCCCGCCCTTTGTTTTCCGGTCTTTCATTACAGGTACCTCGTGTCGATTCCTGGAGCCTACCTCGAGAATACGTGGGCGTTGATCATCCCGGCGCCGGAGCTAAGGGTCAGGCCGATCTTCGGGTTATTGGGCACCTGGCGTTTCCCGGCCTCGCCGCGCAACTGCTTCACGACCTCGGCGATCTGGGAGACGCCGGTCGGGCCCATAGGGTGACCCTTGCAGAGAAGGCCGCCATCGGTGTTGATGGGTATCTCTCCGTTGATGGCGGTCTTGCCTTCGAGTATCCAGCGGCCGCCTTCGCCCCTCGGACAGAAGCCGAGGCCCTCGATGATCACCATGGGCGCGACGGTGAACGGGTCGTGGACGAGGGCGATGTCGACGTCCTTTGGCCCGACTCCGGCCTTGGCATAGAGATCCTTGGCTAGACGCTCGGTGAGATTTCCGGCCTTGAAATCTCCGCCGATGAAAGCCCCGGGGCCGCCCGTCAGGTCGTCGACTTTCGGAGAGCCGCAGGCCCAGCCCGCTATCTTGATGGCCCTGCTGCTCACTCCCATCTGCCTGGCTTTTTCGGCGGTGCAGATGACCGCTGCGCCTGCGCCGTCGCTGGTGGGGCAGCACATGTACATCCTGAGCGGGTCGGCTATGACCGGGGAGTTCATGACCTCTTCCGCGGTCCTGGCGGTCTGGAAGTGGGCGTATGGGTTCATCGAGGCGTTCTTGGACGCCTGGACAGCGTAAGCTACGTGGGCCTCGAGGGGCTCCTTGTAGACTTCCATCCTCCTGCGCATGTCGAGGGCGACGCGGGCGGGGATGGGGTCGAGCCCCATCACGTCGAGGTGCGTGACGCCCGGGTTGATGGTGCCGGGGATGAAGCCCTTTCCCATCTTCTCGTACCCCACGACAAGGGCGTTGTCGTACATGCCGTTCGCTATGCTCCAGTATGCCAGTCTGAATGCGGCGGCGCTGCTGCTGCTGGCCTGAGCGATGCTATGGATCATGATTCCGGTCCAGCCGAACTGCTGGATAACGTTCCTGCTATCGTAGATCGCGGAGTTGACCACGCCGCAGAAGGCCGATTCGATCTGGTTGAACTCCATGTTTGCGTCTTTGAGCGCGTCCGTGACAGCCGGAGCGACCAGCTCTTCGAAGGTCTTGTCGGGCCATTTCCCGAACTTATGGAGTCCTATTCCAACTATTACGACATCTCGCAAGGTATCTCCTATTCCAAATTGGAGTGGGAAGCTCAGCTTTCCGTCGAACTCTGGCGCCAGGCCGACTAGGAGTTAACGAGACGGAAGTTATACGCAACCAGGTCGTGCCCTTCCTCGTCCTTCTTGACTACGATGGGGTCCAGGGTGACCTTCGTGCCCAATTGCACCTGCCCGAGATCGTCGGGGCCGATTGAGCTCGTGAGGCTTGGGCCTTCGGTCGAAGGGGTGCTGGTGAGATTGAGCGTCGTGTAGACCAGGATGCCTTCTGGAAGAGCGATTTCAGCGAGCAGGTACGGGATTGGGATTACCGCGTAGCTCTGCCTGCGGAACACCAGCGCGTAGCTCCGGAGGACGCCCTGGCGGCTCAGCTCGACGGACTTGCAGGTTGGCTTCGAGCAGGCGGCGCACCAATCGCGCGCGGGAAAGTAGACCCGGTTGCAGGTCTGGCACTTCGAGCCAATCAGCGCATCGCCCTTCGCCCCGCTGCCGAGTTGAAAGACCTTGGGTTCCAGACTCTTTCTGGTGGCGGTTTTTGGCATGTTTCACTCCCTTACGGTCAAGTCAGGATGCAGGGTGTTCAATCTCCCGGGGGAAGTGGGGTTCCGGGCATGTCCTCGGTGGCAGGTGCGGGCGCCGGCCTGTAGGGCTCGGAGAGGGGCTTGCATATCAGCCCATACAACTCAGGCCTGCGGTCGCGGAAGAGGGAGAGCATGCTGCGGTACCTGATAAGACGCTCCTCTGTGAGCTCGACCCGGAGGACCTCTTCATCGGCCACCTTGGACAGGGCCAAAAACGAACCGTCCGGTGCTGACGCGACGCTGCGGCCCATGTACTGAGTCTTGCCTTCCCATCCGGCGCGGTTGACGCTGATAAAATACACGCCGTTTTCCTGGGCTCGAGTGTATGTGCGGTACTTGAGCTGGTTCTCGGCATCGGGGACAGTAAAGATTGCAGGAGCAGCCCAAACGGAGCAGATTATCTCGGCGCCTTTGAGAGAAAGAAGACGGGTTGTCTCAGGGAAGCGGCCGTCATAGCAGACCTGAACGCCGATGTTGCCCAGGTCCGTTTTGAAGACTTCAGAGGTGTTGCCGGGGTAAAAGAACTGCTTCTCGTTGAGGGGGATGTGCATCTTGTGGTGCACGCCGATGACTCCCTGCGGCCCGATGAGCACGCCGGAGTTGTAGAGCGAAAAGGGGATCGTTGGGTGCCTCTGGGCCATGCCTATAACTACGTACGCGCCATACCTGCGGGTCACGGCAGAGACCGCGTCCGTGGTGGGGCCAGGGATAGGCTCGGCGGCGCGCATGTAGGCGGTGGCGAATTCGGCGTACGTCATCCCCTCGTAGCCGCACGGCTCCCCGACGGGGGAAGGGGGTATGTAGCCCGTGTTGGACAGCTCCGGGAAGACGATAAGGTCCTGCCCGGCCCTGGCTTCAGCCTCGGCGAACTCCTTGATGCGCTTGGTGTTCTTCTCGGTCTGAAGCCACTCGCTGGCGAACTGGACCATGCTGACCCTTACGTTTTCCTTCACGGCCCTTGCCTCCTCTGGCGCGAATCGAGCGCTGTTCCTCGGAGCGCTTGGTAAGCTATTTCTTGCCTTCCGGCATCATTCCCGGCCACCTGGCCTCGGGCGGCATCAGGTCGGGGCGGTAGCGGGGTGGGCCTGGCATCGCCACACAGAACCTGACCAGCGGGCCGGACGGGTCGACGTCGAACTCGACGTCCGCTCCGCAGGGGATGACGTAAGCGTCCCCCGGCTCGACCTTCATGGTCTTCTTTACGCTGAACCGGGTGATGGGCAGGACATACGTCAATTGCGCCTTGCCCGAGACGATGTACTGCACCTCGTTGTGCCAGAACGTGTACTTGGTCACCTTGCCCGCAGGGAAGGCCTCGAGGGCGACCAGGGCCTCCGGCTTCCAGATTAGCTGAGGGTGGACGCTCCACGAGCCCCTGTACGTATGGGTCTCGATGAACTTGTTGTTGGGGTTCACGTGTATCTTCGGCAGAACGTCCAGGATGCGCTCATCTCTGGTCTCGTATTCGCCCATTGGCCTCCTCCTGTCGTCGATTCATTCTAGAGTCCAGGAGATCCCGACTGGTCGGGATCTCCTGGCTGGGGGCACGGGGGCTGTGCCCCCGCAATAATTGCCTCCCCCTTCGCCACTTTTGAGAAGGGGGACAAAGGGGGATGAGGCAGTAAGTCTCTTTCACCCTTTGTGTTGCTGGCTGCAAGCCAGCACAAGAAATTCTTCATGTGCACCTTATTTCATGGGGCGGAAGAGGCCGTTGTACGTGATGGTCAGCCAGTCGACCCACTGAGGGTCGACCTCGACCATCTTGTTGCGAAAGGACTCCAGCCTCTTTTGAAGGGTAGGGAGATCGACGGTGGTCTCATACAGGGAGAGGCAGCCCGAAGACTGATGGGGCAACGGGTCATGGGCATCGACCACGTCATACCTGTAGCCGACATCGAAGAGGCCCGCGTTGAGGGCATCGGGCGAGTGCCTCTCGTTGTACCACTTGTCGAATTCGGCTTTCTTGCACGGGTCGGCGTAGCCTACCAGCCCGCAGTAGATGATCTGGATTGCGCCGGGTTTGCCGGTGCGGAACTCGGGGCCAGCCCGGCGTGAGCCGG
>ORJL011058718.1_pt1 | contig 12052 bp, 21 predicted proteins | sample 1779941 | NCBI WGS metagenome assembly ORJL01 (sample SAMEA104232317, study PRJEB22302) | groundwater metagenome | biome: forest; feature: aquifer; material: groundwater | place: USA | collected 2011-08-07 | depth 5.8 m
CCCGGCTCTGCCGGGGGACTCCCAAAGTTTGACAATTCCGGGAATCATCGAGAGTTTCCCAATCTGTGAACCGCCTAAAGTTCTAAAGATTGAGGAAACAAACGATGAATCCGTCAGAAAGTTTAAATCATACAAAATGGGGATGTAAATATCATGTGGTTTGGATACCCAAATACAGGAAGAAAAGCCTTTATAAGGAACTCAGGGAACATTTGGGCGAGCTGCTAAAAGATTTGGCTTCGCAGAAAGAGTGCAAGATATTGGAAGGGCATTTGGTATCTGATCACGTTCATGTCTTGATCTCGATCCCGCCCAAATATTCGGTGTCACAGGTAGTGGGCTTCATCAAAGGCAAAAGCGCGATCGCCATAGCCCGCAACTTTATGGGACGGAGGAAAGATTTCACTGGACAAAGTTTTTGGGCGAGGGGTTACTATGTTTCAACTATCGGCAAAGATGAGGAGGCTGTCCGCGAGTATATCAAGCATCAGGAAGCAGAGGACAGGCGGATCGAGCAACTGAGCCTGTTTTAGAACACCGCCACCCTTCAGGTGGCACACATTTTAACCCGCTTTGAGCGGTTCACATTTACAAGCCTCCGGCTTTGCCGGAGGTATTTTGACTTGTAACGATACCGCGCCACTTTGCCCATTTTGGCAAGGTGAAAAGGTTCTGTATGGAACCGGTCATTTTCATCAGGCATGGATAAATGGAAAAACTGTTCCTTTTGTTCAATTTCTTGCTGGAAACTTTCAATCAAGTAAGGCTTAGGGATACCGAAGTAAAGCTGGCGGATGGTATCGACCGAAGCCCCAACGACTTCAACATTGCTTAAATCCATCATTGCATGATGGTTCATAAATAAACGCCCCGTTTTATCCGGTAAAGAGGACTTGGCTAGGGATTCAGGGCTATATCTGTCTGACAGTTTCATAAATTAACCTTTTAAGGGTTGCGACCGTTGTTAAGCGAGTCAACGGGCTTATCGTTTAAGGTCTAACTAACGTGATACAGAGACGTTAGCCAGACCGATACTTTTTTTAACTTGATCCAATGGGTAGGATAACTAGCCCCGCGCCCGTCCTTTCCTTTACGGGAGCCACCCACCCTAGGGCATGGCGGGCTACCCTGTCATTTTGCAGTCATGTCGAAGTTTTGTTGGCACGGCCACTTTTATCTTTCCTGGCCTATCTACGCGTTATTTTTAGCCGCTGGAAACTCACACTTCCCTGTGCTCAAACAGCCAGCAACTAAAAACAAAGCCAAGATTTTCCAACTCAAGAGAAAACCACCCGCACCTAATAAAACGGGTCTCATTCCTTAAAAAACGCCAGGGTAGCCCGCCATGCCCTAGGGCGGGTGGTCTTTCCCTGCTCTCACAGTCCGGGCGCGGTTTAAACACGCTATCGGTTAGAAACCGTTATTTAATGGCTATATCGGTATGACGGCTAATATTCACGGAGCGGTCAATAGGAAAGGCGGTAACGCTGTATTGGTGCTGGCCATTCATCAGTAGCAGCCCATACGGTTTCCTGACCACGAAATAGCCAAAACCCACGATTTGCGGGATGGTCAGCCGTTCATAAACGCGGTTGGATTCGTCCAGGAATTCAATGATGGCCACCATTTTTGTGCGTTCTTTATTTTCAACCAATCCAACTAGGCGGGGCTTATACTTGGCTAAGATGTCGTCGAGGTAATTGACGGCGGCCTTCGGTTTGTCAGGTGGCTTGTCCGTTGCGACGGTATTGGCGGGCGAGGCCATTTCTGGCGGCTTGTCTTTAGGAGGTTGTTCAATGGGCGGTTTAGTTTTAACTTTAACAACAGGATGGGCACCATGAAAAAAACCATACAGGTAATAAATAGAAAAACATAAAGCCACAAAAAAAGCTGGAAAATAAAATCTAAAAGCGGGCGATTTAAGTATATTTGCCCTATCATCCGCATAATTCCCTTTGTTAAGGGTTGTCGGTTCATGGGAGCTGTAAAGGCCAAAATACTTGGGGTCATATTTGCCGGAACCACTGTTCAGTTTCTCAAACTTGCCTGCCCTTTGCTTGTAGGTTGTCCAGGTGTAGGCGTTGGGTTGGCCGACCGCATCCCTTTTGACAAACGTAATCAGCTGGTCAATACGGCGTTTCCAGAGCATGTGGCAGTCGCGGTGATCCTGAGTCATGACGATGATGTCAAGGCCACGGTGCCCGTGTTGGGTGACAAAGGTTGTTTGTTGTTCATCCAAAGGTTGTTTTGAAATCGGGAAGAAATCCTGCAACTCGTCAATGATAACCAAGGCGTCATTTTCAACGTGCAAATGGATTTGCTTCACATGCTCTTTAGGGACAAAAACCAGTAGCCGCTGTATTTCTTCCAGAGGCTTGTCCAACAAATCCGCAAATTGCTGGTGGTTCAGTCCTTCGATATAGGCGAAGACTTTCCGGCCTTCTTTTAAGGCGGGCAGTATCCGGCTGACAACCGCCTCGTAGGATTTACCGGAACGGGGCAAGCCTTCATGGCAAATGATCATAAGGCCGCCTTAACAAAGGAACTAAAGATTGAAATCAATTTGAAGGCCGACCAGACAATTAGGCCACAGGTCAGAATATACAACGCTTCCTGAACGCCCGCACGGTTTAGACAGTAAAGCAGCGTGGAACCATAAGCCGCTATATCGTCCCAAATGCCATGGAATGACGTACTTATAGAACCTAAGCCCTGAACCGAGCCAATGCAATACGAACAAGAGTCAGAAGCCCACTGGAAAAGCCATAGGACAAATGGGGGCAACTTTTTAAAGACCATAAGAGGCAGGTCGATAAGGAAATTAGCCAGCGACTCAATAACATTAGACAAATAAGTGATAACCGAATCATAGAAATTGCCTATGGTTTGCAATAGGGCATCAAAGAAACTTTTTAACGGCGTTAAGAAGTGATCTTTGATGAAGTTTACAAATACATCAAATTGGCGTTTGTCCCATTCATTCCAGTCCCTAAGCCATTGCTTTATCGTTGTGTCCACACTCACGATAAAATTAATGAAAACGTCAAAATATGCCTTGATGGAGGCGAACGCATCACGGAAAAATGCCGTGATGGCATTGAACAGATTAACCAGCGATTGAAGAGCCGCGTTAAAAAATGACCCTACCGAATTGAAAAAGTCTTTTAGAAACGCAACCAATGCATAGTAAAAATTGACCAGGGTTGTGACGATTGCTTGCATGTTGCCCCCTTAAGAAAGACCGGATAAAGCTATCCGGAACGCCATGAAAACCGCGCTTCCTATCACAATGGCGCGGATGATAGGCCAGAAATATTCCATAAAGTCAGCACAAATCCAGTCTGATGTTATTTCATCCATACCCATGACGGCAGGAAATACAAGCGGACTGCAAGAACCGCCGCCTATCTGGACATCAAATATATCCTGCCCGAACTGCATAATGGGTTGCTGTTGGATGGCAGCGATAGTGTCGGAAAGGACACCCTGATACGTATCGGTGGTTGGCGTGTACCATTTGCCCAGATTCGGATCAGGCGCACTAATCGCAGGCGTAAACTGACCCATGGCCGGCATGCCAGCCGTTGAATTGGACGTCACGCTTGCCCCACTGGAGGTTTGAGCCGATGGCGTTCCCATCCCCGCCCCCAGTGATTCAAAGCTAGGCGGCGTATAGTTTCCGATAGAGCCGCCAGGATTGGTCATTGTGCCCGGGGTTGCTGTTTCGCCTGATCCTGATCCCGACCCTGAGCCGGAACCGTCACCCGAACCCGAACCCGAACCCGAACCCGAACCCGAGCCATCGCCCGATCCTGACCCGTCACCAGACCCTGAACCATTGCCGGAACTGTCAGCGTCCGTACCATCGCCATCGGTACCATTGGGGCCATCGCAGAAGGTTAAGCAAACCTGCTGCCCCCCATAATTGCACTGGACTTTAGGGGCTTGGCATTGATCCAAGGTACAAACGCCATTGACCAAGGTATATCCTGGCTGGCAGGTATCGGGCGGGGTCTCACACACCCGCGTGGCCAGGTTAAGCACTTGGGGGGAAACGCACTGGGGATCAAGGCAAGCGTGCGGGACTTGGCTAGTATCTAGGGTTTGGCCGCCTATGCAGTTGGGTTCATCAGCACAGCTATGGGTTGCCGTGTTCAGATATTTAGGCGGATCACATTGCGGGTCTTCACAGACGTTTGTGTTAGGGTTGCGGACTTGCCCGCCAATACAGGCCGGACATTGTGCGCCTGTTGACGGGTCGATGATTGAGCCGTTGCCGCAATCCAGGTCACAACGTTTCATTTCAACGTTGGCAACCAGCGGGAAATTGCAACTAACCGAGTTAGGCAGACATTGATGGTTGGCTTGGTCTTCAACTTCCCAATTAATGGTTTGGGTTTGGCCTGTTGTGGTTACGGTTGGGGTTGTTTGGCAATTAAGCGGGGCATCGCAGATAGAGGCAACCGTTGCAATACAATTTTGCCCAGACAACGTGTAATCAGTAGGGCACGAATAAGTTTTAGGGCAGGATACGGTGTTATAAGAAAAATAGGCTCCCGTTGACGTTGTGTAAATATCACAGTGATAAACATCAGCAGTTGAGGTAGATGAAAAAAGATTACACGCCCCCGCTGTTTTACCTGAAAAAGTTGCGGTCTTTTGTGTATGTGTCGTAACAGGCGAATTGGAAGGAAATTGACCCGCCACCAAACAACTATATGTCATGGTTGCGGTTAAAGTTGGGCACGTTGTCCCGTTTGCCATCACATTCGAAGAAATGACAAAAAGCAAAATAATGATCAGCCTAGGCATGGGTAAACCCTGCTATCACTGCATAAGCTGAGACTAAGCCGGACAGGAAGAAGAGGACTAAGAAAATCATTGTTTGGCCTTTATGCTGGGGAGAAGAGAGGCCGGAGCCCCTCCCCCAAGGTTTCTGGAAATTAACGGAACCAGCCGATAACTTTGTTGAAGCCCCAGCGTGCAAAGCCTGGAGCCATCTTAACAACGGCTAGCACACCAATAGCAGCAACCAATGTTCCAGAGTCAGCCGCCGCTGTAACATCAGTAAAATCAAGTGCGGCATTGGCAGGGCTGGACAGGATGGCAGAAGCCGCAGTGACGGCCAAGGCGGTTTGGATGGCTGTCACCAGCCGGATTTTTGAAGTTTTCATAGTTTTTTCCTTTCTTTAAGGTTGAATAATTCAGTGTTCTTTGTCACTGAACCAGTTAATGACGACACCAAAAGCCCATGCCGTCAGGTATGCGATGACCGGCAAACCAAAGCCAAGCATCCACATTTGTTGAAGATCACCCGCAACGGGCATTGCGAAAATGTCCGTCAGCGTGGGTAATCCCGTAAATTCTGACGCGGTCAATAGGACGTAATCCGTGCAACTCTCAAGCGTGGTTGTGGTGGCTTGCAGAAGGTCGAAGGTGTCCGAGGGGTCACGGACGGACTTAACACAGGTTGCCATGGTATTGACCCGCCCTTATCAGATTGCCGAGTCTTCAAATTCACAGACAAAACTAAGAACGGTAGAACCCGCCTCATAGAACCAAAATTGATCCCAGTTAGGATCGCCATTGATCAAAAAGGCCTGGTAATCTGGCGTGGAATCGTTAGTAGTGGCGATTGATGTTGGATAAGCCGTATCCAAGTAAAAATTCTGTCCCGTTACCGTTATCAAGTTTTCAGGAGAACCGGAGGCATTAGCCGGTTGGATGCCGCCCAGGTAATAAGCGCCAACAGGCAACAAACCCAAATATTTCTGAACATCAACGGTTTCAGGATGGTTATTAAGCACGGCCAAATGGCCTTGTTTGGACTGGCAAAAGGTTTCAGCCGCGGTGGCGGTCTTTTTTTCAGAATAGGCGACATAATTGTTGCCGGATGACGCGCTATGCATAGCGATATAAGGCGCGGCGTTTGTGGTGGATATGGCAGCAAGCGCGCCGACTGCCATTAATGTTGTCAAGATACGTTTCATTTACGTTTCCTTAGTTTTGTGGTTTGCCGGAGCCGCCGGAACGGTTTTACCCTGAAGGGTGAAATGGATCGTTTTTTCCGGTTACGCGGTTGGGCGTTGGGTTACGGTTTGGTTGCCTGTTGTGGTGGCTGGCGGTTTGCCGTCCGCTGGTTTGTCGGTCGGTTTGGCGGCGAGGTCGTCGGCAGTGGGTAAATCAGGTTTGTAGGGTTTGATGGACAAAGCGGTTAGGGCGGCTTTGTTTTGTCCACCCATATCTATGTCGGCCAAGATTTCAAATACGCCCGGAAGGGTGATTTCTTTTGCTTCCAGTTTTTGGCGTTGTTGTTCAAACATTTCAAAGGGGATGCGAATTTTTATGAGTTCGTCCCCGATGATGCTGGAATTGCGGCCTGTGTTGGGTTTGCTTACCCAGATGGAGCCGCCTTTACTGTTGGCGTCGATTTCGTATTTCGTGATGCAGATGACGTTACCAACTACAGTGGTTTGCATGTTGCCTAGAAATGTGGTGTGGTCTGACATGGTTAGGTTTCCTTTTTTGTGGGTTTTTCAGTGGTTTTTTTGAGCTTTTGAAGGCCGTAGGCTCTAACGGCTTAGGTTAGGGTGGTTGTGGTTGTGGTTGTGGTTGTGGTTGTGGTTTATGTGGTTGCCGGTGGGTAGTAGGCCTAGGTTGATAAGTTCGGTTTCATGGTGGTTACGGCATTGGGTATCACAGTAGAAACGGCCGACTAGGATTTCAGCGCCACAGTATTTGCAATAGGTAGTTTCAGGTTCCTGAACGTCAGTTAATGCGGGTTCGTATAGGTGGTAAGTTGTTGTTGCCATTTTTAGGTGCCTTTTTGGTTGTCCTTACGAAATGATCAAAGTGACGTTGTTAACGCCAATTTATTTGTGTATATAAACCAACTACTTGTACTTGTGTTGGTTTTCCAGCAATTTCCCAAATTTCCGATGAAGGCAAAGTGAAATAATTGCCATGCTCCCAACCGCGAACTGGTTTTTTCATGTGTAAGCACCTTTTTAATGTTGTTTTTGGGCGAACCCTTCGGGGCGGGCTTTCCGTTCCAATGGCTCTTTAAAGCCCTTAACAGGGAGTAAGCAAAAAACGCTTTTCCTGCCGTCAAAGGTTTTTTTCTAACTCCCTGTAACGGCCTTTAATGAGCCATTTCCACTACAATCCCTTTCGCTCGTTTCCGTACGGCATCCGGGGTTACGGTTATTAGGGGAAAAGATGGCGGGAGGCGGGAATGATGTGGGGCTTCATTCTCGGGCGTCCGGTATTGGCCATCTTTTCCGGCTTTGTCAAAACCTAACTCCGTTACGGTTTTGGCTTTTTAAGGGTTACGCTGTCGCTTTATTTAGACGCTTACGCGCTAAATGGTAAGCGGCTTCGCAGTTGGTTTTAGGGCTGGCGGAAATGGTTTCCCTACGATTCCGCTTGCTGTTTAAGGCCTTGATAAGTGGCGGCTTGGCGCGGTTGGATTTAAACCCCTGCCAACCCACCAACCGGCTAGGCTTTTTCCAGTGCGTCCCGTCTATGGTCGGGTTGTCCAGCTTTTCACGCCTTGCGCGGGTGTCAAGGTACGCAGGCTTTACCCCTTGACACCCGCGCAAATGGGCGTGAAGCTTGGCAACAACCCCTATACGACGGCTCCGACTGGCTAGCATCTAACCGCCCTCTATTTCTTTTATCTGGAGTTCACCACGCGCCTGTTGTTTTTGTTGGAGGAAGGCACGGATTTTTATGGCCGCATCATCAGGCAGTTCGTTAAGGTTGACCAGGTCGCCCTTGATGAATAGGGTCAGGACTATTTTGGTCAGGTTGTAGGGTTTGGTGTTGCGCTGTAGGCATTCTTGCTCAAGTTTGAGATAGTCGGCACCGGATAGGGCGGTATAGAAGCGGCGATCCTCAAGGGTTTGGGTCGGGTTGTCTGTCTTTGGCGGTAAAACCATAGTCGATTGTTGTGTTGTCATGGCGGTCTATGATCCTGAGTTTAAGCGGGCATTTGCATACGCCGCGGATGATGATGTATTTCCAGTTAACGGTTTTGCTTACGGTTTGGGTGGTCTGGCATTCCGGGCAGATCCTTTGCATTTTGCTGTATTGGTTTATGCCAGACCCATTAGCTTGTGGTGTCGCAGAAGTTGATGGCGTCATGGTATTGCCCAGGCAAGGTGAAGACGGTCTGTTCCAGTTCGGCCACTTCGTGTTCAAAAGAGTGTGCCAGCCGCTCTTCTGGCACGTTGAGGCCATTTTCAGGTGGCAAGGTTTTATGTACGGAAGCAAGCTCTTTAATTTTTCGGGTGGCACGGGCGGAGTAATCAACACAGAGGCCATCGCTCGAGTTGTCTAAATAGACGGACTCTTCCTTAAGGTTGATAAGGGCTTGCAGGACTGTGCCAGTAGGTTTGTGCGTGACTGTCAGTAGCTGGCCTGGCTCAAGTTCGACATTGATGGTATGGCTAGGTGAAGGTGCCGGTTGATCCAGGGTTGTTTGTTCTGATTCTTGTTGCAGCCGTTCTTCAATGTGATTCAAAAAGAAATCGCGGTAACCTTCAAGGGACGACAGTTCACCAAGAAACATTTTTAGCCATACGCCGGTTAAGGGTGCAGGAAAAAGCGAACGTAAAAAAAGGATTTTATCTTTACAGATATCACATTCAGACAATACACACGCACGGATAAGCGGGATATCGCCTTCATTTCTAGTTTTAATACGGTCAAGCTCAAAAACAAAATCTTCAAAGAGACCGGAAAGGGTGGATCGTAGTTGTTTTTGGGTGATGTTCATTGTATTGACCCCCCAACAAATCCAGCTGTTTTGGAGCTTTCTTGTATTTGGGCAAGGTTGACAAAGAGGTAACGGCCTATTTTGACCGTGGGTATATAAGCCCGGTCTACCCAGCCGCCCACGACGCCTTCCGAAACGCCTATGAGTTCGGCAAATTTTGCGGGATGCACCAGCGGGACGTTGACGATGACCGGGACTCGGTTCAACGCTTCCCGCAATTCTTCTGGTTTGACTTGTTGATTTTGCTGGTTCATGATTGCACCTTAGCCTCGCTTGGCTCTTTGTGGCTCGTTTGAAAGTACATGTACATGTACATGTACATGAATTAATGGCAAGTAATATTTACATATATGATTAATGAATTTGAAATAAATAAGAGATTCAAAAAATTAAGAGACCATCTAGGGATAACTGTGGACGAGCTTTCACTAAGGACAAGTATTAAAAGCAATCAAATAAGCAGCATTGAAAACGATAGACAAAAAGTCTACGGATGGCACATAGAAGCTATATCAAAAATATGGCCTGAATACGCCTATTGGCTTGCGACTGGAATGACAATAGAAGAGGCAGGACAGGTCAGCCCCGATCTGGAGGAGGTAAGGAAAAGTCAAAATCTAAGGACGGGTACAGATTAGCGCACAAAATTTATAAAAAATGGTTCAAATCCAAACACGATGTGAAATAGTTCATAGCTTTTACGGGCTTTAGTGAGCTACATTAAAAGCATTTTTATTTCTTCATGTAAGGGGCTGAATAATGTGGGTAGCAATTTTGCTTGTTTGTTTAGTTGTCTTAGTAATAATAATCGACGCAATCCGTTATATAGCCAGCAGAAAAAAGCCCTATTTAATCTACCTAGCAATAGGTGGATTATTGGCCTATATGGTTTCAACGGGTAAAGAAAGCAATCAGGACAGTTGGCCAAACACAAGGACATTAAGCCTTAACCCAATAACGGAATTACAAAAAGTAGTGATCCATCAAGGAATAGACACTATAGCCAGAGGGTTTGAAGATAAAGGCATGATGAAAAAAGGAGAGTTCGCAAAGATAGAGAGAAAAGTATTCAGGGAAAATCAGCTTAATGAGCCGCAGGAAATAGACTGGGAAAAGGAAGCGGCAAAAATGCGAAGGGACAAAGCGTTCAAGGACTTTTATAAAAAACCTAGCAATTGCGTTAGCCCTGAAAACGAACAAGAAAAAATGGATTGTATCAACGCCCACGTTAGGGCATGGAAGCAATTCATTATTAGCTATAAAGAATAGGTCTTAATTATGAGCAGATACAGCAATAACCGATGGAACCGGGAGATGGAAATCGAAAGGGAAAGAAGGGAAAACAATAACAGAAACAACGGTGTAAACAATAACGTCTATGATTACTATACGGATAATGGTAGAAGACGGGATAATTATAGCGGGCTTATATGGCGGATAGCAGGATTGCTGCCGTTGAAGACAGGCTAATGATCACATCAAAAGTAGCTGGTGGAGCGGTAAGGGAAATAGCCAACGTTTTTGACGAAAGGGAATTAAAAATGCGAAGGGAAAGGGCGCAAATCGAAATTGATAAGGCCAGGGAGCTAGAAACGATAAGGTTAGCCAAAAGGGCGGAAGAAATAGCAAAGGCAAAGAAAGAAGCAGCCTTTAAGCGGTTTTATCAAAAGCCCGATGAATGTGACCAGCCCGAAAGACATAGCATCAGGGTTGAGTGTGCCAACAAATATATAAGGGCAAGGCACGAGTTCGACATTGCTTACCAAGAGTAAATAATTTACTGCTTAAAACTTTCCAGTAAGACGTAACAAAAGCGCGGTAATAATCGTTATCTGCAATAGGCCGACACCGACAACCCAGCGAATAAGGTCAGCTTTAGTTTCCTGTATTTCACGCCTGACCATTTCAATATCACGCTTCAATTCAGAGCGGACAAGTTCAATTTTAAGTTCAGTTTCCTTAATCCTCGCATCCAAATCTTTATTGGTGACGACGTTATCAAGGTTGTGTTCATGCTTGACGTAATCGACAAGGGCGGACGTGGCTTGTTGATGAAGCCGTGTTATGGCCACAGCTTGCGGTTCAGTCAAACCCGCCTGCTTAAGTTCAGTCACAAATTCATGGGTATCAAAGGTTAACGTAGCCATAACGAATTAGGTTTTATCAAAAATTTGCTTATTGTAACTGCAATTAAAGAAAAATGATTGTTTACTACGTTCTGACTACATTGGAGGGCGTTAGTGTTTTTTAATGTGGTTTTCGTTTTTATAGCCCACTGTTTTAAAACACTTTTTAGCACTGTGTAGCACACAACAAAGTTTTCGTAATGTGTGGGTCGGGGGTTCGATTCCCCCCCCCACTAGCTCCAATAAATCAAAGCCTTATGATATATCATAGGGCTTTTTTTATGCTTGTGACATTGTTGTTACTTATAAATGATACATTTTCTGCTTTGACGGCTAAATGCTCGCTTGATAAGGGTGCGTACCTTAAGGCCATATCCATAGACGACCAAGCCACTAGTTCTTTCAAATCGGTTATTTGCGTGCCGTTTTGAATGTGCCAGCTTGTCTATGTATGGCGTAAATCATGCCGACGAAAATCAATAATGCCTCCCCGTTGCCGCCGCCTGCAAAGTGCGCCTGGGCGCGGCACGGTGGCGACGGATACGTAGAGTGCGAAGCGAAAAGCCGCCCGTCTTCGGAATGATCCAGCGCACGGGGGAAGCCGTCATCAGGATGCCCGACAGCGTGCAACAGGCGGCCATCAGACCCTTGGTCTTACAAACCATTATGCCCGACAAATTTATATCAACGAACACAGCATCTATAGCCGCTTGGAGGCGTGGAGTTACCCGCATTTATGTGGGTACAAGACCGTCAACCATTCGGCGGGGGAATACGCCAGCGACGAAGATGGCGGCGGCTTCTGCGGAGTCCATTCAAACACCCTGGAAGGCTTCTGGTCGCTGTTACGTTCCTGGCTGCGCCCGTATCTGTGGCATCTCACAAGCCAAGTTGCCGCTGTACCTGAGCTTTTTTGAGTTTGTCCATAACATCAGAAAAAGGGGCAAAAGCTTGCTGCCATTGGCTGTTTTGGTTAAAAAGACCCCAAAACCCATATAGAGCCACGTTTAATTAATCATAGGTAAACCCCCGGCTCTGCCGGGGGACTCCCAAAGTTTGACAATTCCGGGAATCATCGAGAGTCTTCCAATCTGTGAACCGCCTAAAGTTCAAGAGATTGAGAAAACAAACGATGAATCCAGGAGAA
>ORJL010468940.1_pt1 | contig 12051 bp, 11 predicted proteins | sample 1779941 | NCBI WGS metagenome assembly ORJL01 (sample SAMEA104232317, study PRJEB22302) | groundwater metagenome | biome: forest; feature: aquifer; material: groundwater | place: USA | collected 2011-08-07 | depth 5.8 m
CTTGACGAACATGAGCATGAACCCGAACACGTGCTCCACGATAGGGATGGCATGGCAGCCGCTGGAGTTGGTAACCATCACCGCATCACTCAGGCCGCGAGCTTCGCGGACACTTTCCACACCGGCAGAAATAAACTGCACCCATTTGAGCTTGGGTGAGCGTTGCGCCAGGTTTTGGGGCAGCCGCAAATTATATATTACTTCTGCCTCGCGCATGATACCATCCAGCTCTTTCAAGGCGGCCGCTTGCTCCGGGGTAGCCTTACCCCCCTGTTCTGCCACCTGGCGCTCGATACGGAATAGCGGCCCGGCGTTCTTCACCCGCAAGCGCGGGTCTACCGCCTGTATGCGACCGAATAATTCCGCAGGGATATTCGCCGTGACCACGACATACAAACTGTCCATCGAATTTGACCTCCTATCTTCGACTAGCAGGTCCCGCCCCCCCGGAAGAGACCGGTTTACCTCACCTTGTAACCCGGCCCTCTCTTCTCCAGAAAAGCCTTGGACGCCTCAAAATGTTCCTTGGTATGGCTGCAAATCATCCGGTTGGCCTGCTGCCATTCGAAGATGTTTTCGAAAGAAGAGTTCAGCGAATGGTATATTGTCCGCCGGTTCATATAGAGCGGCAGAGATGGGAACTGGGCAATCTTTTTCGCTAAATCCATGGTAGCAGGAATTAGTTCTTCATGAGGCACCACTTTAGTTACCAGCTTCCACTCGAGCGCTGTCTTCGCATCTATCATTTCCCCGGAATAAATCATGTAAAAAGCATTGGATAGCCCGATAGACCGGGACAGAAAGTAGGAAACACCGCCACCGGCATCAAGGCCGAATCTAATATATGCCGCGGCGAAACGTGCCTTCTCCGAGGCGATGCGGATATCACACATGAGGCACAACTGAAAGCCGGCTCCGGTAGCGGGGCCGTTAACGGCGGCAATTATCGGTTTGGTCAGCGTACGAAGGGGAGTGCTATAGTGTGGTTCTTTTGTTTCCGGCCGGAAGGTCTGAGCTTCAGCCTGGAACTGATTGACGAAACCGGAGACATTACCGCCACCACAGAAAGCGGGGTCTGCGCCGGTGATGACCACGCAGCGAATTTCATCGTCCGCCTCGGCATTGTTCAGCGCCTGGATGAGGCCACCCATAATGCCTGGGGTGACGGCGTTGCGCTTCTCCGGCAGGTTAAGGGTGATGAGTGACACCCTGTCTTCGTTATTGACCAGTACATCCTGAATCTTTGTTGCTGTCATTTTCTTCTCCTTCTTGATGTTTACGGACACTTACCCCCAAAGATTACTATGCTAACCTTTCTTGTGTCAAATTGGCAGGGAGAATCAGGGACGCACCGGGTCAACCGCTGAATCTTGAATAATCTGCTCGAGCCGGTGACGGTCAACGATACGAATTTGCTTCGGTTCCGTCTGAATCAGTCCTTGCCTGCGCATGAGACTTAAGGTTTCGGTCACGGTTTGTCGTACCGCGCCAATCGTATCTCCTATCTCTTCATGGGTGATACCGGATAACACTCCGGATTCGGCATCGGCATTACTTAGCAGAAAATAAGCTAGTCTTACGCTAACGGAATTGTAAACCGTCTCCACAAGGCGTTCTTCGAGGAGATAAAGGCGCTTACAGACCATCTCCATAATGCGTAACGCCAACTCGGGACGGCGCTTCAGCAGTGCCAAAACCTGCTCCCTGGTTATCAGATAGAGGGAACTGTCCTCAACCGCCTCGGCGAAATTCTTTTGCATGACCCGGCCCAACAGCGCCCTTACGCCGAATACCGACCCCGGCAGCATTTGCCTGGTCACCAGACGCTTGCCGCTTGCGGTAAGCCGGTACAGATTAACCCGCCCCTGCCGTAAGATATACAACCGTTCACAAGATGAATCTTCCGGCATGAAAACTATACTTCCCGCGGGGTAAGCTCGCACTTCCGCCTCATCAGAGAGGGCGGCTAATTCTTCCGGTGCCAATCCCTGAAAAAGCTCCATCTCATAAAGCAAGCTACCTATATTCTGCCGCTCATCGTGGCTTCGGGAAGCGAGGCGATTAAACCTTGGGTGCGCAATTGCCTTTGGCATGACTATATTTTAATCTTAGCGCTATTATGTCGTCAAGACGACATCGAACGCTGCTTATCTATAGTATTATTATGTTAGTAAGTACGAGGTCGTTTAGCTACCGCTCAGGGTGAGCGGAAAGAGGAGCGCACTTCTCGTCATTAAACGACCTCATTCTACGGAACGGTCGGGGTTGTGAGTTGGACATCGTATCGCTGGGTCTTATTTCAATAGTCGTAGGCTTTCTGGGGTCTCTTACCGGCCTGGGGGGAGCGAGTATCCTCATCCCCATATTGGTTTTATTTGGGGTACCGGTCAAAGAGGCAATGGCATCCGCGATGGTCGCCATCATTGCTACCTCCAGTGGTTCGGCTTCATCTTATGTCAGAGAACGTATCACCAATGTGCGTGTGGCCATGTATCTTCAGATGTTCACCATTACCGGCGCCATCGTCGGGGCCACCATTACGACCTTAATTCATCCCACTTACCTTTACTTTTTCTTCGCCGTATTTTTGCTGACTGCTTTTATGAAATTCAAGGGTGTGATTAACCAGGATTTTACCCCGTCAGAGAAGCAAGATAGAGTCTCGAAATGGCTTCAGTTGCAGGGGAGCTACTTTGATGCTTCCTCGAAGAAAACAGTTGATTACAAAGTGAACAATGCTATCACCGGTGGCATAGGAATGCTAGTGGCTGGGTTAGCGGCGGGCATGCTTGGTATAGGCGCCGGAGCGTTCAAAGTAACGGTACAGGAGAATATACTCAAAATGCCACCCAAAGTTTCCAGCACTACCAGCAACTTTATCATTGGTATGACGGCGCTGGCGGGAGTCAGTGTCTACCTTTTCTCCGGATTACTAAATCTGACTTTGATGGCACCGATGGCAGTAGGCACAACCATTGGGGCCGTATTTGGCGGCAGAATACTAAACAAAATCAGCGACCAGTTGCTTAGAATCCTATTTTTCATAATCGTCCTTTTTCTCATTGCACAAATGCTATATAAGGGAGTCACGTCGTTATGACCACGCGCAGGCCAGGTAGTGGCGAACCTAAACTTGAGACAGGCATTAGCTTCATACTCATTTCAGGAGTGATTGTCAGTATTATTCTGGAGCTCATCGGTATCATCTTGCTCTATTACACTTACGGGCATCTCAATATTTCGCAGGATACCAACATGTTCATTAAGGGACACAATTTCTTTAGTTTCATATACGAAACGTTTTCGAGGAAGCATCCCAGTGGAAGCGCCGTCTTGTTCATGACCGCGGGCGTAATTACCCTGATATTGACCCCTTACATTAGAATAATAGCCTCGGTCATTTACTTCGCTTGGGAGAAGAACACCAAGTATGTACTGATAACCCTGTTTGTCCTGTTGGTAGTGACACTGAGTCTGGCTCTCCACTAGCTAAGGACATCGTGATGAGAAAAAAGAAAAGCTGCTTATTTGGGTAGTATTGCACCGATGAACTGCCGCTGCCCGCGCAGAAACTCCTCGGCAGACATGGCTCGCTTCCCTTCTATTTGCAGCTTAAGCACGCCCAGAATACCATCAACAGTACTGACGCCAAATACGGCACCTCCACGGTTCAAGCCCACTACCTGGCCTATCGCTGTAGCCCCTTCTCCGGAAAGGGGTAGGGCCTCTACAATTCTTAGCTGCTTCCCCTGCCATTGCGTGTAACTGCCGGGCCAGGGCTGGAAAGCACGCACCTGCCGCCCTATGTCTATAGCGGAAAGATGCCAGTCAATCTCGCCATCTGCTTTGGTGAAAACGCGAGAATAGGTAGCCAGAGCTTCATCTTGAGGTTTCGGGGTAAGCTTACCCCCCACCCAGCGGGGCAAAACATCCAAAAGCAACTGCGCTCCCATCCGGGACAACTTGGCCGTAAGGGAGCCGGTAGTATCTTGCGCTGAGACGGGAATCTGGGCTTGGGCTAATACCGGACCGGTATCCATGCCCTTGTCCATCAGCATGATGCTAACGCCGGTAAATTCTTTCCCCGCCAGAATAGCGGAGGCCACGGGTGATGCACCCCTAAACTCGGGCAGTAGAGAGGGATGAATGTTTATCGCGCCGTAGCGGGGTATATCCAGGACCGATTGGGGTAGAATTTGACCAAAAGCAGCCACCACCATAACGTCTGGGTGAAAGCCTGCCATTTCTGCCACTACCGCTGCATCCTTGAAACGGGACGGCTGTACCACTGGTAGCATCCGGTCTAGCGCAGCCCTTTTTACCGGCGAAGACACGAGCGCCCGCCCTCTCCCGGCGGCCTTATCCGGCTGGGTATAAACTGCCACTACCTCATATTGGCCGAGAAGCAGTTGCTCTAAACACGGAACCGCAAACTCGGGAGTACCTAAAAACACAACTCTCATAGCTACCTTACTTTGCTCATTCTAACACCAAAAAGTGTTATACACCAACCGCTTGGTCTACGTCTATAATCGAAAAACTAAGCAAAACAGCAAGCGCCATAAACTTTGCAAGAGAAAACAGGGGTTGTAACCGACCATCAATCAGCGCCAAAAACCTTGCCATTAAAGACATGGGGTGTTGTATGCTAATAATGTTTCGCAAAATCCGTTCTCCACCAGCCAACTTGCGTCAATGCCCGTAATCGCCGCTAGGGGGGGAACGTTACCAAAATTAGGGGGAAACCACGGACAAAACTTCGACGGAAGCATGTACAGCGCAGCAAATTTGGGAAGCTGCCTTAGGTGAACTCGAGATACAAGTCAATAAGCCCAACTACCATACCTGGCTAAAAAAAACAGTAGCGTTAGATTATCAGGGCAACCTGTTCACCATCGGCGTTCCCAATACCTTTGTTGCTGAATATTTAGACAGGAACCAACGCGCCTTAATTCAGAAGGTGCTTACCGGGCTGCTGCACCAGGAAGTTCAGGCCCAGTTCAAGGTAGACCCCGCAGCGGAAAAGTCGGCATTACTTCCGAAGCGAGAAAAAACTACCTCTCCTCATCAAATGAGCCTGCCTCTTTTTAATCCCAAATATACGTTCGATACCTTCATCAAGGGCAGTAGCAATGGTCTGGCCTATAGCGCGGCATGGAAAGTAGCGGAAAACCCGGGAGAAAACTATAATCCACTGGTTATCTACGGCGGCGCGGGTTTGGGTAAGACCCATCTTTTGCAGGCCATCGGTCATGTGGCTCAAGCCAACGACAACAAGGCACTCTATGTCAGCGCCGAGCACTATACCAACGACTTGATGACGGCTATCAGGGAAAGAAACACCGCGGAGTTTCGCCAAAAGTACCGTAACGTTGATGTGCTCATGGTGGATGATGTCCAATTTTTTAGCGGCAAGGAGCAAACCGGAGAAAGCTTCTTCCACACCTTCGACGAACTTTATAACGCCAACCGGCAGATAGTCATCGCTTGCGACTGTGCTCCCAAGAGCATCAATCTCCTCACTGACCGGCTACGCTCACGTTTGGAAGGGGGACTGGCTACCGAGATTCAACCGCCGGATTTCGAAACCCGCATGGCCATTCTGAGGGCGAAGGCCAAACAGCAGGAGATGAACATTTCGGAAGACGTGCTGGAGCTTATCGCTTCTCAAATCCGGCAGAATATCAGGGCTCTGGAAGGTTCGTTAAATCGTATTGTGGCTTACGCCAAACTAATCAGAGCCGAGCCTACGCATGAGACAGCTACCCAGGCACTTAAGGACATTGCCGACAACGTACCGAAGAGACTCCCCCTCACCCCCGGTCTCATCATGGAAACCGTAGCCAATAGCTTCCAGTTAACCACAGCGGAACTGCTAAATAAGGGCAGGGATAAAGAAACCATCCTGGCCCGCCGTATCGCCATGTACCTCATTCGGCAGGAAACCGGTTGCTCTCTGGCTCAAATCGGTGAAGAGCTGGGTGGCAGAGACGCCGCTGCCGTTAACAAGGCCTGCAAAAGAGTGGTCAACGATATTGATACCAGCCCTTATTTAAGGCGCAAAATAACGGACATTCAGCAAAGACTGCACTACACCAAAGCGTAATAGCATCCGAAGCCTTCCCTTTCTCCCCGCTTCTTGCCTGTTCTTTGCTCGCATATTGTCAACTTTTTGTTCAAATCCTATACGTTTTTAACAATTATAGCCTCACTCTCTCGTACCCCTTCTTTTACCCCCCTCCTGAAACCCTGTTTTACACACTCGGCCTTTATTACTAGTACCGAAAGAGTTAAACTAATAGAGTAATATATTAGAAAGAGAATAAATAGATAATGTTTGATAAAGTAGCATTTTCGGTAAAGGCAGGCGATGGGGGAGATGGCGCCGTAAGTTTCAGGCGGGAAAAGTTCGTTCCTTTTGGCGGTCCGGATGGGGGAGATGGGGGGCAGGGAGGCAGTGTGTTGGTGAAGGCTGAACCTAGCATAGACAGCCTGCGTGCCCTGGCACACAAGAGGTTCTACCATGCGGGGAACGGGCAAAACGGTGGGGGAAAGAAAAGACATGGCCGGAATGGACCAGACTTGATTCTTAATGTGCCGGTAGGCACACTAGTCTGGCGGCAGGATGGCCAAAAACTCGCTGACCTGCAGCAAGAAGGGGAAGCGGTAATAGTGGCGAAAGGAGGTTCGGGAGGTCGCGGTAATATCCACTTTGTCTCATCAACCAATCAAACACCGCGGCTGGCGCAAAAGGGAGAGGCGGGAGAAGAGAATTCCCTGGTGCTGGAATTGAGGCTAATTGCCGATGCCGGGATTATAGGCTATCCTAACGTGGGTAAATCGGCGCTACTGGCTGCCGCCTCAGCGGCCAAGCCTAAAATAGCGAGTTATCCTTTCACCACCATTGAGCCAGTCCTTGGCGTGGTCCGGGTTGAGAACAAAAGCTTCGTTCTAGCGGAGATTCCGGGTCTTATCGAAGGCGCTCATCTTGGTCGGGGCTTGGGGCACGATTTTCTGCGCCACGGGATGCGGACCAGGGTACTAATTCACTTGCTGGACGGCACGTCGTCGTCTCCCGCTGAGGATATGACAAGGGTGAATACCGAGCTTCTTTTATTCGATTCAGCTCTCGCCGCAAAGCCGCAAATTGTGGCGGTGAACAAGATTGACTTACCTCAGGTCGAGGCCAGGTTGTCCGAAATAAGAAGGATTTTCCGGAATGCTGGCGTTTCCGTCCATTTTGTTTCCGCCGCCACTGGAGTGGGTGTTACCGGGCTTATGGCGGCGGTAATGAAATTGCTGGATGAGGTAACCTTGAAACAGGAGAGCGAGCAGAAGGAAGCTAAGATGGTTTTTCATCCCCAACCAAGGGTTGCTGGCACTACAGTGCGTAAAGAAGGGGATGTATTTGTCATTGTCATGCCGGAGTTAGCGCGTATCATCGCTAGAGTTGATATGAACAATCCTGAAATACGTCAGCAGGTCAACCAGCAAATTAACCGGCTGGGTATCAAGAAAGCCCTGGAGAAGGCCGGAGTGGAGCCGGGTGATAAAGTACGCTGCGGCGATTTTGAATGGGAGTGGTAATAAGGTAAAAAGGTGAATATCGGCATTCTGGGCGGCACCTTTGACCCTGTCCATAAAGGGCATATTGCTATTGCGGAAAAAGCACGAGCCAAGCTAAACCTGACTCAAGTTCTGTTCATCCCGGTCGGCCAGCCTTGGCTGAAGCAAGATAGCGCCGTTTCGGCGGCGGAGCACCGTGTCGAGATGGTGCGTCTCGCCATTGCCGGTAGCCCCTATTTCAAACTGTCCACCGTAGAGGTGGAGCGACCCGGCCCCTCCTATATTGTGGATACCATTACCGAGTTACAGGCTCAACTTGGTGCCGGGGATGAGTTTTACTTTATTATGGGTTGGGATAATCTGGCGCAGCTCCCCCGCTGGAAGGAGCCGACTCGTCTCATTGAAATGTGTCATCTGGTGGCCATGCCGAGGCCCGGTTACCAGATGCCGGAAGTTAGCTTGTTAGAGGCCGCAATTCCTGGATTATCCCGGAGGTTGATAGTTCTGGATGAGCCACGGGTAGATATTAGTGCCTCGGAAATCAGACAGCGTGTTGCCCGGGGTTTACCCATTCCCCGCCTTGTCCCTGAGACGGTGGAGAAATACATCAGACAGCACAAACTATATGTAAAGTATTAAATATCCAGGTTCTTCACGCTCTTGGCGTGGGCCTGGATAAAGGCTTTGCGCGGCGGTACTTCGTCACCCATCAGCATGTGGAAGACTTGGTCGGCTTTGGCGGCATCCTCAATATTTACGCTGAGCAGGGTGCGGCTCTCCGGGTTCATCGTGGTTTCCCAAAGCTGTTCGGCACTCATCTCACCCAGACCCTTGTAGCGCTGGAAGGAAATTCCTGACTTCTCGGAACTTTTCTCCATAAAGTCGGTAAGTTGATGCCAGGGAATATCTCGGCCAATTTCTTTACCCTTCTTGACTAAGGTATACGACTCTTTCTCGATAAGGCCCCTTACCCGCGGGTAAGCTACGAAACATTTCTGAAGAATGGGGTCTTCAAAGAGTTTTCTTTCCAGCTTAATCTTTTTGTCCTTCGCGTCAATCTCTAGCCAGTATTCTCCCGCGCCGTCAGTAGGATATGACTTTGTGGTAAAGCCCTTGGTTGCTAGCCATGCCCCAAGTTCTGGCAAGACTTCCTTTCTGGCAAAAGCCAGCCGGTAAAAAGACTCGTCTTTTTGTAGCAGAATCTCGCCTATCTCCCTCGGTATACCCAGTTCCTCAAATTTATTCAGCCCTTCCTGGTAGTCTTTCAAGTAATTCAGCAGGTCCTGTAGTATAGCGCCCGTCAGTTTAATGGCCCCATCTTTAGAGTGGATAGAGATGTCGCGCAGGACTTTTCTAGTCGGGTATTGCTTCATTTCTTCCTCTGAATATAACCATTCACTAGTCTTGCCTTCAACTGCCCGGTAAAGGGGTGGTTGGGCGATGAAAAGGTGTCCCTGATTAATCAGCTCGGTCATATGACGGAAGAAGAAGGTGAGCAATAAGGTGCGGATGTGGGAGCCATCAACGTCGGCATCGGTCATCAGAATGACCCGGTAGTAACGGAGCTTGGCCATGTCAAACTCATGGTCAATGCTCGTGCCCAACGCGGTGACAATAGCTCGTATTTCCTCATGGGATAACATCTTATCCGGTGTGGCCTTTTCCACATTAAGTATCTTGCCGCGTAGGGGTAGTATTGCCTGAAAGGCGCGGTTTCTCCCCTGCTTGGCGGAGCCGCCGGCTGAATCGCCTTCCACGAGAAACAGCTCGCAGTTTGACGGTTCTTTTTCGGAGCAATCAGCCAGTTTGCCGGGCAAGGTGCCTGAATAGAGACCGCTCTTTTTGACGACTAAGTCACGAGCCTTGCGGGCGGCTTCCCTGGCTTTGGCGGCGAGGAGGCACTTCTCCATGATTTTACGGGCATCGTCAGGGTGCTCCTCAAGATAGAGCGCTAGTCCTTCACCAACGACGCTTTCCACGATTCCTTTGATATCCGGGTTGCCCAGTTTTGATTTGGTCTGTCCTTCAAACTGGGGTTCGGTAAGCTTCACACTGATGATAGCCGTGAGACCTTCCCTGACGTCATCACCAGTGAGGTTGGGGTCATCCTCTTTGAGAAAGTTGTTCTTGTGGGCGTAATCGTTCAGGACGCGGGTGAGGGCGGCGCGGAAGCCGGTGACATGAGTACCCCCATCAATGGTATTGACGCAGTTGGCAAAGCTAAAGAGTAACTCACTGAAGCCATCGTTATATTGTAGGGCAACGTCAACGATGGTGCTGTTGACCGCCTTGGAAATATAAATGGGTTGGCGATGCATGACTACCCGGCTTCGGTTCAGGTTGCGTACAAAGCTGGTGATGCCGCCCTCAAAATAGAAAGTCTCTTCCGCATCTTTCCTTTCGTCTTTGAGAGATATTTCCACTCCCCGGTTAAGATAAGCCATCTCCCGGAGACGGTCGCTGATGGTGTCATAATCATACCTTACCTTTTCAAATATCTCTTCATCAGCCAGGAAAGTAATGGTGGTGCCGGTATCGCTGGCTTCGCCGACGACACTTACCTCTTTTTGCGGTATGCCCCGCCGGTATTCCTGTTCATAAATCTTCCCATCCCGCCTGACTTCAACCTTAAGCCAGGAAGAGAGGGCATTTACGGCTGAAGCACCCACGCCGTGTAATCCGCCCGATACCTTGTAAGCATGGCTGCCGAATTTTGCCCCGGCGTGCAGGGTGGTCATTACCGTCTCGAGGGCCGGTTTATTGGTCACCGGGTGGATGTCCACCGGGATACCGCGCCCATTATCTTCGACCCTCACCGTATTATCAGCTTGAATAGTAACCTTGACACGGGTGCAGCAGCCAGCCATAGCCTCATCAATGCTGTTGTAAGCAATTTCATAGACCAGGTGGTGTAGACCACGCTGGTCGGTACTGCCGATGTACATGCCCGGCCGCCGCCGTACCGCTTCTAACCCGTCTAAAACCTGAATGTCTTCAGCAGTATATTCATTATTTGGTGTCGCAGGATTTGTTTCTTGTGTCATGGTGTAATATCACCCCCCTTACTGATTGTAAGCAGAAAAGCAGAAGATAGAGGGAAGTATCTTGTTAATGTAGAACCGGGAAGGTGAAGCACCGCCGTGAAATGGCGAAAATTCACCTGTAGTTTGAATCTGTCTCGTACTCACTATTTGATTATAGCACAGTTTAGCTATGAAGTGAAGCTAAACCAACCCAAATTTCAGATGTGCTTGACCTGTCTGGTTCCATAGGCTAATATGAAGATAAATGAGTGCTATCGCTACTTTTCTTAAAGACGTCGGTTTGAGCTTCATCCCCATCTTCATCGCCGTAGATGCCATCGGGGTGCTTCCTTTTATCCTGACCCTGACCCAGGAGATGAAACCGGACGAGCGCGTAAAGGTGACAAGCTATGCCATGCTCACCGCTCTGGGGTTGGGCGTGGGATTCATCGCTATTGGCCGGGGTATTTTCTTTCTCTTGGGTATCGAGGTGGCCGATTTCCTGGTAGCGGGAGGGCTGTTACTTTTTATACTATCCATCCGCCATTTCACTACCGGCAAGCTTGTCGAGCTTGAAGCTCATGCCAAAGGAATAGTTGGCGTTGTGCCCATCGGTACACCTTTGGTAGTTGGGCCAGCAGTTCTCACCACATTGCTTCTGCTCACCGGACAGTATTCCATACCGCCGGTATTGGTCGCGTTTGTACTCAATCTGGTCTTTGCCTGGGTTGTTTTTGCCCAGGCAAACAGAGTCGCCCGTCTTATGAGGGAGCCGGGACTACGGGCGGCATCGCAGATAGCCAGCTTGCTTCTGGCCGTTATTGCCGTGATGATGATTCGCAAGGGTATTATGCAGATTATTGGTTAGTAGGGTAAAATGGGTTGTCTAGCCTTAATCTTGCCCATACTGCTAGTGCTTCCTCTCATCTTTCTGCTTATACTCGTTGATATTATCAGAATCTCTTTCGGCAAACTTGGTTTATCATCAGGAACAGCTCTGGCCCTTCTCGTCGTCACACTCCTTGGGAGTATGGTCAACATTCCCGTATCCAGCCGCCGCATCGTTTACGAGCAACCGCTACCCTTTACTCCCGCTACTTGTTTTACATACCGCCGCGAGTTAACCAGCAGGTCGTAGCAGTGAACCTTGGGGGAGCGATTATTCCCACCGCATTTGCCATATACCTGTTGCCGCGGGCACCGTTGCTGCCCACCTTGGTGGTCACACTGGCGATGGTGATAGTAGCACGGTTGCTGGCAAAGCCGGTTGCCGGGGTCGGTATCGTGATGCCCGCCTGGATTCCACCGTTCATTTCAGCGGGATTATCGACCTTTTGGCCAGGGATAACCCTGCACCAATGGCCTATATCTCAGGTACGATAGGCACACTAATCGGTGCCGAACTGCTAAACTGGCCGAATTTTAGGAAGCTAGGAGCGCAGATGGGGAGCATCGGTGCCGC
>ORJL011813240.1_pt1 | contig 12049 bp, 7 predicted proteins | sample 1779941 | NCBI WGS metagenome assembly ORJL01 (sample SAMEA104232317, study PRJEB22302) | groundwater metagenome | biome: forest; feature: aquifer; material: groundwater | place: USA | collected 2011-08-07 | depth 5.8 m
CCACGCCGTGAGCGCGGGGACCGCGGCGCGCCGAACCGTCAGGGTGCCCGCGGCAGCGGCGGGACCGGGGCGACGATCTCTGGGGTCCATCCGCGATCCGGACCCGGGCCGCGCCGGCGCGGGGGACCCTGGTCGCGAGGAGAGCGCCTCCGCGCTGCGGTCTTCCCGGCCGACACAGGCCGCCAGGGATGCCCCCGGCGCGCTGGCGATGTCGCGCAGAATCGCGGCGGCGCATACCAGCACCGCCGCCGCCACCAAGGCGTTGCGGGTACGGAATCCCCGATCAGAACCCATGCGTGAACCCGCCTCCGGCGAACTTGGACTTGCCGCCCGGGTTGGTCACGCGCACGGCCCACCAGTAGTACCCGGACTCGGAAACTTTTCCCGCCGGGATCGTGAATTCGCCGTCCGCCCCTCCGAGACCGCCCGTCGAGTGGATCAGGGACCAGGCCGAGCCGGTCCAGTACCAGAGCCGGATATCGCGCCACCATACGCCGATGTCCTCCATCGGCGCCCAATGCAGCGTCGGCTCGGAGGAATCGACCAGCGCGTAGCCCTTCGGAGCGAGGATGGTGGGCGCAGGCGGAGCGGCGATCGCCAGGGTGAAGGCCGCCTCCGAGGTCGCGCCGGCTCCGTCGCCATTCACGCCGCGGACATTCCAGACGTAGACGGCGTTGCGCGAGATCGCCCCGACCGGCAACGTGTACGTCGATTCGCCGGTCGAGCCGGCGTCGGTGTGGGTGAACGAGCCGTCGGATTCCAGCCGCCACGTCTCGACTTCCCAGGTGTCGGCACCGGCCCCGTCGTTCCAGTCGAGGATCACGGGCCAGGAGGACACCGTCTCCCCCTCCGCGGGGGCGACGAGCGCGGGAGCCGCAGGCGGGCCGAAGGACGGCGTGCTGACGGGTCCCTCGGGGTATCCGTGGACGCCCGAGGCGCTACTGTAGGCGAAGACGCGCCAGAAGTAGGCGGTGCCGGGGGCGAGACCGGTCCAGGTGTGCTCGCTCCCGGTCAAGTTGAAGTTCGCGAAAGAGCCGGTCATCGATTCGAGCTCGCCCGGGTCGGTGGCGATGTCGAGCCAGTAGCCTTCCGCACCCGGTGCGGGCGCCCACGAGAAGTGGATCGACGCGGTGCCGCCTTCGAGCCAGGATTCCGCGGCGAGGCCCGTGGGGATCGCGGGGCCGAAGTGGGATTCGACGAGCCCGACGAATCCCGACCAAGGGAAGTAGGGACCGGGATCGGTGCGCACGCCGTAGGCGGCGGCGGCAGGCGACCCTGAGGTCTGGGTCTGGTAGTGGCCGAGGATGCCGTGGCCGGTATACCAGCCCCCGGTGTCGTTGGCGGTGGTCGTGGGGTGGGCGACGGCGATGTCGTAGGTTTCGCAAAGCCAGGCTACCAGGTGGCCGAGGGAGGCGACGAGTTCGGGCGTCCACGTGCCTGCGCTGCCGGCGTGGCCGGCGCACTCGATACCGATCGAGCGGGAATTGTAGTAGGCCTGGGTCCAGGCAATATCATCGTCGGCGACCATCTGGGTGATTTCCCCGGAGGCGGAGATCACGTAGTGGGAGCTGGCGGAAGCCGCCGGGTTCTTGAACCAGGAGATCGCGCCCGCGTAGGTTCCCTCGACGGTGTGGATCACCACGGAGTCGATGGTCGCGGCCGTCCGGCTGGCGTAGCTGAAATTGGCGGAAGATGCCGGATTCCAGACCGTGGGTGGCTTGTCGACCGCGGCCGCGGCCACCGTGGACGCGAGCGTGAGGACGACGACGACGATTCGGGCGACCCTGTGCATGACGAACTCCTCGCTGACTCCCCCTCGCTGACCCTGCGGATTCAAGAAGTGGCGGAACGCAACTGGCATGCCCACCACGAATGATTCGTAGGTCGCCAAACCTGGGTCTGGCTCGTCCAGACCCGTGTCTTGCGCCGCCAAACCTGGGTCTGGCTCGTCCAGACCCGTAACTGACGCGAGCGGCGCTCCGTCCCCGGGAGGCAACCGCGGGGGAACCGCTCCCGGGCCGCTCGACCGACTCGAGGGCCGGATCTCGATCTCGGGCACCGGGATCGGGTGCCCGCGAGATCGGATTCCCATCCATGGCTCATGATCGCTACCCGCCGAGGTTGCAATTCCGGGCCGAATCCTGCAAACCCGGGCTTACATTGCAAACTGACTCTTACACTCCGGGATCCGGTTTCTCTGGTTGCGCCCAGGCCAAACGGCGATATTTTCGCGAATGCCAGAACCCACTACGGGATAGGCGATTGCGCGCACGCGTCGGAAGGAAACGAGATTGACTCCAGCGAGGCCGCTCCCTAGAATCGTCACCCACCGAAGGCGGGAGAGGATGCATCCGATGACCCAGCGTCATGTGCGAGTCGTGCTCATTTGTCTGGCCGCGCTGTTGGTCGCGTCGCTGGGGTTCATGCTGTGCGTACCGGTGGCCGTCCAGCGCACTGCGTACGGCGACAACCCCGACCTATCCCGCGCCCTCACCTCACCCGAGTTGCAGGCCTGGCAGCGACGGAAGTCGCAGAAGCTGGTCGACATCGCGGAGATCTACGCCGCGCTGGAGCTCGGGGATCGCGAGGTTCAGGAGCGATTCCCCAGCCTCTCGCATCCGGTGGAAGGAAACTCGCCCGCGCTCGGATCGAGCACCGATCCGGTGGAGATCCTCGAAGAGTCGATCCGCCTCGACCCGGACAACCTCTCCGCGGCCACGTTCCTCGCGGAACTCTGCCTGCATCGCGATGCGCGCGGGGTGCTCTCCGGTTCGCGTCAGGCCTGGCTGCTCGGGATGCTCGCTCGGGTCAGCGGAGCGACGCAGGACGAGCGCCTGCTGCCGCACGCGATCACCCTGGCCAAGGTCACCGAGCAGTTGCTGGAGAAGTCGCCGCCAGATCGGATGGCGGAGGTGCGCGCCTGGTGGACGGACCACGGCGCCGAGTTGCGCGCCCTGGCGGAGGGCGCGGGCGCTTCGCGCTACTGAGGGCCTGCAATACAAACCTGGACGATTGGTTCTTCGTCCTTGCCCTTGCAGGCCCTAAGACGATCGCCCCGGCCCCAAGCGCCGCCCCCGCGCGGATGCCGGCCCCGCCTCGATCCCACCCCGGATCTGGATCTCCCGCCCGTCCCCCAGCCCCGCCGCGTAGCGCTCCGTCAACTGCACGCCCCGCCCCGAGCCATGCCGCACCCGCGGATGGACGTGGCGGAAGTACTCCGCCAGCCCAGGGTCCCCGCTCCAGACCAGCGCCGACTCGCGCCGAAGCCCGTCCCGCTGCTCGTCCAGCTTCGCCCGCAGCCCCGCCAGCAGCCCAGCCAGGTATTGCGCCCGCGTTCCCCGGCCCTCCGGATTCGCCCGCAAATGCTCGCGCCACGACGGCTCGAGCAAGTTGTCCACATAGTGGTAGACGTACTCCGCGATCTTCAGGTTCGCGGGCGTTCCCACGAGCTGCAGGACGCGGCCGGAGACGTCCCGGCGCGCGTCGTAGCCCGGGACCCAGATCGTCTGGACGAAGAAGTGCTCCTGCAGGATCAGCGCGAGCGCGTGTTCGTGACCCCCGCGCCGTGGCGACACGGTTCCGACGACCCGTGTCTCGTACCCGCGGGCAGTGTCCAGCTTGACCAGATCCACGTTGTACTCGAGCATCAGCCGGTTTGCCGTCCGCATCGCGCTCGCCGCCTCGTGCTCGTTCGGGCTGCCCGCCAGCGCCAGCAGCTTCTTCACCCGCGACACGATCACGTCTTCGCGCGCCGCCGAGCCTTCGATCGGCTCCAGCGAGCCCGGCTCCGCGCACGCTCCCGGCTCCACGCGCAGCACCCGACATGCGGCCGCGAAGGCCTCGCCGTGCGGCCCCTCGCGCCACCGACGCATCACTTCGTCCACGTACTGGTGCGCCATCTCGTGCCGCAGCGTCGAGAGGACCGAGAACCAGGAATGGGCGAGAATGTGGCTCTCGGAGATCGTGATCGTGCGCGACTCGCGGTCCCACTCCCCGAGCCGGACCCGCGCATCGCCGATCCGGAACAGCGGCGGCCGGAGCCGCTTCCCCGCGTAGAGGTAATTGAAGCCCTCCCAGTCCTCGCGCAATCGCCGCAGCCAGGCGCCGTGCAGCATGTCGAAGCTGCGGGATCCGGCGCTCGCCGGCCCGCTCTCGCGGCCCGAACCCGCAGGCCCGAACTCCCCAATCATGCGATTCGCTCCTTCGATGTCGGTCGTCACAGCCTGAATGTCGCCGAGTGTAGCGCAGGGGTCCTGAGATTCAAGTTTCTCGCAGCACGATTCGCAGCCGCTACCCCCGATCGAGCCGCCGTGAGCCCCTCGCCGCACTCGCCCTCTCGCTATCCGCCGGGATTGACATCACCCGCGCGGGAAAGCGACACTCACCCACTACGATTCGCAGACCCGGTCCGGGACGGGGAGAAGAAGTATGAAGGCCGAGCCCATGCGTCCATCCCACCGTACCGCGGCGCGGCGGCTGCTTCTCGCGAGCCTGCTCGCCTTCGCTCCCGCTCCCGCCCTCGCGGGCGGCGGACCCGAGACCACCGTGGTCGTGGTCAACGGCGACTCGCCGCTCTCGCTGCGACTCGCGAACGAATACGCCCACCTGCGCCGCCTTCCCCCCGGGCGCATTTGCATCCTCGAAGACGTCCCGGCGGGGCCGGTCATCGGAGTGGAAGCCTTCCGCGAGCGGATCTGGAAGCCGGTCCGCGCCTTCCTCGAAACGCGCGGCCTGCTCGATCGCGCGGACGTGATCGCCTACTCGTGCGACTTTCCCTACGGAGTCGACTTCGCCGCGGACAAGGCTCCGCCGTACGCGCAGGGGGTCTCGCCGGTCGCCTCGCTGACCAGCCTGACGTACCTCGCCCGGCGGGTCGAGCGCAAGGACGCGGACGGCTACCTCGACCTCGCGGTGAACCGGTATTTCCGGCGCTATTCCGGCGGCGGGACGGCCGGGGGCGGCGCGCGGCGGCCGACCTCCGAGGAGGCGCGGCGCCATTCCGAAGCGACCGCCGCGCTGCAGGCGAAGGACTACGCCAAGGCCGCGGAAGCCTACCGCGCGCTCCTGGCCACGCTCCCCGAGCACACGGAGTCTTGGTACAACCTGGCCTGCTGCCTCGCGCTCACGGGCAAGGCGGACGAGGCGCTCGCGGCGCTGGGCCAGGCGGCGGACCGGGGCTGGAGCGACGTCGGACACACCGAGAAGGACGCGGACCTCGAGTCCCTGCGTGCCCGGCCCGAATTCGCGGCGATCCTCGTCCGGATGAAAAAGGCCGCGGCCGTGCGCGCGAGCGTGGAGTACGCGGTGCAGCCGGCGCACGGCTTCGCGGCGCGCCGGGCCTGGACCGGCGAAGCGGATCCCGCGCGCGAGGCCGCGACCGATTCGCTCGACCGCTACTGGCTGGCGACCATGCTCGCCTACACGTTCGAGCGCGGGAACAGCCTGCCGGAAGCGCTCGCCTATCTCGGCGCGGCGGCGAAGAGCGACGGGACTTCCCCCGACGGCACGGTCTACTTCCTGCGCAACGACGACATCCGCTCGAAGACCCGCGAGCCGCTGTTCGCCACCGCCGCGAGCGCTCTGCGCAAGATGGGTCGGCGCGCGGCCATCCTCTCCCAGGAGGACGCGGGCCAGACCGGCGTGCTTCCGGTGGGGAAAGCGGACGTGATCGGCGCGGTCGCGGGAATCGCGGGCTTCGACTGGCCGGGTTCGCAGAGCCGCCTCCTGCCGGGGGCGATCGCCGAGCACCTGACGTCGTTCGGGGCGCACTACGCCACCGCGGGGCAGACCAAGATCAGCGAATTCCTGCGCGCGGGGGCGGCGGGTTCGGCCGGGGCGGTGGCGGAGCCGTTCGCGCTCCAGCAGAAGTTCCCCACGCCGCACCTGCACGTCTTCTACGCGGAGGGATGCAGCCTGGCGGAGGCCTTCTACCAGAGCGTGCAGGGCCCGTACCAACTGCTCGTGGTCGGCGATCCGTTGGCGCGGCCGTTCGCGAAGTTCGCGTCCGTGTCGCTGGCCGCACCCGATCCGGCCAAGCCCTGGTCGGGCCGGGTCGACCTCCTGGCCGAACTGAAGCCCGCGCCGGAGCGGCCGATCGCCCGTGTGGAGCTGTGGGTGGACGGGGCGTGGATCGCGGAGGCGGCTCCGGGCGCGGCGATCGCCTGGGACTCCGCGTCGGTCGAGGACGGGATGCACGACCTGCGGTTGGTGGCGGTGGAGGCGGGGCGAATCGAGACGCGCTCGTTCGCGGTCGCGCGCGTGACGGTGAAGAACGGCGCGGGCGCACCCGTCACGGTACAGCCGGTGAAGGGCCGGGTGAAGTACGGCGACGCGATCGCGCTGGCGGGGGTCGCCCCCGGGGCCAAGGAGGTCGTGGTGCAGGCCGCGGGGCGCGAGGTGGCGCGTGCGCCGGTGAAGGGCGGGGCCTGGAAGTGCGCCGTCCCGACCGCGGCGGTGGGGCTCGGGCCGGTGGTCTTGCAGGTGCGGTCGGTGCTCCTGAAGGGTGGCGGCGCCACGAGTCCGATGTTGGACGTCACGGTCGACCCGCCCGCCCCGCGCGCCGCGCCCAAGCCGGCGCCCGCCTACGAGGTCGGCCTGTTCGTCGCAGCGATCGACGCCGCGGGCAAGCCCCAGACGTTCGAAGTGCGCACGCTCGACGGCGACGAGCTCGAGAAGGCGCTGGAGGGAAAGGTCGCGGCCGGCGCGCGCGAGGTCCGCTTCGAAGGGGAGTTCGAGGTCGCCGCAGCCGGGCTGTACCAGCTCTACGTGCAGGCCGCGGGCGCCGTGAAATTCACGCTCGACGGCGCGGTTGCCCTGGATCGCGCCACCGCGCCGGCCGACCGGCTGGGCTGCGGGCCCGCGTCGCTCGCCGCGGGCCGGCACTCGCTGGGGGTCGGGCTGCGGCCGACCGGCGCTCCGGAACGGCAGGTGATGCTGGGCGGGGACCAGCCGACCGCCCCGCTCGAGGGCAAGGCGCTGCGGCACCGCAAGAAGGGGAAATGACCGGGGAGGCGTCGACGACGCCTCGGCCGCAACCGACGGAACTACGGATTACACGGATTACACGGATTGTCCGGATTGCACGGATTGCCCAACGGCAGATGGTGTGATTCCTCGCAAGATCGTCGAAGCGTCGAAGATGCGACGATGTGGCCGGTGTGTAGTATGGGGCGCTCGAGGTTGAAGCCCCAGTTGCCCCTGCGCGAAAGGCGGCCGGCCCAACCCATGATTCGGGCTTGAAGGCCCTTCAGGCTCCAGGAGGAACGACATGGCGCGATGGATCTCCCTGATGCTGGCGTGCACGATCGCGGGGGCGGCGTACGCCGGGGAGGACAACATCGAAAACGACACGGCGATCCTGTTCGGCCCTCCTGAATTCCGCGCGCAGTGCCGCCTCGAATTGCACGACGTGCATGGGCTCTGGGGCGGGACCGCGGTGTTCGTCGACGGCGGCGGCGTTTGCGGAGTGCAGAAGGTCGATCCGTCGCGCGCCGAGATCCGGTCCCGATTCGTCCTCGACCGCGCGGAGGTCGACGCGCTCTTCCGGCGTTGTAGCGAATCCGACCTCGCCGGGCTGAGGATCCCGGATCGCCAGGGCGTGCCGGACGAGACGCAGCCGATCCTGGTCCTGCGCGGTCCGGAGGGACGGAGCCGGTCCGTTGCGAAGTGGGGGAACGACCGGATCCCGGCGTTCGACGGGGTGTACCAGGCCATGCTCGCGCTGGCCGAACGCGACACCCCCGCGACCTCCCGCGGGAAGCCCCACGAGGCCGACTGGCGGCCCTGGCCCCACGTCGTCGTGGTCGTCGGCGTGTTCTCCGGGCGGCCTGATCCGACCTTCGTGGTGGACCAGCCCGGTGACCTCGAAGCCATCGCCAAGCGACTGGACGGTCTGGAGCCGGGAGACGCGCCCGCCGCCGGCGGCCTGGGATACCACGGGGTGAGCCTGCGCGCGCGAGACGTTCCGGGAATTGCGGACGACGTACGGGTGTTCCGCGGCGCCCTCGGCGTGCGGGACGGAAACGGCCGGATCGTGAACCGCAAAGACGGCAAGGGGCTGGAGGATTGGGCCCTGGCCGAGGCGGGCAAGCGGGGGATCGTGGTGCAGGGGCGCTGAGCCGGGCCGGGCGATGCGATGATGTGGAGAAAACGAAACCGCCCGAGCGTGGCGCCCGGGCGGCTCTCCGGATACCCCCACGGGGATTTGAACCCCGGTATTCAGACTGAGAATCTGATGTCCTAGGCCGCTAGACGATGGGGGCGTTCGACTGACGGCATTTTATTCTCGGACGCCCCGATTGCAAGGACTTTTTTCCCATGCCCATGCTTCGCTGCCCCCGCTGCGGCATCGTGAGCGAGATCGAGATCGAGGAGTCCCCTGCCTGCCCGATGTGCGGCCACTCGTACGAGCCGCCCCAGGAACTCGCGCCGCCCGCGCCCCCGTGCGAGGAGCAGGCCGCCATGCTCGCGCCGCCGGGCGAAGAAACGAGCGAAGGCGGACCGTCCTCCGGCGCCAACCGGGAATTCGCGGAGACGGCGCGGAAGGACGTCGCCCGAGCGAAAAAGCGCTCGCGGGTCGGCGACCAGATGGCGCTCGGGGCCTGCGTCTTCTCGGTCGTCGCGGTCGCAGTCGGGAGCTGCTTCGCGATTCCCGCAGCCTTCACCTACCTTGTGGCGAGCCTCGTCTTCGCCAAAATCTACGAGCACATGGAGAACTTCGAGGCGCCGGGCGAGCTCGGGGCCGGACGATGGTTCGGGCTCCTCGGTTACCTGGGCAGCCTCCTCCTGATCATCCTGTACCTGGCGCAAGGGGGAGGCTCGGGCTTCTCCCGTTGAGACGGTCTCCCGACATCGCGGCGGGACTTCCCTCCGCTCGCGCTCGCCCCTGCCGGTCACTTCCCCTCGGCCTGCGCGCGGTAATACTTCAGGTTCTGCTTGAACTTCCCCTCCTTCGGGTCCACCGCGGCCGCGCGCTCCATCACCGCGATCGCCCCCGCCCAGTCCTTCCGGTCGGCGCACTCCTTGGCCATCTCGAAGAAGACCCAGTTGCGGTTGTTGCGGAACGAGCCCTCCTTCGGGTCGAGCACCATCGCCTTCTGAAACCAGGCGAGCGCTGCCTCCGCTTTCTTCTCTTTTCCGTACAGATCGATGCCGTGGCGGTTGACGAAACCGTTCCATGCCTGCTCCACGTCCACGTCGTCCGGGTGGCGCTCCCGCGCCCGGCGCAGGATCTCGATCCCGGCGTCCGTCCCCTGCTTCGCCGCCGCCGCCGTGGCCCAATCGTGGTAGACGACGGCCCGGTTCTGGCGCAGGCCCCGGCTCTGGTCGAGGCTGATGCCGAGGTTGAGCACCGCGATCGACCGCTCGTATGCCCCCGCGCGGCTCAGCTCCATCGCCCGGGTGTTGAAGGTCGCCACCCGCGCCTGCTGCAGCTCCTTGTCGTTGGGGTCCGACTCGGCGGCCCGGCCGAAGTAGTCGGCCGCGCCCATCAGGTCGTCCTTCGCCAGCAGCTCCTCGGCCGCCTTCGCACAGTAGTAGGCGCGGTTCTGGCGCAGGCTGTGCTCCTTCGGGTCGAGCTCGAGCGCCGCCTCGAGCACCGCGACCGCCTCGGCGCGCTTGCCCGCCTGGTCGAGCGCATGGGTCCACTGCGAGACCACCCAGAGCCGGTTCTGGCGATGGCGCTTGTCCTTCGGGTCCGCCGCCACCGCCTGGGTCATCGCGTCGAACGCCTTGCGGAACTCGCCCGCCGCGACCAGCTTCTGCGCCCAGGAATTCAGCGCCCAGGCCTTCCCCGAGGTCGCCAGCTTCGCGTCGCCGGTCTTCTTCGCGGCGTCCTCGAGCGTGGCCAGCGCCTCCTCCGGCTTCCCTTCCGCCATCCGCTCGGCCGCCCACTTCTGGTAGACCCAAACCCGGTTGTCCACGAAGTAGGGGTTGCCCGGATCCTGCTCCAGGCCGCGCTCCAGCACCCCGACCGCCTCGGCCCACTGCTTCGCGTCGACCAGCGCAGCCGCCCACTGCTGGAACGACACCGTGCGGTTGGCGTCGAGAGCGTAGTTCAACGAGTCGATCTTCAGCCCCTCGCGAAAGATCGCCGCGGCCTGCTCGAACCGCTTCGCCTTGCCCTCGTGGAGGCCCCAGGCATTGTACGCGTCGATCAGGCTGCGCAGCGCGCTCGCGTTTCCCGGATCCATCTCCAGCGCCTTGCCGAAGCAGAGGATCGCCGACACGAAATCATTCTCCGCGAGCCGACCCAAAGCCCGATTGAAATAGATGATCGCGACCAAACCCACGGAGCCGACTTCGCGTCGATGTCTCGACTTCGGGTCCGGGACATACTGGAGGCCGGTCAGCTGCCGGAAGCGTTCGAACTGTGCCGGATCGCGGATCCGGAAAAAGCCGCCCGGGCTGGTGGTTTCCGCGTCGATCGCCTCGCCATCCGCGTGCAGCAGCGAAAACACGTGTCCCGGCACCTCGATCGCCGCCATGTCGAGCCCGAGCGGCAGACAGACCACGTTGTAGAGCGTGCTCGAGCTGACGCAGTTGAAGAGCTGGGAATCCAGCATCTTGTCGAAGTCGGTCGCCCCCGACTTGTATTCGTCGAAGAACTCCGAATGCAGCCATGCGAAGACGAGTGCACCCTTCTCGATCCCCGACTTGGCCCCAAAGGAGGCTTTGCGCGCCCCCTCCTGCAGCCGATGGATCTGATCCAGGTAGCCGCCCCGCTTCTTCTCGTCGAAGACCCCGGAGGCGATCAGCGCCGCCTCCTCGAGCTTGGTCTCGTCGAACTTCCCGTCCTTCGCATCCTGGAGCATGCGCTTTTCCATCGGGTGCCAGTCGGGGAAGACGAGCGCGTCGCGCCCCATGCTCTTGAAATGGGTGAGCTGCTTCTTGTCGATTTCCGTGACGAAGAACTCCGGCTCCTTCGGCAGGATGCCGAAGACGGCGATCTCGTTGAGCGTGGTCTTCTTGCCCCCGCGGTTCGAGTAGAGGCGGACTTTGACGAACTTGGCCTTGAAGTCGAGGAGGGGGAAGTCGTGGGGCTTGGAGTCGGGCCCGAGCGTGAACGTCCCGATCGAAACGTAGCCCGCGACCGGGCTGGTGAGCGAGACGAACACCTCGAAGTCCTCGAGCCGGGCCTCCGGTTCCGCCTTGGAGGTGGCGTCGAGGACGATCGACTTGAGCGTTGCGACCTGGTCCTTGTAGAAAGCCAGGACGAGGTCCTGGGGCAGCGGCGCCTTGGCCTGGGTCGCGTAGGGCGTGTCGGTCTGCTGCTCGTCGATCAGCCAGTCCTCGGAACCCTCCCCGGAACCGTTGCTCGAGACGTTGACCACGCGGCCGCCCATGCGGCGGGCGGCGAGGTTGATCAACTCCCCTTCGGGGGGCGGGGCGAGCTGCGCCCAGGCGGGAGCGGCAACGAGCAGGCAGAACGCGGCGAGCGGCGGGCGCATCGGATCCTCCGGGAAGCGGAACAGCCCTACCCATACACCGCCGCGGCGCCCGATTGTAGGAATTCCGGGCCTGCCCGGCGCGGCCTCCGCCGACGGAACTACGGATTGGACGGATTGCACGGATTGTCCTACGACGGAACGTGTGATTCCTCGCAAGATCGATGTTGCCGGTGGGTAATCCGGAGGACCGACCTTGACGGGTGCACGACCGCAGTTGCGCGAGACCGTGGCCGGCGTTCCGTCCCCGTCGCCGTGAACGTGGACCGTGATCGTACTACACACCGGCAACGATGTTGGGAGACGTTCTCGAGCAACGCTCGGGTGACAACGCGGGGTCGTCGCTCGTGCTCGTACTCGTAATCGGCATCGTGATCGCTCGGCAAGCGCGATGCGCCGCCCCGCAGTTACGCTCATACACCCGACCCTGACGGGTGCATGACCGTAACTGCGCGAGACCGTGGCGTGTCGCTGTGACCGTCCCTGATGTCCACCGGACTCACATCGGCCGTCCATCCGTGAAATCCGTGAAATCCGTAGTTTGGTCCTCCTTCGGCGGACCGCGCTCTCTGCAGTTGGCCGCCCGCAACTGCGGTCATGCACCC
>ORJL010032106.1_pt1 | contig 12046 bp, 3 predicted proteins | sample 1779941 | NCBI WGS metagenome assembly ORJL01 (sample SAMEA104232317, study PRJEB22302) | groundwater metagenome | biome: forest; feature: aquifer; material: groundwater | place: USA | collected 2011-08-07 | depth 5.8 m
GAAGGAAACGCCAGAACATCGGCGGGTGATTCTGCGCCACCACGCGGATGCGGGCGAAGATCGTCGCGAAGCGCCGCATCCAGTGCTCCAGCGTCATGTCGCTGCTGAACGCGCCGTCCGTCACGATGGCACGCACGTTCTCGATCCCCACCGCCGCGATGAGCGCCGCCGACCCGCCCCGCGAGACGCCGAAGAGCCCGAGGTCCGGCGGTCGATCGTGTTCGCCCAGCCAGTCCTTGGCGAAAGCGATCGCACCGAGCATGTCCGCCTGCTCACGATTGCTGGGCAACCACCGCGGCCGATAACCGACTTCCGGCGGAGACGCGCCGTGCCCGCGGAAGTCAAACGCGAACACGTCGTACCCGGCCGCCAACACCGCGCCGCAATATCGCACGCAGCTCTTTCGATCGCTGCCCAGTTCGTGCGCAAACACGATAAGACCTCGACCGCGATCGCCCTCGCCTCTCACGATCACGCCGCTGAGACCGTGGCCATCCGCAGCGCGAAAACTCACCGACTCCCCGCTCAACCCCGAATGATGATGGTGACCGTTTTCGGGCTCGGGATCGTGGTCGTCCATCAGGTTAATCATGATGCGAATATACTTGCGAAGAATCATCGCCGGGTACAGAAGTGCGATAACGACCGCCCCGACCGCGGCCAGCGCCGTGAGCGCGGCGCCCGTCCAGTCCGGCAGGCTCGGCCAATCGAATAACGCCGCGAGCGTAACACTCATGGGTCGAACAGAATCCCCGTGAAAACGCCGCGAGGGCGACAGTTCACGATCGGAACATCCCGCGCCAAGAGGACGCGCTCCCTTTGAAGCGGTTCGACATCGTCGCCGAACCGTCCGCCGTGGCCCTCGATAGGAACCGGTGTTTACCGTGGCGACCGCCCAAAGGCAAGCAAGACCCGCGTGCGCTCGCCGACAAGGGTCCGTGACGCACTCGGTCGCATCGGAGCAGCATTGTACGAGCCACAAGCGCCAGCGCGTGGTTCTTGGGCGGCGATCACCGTCGCGGTTTTCGCGACCAGGCCCGGACTCTCTCGCCGAACGCGAACCGCGCCGATTCTGTCACGGACCACGCCGACGATCCCACGGTTCCCCCCGCCCTGACAGCCATCGGCAAGGCTCGCCTCTCGTCTTCCGCCCATCCGACCCTTCCCCGGAGTCGCCCGTTCGCCCCTCTTTCTTGTCTCCAGCCCTCTAGTTTCTCGTTCTCCAAAAGAAAGGCGGCGTATGAAGCTTTCGCAACATACGCCGCCCTTATGTTAGGAACTCGTCTGGCTACCGGGTCGATCGCTCGAACCCGGCAACCGCTCTGTCCGTACCCTCGGAATTACTTCCGGTTGTTCGAACGCGAGCCGTCCTTGCCGCCGTCATTGGCCTTCAGGTTCGGACGGGCGCCCTGCATCAGGGCAGCCATATCCGCCATGTCGACCTTGCCGTCAGCATTCACGTCCGCAACCGTCAGATCGCTCATGCCCTGCTCGCGCAGTTCACGAACCGAGATTTCGGTGCGGCCGACCGTGTTACCCAACGACGCCGAACCCGGGCAGCAGCAATCCTTGCTGTTGTCCAGGAAGTTCTGCGCGATGAACGAGAAGTCGAGGAGGTCGACCGTCCCGTCACCGTTGATGTCGGCGTGGTTCTGACCCGGAGCGCCATCACCGTACAAAGCGCACGGCGTGTTGCCGTCCGCTTCACCATCGCCATCCGAATCGTACGACGACAACCACTCAGCAACGAGGGAGCCGAAGTCGAGGATGTCGATGATGTCGTGGCTGGCATTCGGATTGCTCTTCTTCCAGCCGTCCAGGTTACCACCGATCAACCAGTTTCCGCCGAAGAACGGATCGCCCTTGAACGTCGCATGGAGCACGCCGTTCGCATCGCAATCGCCATCGCCGAACGTGTAGCAACCACGCAGCGTGTGGTGCTGATCGCGGGCCGTAATGCATTCCGGCTGAACCGCAGCCGGAATCTTGATGTGGCCGTTGAAGTGACCGATCAACTGGAGCAGACCGCCGAAGAGGAGGTCCGCTTCGAAGACCACCGGAGCCTGAACGCAGTTGTTGAACACTTCAAACTTGATGCAACGGGTGATTCCGCCGCCGGCCTTCGTGTCCATCGTCGGCGAAAGCTGAACCTCGACTTCGAGGCTCGTCTCGTCGTTGCAGGTCACGGTCCAGCACTTCTCCACCGAGTTGCCGCAGTCGTTGGTCGCCGTGCAGCAGAAGTTGCTGTTGCCGCCCGGGAACACACCGCCGCCGTTCTCATGACCCGCATCCCAAACCGTGCCGCTCTCCAAATGGATACCCGAGCAGACCAGTTCGCCATCGTTGCAGCCGAAACCGGCGGACGGAGCAGGCCACGTCACGACACAGACGTTCGAATCGCAACCCTTGTTCAGGCTGACCGTGTCCGGCACGTCGAGATCGATCGGACTCTTCGTCCGGATCTCGTCGCTGCAGCTCGTGATCACAAGGATCGCCTGACCCGTGTCATCCGAGAAGTACGTGTGCAGCGGGTTGTTGTCGCTGAAGCAGATGTCGCACGAAACGCAGCCGGGCTTCTTGGTGAAGCTCAGCACTGCCGCGTCGGCATTGCCCGTGACCCCGGCGCCACCCAGCGGGATACCCGCTGCGTAGAAGATCGTGTTCGCCGGAACGCACGTTCCGCCGCCCGGAGCGCAGTTCGTGGCGCACGACTGACCGTCGTGGATACCACCAGCACACGTTCCGCCGAGGCGAGTCATGAGATTCAGCGTCCACGGACCCGCCGGCTGAATGCTGTTGAACTGCAAGCAGCTCAGGTCGTAGACGATCGCAAGCTGAACGCCCGCGATCGTGGCCGCACCCGGTCCGACGTGGACCGTCGCGGTCACCTTCTCGTTGTCCGTGTAGCAAGCCGCATCCTTGGTCGGATCCGGCGTGTCGTGCGTGAGCACGATCGTGACCGGCGGGCTCAGTTGACAGAGGCAAGCGCCGCCGTCGCAAACCGCACCCGGCGTAGCGCCGCCGTGCTGGCAGTCCGCGTCCGTCACGCAAACTTCGCCGTTGACGTCGGTACCGGCGCAGAGACCGCCCGTGCAAACGTCATTCGCCGTGCAAAGATTCGCCGGGTCTTCCGTGCAGGCCGTTCCGTCCGGAGCGGGCGGGTTCTGCGCGACGCCGCGATCCGGCGGCAACGAGCAAAGGTCCAACGTGCAAGGATCGCCGTCGTTGTTGTTCGTGCGAACGTTGTTCGTCGGGTTGCAGCACTCGTTCGCGCCGATCGCCGGCGTCACGACGTGCGTGCATGCCGAAAGGTCGTTTTGACACGTGTCGACGGTGCAGGCGTCGCCGTCCTGGCAGGCCGGATCCGACGTGCTTCCGGGCTGCGTGCAAACCGCACAAATCTGCGCCGCACAGGAAAGACCCGGGCGGAAGATCGTCGTGCCCACGTGCGTGGTGTTGCACGTGTCCTGATCGACGTTGTCTTCGCACTGCGAGGCCGGGCCCAGATCGAAGCAGCACGATCCCGTCGGGATCGTCACCTGCGCCGTGGTGACCTTGGCAAATCCGAACGGTTCGACGTTCGGATCGGCAACCTGCAGGAAGTTGCCGCCGACGTTCGCCTGTTCAACCGTAATGGAGTACGTGCCGGCCGCACCCGCGTCCGCCGCCAACACGAAGGTCATACCGTAGACCTCGGTGCCGGTGTCCGGAGCGAAGGGCGCAACCGAACTCGTAGATCCGCAAGCGAAACCAATCGAGTTGCAGCCCGGAATGTTGAACGCCACTCCCTGCGCAGCGCCCGGCCAGTTCGCCCGGCCGGTCTCCTGCCAGAAGTTGTCGCACTCGTTCGCCGCGGAGACGCCAAGGCAGCCCGCCGGACAGAAGTAGTTGGCACACCTCAGGTCGCCCGGCGCGCCGGCCGCACCGTAGGCCGCGACGCACGACGGCGAGGAGATTGCAGGAGCCGGATCGGTGCAGACGTTGTGCGGACGATCCAGCGGCGTACCGGTGCCGCTCGCGTACGAGCTCCCAAGCAAGCCGATTTGGAACGTCGTCAAGTTCGACGCCGCGCCCCAACCACCGATGAAGCCGTCAAACTTGATGATCGCAGGCCCGCCATTGAGCGTCGCCGTCTGACCGGACACGCTTCCCGCCGACGGCGGAATGACCGCGACCGGCGTCAACCGGACGCGGGCACCGGTGCCGTTGGCGACGGTGCCGTTATCGATCCCAGTGCGAATCTCGCCACCCTGGCCGGCGATCAACCGGCTAGACTCGGGCCGTGGCGACTTGCCCGTTTGCGCCTCACGCGGCGCGGCATAAGCGCTCACGCTCATCGCGAGAGCCCCAACACCCAGAGTACACAACACATTGCGTGCTCTCATTTTCCATTCCTCCAAATAGGGAAACTTCCCCTGTCCCAAAACTTCCTACTGTGTAAAGACCAGAACGCTTTCTCGAACAACCTCCGAAATTCTTCTCCCACAACCGACTCTAACGCATCCCTCCTTCCGCCGCGCCCGACCGGCCCTCCGGCGATCCCTCGGACCCGCCGGCCCCCTGTCGGTCGTCCCGCCCGCCCACCGACCCTCGCCCACGACACACCACTTAGCTTCCGTATATCTCGCGTTCGGCCCGGGGTGGGCCCAGAGGCCCACCCCGGATCCGACCGACTACCAACTTCGCAACATCACGGACACACCGCCGGAGGCGCCGTGACGATCTGCCGGAACTTCACCAACTGCAACGCACTGACGCACGCGCCGACGTCCGAGAAGTTGACGGCGTTTGCGTTCGACGGATTCAGCACCGCAGCCACCAAGTCCGATCGCGTCTTTTGCGGCCTCGTCGGAGCGCCCTGCAAGGTCGCCACGACCGAGAATGCATCGGAGAAGTTCACCGTGTTCACCGGCGCAATCACGTCGCCGAACTTGGCCGTCCCGATGATGATCTCCGCCGAACAGTTCGTCGCCGAAGCGCAATTCGCCACTGCATACGTGGACCCGGGGACGATCACATCGCCGAAGATGTGCAACGGATCGGCACCCACGGCCGCGCTCCAGTTCACGAGACCGGGGAACGCGCATTGGATCTTCGCCACATCGAACACCGGGAATCCGGCACCGTCCGAAATGTTCAGCGTCGGGGCACCCAACCAACGCTCGGATTCAGCTCCGGGATCGGTGTAGTTCGTAGGCGTCAACACCGAGTCGGCGCTGAGAGTCAGGATCCTGACTCTGATGGCATTGTTCGTGGCCGTCGCCGGGACCAACGCCGAGATATACCGGTTCTTATTCCGGCAGTTGCCGCTTGCACAATCCGAGTTCAGACTGCAAGTAGCTCCCGCGTTTCCGCCGCCGACGCACACGTCGTCGGCGCTCTTGGTCAGCGGCTGCGGTGCGTTCCCGCCGCCGATACAGGCGATGACCACCGTACCCGTGCCTTCTTCACTACCCTGCCCGGCGAAACCGCCGAGTCGAACCATGAAGCACTGGCCCGGTTCGATGTTGTCGGCCGGATTAGTTATGTCGGTCGCCACCACGCCGCCGCCGCCGATCAGAACGCCCGTGCATCCCTCGTCGTTGGCGAGACCCGCAGGCCAAAGCAACGCAGTGTGGTTGCCGGCGTTCGGACACTCGCACGTATTCTCGGTGGCGTTGTTGTGGTAAACCGCGATGAACGTATCGACACTACCGCTGCCGGCCGTGCCCGACGGGCACGTACCAAAGGCAACATCAGAATTCGCCGGACAATCCGAGACGAACTTCATCCAAACGTCGCTCGCCATACTGGCCGAGCCGAGTTCGTCCGGAATCGGGTTCGGACCGTCCGTGCTGGTGCAGTGGTTGTCCCAAATGTAGACGCCCGCCCCGATGCTGGGACCGGCGACCACGTTGGTACAGTTGTCGCTCGGCGGCGACCCGCCCGTGCATGTGAACGTCGCACAGTCTTCGTCAACGTGCCAAGCGCCGTTGCCGTTGTCGCAGTCGCGCTTGGTCAGGTTCTGGCAACCGCCTTGGCAGTCGCAGCAGGCCCGAACCGGCGCCGTCGTCGGCGAGATGCCCACGTCGACGCACCAGGCGAAGTCGCCCGTACGCGCCGAACCGACGCCGTAGCCAGGCTCGGCACCCGAGGCCGAGTAGTCATCGTAAACGAAGTCTACGCCCACCCAGAACCACAAGCAGTTGGGGTCCTGGAGAGCCGGGGTGTCGGTCTTGTTCCCGACCTCCAGCCAGTACTGATTACCTGGCGTCATTCCGCCGATCGGCGTATCCAAAGTCAGCTTGTGCGACCAAATGCGAATCTGGTTGAGATTCTCAAACGTGCTCGGGCTCTGTGCGGCCTTAGAGGCGTTGGCCCCCGTCACGGTCGAGCTTCCCACCTCCGTTCCGGGAAGGCCCGTGGACGGATCCGAGTTGTAAATCGTGACCGTGAAGTTATCGGCCACCTCGTCGGCACAGTCCACGCCGTTGCCGGCGGCGTCGCCCTTTTGATACGTGCCCCACGCACAGACCGAACTAACGGTCGATCCGGTGGGAACGAAGTCGTCCGCGTTCCGCGCACCGCCCGCCAGGGTCAAGTCCGCCGGAGCGATGGTGACGGAGTCGTCGAACTGTTGACAGTTATCCGAGCCGCTAATGTCGCAGACCGGACACGGAGTCGGCTGGGCGATCGATAGCACGTCGCCGAGGCAACAGTTGCCAACCGTGCAACTCGGGCACTGGGTGTCAAGCTGACAAGACAACCCGGTCCGCGTCCCGGAACCGCACGTTCCGCCGAAGCACGGGAAACCGCCGACGTACACGCCGTTGAGAACGTCGCAATTGTCGATGGTCATCCCCAGCACGCCGGGCACGAATTCATCCGAACACAGACCAGGGCCCGTGCAGCACGAACCGTTGCTACAGGCGCCGGCGCAGAACGTCACCGCCGTACCGCGGTTCGGCGGCGCGAGGAACGCTCCGCCTACTGCCGCACAGTCAAGGATGTTCAGCAGCGCACAGGCCGAGTTGCATTGACCGGCTGAGCAGTCCGAATCCTTGCCGCACGTCTCCTGGCAAGTCCCGTTGATGCAGATCTCGCCCACCGTGAGGCAGTCCGCATTGGTCGTGCAAGCCGGACCCGAGGCGCTCGTGCAGATATTGTGGCAGCACGCCGCTTCCGGACACGCCTTGGCGGTGATGTGCAACTGGTACTTCCCGAAGTTCGCACCGAGGAAGGACAGGATCGGGTAGTAATACGTTCCCGCTGACAGCGGACCGAAGCTTCCCCACGCGTTGTCCTCGGCGCAATACGGCGCACCGCGGGCGTCCGCGGGCTCGGGCGAGTTGTTCGGATCGCGCTTCACGAAGATCGATTGCCCGCACGGGCAGTTGTCGTACAGAATTCGGTACGACGGAATCTTCGGATCCTTGATGTTCGGCGTGCCTAGGTTGGTGTCCGTACAGCAATTGTCGATCCGCATGTACGCACAGCCATCAATGCTGAACGCTTCAAACCAGCCCAACTCGGAGCCAGGTGTTGTCGGCGGGAAGCAGGAGTCGTCGTCCGTGCAAACGCCGCCGGCACCACACTGAGCGTCAAAGTCGCACAGGAGGCCCGGGGTCGGACCACCCACGCAGTGAGCCAAGGCGGACGCCGCCGCGTTGTTACCGGTGATGGTCACGACCACCTCTTGCCCGGGGCTCGGCAGGATGATGTTGTGGACGATCGCCGCCTCACAGTTGTTCGCACCCGTATAGCTCGACAACGGCTGATCGCAGCAGTTGGGAACGCAACTGGAGCCGAAACCCTGGAACGTACCGCCAGGACACGTCCCGTTGGTGATCGAGCAGTTTCCGGTCGCCGTATCGCAGCAAGCGCCCTGGCTGCAGGCCGGAACGCACGAGCCGAGACACGCACCACCCGTACACGTATTGGCGGGGCACGGGAGTCCGTCGTTCACACCGCCGACGCAGAAGCTGCAATCCGTGTTCACGGTGCAGTTGGCGCCCACGTTCGGACTGTCATCCGAGCACTGGTTGCAGGCCTGGCCGACGCCGAGGAAGGAACTCCCCGCACCGATGCAGACCCACTCCAAATCCTGCGTGCAGACGCCTCCGCCCGTGCAACAAGCACCGACCGGCGGCGTGTTCTGAATCGGGCCCTCTAGCTCGAACGCGAGAATACCGGGAACCGATGCGCACGTGCTGCCCGGACAATCCGCGTTAGACCCGCAGGCTGCGCCCTTCTTGACGCCGCCTACGCACGCCTTCAAGAAGTTCGGGATCACGACCGGCGCGCCGGCCAGATCCGTATCCACGAACAGGTTCGCAGCATCATTGACGCCGTGATCCGCCGCGTCGGTGGCGAGCCAGAAGAACTCGCCCAGCGAAACAATGTCGCCCGCGAAGGACTGGAGCACGTGGGCCACGATGTATCCCTTTCCGGGGATATCAAACGGCGTGTTGTTCACGTCAAACTGGACGTTTTGCACCGCAATGGTGTTCGTTAGCGTGATGAAGAAGATATCCTCAACAAACGTTCCGCTTTGATCGTAGAACTCAAACGATGTGCGGGAGTTGGTCACGTTATCCACACCACCGACGAAACGCAGATCCGTGATGGTGATCAACGCCGCAGTGCCCGTGAAGTCGTAGTCATCGCCCAGCTTCCGCAGGGGCATGCCCGACATCAGGTTAGCGAACGGCGAAATCGTGGTCGGACCAGCCACAACCGTGAAGAGCCCGAGCTCGCCGATACCCGCACCGTACTTCGGGCAGTTGGCCGTCGGCGGACAGGTGGTTCCCGATCCGTCGACACGACCCGTATCGCCCGCGAACCACTTCTTCCCGCCGAGCGGACCGGGAGCGCAAGGACCGAAGTTCCTTCGCTCGCAGCTGCCCGTGGTGCAGCAACGACCGCCCGCGCACAGCGTCGCGTCGGTGCAAACGCCCTGAGTGGGACCGGGATTCCCGCAGTCATTGTTGGTGACGCACGGCTGGAGGTTGAAGGTCGGACCGCCGCCCACGCAGAATCGGTTGATGCACGCGGCAGCCGGGCCGCACGGATTACCGCGGACGCATGTCCCGTTGACGTCGCACGGCACGCTGACGGGATTGCCGCAGGTGGATCCCGTGCATTGGTTCGAGTTCGTGCCATCGCACAAAGAACCTATCTTCGCACCGCCGACGCAGGTCTTGCGGGTGTAAGAGCCGGCGAGGCAGCAATAGTCCAGCGTGCAGGCGTCCGTCGCGGCCGTTGTGGTCGGATCGGCACACTGCGCGTCGCTCGCGCAAGCGGCCTGGCACCCGTCGGTGATCTCGTTGCAGAGCGGCGTACCGCCCGAACACGGGTTGCCCGGGTTCGAACAAGTACCCAGAACCGTCGTGCATTCGGAATCATACACGCACGCGGCATTGTTGTTCGGACCGCCCACGCACTTACGCGTATTGCAGCTTCCGAGCGGGCAGTTGTTCAGGTTCGCCTGGTCCGTTGCGCACGGCAGGCCGTTGTTCGGACCGCCGGTACACGTACCCAAGCAATGGAAAATAGCGGCACCCGCGCATCGTTCCGCACCGTTGCAGAAGACGCCGTCGTCGCAATCGCCAAGAAGCTCGTCGATCACGGCCGATTCGTTTCCGACCGGATCGTTGTGGCACGTTCCCGAAAGCGCTGCACCGCCCTGCGCCATGTCGCAGAGGTCGTACGTGCACGGATTGCCGTCGTCGCAATCCACAGCGAACGAACAGGCGACCGCCGCGATCGTCCCGCCGTTAATCTGCGGAAGCGGAATCGGGCCCGTCGCGCCCGTACGCTGACGGTACGCGTTGCCTTCATCGTTAAACGGGTCCACCAGAACCGGCGGCGCGATCGGGTATTCGCTCTTTGGAATTTTCCCGAAGCTCACCCGCCGGCTCGTTCCCGACGCGGAAACCGTCGGAATCGCAGCAGCATTGCCCCCAGACACAGCCCGGTCTTGTTCGCCGCGCTGCCCGGGTCCGGAGGCTCCTTCTAGCCTTAGGCTGTAACAAAGTCCGCCAACGACGAGAACTCCCATGAGGGGAGCCCACGCCTTCTTCGCGATCGTCCATTTCCCAATCTTTGACGTCATACCATTTCTCTCCACCCAGCGTTTCCTCGCACGAATGCGTTTCGCTCCGCCTCAAGCCGCCGACCCAGAACGCAACGACTCAGCTCTCCGACTCATCGAGCGACGAACTCCACACCACGCCCGTGCATTACCTCGCGGATTCAGACTCCCAATACGCCGTCAACCGGCATCCCGGTCCGCAGCGTAACCCAATGCAATGAACCGGACCAAAACCCGAAACTGTGCAATGACGATTCCGAAGGTGTGAACGAAACGCGCAATGGAAACGCGCGACCTCGCCACATCCGAACCGAACGAACTGTTGCGATCGTGTCACCGTTAGCCACCCTTACAACGCCGAACGAATCGGCGCTTGCGGCCCAGTACACAAACCCGAGCGCTTCCCGCACAACCGGTCGAACTTTCGATCGCCGATCACACGCGAGCCAGCGATTCCCAGATTGCGGCCCGCCATTCGGACCGACAAAACTGCACGGCCAACAAGCCGCGCACCGAATGCGGACCCAACGATCCGCCCGAGAACCGCCCGCGTTCAACCCGAACGCTGCTCAGACGGGGCCGATATTAACAGGAAGAGTACCTAGGCGTCAATAATTTTTTCCAAGTTCGTAACTTCTCCCCGTTCCAGAATTCACTAACTTCCCGCCGCGATGCGGAATGTCGTGGGACTGGACAATGTTTTCATTTCCGAGAATCTCAGCCAACCGTCGTCACACGGACAGTGACAATCGGTAATGTTAGTGGATAAATTAACGTGAAAGTCACTGAATTCTCGCTCAGAAGGCAATACCGACGAACACAGTGAAATATACCCATTACGCACCGAGGGCTCGGAACTCAGAAAAGCGCGCGTTATCAAGACAGGCTGGGGCGCGGACCGCCAGAAAAAACGCGCAAATTCGCATTTTTCCGGGCGGCCGGAGCGTCAGGACGATCGAACGAACGTCCGGGAACGTGTGACTAACAGCGGCACGCCGCCGTCAGCGATGGCGTCAGACTGTGCGTCTCCACCACTCCGCCTGTCGTTCGACCGCCTTGAGTGCCAACCGCTTGACACTTCGATTGTCCGAACTTGTCGACCCGCTCAAAGCGAGGAAACCAGCCTAGAATCAGCGGACGCACGCGATTCCAATGACCGCGCCCTAGCGCAGCGATTGCGCGGACGCGCCCTCGTCTCCCGTTCGTCGGCGACCATCGTCGACCGCGTCGCTTGAGCTCGAACCCCGCCGGCGAACATTGTGCGTCAAGACGAACCCTGTGAATTCCAACGATTCCACGCTCCGCGTGGGCGACAACCGCACGCCCGTGGGTTTTTCGTGCAGGCTGGCAAAAAAGGCCGGTTTGCGGTAGATTCATCTTCTGTAGCTTCTCGGATACGGAACCAGTGCGACGCGGCGAGCCGAGGTCGGCCCCGTGACGTACACCGGACGGCAGGAAACGATGCTCGGGACGACGCGTCCTCGATGGGGTTCGCATCGTCGGGTCCGCACGATGCGATTCGCGGATGAGGTACGGGGAGGGGAACATGAGAGGTCCACGCGCGCTCTGGTCTCGAATCCTGATCGCCACGTTCGTCGTACCACTCCTGGTCGCTGACCGATCCGTATTGGCCCAGATCGAGCAACCCCCTGGCCGCATCGACGCGCCGCGACGCCTTGCCAACATCTCCTCGACCATCCGCGTCACAACGACCGAACTGGGGCAGGCCGAGGAAGTACACGTCCTCCTCGACGCGGAGGGGATGATTGAATCCGGCGCCGGGTTCGTCGCCCGGATCGATTCCTCGAACGCGCTCGTCGCTCGCGACGGACAACACGGTGTCGCCTGGCGGTTGCTCGGCGAGCTGCGGACCCCAGGAGCCCTGGCGTTCACCATCGGCGATCGGCGGGCGACCGTTCTGAATCCGACCGCGTTTTAATCCGACAGCGGGACGGGGTTCTGACCCCCCGACGC
>ORJL011185098.1_pt1 | contig 12045 bp, 18 predicted proteins | sample 1779941 | NCBI WGS metagenome assembly ORJL01 (sample SAMEA104232317, study PRJEB22302) | groundwater metagenome | biome: forest; feature: aquifer; material: groundwater | place: USA | collected 2011-08-07 | depth 5.8 m
GCACGAGCGGGCGTTTCCTCCGCGCCGGGCGCATCGCCTCGCGCGACTTGCTGGTGTAGCGATACCTGCTACTTCGATACGTGCGCTTGTGCGGGCGTCGAGCCATGGGCGCGATTTTACCCGAGGAGCGCTGTTTCCCGCGCGGCAAAGAACGGCTCGTACCAGCCCCACGCCCGGTCGATCCCCTCCTCCCGCCCGACCCGGGGGGCCCCCCCGCCCTTCTCCCCCGCCGGCGCCCGGCGGAGCCACTGCGAGGGGATCTCGCCCCGCGCCTCGCCGAGCACGATCGGCTGGAGATCACGCTGTGATCGCGCGACGATCACCGAGACGACCTCGCGGACCGAGGTCGGCTTCCCCGTCCCGAAGTTGAGCGCCTCGCCGACCGCCTCGCCCCGGAGGAGCGCCTCGCCGAGCGCGAGGAGCCCGCGGGCGGCGTCCCCCACGTAGAAGTAGTCGCGGAGCGGCGTCCCGTCGCTCCGGATGATCGGGCGGCTCCCCTGGAGGAGCGCGCGGCAGGTCCCCGGGACGATCCGGCTCCAGTGAAGGTCCCCGGGACCGTAGAGGTTGCCCATCCGCGCGACTCCGATCGGCAGACCGAAGCTCACCGCGTAGGCCCGCGCCAGGACGTCGGCGCAGACCTTGGACGCCTCGTAGGGGAGGTCGCCTCCGAGGGCGGAGTCCTCCGCGTACGGGGGCTTGAGTGATGGGGAGTAGACCTTGTCGCTGGTCGTGCACACGAGCGCCCCGAGGCCCCCCCACTGCCGCGCCGCTTCGAGGACGTGGTAGGTCCCCCTCACGTTCGCCTCCATCGTGGCGAGGGGGTCTCGCAGGGCCTCCGAGACGATCGGCTGCGCGGCGAGGTGGAAGAGTGCCTCGGCGTGCCGCTCGCGGAGGAGCTTCTTGAGGAGATCGAGGTCCTCGACCGCGCCCGGGACGCACTCGACGCGCCGGGAGGTCCCCTCCGAGAAGAACGGCGCGCGGGCGAAGGCCCTCCGGACGAGGCAGGTGACGCGCGCTCCGGCGTCGGCCAGGGCGCGCACGAGGTGTGAGCCGAGGAAGCCGTTACCACCCGTCACGAAGACGGCGCGCCCACTCCAGGTGCTGCTGCGCGTCACGCCGGCTTCCATTTTCCGCCCACGATGAAACCGTGGTGCCCGCAGGTGCGGCACAAGAGCGACGGCGCGAGGGTCAGCGGCTCCATCGACACGACGTCCCAGACGGGCGGCGTGCTGTCACCATACAGTGTACCGCGGAACGCGATGAACCCGCTGCACCGCCCCGTCGGACTCTTGCTTGACGGATGCTCTTCGATCAGTCCGCAGCGTTCCCCCTTGTACTCGACGAACGAGATCGTGACGTCGCAGCCGATATCGATGGGCTCGCTCATCTTGTCGCTTTGAACATGTTGTCGAGGTACTCGATGAGATACATGGCGTACTTCACGTCGAGTTCCTGACCTTCGAAGACGAACGAGGTCTGCTTCGCGGACACGGCCCTCCGATAGGCTCGCTTCAGGCGCTCCAATTTGGCGGCGGTGAACGTTATCGTACCCACGGCGTCTCCCCCCTCGACCACATCGCGTTCAGTTCCAGGCAGTCCTTGGGCGTGTCAAGACAGTGCCAGAACCCGTCGTGCACGTACGCCGAGAGCTGCCCGGCGGCGATGAGCCGCTGCATCGGCTCGCGCTCCAGCGCCTCGCCCTTCCCGATGTACTCGAACACGTCCTTGGTGAAGCAGAAGAACCCGCCGTTGACGCGTTCGGCGAGCCGCGGCTTCTCGGCGTAGGAGGTGACCCGACCGTCCTCGCCGACGTCGACGATCCCGTAGTGCGTCGCCGGCCGCACGCACGTCATCGTCGCGATGCGCTCGTGGGATCTGTGCCAGTGGAAGAGGTCAGGCACGTCGACGTCGGACACGCCGTCCGCGTAGCTCACGAAGAACACGCCATTTTCCTCTGACTGTGCGGGGGGAGAGACGATCTCTTCGACCCGTCGCACGCGCTCCCCCGTCTCCGCGTCGAGACCCGTGTCGGCGAAGACGACGGTCCAGTCCTCCCAGGCGTTCCGGTGCTCGGTGAACCACGCGCAGATCGCGTCCCCCTTGTAGCCCAGGCACAGGATGAAGCGCCTGTAGCCTCCTCGCGCGTAGGTCCGCATGACGTGCCAGAGGATCGGCATCCCGCCGACCTCGACGAGGGGCTTCGGGACGGTCTCGGTGCGCTCGCCCAGGCGTAGGCCCCGCCCGCCGCACAGGATGACGACGGGGATCCCGAGAAGCACGTCTGCACGTAGTGCGCGAGCAGGCGCTCGTTCCAGCCCAGGCAACATTATGTCCGCGTCCTCGATCGACCTCCCCCACCCGGACGCCTCCCGCGCCTTTTCCAACCACGCCCGCTGCGTCTCCCCGGAGCGCCCGTATACAGCCGGTGCCATCCGGCAACGCTCTTCCCAGTAGCGCTCCCCGCGGCCGAGATGCCAGAGAGGGCCCGGGGAGGGGTGCGCGCAGCCGTAGCCGATGATCGTCGCCTCGTGCGTGCCCCGGGCTGCGAGGGGGTCGCCCCACACCTCGCGGAGGTCGACGACGAGGGGGCGTTCGATCGCGGACGGGGAGAGTACGTCCTTCGAATGGTCGTCCCACGCGACCTCGACGCCGTCCCCGCGGATCTCGGCGACGCGACCGAGGATTCCGGCGGCCTCCGCGCGCTGCACACGGTCGCCCGGATGGAACGTCGACCAGTCGATGGACCGGATGTCGGTCGTCCGCCAGACTGCTCCCCCGCCGGAGCACGAGAACGGGAGGAGTGAGCCCTGGAGTGGGACAACCACGACTTCGCCTCCGCGCTCGACGATCTCCGTCCCCGGCGGAGCGATCCGGGAGGACGGGGCGTTCACGTTCGCCTTGGGGCCGGGGAGGATCGGCGGTACGCGGAAGAACGGCCGATCGAGATGCGTGTGCCCGATCCCGTAGTCGCTCGCGCCACCGAGCGGCGTGGTGCCGAGGCTGACTTGATGGATCGTCGGATCGGCCCCGAGCACGCGGGTCATCCCGGTCGCCCAGCCGGCGTTTAGCATCCACCAGTCGTCGTCGAGGGACAGGACGTAGGGGGTCTCGACTGCTCGAAGCATCCGCAACCGGGAGCGGAGAGTGCCCTCGCCCCTCTCCGACCGGAAACAGCGGACTCCCGGCCAGCCCTGGAGCGTGCCCAGGAAGTCCGCCGTGTCGTCCGTCGACGCGTTATCCCAGACCCAGATGTCCCGCTCCTCCACCGTCGACGTCTCATAGATGTACCAGAGAGCCAGTTCGAGGAGGTCCCGGCGATTCATCGTGGCGATGAGGACGGTGAGAGGGGGCGACATTTTTCCGAGAACGTATCACGAAGGCGAGTGGGAACTAAGATCCGTCCGTTCTTGATCCACGCGAGACTAGGCGCAGTGCCTCGGAGGTAACCCACAGAGTAACTCCCAGACCGAGCGCTCCTGGCTGAACTGGATCCTCCAGTGCCACCCGCCGGCCGCGACGTCATCCGGGAGAGGCTCTGCGAGTCCTCCGCAGCGAGAGCACGACTCGTCGAGCACGCCGTGCCGCACGAGCGTGCGCCGGAGCGCGACCTGCGTGTGATTATTCACACCCTGGTGGTAACAGGCGTTCGCGACGCCGTCCCGCTTGAGTGACCGACAGCCTTCTACGCGCCTCCACGGGTACGAGGACAGGCGGAGACAGAAGTCGTAGTCCTCGGAACAACCGAGCTGGTCGTCGAAACCACCGATCTCATCGAGGACCGATCGCCGGACGAGGATCTGTCCCGTCGTCACGAAACCGGCCCTGAGTAACGACGTCCGATCGAGCGACGCGGAACCGAAGAAGACCACTCCCCCACGAATACCGTCCTTATCGATGCAGACGCCGTCGCACACCGTCGCGCCGAGGCTCGGCTCTGCCAGGAGCGGCGCGGTCATCGCCGAGAACCACCCCGCGTCCTTCTCGTCGTCGTCATCGAGGAACGCGATCAGATCACCGCGCGCGTGGCGCCGCGCGACATTCCACTTCCTCGACGCGAAGGGTGGGAACGTGACGTCATCCTGATCGTATCGGACGAGCCGGATCCGTTCGTCCGGGACCTCGCGCACCTGCGCCTGGACCTTCGCGGAGTCGGCCGGGTCGTAGCACGCGTCGAGCACGATCACCTCCCAGTCCGTCACGCCCTGCGACACGAGGCTCCGGAGTGCCTTCGTCAAGTAGGGGCGCCCCGTACCTGCGATCGTGAGGACGGAGATCAGGGGCACTGCCGACCCAGAGTCTTTTGCCCGCGGTGTGCCCCACCCGCCGTCGATACTTGGGCCGGAGCTGCCGTGACGCGCGCCGACGATCTGGTCGAGGCGGCGCACGTCCTTGAAGTGCGCGATCCCGTCGTCATCATTTGGCCAGAGAGTACCTCGTACGGCGTCTCTGGATCGGTCTTCGTCGATGGGTCTGGGGCGAGCGCCGAGAGGATCCCGCTGTCCCAGGCGATGTGCCGGAGGGGGAATCGAATGACGCGGGTGCGAGGATGTGCCATTGCCCCCCGACTCTAACCCCGGAGGTCGCGGGCCTCCTTAAAAAAGCGAGGGCCGCCTCCTGTTTCAGGGAGACGGCCCCGGAACTCCTCCCACGCGTGGGCGAGCTGAGAGAATTCTACAGCAGGCGGCGGATCTCGTCACGCATCATCGGCCGGATCGACACCGCGTAGCGGGCGCCGTACCTGTCTCCGTAGAGCGCCCGGATCCTCTCGATGTCGACCGCCCCCAGGACGGCGTCGCTCACCGGCCATCGCGTGTAGTTGAAGACTTCGGTCTGGGGCCTGAGCCCCAGGGGGATCTTCTTCATCGTCGCCTCGGGCGTCCGGTGTCACGCGCCTCGGCGGGTGGGTGCCTCGGCTTCTTCCTCCGCGGCTTCTCCGCGATCCGGAGGATCCCCGTCTTCGGGTCGACGTAGAGGCTGCGGTAGCGCCCTCCGCCTACCACCAGCGGGCGAAGACCCCCGTACGCGATGCAGTGGGGCGCACCGTCCACCATGACGGGGTGCTCCTCCACGAAGTCCCGGAGGTGCTGGAGGACGTGCGCCTGCACGGCGCTCGTGGGGCGCACGTGCTCGGCGATCTCGGACCGGACCTTGTTCCAGGGGCGCCCGACGTTCTTTCGCAGGAACCGGTAGAGCGGGGCGAGGTTCTCGTTGAGCGTCTTGTCGTGGCGGCGACGGCGCATGCTCTCGACCGTCGGCGCGAATTCGGGATCCTGACGCTCGCGGAACCACTCGCGTCCGGGACGACGCGCGCTGTCGCTGACGCGAGGTCTCTCGACGATCACCTTGAACATGTCGGGGCGCATCTTCCACCTGAAATGAAACGGCCGAGCGAGAGGTAGCCTCCCTCGCCCGGCCTGATTTGTCACGTACTACGGATCCAGCGGCAAGTTGTCCGTCAACTCTTCGTACCGGTGCTCTTCCGCTAAGCTACGGGGTACTGTTTTTACAGCAAAGCGCTCTCGCGCCGGCTACCCCGGCGGGATTTGAACCCGCGTCCCCGGCCATTTGCGGACTCGACAAGATCTGGACCCAACGTGACGTCTTGAGCTTCGGAGCAGCACGCTTGAACTTGATGTCGTCTGGGGGGCCGCGTCTACCAATTCCGCCACCTCCTGTTGATCTGGCTCGGTCCATCTTGGCCAGGAGGGGAGGGATCGAACCTCCACGCGGGCTCGCGCCCGCAGCGCCTCGTCCGACATTAGCTTGAGCTTGAGCTTGCTCTTGTGCTCCAGCCCTCCTCTCTCCCTCTCGCGAGGGGGAGAAACTTGTAGTGATCTGTCTACTTCTCGAACATCCACTTCAGGAGGACGCTGCCCGCGTCGCGCGGCGGGGCCTCCGCCGTGTTGGCCTGGGCGACGGCCACTCGGACCGCGTCGGCGAGCTTCTGGATCCGCGTGAGGAGCGCCTTCTGGTCGGCGGGCGCCATCGCGCCCGTCATCTTCACGGACTCCCAGTACCCGACGATCTCGTCGGAGGTGACGAGCTGCGTCTGCGCCGGCAGCGGCGGCGTGGTCGGCTGGTGAGGGTAGAGGATGAGGGCCTTGTCGACCTTCTTGGTCTTGACGGTCTCGACCGGGGCGGTCCTCCAGAGCCCGACGGCGTCGTCCCGCTTCCACTCCTCGTCGTCGGGGAGCGTGGGGAGCTTGCTCACGAACGTGTGGAGGTCGGTCAGCTCCTTGTTGAGGTAGAGCAGGAACGTCGCGGGAGCGCTCTCGACGAGCACGTGGCCGCCGACGACGATGTCGGCCCTTGCCTCGCAGTTCGCCCAGTCCTTGGTCGCCTCCACGTCGAAGAGGTCGCGCAGGCAGCTGCCGACCTGATCGACCAGGGCCTCGGCTGTGTGCTGGACCTTCTTCTTCTCGTCCGGGTACTTCTCGCCGGTCTCGTCCTTGGGGCGGTACTTCTTCGTCGTCCCGTCGAAGAGCGCCGGCTTCTGGGCGGTCTTGTAGAGGTCGCTCTTGAGGGCGTTGCCTCGGGCCTTGGTGGACTGCTCGATCGCGATCAGGGCTCCCAGCTTCATCGTGTCCTCTCGTGTGGACGGGGAGCTTGGATGATCGAGGGTCGAGAGTCAAGAAAAATTGCACTCGTTCTTGACGACGCGCATCTATGGCTCGTCGTTCGGATCGGCCGGAGAAAGCCCCGCCTCGCGGGCGATCGAGATGACTTGTTTTTCGAGTTCGGTTTCCCCGACTTGTCGCCCGGCGACTTCGATGGCGTACGAGTCGCTGATGAGCCGGGCGATCTTCGGATAGAGGTGAAACCCGTACGTACTGTCTTCAACGGGAAGCGCCGCGATTCGAGTTGTCCAGTGTCCGGGAACTCGGCGTGAGACGCCGTAGTGCAGACCGTACCGACCACGGGAAGCATCCGGGTCGTCGCTGGCGACGTTTGTTCTGGCACCCTCTTCTCTGTGGCGAGTAAAGACCGCGAGATCTGAGTCGAGAAGAGCCTCCGTGAAACGCTTCGCTTCTTGACTCTTCGGCACGACGAGGGAGATGTATGGTTTTTGAACCCACTCTGGCTCGACGAGACCTCCCTGTCCTCCGACCGTGAGCACGCCGAGAGCGTGCAGTCCCAGGAGATCGTCGACGAGGGGGAGTGAGTCCGGTTCGAGGGGACCTCGATGGTACGGCGCGGAAGCGAGCTTTCCCTGAACGAACTGCTCGTTCGTGGAGACCAGCTGGCTGTAGGTAGAGACTCCTGCCCACGGGTCGTGAGTCTGGCCTCTAGCATAGCGCGGCACGGTTCTAACTTGTTTGAAGCGCTGAGACGAGATCCTCGACGTCGAGTGGTTTCCGGAGGTACTGGACACCGAGGTTCTCGATGAGGGAGAACCCGAAGCGGTCGCGGACATCGTCGAGGGGGTGCCCCGAGATCATGACCCAGCGAGGAGAGGGGAGCCCTCGGCTGGCGAGTTCGCTGTTGGCCGTGTCGATCAGGTCGACGCCGGTGAGGTAGCCGCTCCTTTTGGATCTCCCCTTGCCGACCCCGATGATCAGGTCCGTGACGACGACGTCATAGCGGTTCTCCAGGATCAGCCGGAGGGCATCCCCCACGTTCACGGTCGTGTCCGCGACGATCCCGTAAGGACTCATGATCTGAGCATAGAGGTCGAGACTGTCCTTGTCGTCATTGACGAGGAGGACGCGCAGGGGGGTCCCTCCCGGTCTGAAGCGCCGTACCGTCATGAGAGTACGGTATCCGACGACTTTGTTTTGCGCAGCGAAAACGACGGGGCGAAGATCGTAGACGTGCCTCACATCGTCCCGCTCCTGTCTCTCGGTGACCGCGGGCCCTCGGTCGGGAGCCTGCACCAAGTCCTCATCGAGGCGGGTGAGTTCGTCTCGCAGGAAGAACTCCGCGGGGCGTCCTTCGGGGAGTCGACCGACCTCGCGGTGCGCAGCTACCAGCTCGCCCACGGGCTCGCTGCCGACGGGGTCGTCGGTCCGCGGACGCGAGCGGCTCTGTCTGGCGCTGGCGCGTCACAGCGGTTCACGGCGAGGGGGTGGCGCTGGGACAGCACCGCAGTTCCCCCGAGTCTCGTCGAGGTCGTGCGCGCCGCGGTTGGCTGGATTGGAGTTGCCGAGGACCCCCCCGGATCCAATCGCGGCGCGCTCATCGACCAGTGGAACGAGGCCGCGGGTGTCGACCCCGGCTCCCCGTGGTGCGCCTCGTTCGCCTCCGAGTGTCTCCAGCGCGCGGATGGCCTGTCGCTCCCTCGCCTCGCCTCGGCGCTCAAGTGGAAGAAGTGGGCCTCCGCGCGCGGCAGGCTCGTCGACACAGCGCAGCCCGGGGACCTCGGGCTCATCCTCCGCGGCGTTCGCGGGCACGTCGTGATCGTCGTCGCGATCCGGGAGGACGGACGACTCTGCACGGTGGAGGGCAACGCCGGGGACGCCGTGCGCGGCCTCGTGCGCGAGCCCGCCGCATTCACGTGCTTCGTGCGTTTTGTGTAGAATTCACGGGATGACGAGCGATTCGACGGGGATGATCAGCTGCCCTTTCTGCGACGGGAAGTTCGAGGTGACGACCGATGGAGGGCGCTACGAGACGGAGAGCGGGCAGAGTCTGCGGAACATGCCGGTCGTCGTCCACACGGTGCCCTCGTGCCGGCGCTTCGATGAGCTGGAGGCGTTCGACTTCGTCGTCGCGGCGCGGCAGAGGATCGAGGTGCGACGCTTGAGTATGAACTAGGCCGCGTGCAGCGCGGAATTGCGCTCGACGAGGTCGCCGTAGATCACGGCGGCCAGCGGCGTCGGTTCGAGCAGGTCGTGGCGCACCAGGAATGAGATCATGATCCCGGGCTGGCAGGTCGCGATCTCGAACTCTGGCAGGTCGCGCCCACCCGGGGCGAAGAGTTCTCCGTTGAGCGACCCGCGGCCCGAAAATTGCGTGGTACTCCCGACGCGCACACTCTCGATCGTCCAGGCGTTCCGCGGGACGGTCTCGATGACCTTGCGGACTTCGCGCTTCGTGTTTGTTCCCCAGAAGCCCTTCGTTGAGACGACCTCGACGACCTCCCGCTCGACGCTCGGTTCGAGCAGGACGAGTCGTCGCGGCTTGAACGGGAGCTGCGTCACGACCTGGATCGGGACGGTTTTCTGCGGGGGGACGACGATGACCTGGAGCGGGAGGAGGTTCGTGGTCTCCTCTCCCATGGAAATCGGCCCGACGGCGCGGTCGAGCAGCTCGAAGAGGAGCGCCTGTCGGTCGAGCTGCGAGATCGGGTCGAGGTCGACTCCGGCAACGACGTGGTTCATAGCTTTGACTCTAAAGAACTACCCGAGCGTTCGTCAAGTTCTACCGCCCGCGAGGTGCGCGTCGCGCTCGGTGCGGAGTCTCGCCGGGTTCGTGTCGAAGATGATGCGCGCCTCTGGGGGCAGGTATCGCCTCTGGAACGCGGCGAGGACGACGCCGGGCATCTCGCCCGTCTCCCCGACGACCTGCCTCCTCGGATCGTCGAGGTCACTGGCGACGATGCGGCCGTTGACTTTTTCGAGGAGGACGAACGCGATCGCGGAGGAGTGAGTCATCGGGGTCCCGACCTCGTGACGGTAGCGACTAATTCGTGGGGGTCTCTCGTATGCCATCTACCTCCTCCTTCGCCCGGCGGGCACGATCCGGATCTGGAATTTGCCGCGCTCGTTTTCCCTGGCCTCGATCGTCCCGATGAGGTCGAGCCTGATGGGCTCGACGGCCCAGACCTCGCTCGTGAACTCGGCGTCTGGCACGTAGCGGGAGATGTCGAGCCGGAGTTTCTTCTTGACGCGGACGTCTCGGCCCCACGGGATCCCGTAGACGTACCAGCCGTCGACGAGGCTCCCGATCCGACCTCGCTCGATGTCCCGACGACGCCGAGCATCGCGCCCCAGATGCTCTGGGCGAGTCACGATTCCTCCGCGGGCTCGAAGAAGATCTGCTTCCCGGAGCGCGACCGCCACACGCGCCTCGCGAGGACGGGTCGAATCGTATAGCCGAGACGAGCGAGATCCTTGATCTTCTTCGGGCCGAACCACCTGATGGCGTCCTCTCGCGTCTCGAACCCGAAGAGGCACCGCCAACTGAAGAACGCCGCTTTGTCACGAGCGTAGAAGTTGCCCTCCTTGTAGATCTCGCGAACTCCGTAGCGTTCGCTGAACGGGGCGGGGCGCCTCCGCGCGTCGTCGCGGATGTAGACTCCGCTCGTGTCGTACGGGCCGTTTCCGAACGCGTCCTGCACGCGGTACACAGTCGGCACGACTACTCTCTCCTCTGGTAGCGCACGACGCCCGCGCGGCCCTCGAAGGGGACCGGCCCGCCCGCGGCGTCGAGTCGACACGCGGTCGCTGCCAGGGTCCAGACATCGTAGTCGGCGAGTATCTTCTCCAGCTCGCCGAGCGCCCGCTCGGCGTCCTCGAACCGCTCCTCGCCGAGCGCGACGGAGGCCCTCCGGGCGAGGAACTGCGGGCGGTTGTAGACGGGGAGCTGCGCGTGCGCCGCGGCGTACCTCCGGAGGGCCTGCCGGGCTCGCGCGAGGTAGTCCGCGAGGGGCTCGCCGCGGAAGCGGGCGTTGTTCCGCATGTTCTCGACGTGCTCGCGGCGGAATCCGTACCCCTCGCGGAGGGTGCGGAGTACCTTCGCGACCTTGTTCTCGACGTAGTGGTACCCGGCGCTCGGGTCCCAGTCGAGGTTCTGGGACATCCGGTGGACGAGGTCCCCGGTGTGCTCGATCGCGAAGGACAGGACCCCGCCGCCGAGCGCCCCCTGCGCCGCCTCCATCGCGCTCTCGGCCTCGCCGCGCTGCTCGTTGGCGAGGACCTGGAACGCGGCGATGACGGCGGGAGGGAGCCCCTCGCTCCCGAGTCGGCCGGAGACGCCCTTCCGGCGAGCGCGCCCGCGTAGGCGACGAGTCGTCATCAGGGCCGGTACCTCCCCCGCCCGGTCAGCCCGGACACCGCGCAGGGGTCCGGGGTGAGTCCGACGTACCAGTCGTGGCAGAAGCCGGGTGAGCAGCTCGCGTGACCTCGGAGCTGACCTCTCTCAGCCGCTTTCTGGACGGTCTGGATCACGCCGAGCTTGCGGAGAAACTCGGCTGGACGGGCGTGCCACGAGGCGAGGTCGACGTCGTCCTCGCTCACGTCGATCCCGTTCGCGCGGAGGATCTCGACGGCGGCCTCGAACTTCCTCTCGAAGGCGGCGAGCTTCTCCTCCAGAGCTTCGAGCTGCTCCTTCGCGTGCGTCTTCTCGTTGCCGAGTTCGTAGATGTCGGAGTCTGCCTCGCGACCCAAGTCCTTCAGTTTTCGACGCAGCAAGTCGTAGTCGATGTCCTCCTCGCCGGCCTTGATCTCGTCGATCATGTCGAGGATCTCGTCGACGTCGCTGCTGTAGCTCACGGGGTCCTCCCGGCCCCGCACGGCGAGGTCGCCGTGCCGAGGTCGTAGAAGGCGACGCAGTAGCCGGCGTACGCGCAGTTGGCGTGCGGGGCGCCCGGCGCAGCGCTCGCCTGCGGGATGACGCGGTGGCGAGTCGGAGGAGGCGGTGCAGGTGAGGACGTGCTGATCTGGGACTCGACTTCGCTGACGAACTCGGGGATATCGATGCCGCTGACCTCGGCGAAGCGGTCGAGGACGTGGTCCCAGTACCTCGCCTGATTCGTGTCGATCCAGAACTGCGGCGTGTAGTTGTAAGGCGCGGCGCGCACGAGTGGGTGGCCCCCCTGGTGAGCGTCGAGGCCGAGGGCGACGCCCTCGCCTCCTCCCTCTCGGGCGGGCTGCTCGACGATCGTGAACGAGACGTCGACGAATTCTGGGCTCGTCAGGTCCGACGCCGCCACGCCCGGCGGCCAGACCGCGATGGACCACGTGTACTCGTCGCCCGTCATGTCTAAGACGGTGTCGTCCCAGGTCCACCCGCGCTTCACGAACTCGCTCCCGATCCTCTGGAGGAGTCGCTCGATCTGCGAGGTGAAGAAGTTCCGGATGTCCTCGATCTTCTGGCTGTAGTCCA
>ORJL010223746.1_pt1 | contig 12043 bp, 10 predicted proteins | sample 1779941 | NCBI WGS metagenome assembly ORJL01 (sample SAMEA104232317, study PRJEB22302) | groundwater metagenome | biome: forest; feature: aquifer; material: groundwater | place: USA | collected 2011-08-07 | depth 5.8 m
CCGGCGGCGGGGGGGCGGGGTGGGGGGGGAGCCCCCTCGGAGGGCTGGCGGGGGCGCCCGGGGGGCCGGGGGCCGCCGTTTCGCACGAAATGGACCCGATTGGGAGTGGGTGATCTATGACTTCGATGCTCATGTTCTCGATGTTGCGCGGAATGGCACTGCTCTCCATCGGCCAAACCGGCGGAGCGACGCCCCAGCCCGGATCGACGGCGGTTCCGCCTGCGATGGCCGCGCCGGTTTCGGTTCCGATCGCAGCGCCGAGAGGCGCGCAGCCGACGGCGCTGACCGCCGCCCAAGGTGCGAACGTCGCGGCCGACGCGGTACGAGTGAATTCGATCTGGGACTTCGTCCTCAAGGGCGGACCTGTCATGATTCCGATCGGCGTCTGCTCGATGATCGCCTTTACCGTCGTCGTCGAGCGCTTGCTGAGTCTGCGTCGCCGTCGCGTCATCCCACCTGGATTTACGACCGGACTTCGTTCGATCCTCCGATCCGGCGGAGACTCCAACGACGCGGCGCTCACCTATTGTCGAGAGCAAGGCGGCGAACTTTCGGAGATCTTCGCCGCCGCCCTCCGATATTGGCGAGAGCCCTACGACGTCTTGGAACGACATGTGCAGCGTGCGGGCGAACACGTCGTGTTTCAGCTTCAGCGGAACCTCCGGATTCTCTCCGTGATCGCCACGATTGCGACGATGCTCGGCTTGCTCGGCACCACTTTAGGGATGATCACCACGTTCCAAACCGTGGCCACCTCGGCCCAAGCACTGGGGCGCACCGAAATGCTCGCCAAAGGGATCTACGAAAAGTTGATTACGACCGCGGCCGGATTGTGCGTCGCCATACCGACGCTCGCCGCATATCACGCGTTCTCCGCCAAGGTCGACCGACTGGTCCATGAGATGGACTACATCGTGATGGACTTCATCGAGGGACTTCGCGGAACGCATCCGCATGCGTCGGGGTCGGAGACGACCCGCGCCCGTACGTCGATCGTCTCGGATCGCGTAGGCGGTGACGGACGCTTCGACGCCGCGACCTCGTCCCTTACACCCGCGACCGCCGAGGTCCGTATCGCTGGATAGATAGAGGAGGACCGCTCATGCTGATTCGAGCCGCCAAGAGACAGACGGAACCGGCCATCGACACCAGGCCGATGATCGACATCGTCTTCAATTTGCTTCTGTTTTTCATGATCGCAACCAGTGTCTATCAGGAAGAGCGGGAGATTAGGGTCGCGCTTCCGACCGCGAGTTCCGCCGAGCCGATCTCCCGAGTGCTCCGCGAGATCCTGATCAACATCGACTCCGACGGTCGGATGTTCCTCGGCGGGCGGGCGATCGAACCACTGGAACTGAAGGAACAAGTGCAGACGGCGGTCGCAGCCAATCCACAACAGAAGGTCACCGTTCGCGGGGACCGACGAACCGCCTACGCAAACGTGGTTACGGCGCTGGACATCTGCAAATCCGCGGGCATCCAAGAGCCATACCTTGACACCGTTCTGACGGATTCCGCATCGTGAAACGGTTCCTCATCGGCTGTCTGTTGATCGTTTCGCTTGCCGCGAGCGTGTTTTGGCTCGTCCGCATACGGCCGATCTATCGCTCGTTCTATTTCGATGCGGAGGCCATCAAGGCTCCTGTCGCACAGGCGCCGCTCCGCGAGATTCTGTGGCAACCGGCCGCGCGTATTCCGAGCGGAGAAACGGAACTGATCGACGAGTACGAGCCGCGTATCAGCGCCGACGGTTCGACGTTGTTCTTCGTTCGCGGGAAAGCCGGGGAAAACGCAGACCTTTTTGTGGCCGAGCGGAATGGCGTCGGGTGGAGCGAACCCCGCGCGATCGACGGCGTGAACTCCGACGTCGACGACCTCGGCCCCGAACCCTCCGCCGACGGGCATACGCTCTACTTCTACAGTAACCGCGACGGAGGGTTGGGCGGATACGATCTGTGGGTCGCCCACCGCTCGGCGGACGGATGGGAAGCGCCGACGCCGCTGGCGCCGCCCGTGAATTCGCTGTACAATGATTACGGTTCTGCGCTTTCGCCCGACGGGCGCACGCTCTACTTCGCCTCGAATCGACCGATCGAATCTGATTCGCGCGATCTATCGGACGACGCGTCGAAGGATCGCTGGTCCGCGACGCTTCGTGAAGATCTTACGGTGCGCACCTATGATCTCTACACTGCGGAAGTGACAGACGATGGCATCCAGACTCCGACTCCGATCGCGGCGCTCAACACCTCTTTCAACGAAGGCGTGCCCGCCGTCAGCGCCTTCGGCGACTTCCTCTACTTCGCCTCCGATCGCCCTGGGGGACGCGGCGGGTTCGATCTGTATCGTTCGCGCAGACTGCGCGGCGAACATCGCGCCCCAGAGAATCTCGGCGACGCGATCAACACGCCCGCCAACGACCTCGACCCGGCCCTGGGCATGGGCGGATATCGACTCTATTTCAGCTCCGATCGCCCGCGCGACGACGCGCCGGAATCCGGAGAACGCCGCTACGGACTGTTCGTGTCCACCTCGCGTGAGGTCTTCCGCGACGTGGAAGTCGAACCGCGTCCGCCGATCGCATGGGCGGCGACATGGCGCGTCGTGGGGCCGTGGTTGTTGCTCGCGACCTTGGCGCTTCTCGGGCTGTTGACCCTGTTCGCGTTGGTGAAAACCTTCCGCGAGCAGCGCGTGAGCCTGCTCACAAAGTGTCTTCTGGGCTCGTTGCTCACCCACCTCGCTCTGATGTTCTGCTTCACGCTCTGGCACGTCACCGCCTCGATCGCGCAGGGCATTCGCAGCGGCGGTGAAATCCGCATTTCCCTCGGCGCTGGCGGCGCCGTCGATTCCCTGTTCGCTCAATTGCAGGGACGCGCCGCCGATGCGAGTCTTCCGGCCGGCGAACTCCCTACGCTGAGACCGAACGCGCCGGTCACGCGGACGGCTGCACCAAGTATCCTTCAGACTTCGCTGGCCACGCTGACGCTTGCGAGCCTGGATGACGCATCCACGGTGGAACCGACAGCCCGTGAGACCGCACCGCGGAGGCCGGCTTCAAGCATTCCGCATACGCCGTCGCCCGGAATTCCAGAAGGCCCGAGCGTGTTGTCGATTCACACCCCGCGTTCGGAGACGCCGTCGGCGGCGGGTGAACCGGAGCTGACATGGATCTCCGCGGACGCGCCAACCACCATGCGGCCGCAGCGCGTGTTCGGTTCCCAACACGCGCACCCCGCAGAGACCATGACGCCGGGCGACATGTCGGCCTCGCTGCCGTCGGACGCGATCGTGGCGAATGTGGCGCAGGTTGACCCGGTGGAATCGACGCAGCGAAACGCAGGCGCGGCCGCGCGTCTCGCTCGTACACCCGGAGCGCCCGCGCTCCCCGCCTCGCTGCCGTTGTCGGGCGACGCGCTGCGACTGGCGAAAGTCGATCTGCCTCGCGGGGGCGACGAACCGACGATCGAATCGACGTTGGAGGTGCGACCCGGCCACGGTGATGGGCTACGGCCCTCTGCGGAACCGCGAACGTCCGTGGGAGCGAACCCGAGTCTTGAATCCGTGCGTACTCCGCTGGGGCAAGCGACGCTCGTGCTCGACGCCGCATCGGACTCGCCTCCAGCAGGCTCGCCCGAGGGTGCGCCGATCGCGCCGCGCACGCATTCCGCTCGAAGGCCGCCTACGCTCGATCACTCCGTCGCAACGGGCGCCACGTCGATCAGCGCGGACAGTCTCCGACTCCCGACGTCGACCTTGAGTTCGGCGGGCGCCGCCGTCGAACCGCTCGCCCAGGCCCCGTCGGCGCAAGGAACGACGCTTCGCCCAGTGAGTTCACCGGGTCGAACATCTTCGAATCCCGTCGACCGTCACGAGGCCGTGACCGCCGAGGTTGCGGCGAGCCCGGTCGCGCCGCTGCCCGCATTCGATTCGGCGCCGCTCGACGGGTCGTCGGTGACACCGACAGAAAGTGTGACACACGCAGGCACTCCGCCGCCAACGGTCCGCTCGCCGCGCGCGGAACTCGGCGCTGCAGCTCTTTCGCTTCGCACGGATTCCGCAGTTTCGCCGCCGACGCCTAGTCCGGTGGAAAGTCTGCGGAGTGTGACAGAAGCAGGGCCGGTGTTACCCAACGCGCTGAACTCGATCGCCGGCGTTCCGCTGGGCCGTGCGACGCCCGCGTTCGTCGGCGTGAGTTCGTCGCCCGTATGGGAGCAGCCGCTCGCGTCGCGGATCGGTGCGGTCGATCTTGGCGCGCTGCTCGCCGGCACACCCGACGCACCCGTCGGTGATCGGCGATCGCGCTCACGACACGAGCCGCGCGAGAAGTTCACCATACCGCAGTCGGCGTTGCCGAAACCGAACTTGGATCTTCGAGTTCCCACGGGTCCGGGCGGAAACGCTTCCGACGAGCGGATCGGAACGGTCTTCGGGAGAGTGACCGATGCCGAATCCGGCGCACCGCTGCCCGGCAGCGTCATCCGGCTCGACCTTCTCGAAGCGGTCGCGGTTACCGCGATCGCTAACGATCAAGGAGAGTATTCGCTCGCCGTTCCCAGCGTGCCGGACGATTTCGCGCTCTCCGCCTCGAGGCTCGGCTACGCCCCGTCGGCGTCGAACGTCCAATCCGCCGCAGTCGAGAAGGGGCGACTGGAAGTGAACTTCGCCCTTCGCAAACTGAGCGAGGAGGTCGTGGTCACGGAGCCCGCTCCGGAGTTGCACCACCTTGGCGACGACGTGTTCGACGGAGATATCAACAGCCAATTCCAAAAGAGCAGTGAAGGCAACGGCTTCGAGACCCGTTTCGATCTGTCCGATCGGCAGATTGCACCCTACGTGCAGCAGGCCGAGGTCCGCATGTTGGTGAAGGGCGTTCAAAGGCGACACGGGATGGTCATCAACGGAACGCTGCTCACCAAGAGGCTCAGCAAAGCGCCGCGAGACGGCGGGTTCGGCGAATTCGTCGCGGCCATCGATCCCGCTCTGCTCCGTGTCGGCGAGAACACCTTCCGCATCCTCTGTGCCCCGCCGGTCGGCAGCGACTTCGACGACTTCGAATTCGTGAACGTGCAGATTCACCTCGCCCTCGGCGTGCATTAGCGCATTCTCCGATATGGTGTAGCGTCGCCCTTCATGGGCGGCGGTGTGTTTCGATGACGAACGGACCGTTGCAACCCCGCCGCGGATAAACCGCGACGCTACAGCTCGTAGGGTCCGCTGTGCGGATCTTCCCTCTCGTCCTTCCCCCCTTACCAAGGGGGGACTGGGGGGGCTCTCTCGGAATGCGCGACGCGCGACCAGCCGACTCAAAACTGCGTCATGTCCATGGCGAAGTGAACGCACCAGAACCACCAGATGTCCGCCGAGCGCTGCACCACCATCAGGACGCCGGCGCACAGCAGGAAATCCCATCCCAGTCGAAACAGCTCTGCGAGCGAAACACCCTGTTGGAGCATCGAAGGAATGTGCGCCGCGGCGAACAACACGCCGACCAGCACCGCCGCGACCCACGGTCGCCCAATCGCGGCGGACAATCGCACCATCATCACCGCAATCGCCACATCTTCGAGGAACACCTGCGCGAGATGTTCGAGTCGATCGAAGCGATAGACCCGGCCCAACAAAGGGAAGAACTCACCGGACCGGCCGCGGCTGACGCAATAGGCCAAGATCGCGATTCCCGCGAGCCCCAGTCCGATCGCCACGCGCGTCAGAATCCGATTCCGCGGAACCCACGCCGTGTCCAACGTCTGCCCGCGAATCAACAGCAGCAACCCGATCGGAGAAAAGATGAGGAAATGGTTGATCGCTCCGGCCACCGGTGCCATCGCCCCGGTTGCCGAAAAATGCCACGCCCTCTGATAAAGCTGCCCAATCGCCACCACGCCCGCACACGCGATCAGTGCGTACGCCACTTCGCGCCAGGGGTTGGCGAACCTCGGCGGCGACGGCTTCGGCCACAGCGTCGACCAAACGCGACTGGCGACGCACCAACCCAGCGAGGCCGCGCCGTAACAAACATAGAGCGATTGTTGATGAGTGAGTGACATACGATGTCGTCGAAGGAGTCTGCTGAAGGACTCTAGTGGGCCGATTCTTCTGTGGGACCGACTTTCTAGTCGGTCTCTTCATCGGGCACCGAAAACGAAGGACCGACTGGAAAGTCGGTCCCACACATTGCGGTCGATCTCACTGAATGCCGGTTCCTTCCCAGGACGCTACCCAAGCCCGCGACCGTCGAATGTTTCCAGTTTGACGATCTCCGACGCCGGCAACCGATCAGCCCGCGTTCGCAGATCGCCGACCTGTTTTCCCAGGACGATCAGCATGACCGGAACGTGCCTATCGTCGACCCGCAGAATCCGGCAGACTTCCTTCGCATCGAATCCGATCATCGGCCCCGATGCGTATCCGATATCCTGCGCCGCGAGCATCAGCGTCATGGCCGCGAGCGCGCCGGAACGGATCGCCTCGTCGCGCTGAGCGGCGGGTTTGTCGGCGTAGAATCCCTGGATCATCGGAACCATCGCCTTCCGCACGTTTTCCGGTGCGGACGCGAAGATCCGTTCCGCGTCCTCGTGCGCGGCAAGTTTGCCAAGCACGAGAACCACCGCCGACGCGGCCTCGACCTGTTCCTGATCGAACGCCGCTTTGCGAAGCAGCGTCTTCGTGGCGGCATCGCGCACCACGACGAACCGCCAGTGCTGCAAGTTGAACGACGACGGACTCAGAATCACCTGCCCGAACATCACCTTCAATTCCTCGTCAGACATGCGGTGTCCCGGATCAAACTTCTTGACCGACCGCCGTCCGGAAATCGCCGTCTTCAATTCCATGCAGGGTTCTCCTTTGACTTGCTCAAGCATATCCGTTGCTTGAGGCTACGTCACCGTCGCACGCGATCACGCGCGCTACAACATCGCCGCGTGCCCCCGATCGCGCCCGATGCGCCGGTCGCCCGAGTGAAGTTGGGTGGATCTGCTTCGGCGAACGGAGGCGAGGGTCGTCCGGAAAGTTTTTCCTTTCCGCGTCCGTTTTTCTGTTGACCTTGGTTAGGGCGTGCATTATCTACTACCGCCGGTTGGGCGGGTGAACGTCGACGACGCCGTTGCGAAGCGAGGAGGCGTCGCGGTGCAACCTCCGCAAGGATGCCAAGCCCTTCATCGTTCGGCACGCAGTGCGGACGTCTCGAACGTTTTCCCCAAGGATCGGGGAGTCCAAGCAGTTTTTACCTTGTTTCGCAGTGTCTTTCGACCCAAGCGTCGTCGTACGGCGTTTGCAATGTGTGTTTGGCGTCCCTTACATGCGTCGTCCGACGCGGAGGCAAACATGAAGCGGTTTCATTTTTATCGTCGGGGTATGAAGTTCGCTGCGTGCATGAGTCTCGCCGCGGGTTTGGTTTTTCAGACACCGGGGTGCACGCTGAACCAGATCACGGCGACGACCGTGTTGGACGGTCAACAGGCGATTATCCAGGTGCTCCGCGGGCTCCTGCTGTCGCCGCTGGATGCGTTGCTCCAACAGGCCGTTTTCACCGTGTTCCCGCAGGGCGACTGACGCGTCGGGTCGCACGAAGCGGACCGCGAGCAACGTTGCACCGTTTTGCGTCCGCGTGTGACCTCGCAGTCGACGGCTGCCTTCACCGGGGCTTGACATCGCGCCGGCGCGACAGGTTCGCCGCGCAGGAGATTCTCAGCATATTGGGAAAGCGCCATGAATCATAGACTCTTCCGTTCGTTGACGTGTCTGGCCGTTGTCATTGTTGCGCAAGCCTCGCTCGCCGATTCCGTTACCTTGCTCGACGGCAGTGTGATCGTCGGCACGATTGAGAAACAGCACGGCGGGAAGTTGCTCATCGCCACCGACTTCGCGGGAAAACTGGAGATCGAGGCTGCGAAGATCAAGAGCTACGTGTCCGACAAGAAAGTGAACGTCGCCCTCGGCAGCGGCGATCGCCTCGTCGGATCGATCTCGAAGCCGGGGACGGGGGAGAAATCCGTCGTGGATACCGCGATCGGTCCAATCGCGGTGCAACCGGAACAGGTCGCCGCCATTTGGCCCGAGGGACAGGAACACCCGGACGTCATCGCCAAGATCGACGCGCTCAAACCCAAGTGGACGACGCGCGTTGAGGGCGGCATCAACCGCAAGGAAGGGAACACGGACTCGCTTGAGGGTCGCGCCAAGGTCGAGATTCTCCGCAAGACCGCCGACGACCAACTCAAGTTCTACGCCAGCGCCGACTACGCCGAACAGAACAAAGTCCGCAACCGCAGCGAATACATCGCCGGGACGCGGTATGAAAACAACATCACCGACCGGTTGTATTGGTATATCCGATCTGAACTGGAAAACGATGAATTCGAGGATCTGGATTTGCGAGCGACGGCGGCCGGCGGCCTCGGATACTACTGGATCAAAGAGAAGATCCAGGATCTCAAAACCAGCGTCGGCGCCGGTTATCGACACCAGTCCTTCAAGGATGATTCGACGGAAGACGACGCGATTCTCGACCTGGGTTTGGATTATCGCCTGGACATCAATCCTTGGGCACAGTTCACCCACAGCACGGTCTACAGTCCGAGCCTCGAACGGTTCAGTGACTACCTGCTGACACTCGACACAGCCCTGGCGTTCCCGTTGGCGAACAGCGACATGTGGAAGCTCAAACTCGGCGTGCGAAATGACTACAACTCGGATCCGCGCCCGGGGCGTGAACGCTTGGACAACACGTACTACGCGAACGTGGTCCTTGAACTGAAGTGAACCAACTGAAGTGAACCAGCGGAAGTGAACCAGCGGGTGTCGAAGTCCGCCGGCGGCGCGACCGCAGAACCCCTCTCCCTCCTAGGGAGAGGGGCAGGGGTGAGGATTCTTTCGAGCAGCCAAAGTACATACGGGGGAGAATGATGCGTACTGGATCTTTCACCGCACAGGCGTTGGGAATACGCGTCGCCCTGGTGGTCGCGTTGTCCTTCCTGCCCGCGCCGCTCGTATTCGCTGATGGCGAACCACCGAAGCCAAAGCCCACCACCACCACAAATGCACAGATCGCGGTCGATCAACTGCGGGTCATGCTGGTCCCCCTCACCAAGGACGAGTTGATCGTCGAAGTCGACGGCTGGATGGGGCTCGTCAAGGCGATGAGTCAGCAAATTGCCCAGACGGAGCTCACCGCCAAGCAGGGCGACGCCGCAGCGCAGGCCGCTGAGCGCGCGAAGCTCCTCGAACAACTCCCCAAGCTCCGCGACGCACGGACCCAATTGGTCGATCGGACGCGCGAGGTCATCGCCGCTTGGACAACGAAGGGCGGAAAGGTTGGCGACCAGGAACTCTACCTCGCCGCCGTTTCCGGATTGAACTTGGACGTAAAGGACACCGGCGCCGCCTGGACCGCCGTTCGCGGCTGGCTCACTTCGACGGAAGGAGGCCTGCGCTGGGCGAAGAACATCGCGTTCTTCCTTCTTACGCTTTTCGTGTTCCGCGTGATCGCCGGGATCGCCGCCCGCGCCGTTCGCGGCGCGCTGTCCCTCTACAAGGGCATCGCCGACTTGCTTCGTGATTTCCTCATCAACTCCACGCGCAACGCCGTGTTCCTCGTCGGCATCGTCGTCGCCCTCTCCATGCTCGAGGTGAACATCGGCCCGTTCGTGGCGGCCATCGGCGCCGTTGGTTTCGTTGTCGGCTTCGCCATGCAGGGCACGCTCAGCAACTTCGCCGCGGGGATCATGATCCTGCTCTATCGCCCCTACGATCTCGGCAGCAACGTGACGGCCGGCGGAGTATCGGGCAAGGTCGAGTCGATGAGTCTGGTCTCCACCACCATCAAGACCGAGGACAAAAAGACCGTGGTCATCCCCAACAACGCGATCTGGGGCTCGGCCATTCAGGTCCACGGCACGTAGCGCTGAGTGGCGCGTCCGTCCTACGAGCCACAAGCGCCAGCGCGTGGTCGGCGTGGAGCCGACGGCGACGCTTCCACTCGTCCCGGGGTGTCTTTCGCCACTCGAATCCTCCCGACTATGCCATCCCGCACCCCGGCAGGCCCGCAAACCGGACGATTGCCTTGCGTGCTAGGTTTTGCTAAACTGCACTCTGACATTCCATACCGGACAACCCTCCGGCGTGCTGACTGTTTCTGTTATCGACGCGGAGAATTCCGATGCGCCCTTCGAGTCTTGCGGTCATTCAACGAATCATGAGACAGCTTCCGAGTTTCGGATGTCCGATCCGTCGTCTGGCGTTGGCTGCGGTCGTGCTCGCCCTGATTCCCAACTGCACGAGCCTGGACGGCACGCTGACAGACGCCGGAGCGGGTCGCGAACTGACGGACCCGCAGGAGTTTCCGCTGACTGCGGAGGAACAAGCGTTCTTCGAGGCGCAGGTCGAGTGTGACGCACAGTACGCAGCCTATGACAGCACGCTTCAGACCATCAGCGAGAACACCGCCGCATTTCCATTCGTCGCCGTACGGGTCGAGAACGACACGGACACGTCCGTGCAGGTCTGGATGTATTCCTACGTCACGCTTCCACCGTATCCGACTTGCGATCCCTATTCCGGTGAGACCCCGGAACTCTTCCCTGACCCGGACGAGCACGACCTCCAGGAACTCGACGCGCGCGCGCCTTTCGTCTTCGCGCACGGTCGTGCGGACGGCCGAATGAAGTGTGGGGAGTTCCTTGCCATCGTTGCGTCCGCGCCAGCCACCTACGATTCCATTCTCCCCGTCGGGCGTGGATTTGGATTCAACTACTCCGGAAACGTGGAATTCGAAGGAGTCGGTACTCGCGGCAACGTCGCGTTTGAAGGGGATATCGCCATCGGTACGTGGTACTTACGACCGGTGATCGAGGACATCGACTGCGAGAAGGACACGGTTGTCATTCGTGTCGATCTACCTTTGACTCTCGGTGTCTCGGACCCCGACACGGGACGATTGCTAACGGGACCCTTGCCCGGACACGCGACGGTCTCGGTCGAGCGCGCGGAAGTGCCGTGAACCTTCGCGCGTCCGGGTTCGGAGGCTGTCTCCTCACGGACACGCCCCCGTCGCTTGCACGCTAACTCCCGCGATCGCCGCGAAACAGTCGTTGGAGTACGTCTGGCCGTCGCACCCGCAAACAGGGGCGAACTCTTCCGTGCATACCGAGGGGATATCCTCGCAAGTTCCCGATTGATCGGCTGCCCCGCAGGTGCCCAGCTCGAATTGGCAATACTGTCCATCCGCGCACGCGATCCCCGCGATTCCACCGCAGAAGGCGCCGTCGCCGGCTCCGTCTCCCTCGCCGATTCCCGGTCCCGCCCCTTCGCAAGCCGCGGTCGAACTCAGGCTCACGCCCGCCGCCGCCGCCGCACACGCATTGTCGTACGTGGTGTCGTCGCACCCGCAAACCGGGGCGAACTCCTCCGTGCAAATCTGAGGAACAATCTCACAAACGCCGGTCTGATCGGCGGCGCCGCAGGTGCCGTCCTCGAAATGACAGTACAGCCCAGGCAAACATGCCGCGCCCTGCAGTCCACCGCACGTCGCCCCGACGCCACAACCGCCGAGGAACAGGCCCAACCCCAACAAAGTCGCCCCCGCACACCTCGCACCGGTCGTTGAACGCTGCATGACAGACTCCTTTCACGGAATTCGACGCCTACAGTTTCATCAAAGGCGGCGGGCGCCGGCCGACCCGGGCACGTCCGCCGTCGTACATTCAAGAATAGGAAACACCAAGTTTCCGGGAAGAGGGGCGCTGTACGATCCCGCCCGCGCCGATCCGTCCCGCACCCTCGCAGTAGCGAGGATGGGGCACCCAGGCCACCCGGTCACACGTTGCAACACAAGAACCACGCGCTGGCGCCTGTGGCTCGTAAACCATCAGCGCACGGACCAGTGAGGTATCGGTTGTTCCAGGGCCGGGTTACTCCGCGGGCAGCGTTTCCGGTTTGGGCGGAACGAGCGGGTTCACCTTATCGGGATTGATGTCGAGCTGTTTCATCACGCCGGGGAGCTTGGCGCGATCGAACTCACCGCGCTCGGCCAGTTGTTGCAGCG
>ORJL010150796.1_pt1 | contig 12041 bp, 10 predicted proteins | sample 1779941 | NCBI WGS metagenome assembly ORJL01 (sample SAMEA104232317, study PRJEB22302) | groundwater metagenome | biome: forest; feature: aquifer; material: groundwater | place: USA | collected 2011-08-07 | depth 5.8 m
CTGGTAGCCGCAGAACTCAAGGCACCGGATGGTGTAGGTGCCGGACTCCGTGAACGTGTGGGTCCGGGAGATCGTGTACCCCGGGATCGCCTCGACGTTCATGATCATGCGTCCCTCCGGGTCGTAGAGGCCCATTGCGTGGTTGACGTCCTTCGACGTGACGTTGAAGCGAACCGGCTTCCCAACGGTGACGGACGTCGGCTGCACCAGGAATCCGAACTGCATGCCGGTCACGCTCACCTCGGTGCCGGGGCCGTTGTCCTGGAACCACGGTGCGCGCCAGATCGTGAGCCCGAGGAGGACGGCGAGGAACACCACCACGAAGACGCCCCACCAGGGCTCGGCCTTCTCAAGCCTTGTGAGGTTTACGCCCTCACCCTTATTGCGGTGCCCATGGCGTGTGGACCAGAGAACGAACGCGCTCACGCCGAGCCCGAGCGCAACGGCGATCAGGTAGCCGATCCCAATCCCCTGTCCCAGTGATGTCATCACCGGATCGACCACCCTCCATAGTCGCCTTCAGGACGGGCGTGACGCTAACGGCGCGTGGTCTGGCGCCTCAATGCGTAGAGGCTACGGCACTGCTGTGTGGTAAGCCCGCAATACTGACCCGCCGGTCACTACGGCGCGAGGCGTTCCACGGTCCATTCCGCACCCGTGCGGTGCGCGAGGATCCTGTCGTGCAGGCCCTCCGGATCCTCCTGCCAGAACTCCACCACGTCGGGTCTGAGGCGATGCCCCGTCCAGTACGGGGGGGCGGGAGCGCCGGAACCTGCAAACCGGGACTCGGCAGCCGACAGCATGCGTCGAAGTGCGGCGCGGCCCTCCACCACCTCGCCCTGTCTGCCGGCCCACGCCGCCATGCGGGCGTCGGGTCCGCGGCGCGCGAAGTGGGCCTCGACCTCGGGCCGGGAGAGCGGGGTCACCGATCCCTCAACCCGCAGTTGGCGGCCGAGCCCCGGCCAGAACAGGACGCCCGCGGCAGCGCGCCGCTCGGCGATGTCGCGGGCCTTGCGTGATGCCTCGTCGGTCACCCACTCCAGGCCGTTCGACCCCCATGCCCGGAGAAAGACCATGCGTGCCGAGGCCTGGCCACTTGCGCCGGCGGTGGCGAGCGCCATGGCCACGGGTTGGGGCTGCCCGCCCGCGCGCGCCTCGTCGATCCACGCGCCAAGGGCGCGAATGGGATCGGAGCCGATCATCTCGGGAAGGAGCGGTGTCACGGCGACTCACGGTACCGATCCGCGCGGCGCCGCTCGTGGAGTGACCGCCGACGTCCACCGGGTTCCAGCGGCGGCGAACACGTCGCCGGGCGGTGTCCCCGGTCGCGCCCGTATGCCCGATATGGGCGCTCCCTGAGTCCTTGCCCGGCTCGGTTCCCGCAGGCCGGAACGGCATGCTGAGGCTCGGTCGGGATCCCCACACGACCGGCACACGTCGGCGGTCACTCCCCTAGCCTGCACCCGATGAGCCGCGTTGACATTCCCGAGTGGATCCCCCTGGGCGGCGTCGTCGCGGGTGAGCCGCTGTCGAACGTCGGCGAGCGCCTGGTCATCGACCCCTTCAGCGGCGACATCCTCGCTCGGGTGGGGCTGGGCGACGCCACCGCCGTGAACCGTGCCGTGGCCGTGGCGCGGGAGGCCCTTGCGGCTGGCCCGCCATCGGCCGCCGAGCGTGCACGCATACTTGACCGGGCGTCGGCCCTGGTGGCCGGACGTGCGGAGACCATGGCCCGGATCCTCTCCGCCGAGGCCGGCAAGCCCATCCGCCAGGCGCGTGGAGAGGTGTCCCGCTGCGTCGACACCCTCGCGTTCTCGGCGGCCGTTGCGCGCACCTTCGTGGGCGAGGTCATTCCCATGGACGCAGCGGACTCCGGGCGGGGGCTCCTGGGCTTCACCGTGCACGAACCGGTGGGGGTGATCGCCGCGATCACCCCCTTCAACTTCCCCCTCAACCTGGTTGCCCACAAGCTGGGGCCGGCCGTGGCCGCCGGGTGCCCCGTGGTGATGAAGCCCGCCGGGCGCACTCCGCTGTCGGGCCTCGCGCTCGCGGCCATCCTCTGGGAGGCCGGCCTGCCGCCCGGGATGCTGTCGGTCATCGTGGGCGACGGCGACGTGGGTGAGCCGCTGGTGGCGCACGAGGACGTCGCCATGGTGTCGTTCACCGGCAGCAGCGACGTGGGCTGGGCCATTCGCGAGACGCGCCCGCGCATCCGTGTGGCGCTGGAGCTGGGCAATGCCACGCCGGTGATCGTGCACGACGACGCCGACGTGGCCCTGGCGGCGGAGCGCATCGCGGCCTCGGCGTTCACCCACGCCGGGCAGTCGTGCATCTCGGTACAGCGCATCCTGGTGCACCGCGAGGTGCACGACGCGTTCGTGGACGAGTTCCTGCCCCGCGTGCGTGCGCTCGTGGTGGGGGACCCCCTCGACGAGGCCACCGACGTGGGCCCGGTGATCGATGAGGCCTCGGCCCGGCGGATCCTCGAGTGGACCCTCGAGGCGACCGAGGCGGGCGCACGCGTGCTGACCGGCGGCGAGCGCGTCGGTGGCCCGACGATGCTCGCTCCCACGGTGCTCGATGGCGCCGCCCCCTTCACGCGCGTGATGCGCGACGAGGTCTTCGGCCCGTTGGTGGCAATCGCCGTCTACGATCGCATCGAGGATGCCATCGCGATGGCCAACGCCAGCCCGCTGGGGCTGCAGGCGGGAATCTTCACCGCCCGCGTGGACCGCGCCCTGGCCTGGGCCCGTGACCTCGACTACGGCGGTGTGGTCATCAACGAGACCCCCACCGTCCGTGCCGACCAGATGCCCTATGGCGGCGTGCGCGGGTCGGGCGAGGCCCGGGAGGGCCCGGCGGCCGCCGTGCGGGAGATGACGCGCCCGAAGCTGGTGGTCGTGCGAATCCCCACCCAATAGGCACCGCTGCCCGCCGGGCCCATGGGCCCGGGAACGACGAAGCCCCGCGGTGAGCGGGGCTTCTCGGCAGATGGCGGGAGAAGGGTTCGAACCTTCGTAGGCAGAGCCGGCGGTTTTACAGACCGCTCCCTTTGACCGCTCGGGCATCCCGCCAGCGGGCCGCGGAAGGTTAGCGGAGCGGGGCGCTCCCCCTCAACGTCGCGTGGTCGCGCTACCACAGGTGGGATGCCGGCAGTGTGCCCACGTCCCACCTGCGGGTCGGGCTATGCCGAGATCGGCTCGGCCAGCAGCGCGTCGAGGTCAGCCTGCGAGATCCCCAGGGCCGTGCCCACTCGCTGCCCGTATTCGACGTCGGCACGCAGGAAGTGCGCCACCTGCAGGTGCTGGACCTCGGGCCGGGCATTGCCGAGCGCGCCCGCGATGCGCCTGGTGAGGCGTTCGCGCTCACCCTCGTCGAATAGTCGGTACAGATCGCCGGCCTGCGTGTAGTCGTCGTGGTCCACGGTCGAGTCGAAGCGGTCCACGATCATCTCGCCCAGGGCCCACGCCGGGTCCACGTATTCGCGGTCGGGCTCGGGGGTGCCGGCGACGGAGTTGGGCCAGTAGTTCGGGGAGCCGCCATAGCGCTCTCCGGTGGTGCCCTGCCCGTCGCGGGTGTAGTTGTTCACCGCGCACCGCGGCTGATTCACCGGGATCTGGTGGTGGTTCACGCCCAGACGGTGCATGTGGGTGTCGGCGTATGACATCAGGCGTGCCTGCAGCATCTTGTCGGGGCTGGGGCCGATGCCCGGCACGAATGCGCTGGGCTTGAACGCGGCCTGCTCGACCTCGGCGAAGTAGTTGACCGGGTTGCGGTCGAGGGTGAGGGTGCCCACGTCGATGAGCGGGAACCCGGCATGTGGCCATACCTTGGTGAGGTCGAACGGGTTCCACCGGAAGTCCTCGGCCTGTGCCTGGGTCATCACCTGGATCTTCATGCGCCAGCTGGGGTGGTCGCCCGACGCAATGGCGGTGTAGAGGTCGCGCTGGTGGCTTTCGCGGTCACGACCGATGAGTTCGGCACTCTGGGAGTCGTCGTAGTTCTCGATCCCCTGGTTCGTCTTGAAGTGGAACTTGCACCACACACGCTCGCCGTCGCCGTTGACGAGGGAGTAGGTGTGGCTCCCGAACCCATGCACGTGCCGGAAGGACGTGGGGATGCCGCGGTCCGAGAACAGGATCGTCACCTGATGCAGCGACTCCGGGCACTGCGACCAGAAGTCCCACTGCATGTCGTCGTCACGAAGGTTGGTGGCCGGGTGGCGCTTCTGCGTGTGGATGAAGTTCTGGAACTTGTAGGGGTCGCGCACGAAGAAGACCGGCGTGTTGTTTCCCACCAGATCCCAGTTGCCCTGCTCCGTGTAGAACCTCATCGCGAAGCCGCGCACGTCGCGCTCGGCATCCGCCGCGCCGCGCTCGCCGGCTACCGTGGAGAAGCGCATGAAGACCTCGGTCTCCTTGCCCACCTCGGAGAACAGCGCCGCTCGGGTGTACTTCGTGATGTCGTGCAGAACGACGAAGCGGCCGTAGGCGCCAGAGCCCTTCGCGTGTACGACCCGCTCGGGAATGCGCTCGCGGTTGAAGTGCTGCATCTGCTCGAGCAACTGCACGTCCTGCAGAAGCACGGGGCCACGAGGGCCCACGGTGAGCGCCTGCTGCTCGCCGATCGGAGCGCCGTTCGCGGTCGTCAGGATCGGGTCAGCGTTTCTTGGGTCAGCGGACACCGTCAGCCACCTCCGTGGGGTTGTGTGTTCGGGCGGGGTTCAACCGGTCCGGGCGTGCCCGGGGACGGCCGAGGCGATGGACCCGACCGTCGTCGATTGGACTGAGCGCGCATCGTCGTCGCCGCAGACCAATAGATCAAGCGGCTCGTCGCAATAGATACGATAGGTTTCGACGATGAATCCGTTGCGATCGCTGACCGTGCGCGACCTCGAGGCGATTGTCATCCTGGGTGAGACACGCCACTTCGGGCGTGCGGCCGAGCGCCTGGGAATGGCTCAGCCATCGCTGTCCGCGCTTGTCCGCCGGGTCGAGAAGATGCTGGATACGGAGATCTTCGAGCGTACGTCCCGGCGGTGTGTGATCACGCCAGACGGAATCCTGATCATCGATGAGACGCAGCACATCCTCGAACGCCTGACACGCCTTACCCGCCTGCGTGACGAGAGGCTCCCGCTCCGCGGAGACGTGCGACTCGGGCAGATTCCCACGCTGGGCCCCTACCTCACTCCGCACGTCCTTCCGGCCATTCGCACGGCTCTTCCGGACCTGCGCCTCTACTTCATCGAGGCGCTCACCGGCGAGATCATCGACATGCTGCGTGATGGGCGGTTGGACGTCGCCATCCTCACGCGCCCGACCGGTGCCACCGACCTGATCGAGTTACCCCTGTTCGAGGAGGAACTCGTGCTGGCGATCCCGCCCGGGCACCGGCTGGCCCGCGCGAAACGGGTATCGATCGCCGACGTGTCCCGAGACGAGCTGATCCTCCTCGAGCACGGAAACTGCCTGCGCGCCCAGACGCTCGCGGCATGTCGTCTGCGCGACGAGGATGGCGCCGTCGCGCACGCAACCAGCATCGAGACCCTGAGGTTCATGGTGGCTGCCGGTGTGGGGTGCGCGATCCTTCCCGCCCTGGCGGCACGAAGCGATTCGGCATCGGAAGCGCTTGTGGAGTACCGCCGGTTCGAGGATCCGGTCCCGACGCGTTCCGTCGTCGTCGCGGCCGCCCCCCGTGTGGATTCACTTCGGCGTGCCGAGGCCCTGGGCGGGGTGATGGGGAATCTGGCTGTGCCCGCCCTGTACGACGTTGATCCTGCCGCAACCCACCCGCAGGCCCCCGGCGGTGTTCAGTCGCCCGGGTCCGTGGTGGGATCGAAGCGGTAGCCCACCCCATAGTGAGTGCGAACGAAGTCCACCTGAGGGATCGCGGCCTTCAGCTTCTGCCGGATCTTCCGCACGAACACATCCACCGAGCGGTCGCCCGCCATCATCTCGTAGCCCCAGGCCTCGCGGTAGATGCGATTGCGGGCCAGCGGCTTGCCCGGCGCCCGCGCAAGCACGAGCAGCACCTCGAACTCGCGCGGTGTGAGCCCCACGGAGTGTCCATCGGCAAAGGCCTGCACCTGCTCGGGGTCGATGACGAGGCCCTCGACCTCGATGGACGCGTCCCCGTCGCCCACCCGTTCCTTGTCGCGTCGGCGCAGGTGCGCGGCAACGCGCGCAACCATCTCCTTCATCGAGAAGGGCTTGGTGACGTAGTCATCGGCGCCGATCTGCAGGCCGTGAACGCGATCGTGCTCGCTGGTGCGGGCGCTGCACAGGATGACCGGTACGTCCGGGTCGTCGGCTCGGACCTCCTCGGTGAACCGCCAGCCGTCCATCTGCGGCAGCATCAGGTCGAGGATCACCAGATCCGGTCGCTCGCGTCGGAAGAGGCGCAGTCCCGTGCCGCCATCCGCGGCCTGCAGGGTGCGGTACCCCGCGCGCCCCAAGTGGTAGGCGATCGAGTCGGCGATCGCCGCGTCGTCCTCGACGATGAGCACCGTGTGGGTCGCCATACCCGCGACCGTACCAGTGTCACGAGGCGCGCCGAAGGCGTGTGGCACGTCGCGCGACCGTCGCGCCCCGCGGTTGGCGGTGCTGTCCCCTACCGTGCAGATGTGAGTACCGGCATCGTGTGCACGTGAGCGGCCCCGGCGATCTCATTGCCGGGCGCTACCGTTTGGAGCGCCCCGTCGGGAGCGGCGGGATGGCCACCGTGTGGCGGGCGCATGACACGGTGGTGGGTGAGGACGTCGCGGTGAAGCGCATGCACCCGCGCGTGCAGGACGACCCGGACCTCCTGGCGCGCTTTCGCCGCGAGGCCCAGGTGGTGTCCCGGCTGTCCCATCCGTGCCTTGTGCGCCTGATCGACGAGGGGTCGGACGACGATGGACCGTACATCGTGTTCGAGCTCGTGGAGGGCACCAGCCTGAAGGCCCTCATCCGCGCTCGCGGCCGTCTCACGCCGCAGGAGTCCGCGTCGACCACCAGCCAGATCGCGCGTGCGCTCGAGGTCGCCCACCGTGCGGGGGTGGTGCATCGCGACATCAAGTCGCACAACATCCTCGTGACGGATGAGGGCATTGCGAAGCTCACCGACTTCGGAATCGCCCGTCTGCTCGACGCCGATTCGGGCGGCCTCACCCGCACCGGGACCGTGCTGGGCACCAGCGACTATCTGGCCCCCGAGCAGGCCCGCGGCCTTGGGATCGATGGTCGCACCGACGTCTATGCGCTGGGCGTGGTGCTCTACGAATGCCTGACCGGTGAGCTGCCGTTCCCGGCCGACGCGCCGATGGCCGTGGCTCTTCGGCAGGTTCGCGACCCCATGCCCGACCCGCGCGCGCAGGTGCCGGGAACGCCGGCCCACCTGGCATCGGCGGTCCTGCGTGCATGTGAGAAGGACCCCGAGGCGCGCTTCGCGTCGGCGCTCGACATGGCGGATGCCGTGATGGATGCCCCGTCCGAGGGCACGGCGGTGATGCCGGTGCTGTCCGCCGCCATGGTGACGGCCCATCATGTGACCGGGCGGATGGGTGCGGTGGGTGATGCGGGTCCACACGACGCCGCGCTCCCGGGCGACGGCGACACAGGGCGCACCCAGTCGTGGGCGATGGCCGGTGATGATGGCAACGATTGCACGGGGCCCACCCCGTCCCTGCCGCAGGATCCCCCGCCCACCGCGTCATTCGTGCCCGCGATCGCGACGGCCTCCCGGCGCCGGCACGTGTGGCCATGGGTGGTTCTGTCGCTCCTCGTCCTCGCGGCCGTGGGCGTGGGCGCCTTCGTGGTCGCGCGCGGTCCGGCCGGTGCGTCGGTGACCGCCGGCGGCGCCGGCGCGGTGCCCGGTACTGCGGCGGCCTCTGCCACCGGTGAGCTCGTCACGTTGCCGCTGGCATCCGTGACGGCCAGCGACCCCGAGGGCGAGGGTCGCGAGATGCCTGCCGAGGTTCCCCTGTCGTACGACGGAAACGACGCCACGTCGTGGCACACCGAGCGCTATGCCACACCCGCCTTCGGGAACATCAAGAGCGGCGTGGGATTGACCCTCGCGTTGGCCTCACCGGCGGTCGCCCGGCAGATGGACCTGACCTCGCCCAGCACCGGGGGTGCATTCGAGGTGCGTGCCGGTGCGCTGACGGGTGTGCCCCGGGTGGTGGGGCGGGGCACCTTTCGCGCAGGCCGACAGGCCGTGTCGCTGAGCGCGGGCCCTGCTGCCACGGATTACACGCTGTGGATCACGGATCTCCCCCCGGCCATCAGCGGCGGCGGCTACCAGGCGGGCGTGGGGGAGGTGTCGCTCACGGGCACGGCGAAGGACGCCCCGTGACCCTGCCACCCGCATGGGAGGGGTCCCTCCGGGATCTTGGTGATCGCCTGTCACGCCAGGGGTCCCGCGCCCGCGCCCTGGCACCGGAGTCCCGGGCCGGCTACCTGCGCGACTGCCGCCGTGTGGCCACCTGGCTGGCCGGGCACGGCGTGGGCGGGCCCACGGCCATCACCCCCTCGATGCTCGAGGCGGCGCTGCGGGAGATCGGTTGGGCCCCTGCCACGCGCCGCCGGGCGCTCACCGCCCTTCGCGAATGGCTCAGGCCCATGTTCCCGCGCGGACGGTCGCCGGCGGAGATGGTCGATCCACCCCGCACGGTGCACGCGCCCGTGCCGCGTCTGTCGCAGGACGAGGCCGCTGCGGTGGCGCAGAACGCCGCACGTGCCGTTGAGGAGACCCCACCGCGGTCAACGGCACGTGCGCTGGCAATCCGTGACCACGCGGTCATCGAGGTTCTCTACGGCAGCGCCCTGCGCAGGCAGGAGGTCTGTGACCTCGTGCTGTCGTCGCTGGACTTCGAGCACGAGATGCTGTCGGTGGTGGGCAAGGGTGGTCATGCCCGCACGGTTCCCATGACCGAGCCCTGCGTGGATGCCCTGCGGGAGTGGCTGTCCGAGGGCCGCCCGCGCGTCGCCGCGATGACCGGACTGACGGCGGCCTCGCGGGCCCGCGTATTCCTGTCGCGCACGGGTGGCCCCCTCGACGGCCCCACCGTGTACCGGGTGGTGAATCGCGCGCTTGCGGCGCTCGGCCGCGCGGGGGGTCCGCACCTGCTGCGCCATGCGGCCGCCACGCACCTGTTGGAGGGTCCAGGGGGTACTGGGGGTGCCCACCTGCGGGTGGTGCAGGAGTTCCTCGGCCACGCGAGCATCGCAACCACCGAGCGCTACACGGGCGTGACGACCAGGGCGCTGCAGCAGACCCTGCGTCGGGCCCATCCGCGCGGATGACACCGGGCGTCGACCCCACGGGCTTCCGGGCGCTGGTGGCGGGCTTCCTCGCCACGCGGGGCAGCGCCAACACACGTGCCGCGTATGCCCGCGACCTCGCCCTGCTCGGGGCGTCGTTGGGGATGGACCCGCACGATGCCACCGGGCCGTCGTTTGGCGTGGAGGATGACCCCGCGGCCCGGCGGGCGGCCGGGGAACTGGCGTCCATTCCGCCTGGGTGGTGGCAGGACTGGCGTGATCGGCTTGAGGGGCGGCCATCGAGCCGTGCACGGCGTGTGGCGGCCGTCCGGGCGTTCTGCCGGTGGTGGTCGCGCGTGCTCGCCCTGCCGAACCCGGTCATCGACCTGCGACCACCCGCGGGTGCAGCGCGTGGGCAGGAGCGGCTCACGCGCGAGGTGGTGGCTCTCACGCCATCGCAGATGCGCCGTCTGTGCGACGCCGCCGCGGCTCTGCCCGGGCCGCTGGGCACACGTACCCATGCCCTCATCGAGGTGCTGTACGGCTGCGGCTTGCGCGCCACGGAGGCCGCTGGGTTGGATGTCTCCACTCTTCACCTGGACGACCCGGACGATCCATACATGGTGGTTCTGGGCAAGGGGCAGAAGCATCGCCCCGTGGCGATACCGGTCCTTGCTCGCGCGGCCCTCATCCGCTATCTGACAACCGCTCGCCCGGAACTTCGCTCGCACGACGTCACCCCCCGGCCCGCGCAGGCACGCCACCGCGACGCCGACGCGGTATTCCTGGGTGCACGCGGACGCCGCATCGGCAGGTCGGACGTGTGGAGGGATGTCAGCCGCACGGCGCGCGCGGCCGGGCTCGAGGCCGAGGGCGTACGCGTGTTCCCGCATGCACTTCGCCACTCGTGTGGCACTCATCTGGTGCAGGCGGGCGTGGACATCCGGTATGTGCAGGCGCACCTGGGCCATGCGAGCCCGGTCACCACCGAGATCTACACGCATGTCACTGCCTCGCATCTGCGGGAGGACTTCGATCGGGCGCACCCCCGGGCGCGGCGGGGCGAGTGAAGTGACCGCCGACGTTCACCGGGTTCCGGCGACGGTGAACGCCTCGCCAGGCGGTGTCCTCAGGTCGCGTCCATATGTTCGATAGGGGAGCTCCCTGAGAACCCGTTTCAGAATGGCGGCCACGACCGTCTGCGCGCGGCGAATCATCGCGATGCGGCGTCCTCGGTCGGGGAGATGCCCTGAGGGATCACACCCTCCCCTGCGTCCATGCCGTGCGGCATCCTCGCGGCAGGCCGACCGCGGTCCATTCCGAAACGGGTTCTCAGCCCTGGCCCGGCTCGGTTCCCCGACGCCACAGCAGCGTGCGTGGTCCGGTCGGGATCCCCAGACGACCGGCACACGTTGGTGGTCACTTCACGAGAGAGGAATCACCTCGGGGCGAATGCCCGTGGGGTGGACGTGCAGAATGCCGACGGACGGTCGCATCGCCTTTTCCCCCAGTTGCCGACGGTAGCGGCGAACAAGGCGGTCGGCCACACCGGCAGCGCCCGCGCGCGGTTCACGTCCCCCCTCAAGGCTGCCCCAGGGGCACACGGCGCCCGGTGAGAACACCAGCACTCCGTTCACGTGCGCGATGACGGCCTCGTGCCAGTGCCCGAACACCACGGCATCGACAGGTCCGGCCGCACGGGCCATCGCCCTCAGGCGCCCGGCATCCCACGGGATGCGTCGACCGGCAACGGCGTGCGCGGCAACCACGAGGGAGTCCGACGACCGACGCTTCCCGTGCACCAGCCCGATTCGCCACGTGCCCACGGTCACCACCGCCCGTGCGGCCAGCGGGGTCCCACCGGGAAGGTCGTGGTCGCCGTGAACTGCCACGACCGGCGCGATGCGCTGCAGGTCGGTGATCACCTCATGAGAGGAGAGATCCCCCGCGTGCAGGATCAGATCGCAGCCCGCCAGTGCACGCGGCACCTGCGGGGGAAGCTCATCGAGGAACTCGCCCACGTGCGTGTCGGCGACAACCCCTATCCGCATGCCCGGCCCTAGCCCTGGTAGGCGGACCGCGCTTCGTGGCGCTTCACGGCGATGCCCACGAGACGTTCCACCAGGTCGACGTACGAGATACCGGCCGCCTCGAACAGGCGCGCATAGACGCTGGTGGGGGTGAACCCCGGAATCGTGTTGATCTCGGATACGAACAGGTTGTCGCCCTCGAGAAAGAAGTCCACCCGCGCCATGCCGCTGCAGCCGATGGCATTCCAGGCATCCACGGCCAGGGATCGCGCGCGCTCTGCCACCTGCGGCGAGATATTCGCGGGTACCTGAAGCCGCATTCCTCCCGGCGCGTACTTGGCCTCATGGTCGTACCAGTCGGCCTCGTGGTGGATCTCGCCCACGGGTGATGCCTCGGGATCGTCGTGGCCGAGGAGCCCCACCTCGACCTCACGACCGACCGCCCGCCGCTCAACCAGTGCCTTGTCGTCGTGCCGGAAGGCCAGATCGAGCGCCGCGGCGAGGTCTGCTTCGCCGGGCACGGGGCTGATGCCGAAACTCGATCCCAGGCGCGCGGGCTTGGCGAACGCCGGGAACCCCGTGGTCGTGGCCACGTTCACGCGCACGGCAGCGGGGTCGGCCAGCCACTCGGCGTGGCGCACCACGACGGTCTCGACGCGGGGTATGCCCGCAGCACTCGCGAGCACGTGGAAGAGGGCCTTGTCCATACCGGTGGCCGATGCGGCCACGTCCGCGCCCACGTAGGGCACCCCCGCGATCTCGCAGA
>ORJL010062531.1_pt1 | contig 12040 bp, 4 predicted proteins | sample 1779941 | NCBI WGS metagenome assembly ORJL01 (sample SAMEA104232317, study PRJEB22302) | groundwater metagenome | biome: forest; feature: aquifer; material: groundwater | place: USA | collected 2011-08-07 | depth 5.8 m
CGACAAGATCATGCTGCGGGCGCTCGAGGACATGCGCGATGGCAACGAACGCGGCCGCCTGCTCGCGCAAGGGGCCGCGCGCCACCGCAGCGCCGTGGTCAACCGGCGTCTGCGCGAGCTGATCGGCTGAGCCGGCGGCCGAGGTTCAGGCGGCTTTCAGCCACCTCTCGCGCAGGCTGCGATAGCGCTCGCTGCCCAGGAATTCCCTGGCCAGCATGCCGTTGACGTACAGGTCGAGCCTTCCGGCGCGTTCGAGCGCGGCGACGTGTTCCCTGAGCACTCCTTCCTGCGCGAATCCCAGGTGCAGCGTATTGGCCTGCGCCGTCGGGTTGTCCGAATAGACGTAGCTCACGAGCTTCTCCAGGCCCAGGCGCGCGAACGCGAAGTCGAGGATCGCGACCGCGGCCTTCAGCGCCGCGGTCCCCGGCGGCCGGCCCGGAAACCCCAGCGCGAATTCGCCGCGCCTGTTGACCCAGTCGATGTCGACGATGGCCCCCAGGCCGATCGGCGCGCCCGACCGGTCCTCGGCGACCCAGTCGATCCGCCGCGTCTGATACGGCGAGAGCTGCGCGCCGGCCACGAGGGATTGGATGGCCCTGTCCGAACCCGACTGGAACCGGTTGTACTGGCGCATGAACGACGCATCGTTGACGACCGAGGTGATGAAGGAAAGGTGCTCTTGCACGGGCCGTCGCAGCGTCAACCCGCCCGATCGCAACGGCATCCACCATCGCGGCAGCAGCTCCTGCAGCGCTCCCTCGACGAGCTTGGTCGCCTGCTGCCCGGCGGCCGTTGCGGCCGCTCGCGCATCCTGCAGCGCCTTCAGCGCCTCGTCCCAGCGTTGCGTCGCGACCGCGCTGACGGCGAGCTTCTCGAGCACCGGGTAGGCCGCGGGCGCGAGATCGCGGGCCTTGCAGGCCGCTTCGAACGATTCGCCCGGCTGCCCGGAGTCGAGCAATGCCTGGCTCAAATTCACCCACAGAACCGGATTCCCGGGCTCGAGCTCGCATGCGCGGCGCAGGTCGGCGAGAATCGGCGCCCAGTCGACCTTGCCCTCGGGGCTGTTGATGTGGAGCAGCGCGCGGGCCTGATGGCCCAGTGCCGTGGCAGGCGCTGCGCTCGCGAAATGCGCCCGCAATGCATTCCAGTCGCCTGCCTGCAGCCACGCCCGCAGCTGCGCCGCCGGGTCAGTCGTGGCCATTCATCGATCAGGTGTACTCGATCCCGGTCTGCTGCAGCCCGACCAGGTCGATATGGGTCTGGTTGAGCTCGAGGCCCGCGATCGTCGCAAGAAAATCCGCCTTCGACATGCTTCCGCCGCTGCCCTGCAGATAGCCGGCGAGCGAGTTCGCGGTCGTCGCATCGGCTTCGCTTCCCAGGAGGTTCCTGTACACCAGCCTTGCCAGGTCGACGTTGCTGTCCGAGCCGGCGAGCTGGCTGACCAGTCCGATGTCCACGGCAACCTGGCAGAGGTCGTGCATGCTGGTGCCCTGATCGAAATTGCCGAGGATGAGCCCGACCACGCCCGGATTGCCGATCAGCGAAGGCGCCAGCGCGCCGATGAATTCCAGCGCCAGCCCCGCATGGCCCGTGGGCGCGAGGTCCAGCGCGATCTTCTTGTCGGAGAACTGGAGGCGCTCGATGCCGATCAGCGTGTCCGTTCCGTCGCGATCGGAGGACCGGTCGGTCAGCGTCGAGCTCGTGTCTTCCCACTTGAACGTGTAATCGTCCCTCATGCCACGGTAGACGGCCACGTCGATGCCGTCGCCGCCGTTGATGGCGTCATTCCCCTGCTCCCCGGTGATGCGATCATTCCCGCCGTTGGTGCTCACGATGTCGTCGCCGGCGCCGGCCGCCACGTTGTCGTCGCCGCCGCCGAGAACAATGAGGTCGTCCTGGCCGAGGATCTCCCCCCAGACGGTGGCCAGACTGGCTTTCGAGAAATCCAGGTCGACCGTCGGCGTCGATGACGAGTACACGATTTCGATGTTGTAGCTGGCCCTCGTGTAGGTGGCGGACTGGAGCACCATCGTCGCTCCGTCCGTCGACGCCTCTCCGGTCAGCTTGACGGTGTATTCCAGGTCCGAGGTCGGCGAGGAACACAAAATGGACCTCGCGCCGCCGGAGGAAATGGAAAGCGTCCCGCTGGAGGCGACGAGGTTGTCGAAAGCCCCTCCATCCGCGCTGACGATGATCGTGGCCATTGTGCCTTTCTCAGAGCGTGAACGAATCGGCCGCGGTGTAATTGACCTGATAGCCCATGTCGGCCATCGCCCCAATGGTCACGATGCTGAGCGGCATGTGATGCGACGCCGCGTAGCCCGTCATGAGCTCGTCGCCAAAAACCGATTCGGACCAATGGCTGCCCCGGGTCCCCGGGCCGCCCCCTGTCTCTAGCGGGACCGACTGCAGACTCGCGTTATGCGCAACGGTACGGTACTCGGCCACCGCCTGGGTCCCGACGAAGCTGTAGCCGTTGCGCACCAGTCCATCCGTATTCCACAGCGTCTGACTGAATCCCAGCACATGCCCCATCTCGTGGAGTATCACGTCCTGCAGCGTGCCGTCCTGCACCATCGAGGCCAGGTCGGCCGAATCGAACTGCATGTAGCCCCTGTAGGGCAAGTGGGTGCCGGTCGTTCGGGCATTGGTCCAGGTCGCCTGCCCGAGGATGTTCCCGCGGCCGTCGATGGGAACCACGCTGGCCTGGATCAGCAAGTCGTCGATGACGCCGAATTGGCTGTCGTTGACATCGGGAAGGTCGCCGACGATGACCTGCGCCCACCTCGCCGCGGCATTGTCGAAATACGCCTGATAGCGCGAATCCCCGGAGTACTCGATCTTGATCGAGAAATTGCTGTCCCCGGACGAGGTCCCGGTGGTGCTCGCCGCGACCGAATAGCTCCCGGTTCCGCTCGAATAGTCGCTCGCGCCCAGATAATAGGTGCCGCTACTCGTCGGCGTGTAGGCGATCATGGAGTTCGTGCCGCCGCCGCTGTCATCGTCGGACGTGATGGGTGTGCCGCTGCTCGAATACAGGCGCAGGAAGGGGTCGGTCAGGCCCGTGGAGGTCAGGCGGAACTGATAGCCCTGGCCGGCGGTCAGCGAGACCGCGAACCAGTCGCTGTCGCCGGTCGATTCGATGCGGCCCGTCGCGGAGCTCCCGACCGTCACCCGGCCGCTGGTCGAAGTGCTGGCCGCGTAGTCGTCGAGCGAGATCGACGTCGCCGAGAGGGAGTAGCTCCCCGTGGCGCTCGATGCGTCGCTCGCGCCCAGGTAATAGGTGCCGCTGCTCGATGCCGTGTAGCTGACGAGGGAATTCGTGCCGCCGCCGCTGTTGTTGTCCGAGGTGATCAGCGTGCCGCCGCTCGAATACAGCCGCAGATAGGCATCCAGGCTCGTCGAAGTCAGTCCGAACTGGTAGGTCTGCCCGGCGGTCAGCGTGACGGCGAACCAGTCGCTGTCGCCGCTCGACTCGATGCGGCCCGTCGAAGAACTTCCGACCGTCACGCGGCCCGTCGTCGACGTGTTGGCCGCATAGTCGTCGACCGAGGTGATCCCCGCAGAGACCGTGTAGCTTCCGGTCCCGCTCGAATAATCGGCCGCGTCCAGGTAATAGGTGCCGCTGCTCGTCGCGGTGTAGGTGATCAGCGAATTCAGGCTGCCGCCGCTGTCGTCGTTATACGTGATGAGCGAGCCGCTGTCCGAATACAGCCGCAGGTAGGAGTCCAGGCTCGTCGAGGTGAGACGGAACTCGTAGCTCTGCCCCGCCGTCAGCGTGATCGCGAACCAGTCGTGATCCCCGCTCGTCTCGATGCGGCCCGTCGCCGCACTTGTCGTCGTCACCCGGCCGGTGGTCGAGGTGTTGGCCGCATAGTCATCCGAGCTGGAAGTGACCGTCGCGGCCGAAACCGAGTAGCTGCCGGTTCCGCTCGCATAGTCGCTCGCTCCGAGGTAATAGGTGCCGCTGCTGGAGGCCGTGTAGCTGATCAGCGCGTTCGTGCCGCCGCCGCTGTTGTTGTCGGAGGCGACGACGGTGGTGGCGCCCGCCTTGCCTCCGCTCGAATACAGCCGCAGATAAGGATCGCTCAGGCCCGTCGAGGTGAGGCGGAACTGGTAGCTCTGCCCGGCAGCGAGCGTCACCGCGAACCAGTCGTTGTCCCCGGTCGTCTCGATGCGTCCCGTCGCGGACCCGCCGACCGCCACGCTGCCGGTCGTCGAGGTGCTGGCCGCATAGTCGTCGACGCTGGTCGTCGCCGCCGAGATCGTGTAGCTGCCGGTGCCGCTCGAGTAATCGGCCGCGTCCAGATAATAAGTGCCGCCGCTCGTCGCGGTGTAGGTGATGAGCGAGTTCAGGCCGCCGCCGCCGTCGTCGTTATACGTGATCAGGCTGCCGCCGGCCGAATACAGGCGCAGGTACGAATCCAGGCTCGTCGAGGTGAGCCGGAACTGGTAGCTTTGCCCGGCGCTGAGCGTGACCGCGAACCAGTCATGGTCTCCGCTCGACTCGATGCGGCCCGTCGCGGAGCTTCCGACCGTCACCCGGCCGGTGGTCGAGGAACTGGCCGCATAGTCGTCGGTCGTGACCGTCGCGGCCGACACCGAGTAGCTGCCGGTTCCGGTCGAAGAATCGCTCGCGCCGAGGTAGTACGTCCCGCCGCTCGTCGCAGTGTAGCTGATGAGGGCGTTCGTGCCGCCGCCGCTGTCGTTGTCCGAGGTGATCAGCGTCCCGCTGCTCGAATATAGCCGCAGATAGGCGTCGGTCAGGCCCGTGGACATCAGCCGGAACTGGTAGCTCTGTCCCGCGGTCAGCGTGACTGCGAACCAGTCGCTGTCGCCGCTTGTCTCGATGCGGCCCGTCGAAGAGCTTCCGACCGTCACGCGGCCCGTCGTCGACGTGTTGGCCGCATAGTCGTCGATCGTGGTCGTCGCCGCCGAGACCGTGTAGCTCCCGGTTCCGCTCGAATAGTCGGCCGCGTCCAGGTAATAGGTGCCGCTGCTCGTCGCGGTGTAGGTGATCAGCGAATTCAGGCTTCCGTTGCTGTCGTCGCTATACGTGATGAGCGAGCCGCTGCCCGAATACAGCCTCAGGTAGGAGTCCAGGCTCGTCGAGGTGAGACCGAACTGGTAGCTCTGCCCCGCCGTCAGCGTGACCGCGAACCAGTCATGATCGCCGCTCGTCTCGATGCGTCCGGTTGTCGAGCTTCCCACCGTCACCCGGCCGGAGGTCGAGGAATTGGCCGCGTAGTCGTCGGTCGTGACCGCGGAGGCCGAAACCGAGTAGCTTCCGGTTCCGCTCGAATAGTCGCTCGCGCCGAGGTAATAGGTGCCGCTGCTGGAGGCCGTGTAGCTGATCAGCGCGTTCGTGCCGCCGCCGCTGTTGTTGTCGGAGGCGACGACGGTGGTGGCGCCCGCCTTGCCTCCGCTCGAATACAGCCGCAGATACGGGTCGCTCAAGCCCGTCGAGGTGAGGCGGAACTGGTAGCTTTGCCCGGCGGTCAGCGTCACCGCGAACCAGTCGTTGTCCCCGGTCGTCTCGATGCGTCCCGTCGCGGACCCGCCGACCGCCACGCTGCCGGTCGTCGAGGTGCTCGCCGCATAGTCGTCGACGCTGGTCGTCGCCGCGGAGACCGTATAGCTCCCGGTGCCGCTCGAATAGTCGCTCGCGTCCAGGTAGTAGGTACCACTGCTCGTCGCGGTGTAGCTGATGAGCGAGTTCAGATTGCCGGCGCTGTCGTCGTCCGACGTGATCAGGCTGCCGCCGGCCGAATACAGGCGCAGGTACGAATCCAGGCTCGTCGAGGTGAGGCGGAACTGGTAGCTCTGCCCCGCGGTCAGCGTGATCGCGAACCAGTCATGGTCCCCGCTCGACTCGACGCGGCCCGTCGCGGAGCTCCCGACCGTCACCCGGCCGGTGGTCGCGGCGCTCGCCGCATAGTCGTCGGTCGTGACCGCCGTCGCCGAGACCGTGTAGCTGCCGGTTCCGCTCGAATAGTCGCTCGCGTCCAGGTAATAGGTGCCGCTGCTCGTCGCGGTGTAGCTGATCAGCGAATTCAGGCTGCCGCCGCTGTCGTCGTTATACGTGATGAGGGTGCCGCCGCCCGAATACAGCCGCAGGTACGAATCCAGGCTCGTCGAGGTGAGCTGGAACTGGTAGTTCTGCCCCGCGGTCAGCGTGACGGCGAACCAGTCATGGTCTCCGCTCGTCTCGATGCGGCCCGTGGTGGAGCTTCCCACCGTCACCCGGCCGGAGGTCAGGATGCTGGCCGCATAGTCGTCGGTCGTGACCGCGGCGGCCGCGACCGTGTAGCTTCCGGTTCCCGTCGAGGAATCGCTCGCGCCGAGGTAGTAGGTCCCGCTGCCCGTCGCGGTGTAGCTGATCAGCGAGTTCAGGCTGCCGCCGTTGTCGTCGTTGGACGTGATCTTGGTGCCGCTGCCCGAGTACAGCCGCAGATTGGGGTTCGTCAGCCCCGTGGAAGTCAGGCTGAACTGATAGCTCTGCCCGGCGGTCAGCGAAACCGCAAACCAGTCGCTGTCCCCGTTCGTCTCGATCTGCCCCGTCGCCGAGCTTCCCACCGTCACGCGCCCGGTGGTCGAGGTGCTCGCCGCATAGTCGTCGACGGTGACCGTGGCGGCGGCGACCGTGTAGCTGCCGGTTCCGGTCGAGTAGTCGCTCGCGTCCAGATAGTAGGTGCCGCTGCTCGTCGCGGTGTAGCTGATCAGGGAATTCAGATTGCCGCCGCTGTCGTCGTCCGATGCGACACTCTTGCCGCTGCTCGAGTAGAGCCGCAGGTACGAGTCCAGGCTCGTCGAGGTGAGACGGAACTGGTAGCTCTGTCCCGAGGTCAGCGTCACCGCGAACCAGTCATGGTCCCCGCTCGATTCGATGTTTCCGGTTGTCGAGCTTCCCACCGTCACGCGGCCGGTGGTCGAGGAATTGGCCACATAGTCGTCGGTCGTGACCGACGCGGCGGAGACCGTGTAGCTCCCGGTCCCGGACGAAAGATCGGCCGCGTCGAGATAGTACGTGCCGCTGCCCGTCGCCGTATAGCTGATCAGGGAATCCGCATTTCCCCCGCTGTCGTCGTCCGACGTGATCATGGTCCCGCTCCCAGAATACAGGCGCAGATAGGCGTCCAGGCTCGACGAGGCGAGCCGGAATTGATAGCCCTGCCCCGCGGTCAGCGTCACCGCGAACCAGTCATGGTCCCCGCTCGTTTCGATCTGTCCCGTCGAGGAGCTTCCCACCGTCACGCGGCCCGTGGTCGAGCTGCTGGCGGCATAGTCGTCTGCGACCGTGGCCGAGACCGTGTAGCTTCCTGTCCGGGTCGACAGATCGCTCGCGCCCAGATAATAGGTGCCGCTGCCGGTCGCAGTGTAGCTGATCAGCGAGTTCAGGGTGCCGCCGTGCGCGTCGTCGTCGTTCGATGTGATCAGGCTGCCGCTGCCCGAATACAGCCGCAGATACGAATCCAGGCTCGTCGAGGCGAGGCCGAACTGATAGTTCTGCCCGGCCGTCAGCGTGACGGCGAACCAGTCGACGTCCCCGCTCGACTCGATCCGGCCCGTCGAGGAGCTTCCCACCGTCACGCGGCCCGTGGTCGACGCGTTGGCCGCGTAATCGTCGACCGTGACCGCCGCGGCCGAGACCGTGTAAGTCCCGGCGCCGGTCAATCCGCCGTACACATCCAGATAGTAGGTGCCGCCGCTTCCCGGCGTATAGGTGAGCAGCGGGTTCGTGCCGCCGCCGCTGTTGCTGTCGGCGGTGATCTTGCTGCCGTCGCTGGCACGGAACGTCAGGGAGGCGTCGAATGCCGTCGCATCGACGCGGAACTGATAGGTCTGCCCGGCGGTCAGCGTCACCGCGAACCAGTCGCTGTCGCCGGGCGTCTCGAGGCGTCCGGTCGTTGAGCTTCCCACCGTCACGCGACCCGTGGTCGAGGTGGTTGCCGAGTAGTCGTCGGGCGTGACTACGGTGGCCGAAACGGTGTAGCTGCCGGTTGCGTTCGCGATGTCGCTCGCGCTCAGGTAGTAGGTGCCGCTGCCGGTCGCCGTGTAGCTGATGAGCGAATTCAGTCCGCCGCCGCCATCGTCGTTCGACGAGATCAGGCTGCCGCTGCCCGAATACAGCCGCAGATACGAATCCAGGCTCGTCGAGGTTTGACCGAATTCATAGCTCACTCCGGCGGTCAGCGTCACCGCGAACCAGTCGGTGTCGCCGCCGTACTGGATCTGGCCGGTCGACGAACTTCCGACCGTCACCCGCCCGGTGGTCGAGGTACTGGCCGCATAGTCGTCAGCGTATACAGCCGCGATACTGTAGTTCCCGGTTCCGCTCGAAGCATCGCTCGCGTCAAGATAGTAGGTGCCGCTGCTCGTTGCGGTGTAGCTGATCAGCGAGTTGACCTTGCTGTTGCTGTTGTCGTTCGATGCGAGCAGCGTGCCGCTGCTCGAATACAGCCGCAGATAGGGGTCGGTCAGGCCATTGGCAGTCAGACTGAACTGGTAGCTGTTCCCCGAGGTCAGCGAGATCGCGAACCAGTCGTGGTCCCCGGTTACCTCGATCTGGCCCGTCGACGAGCTTCCGACCGTCACCCGACCGGTGGTCGCGGTGCTCGCCGCATAGTCGTCGACTATGACCGGCGTGGCCGAGACCGTGTAGCTTCCCGTCCGGGTCGACAGATCGCTCGCGCCCAGGTAGTACGTGCCGCTGCTCGTCGCCGAATAGCTGATCAGCGAGTTCAGCGTGCCGCCGTTCGGGTCGTCGTCGTTCGATGTGATCAGGCTGCCGCTGCCCGAATACAGCCGCAGGTACGAATCCAGGCTCGTCGAGGTGAGGCCGAACCGATAGCTCTGCCCGGCGGTCAGCGTCACCGCGAACCAGTCGCTGTCCCCGGCCGTCTCGATCTGGCCCGTCGAGGAGCTTCCCACCGTCACGCGGCCGGTGGTCGACGAGCTGGCCGCATAGTCGTCTGCGGCCGTGGCCGAGAGCGTGTAGCTGCCGGTAGCTGCCGAATAATCGGCGGCGTCGAGATAGTACGTTCCGCTGCTCGACGCCGTGTAGTTGATCAGGGAATTCCCACTCCCTCCGCTATCGTCGTCCCACGAAAGCAGGCTGCCGCTGCCCGAATACAGCCGCAGATAGGCGTCCAGGCTCGTCGAGGTGAGACGGAATTGATAGGCCTGCCCCGAGGTCAGCGTCACCGCGAACCAGTCATGGTCCCCGCCCGTCTCGATCTGGCCCGTCGAGGAGCTTCCCACCGTCACGCTGCCCGTGGTCGAACTGCTGGCCGCATAGTCGTCGGCGACCAGATTGGCCGAGATCGTATAACTCCCGGTTCCGGTCGATGCATTGCGGGCAGCCAGATAGTAGGTGCCGGTGCTCGATATCGAGTAGTCGATCGCGCTGGACGAATTGCCGTAGCTGTTGTCGTTCGATGCCAGCAGGTTGCCGGTGCCCGAATAGATCCGAAGAGCGGGATTCGAGAGCGTGCTGGACGCCAGCAGGAGCTGATAGTGCTGCCCCGCGGTCAGCGTAACCGCGAACCAGTCGATGTCCCCGCTCGTCTCGATCTGTCCCGTCGAGGGGCTTCCCACCGTCACGCGACCCGTGGTCGAACTGCTGGCCGCATAGTCGTCGGTCACGACCGTCTCGGCCGAGATCGTGTAGTTTCCCGTCCTGGTCGACAGATCGCTCGCGCCCAGATAGTAGGTGCCGGTGCTGGTCGGCGTGTAGCTGAGCAGCGAGTTCAGCGTGCCGCCGTGCGGGTCGTCGTCGTTCCACGTGATCAGGCTGCCGCTGCCCGAATACAGCCGCAGATACGCATCCAGGCTCGTCGAGGTGAGGCCGAACTGGTAGCTCTGCCCGGCGGTCAGTGTCACCGCGAACCAATCGGTGTCCCCCGCTGTCTCGATCTGGCCGGTCGCCGAGCTTCCGACAGTCACGCGACCCGTGGTCGACGTGCTCGCCGCGTAGTCGTCAGGCATGAACTACCTCCGAGGCCTTATGGACATGTCCGGGGATGCCGCTACGGCTCTGGTCTGCTGCATCGACCCCGGCCCGCCGATCCGGCGATGGGGCCGCGCCCGGTGCGTGGCATCGAAATCCGCCACGCCCCAGGACGGGAATTGCGCGCGAAAAGCGGGCCTTGCCACACGATACTCGCCCGCTGCGCGAGGATGAGACGCCCTGCGCACTGCTCTGCTCTCTGTCCACCCAATTTGCATCGCCACGCCCGTGCGATGCAACAGAGAAATTATCGCTATTTGTGAATGATGCTACGCCTCGTCGCTCGCCCTCGCCAGCTTCCGCGTCACGGGCGCACCTTGCGAAGCGCAACTGCGATGCGAGAACCTGACGAATTTTGAGCCTGTTTCCAGCCTCCGTGGAATAGGCCATTTGGTCTATAAGGCGCTGGACGAAGTCCAAGCGTCGCCGCGACGGAATACTGCGCCCGCGAGCAACGTTTACGGGTGCGCCGACAAGCATCCGCAGCCGGGATGACGGGCATGCCTCAACGCGATGGTGACCTATGAGCTTTCATCTCTACAGCATCAACGAGCTGTTCTCCAATGCCGACGGTTCCGTGCAGTTCATCGAGATGACGGTGGGCGCGGCCAACGGCGAATCGTTCTGGCAGGGAATAACGATCTCGGTCACCCAGGGCGGAGCCCCCCCTCACAGCTTCACGTTTCCGAGCAACCTGCCGAGCACGGCGACCGCCAACACGTCGGTGCTGATCGCGACCCAGGGATTCGCGAACCTCGGCGTCGTCACGCCCGACTTCATCGTCCCAGCGGGATTCCTGTTCGTGAACGGCGGAACCGTCAACTACGCCGGCGTGGATAGCGTCACGTATGCGTCGCTGCCGACCGACGGCACGCATTCCATCAACCGCGACGGCGTCTCCGGCGTGAACTCGCCCAGGGACTTCGCGGGCGCGACCGGGTCGGTGACCGCGGGCGGCAGCGTCATCGGCGGAACCGGCAACGACACCCTGTCCGGCGGTGCCGGCAACGACAGCATCGACGGCGGCGCCGGCATCGACACCGCGCTCTATGCGGGCATCAGCGCCAACTTCACGCTGGCGAGGACGGCCACGGGCTACACGGTCACCGACAATTCGGGTTCAGGCGGCACGGACACGCTGACGAACGTCGAGCGCCTGCAGTTCTCGGACAAGAAACTCGCGCTCGACCTGTCTCCCACCCAGCCTGCAGGCGAGACCGCCGAGTTGATCGGCGCCGTGCTCGGCCACGCGTCGCTGCAGGACAAGCAGCTCGTCGGCCAACTGCTGCCCTTCTTCGATTCCGGCGTCACGCTCCAGCAGGCTGCGGACATTCTCGTCAACAACGGCATCATGGCCAGTCTGGCGGGCGGCGCGGACAACAAGTCCCTTGTCGATCTGGTCTACTCGAACGTGATCGGGCACGCGCCGGATCCGGCCTCCGAGGCCTCGTTGCAGGGGCTGCTGGACAGCCACCAGTACTCGCAGGCGGAATTCCTGTACGCCATTGCCGCGTCGTCCTTCAATCAGACGAATGTGAACCTGGTCGGCCTGGCGAATACCGGGCTCGAGTTCGCCTAGTCCCGCGCCGGACGGGGACTATTCGGCCGGGACAGGCAGCGGGCTGGCGCCTTCGGGAAACGACTCCCGCTCCGCGCCGGCGGCCCGCGCGGGGTGATCGCGCCGGTCGCGCGTAACCTTTTGGACCCTGGCGCGTTATTTCCCGGTGTCTGCCACCGGTTCAAGTTGGCATAATTTGATCAGGATCAAGTTGCGATCCCGACAGGCGGGAATGATGCTGGCGTATCCGGGGGCGGGCGGTGCGGCCGGGCCCCGGAGACCTTGCGGTGCTTCGACATTTTTTTAGGGGATCAACGATGAAGACAGTAGCGACTTGGCTGACATTGCTGGTATTTGCGGCGTTTTTCGGATCGGCTTTGGCGCTTCCTCCCGGGAAGTCCGCCGTGTACGATGCTCCGAACGGCAAGGTCACGTTCGACGGAAAAGTCCATGCGGACAAGGGCCTCAAGTGC
>ORJL010671907.1_pt1 | contig 12035 bp, 12 predicted proteins | sample 1779941 | NCBI WGS metagenome assembly ORJL01 (sample SAMEA104232317, study PRJEB22302) | groundwater metagenome | biome: forest; feature: aquifer; material: groundwater | place: USA | collected 2011-08-07 | depth 5.8 m
CCAAATCCTTTTCGCCGTAAAGCCACTGCGACAGGAACATGGACAGGGCGTCGGACGAGGTGAGGCCGAGGTTCTTTTTCAAGGGGGCGGATGCCAGGAAAAGCAGGCCCGCAAGCGATGCGAGGAATACCAATGCGGTTACCGCAAGCTTGACAATCATTTCCGCAGGCGCCCCTCCGATTGCCGCCCCGCCTATTGCGGCATCCGGGGAGAATGCCGAAAGGGCTGCGGATGAGGCAAGCAGCAGGAATGCGGAGTGGAGCACAAGCTGCAAAGCGGAGAAAAGCCATGCCGAGCGCTCAAGCCCGAATGCAAAGCGCAGGATGAAAAACCATGCCAGGAGCGAAAAGCCAAAGCCTACGAAAACCAAATTCGAGCCCCACGGCTGCACCCCTTTTGCGGCAAGGGCTGCCAAATCAAATGACAGGTAGATTATGCAGGAAAGGAGCGCCAGGGCAAGCGCGCGGGAGAGCCCCACCCTCCGCCGAAGCAGTGCAAGCATGCCTGCGGAAAGGAAAGATGGCACGCCTACTGCGACGAGGGCAGTTGCCGCCCCGCCAAGAAGCGACCAGGCGCTCCACTTGCCCGACTGCGCAGGCCCAAGGAGCGAGCCTAATATTACGCAGCAAAGCACTATTGCGCCTGCAAGCGAACGCGCCGAGGGCAGGCTGACAAAATACTTGGTAAGCAGGAGCGTTTTCCTTGCAGATTCCACAGGGGGCATTCTGCTTGTGCGCTAAAAAGAGTTTCGGAAGCTATTTTTCAGGCTCGTTCTCATCTGCCGCCCCTTTCCTGCTTGCCTTTTTGCCCTGCTCATCTTCGGCGTATGCCATTTCCTGGAGCATTTCGGCAAGCTCGTAAGCGTTTGACACGAATTCCTGCGACTGGCGCCTGAAAGTCATTTTCCTCTTCTGCGCCATCTTCATAAGCTCGAGCGTGATGTAGCGAAGCTCGGAATTCGCGCCGTACTTTTCCTCTTCCTCTGCCGCCATATGCCCATTATTTGCCGACAAACGATTTAAATTAGGCAGTCTGCCAAATGAGTGCATGGAAAGGATATGCCCCCGCTGCGGCACCTCATCGGCCGCCCGCGCATTTGTCGGAGAGATTTGCCTGGAATGCTCGCTATCCGGGAAAAGGGAAAAATGGCCCGCTAAAATCGAGATAGAGGCCTGCCAGAAATGCGGCAAAATGCGCAAAGGAAAAGAGTGGAAGGAATTCCACCCCTCGCTGGTTTCAGCCCTTGCCGCCCTTGCCATGAAGGGCGTGCCCGGGCATTACAATTACGAAGCAGGGGTATGGGAAGGCATTTGGGAGCAAGGGGGCGAGTCCGCGCCATTTTCGCACCCCCTGCCCGTGCTTGAGAAAAAATCAGTCTGCCCCTCGTGCAACCGCATGTCCTCGGGCTATTTCGAGGGCATAATACAGCTGCGCGGCGATTCTGACAAGGCGAAAAAATGGGCTGAAAAACTATCCAAGCAAATTTCGAAAATAACGTTTGTGCCGAAAGTGGAGGAAATGCACGGCGGGTACGACATTTACATCGGCGAGAAAAAAGAAGTGCCTGAAATCCTCTTCCACCACGGGTTCAAGTATTTGCGCACCGAAAAGCTTGCCGGCGAGAAAAACGGGAAAAGGCTATATAGGAGCACATTCCTAATCCGGCTGGAATAGTGGTAAAATGAACCGAATGCATGCACACCGAAGAATTACCCCGATAACCCGGACAAGTTTTCGCATACATGCGCGGACTAAATACACTCCCAGGGTAACTTCTTTCACTGCTCCGGAAAGGCGTTTGCTAAAACCCACGCTTGTCGAACTTCTCTTGCTTTCAAAACACAAACGGTTTGAATCAATCGAGGGAAGGATAAACCATCTTTCCGCAGCCCAGCTTGAGAAGCTGCAGGGCGGATTAGGGAAGCATTATGAGTTCAACCCTCTGAAAAGCCTAGACCCGGCACATCAGCGGGTTGACAGGCTGTTGTCTGCCAGGCTGACAGAAATTACCGGCCATACTCATTACTCTTGGAAGATTCTGAAAAAAAGCCGCCTGCCATAAGGCCGTTCAATTTGAGCTTACTACATAATTTATATGCCTTTCCCACCATAATCAATTTTGTGCCATTCAGGTCAAAACATGCAGCCCGTTTGCTTTCTTTTGCTTTAGTTTCAACCTGGTTCACTCTTTCTCCACCAACGCTTGTTGCGCAAGAAACGGCGCGCCAATCCGTCTCTCCGCCAAATTACAATCAGGGGCCAAAATATGGGGTAGGCTTTTCTGCCATCGAATATGGCGCCAGGCGGAACGGCCTAAGCAGCGAAAAAACCGCCGAGCTTAAGGAAAAATACTCGAAGATTGCGAAGCGGTGCTACGAAGAATCGAGCCAAATCGGCGCCGGGAAAGCCCTGGGCAAGGAAACCCTTGCCAAAAAGTGCCTGGCAATTTCCAGCGTTTTAGATTCGGCCGGAGTCTTCAAAAACTCAGACAGTTCTTCTGAAGGGCTGCAATTGAGCAAAAAAAATGACGGGGGCAAGCCTTTTGTGTCAGCTCTCGATTCACTTGACTTCGACTGCGATTCGAGCATCCCTTTCTATGCCGACGCCCTCTTCGAATCATGCACTGAGGTTTCGGTAGCCTCAATCTCCACTTTGCACGCAGTGCTGGCCGCTAAAATAGATGGCAACTGGTTTTACATAGAAACGACTGCCAGCCCCAATTACTATCAAATAGCCAAAGACAGAGCTGTAATGGACGGGCAAACGTTTGAATCTGTTTACCCAATGCCAACGGAAAAACTGTCTTTTGACAACTATGTGCGAATTTCTGTCATTTCCCACGAAATTGAGGCTGCCATTTCGGGCGGTAATGTAAAATTGGCATCTGGCCTAATAGATGAACTCTTGGCTTTGAACTCTACTTCCTACATTGCACTGTCCGGGGCTGCCAGCCAACTTTTCCAGATAGGTCAGTACGATAAAACAATGCAAGTTGCAGGCAAATTTGCCAAGCTATATCCGAATGACAGTGTGCCATTCTCTATTTTGGCAAGCATCGCCCGCAAGCAAGGCAAGCTCGATGAGGCATATTCATACTCGTCCAAGGCTTTGGACCTGCTGTCAAAAGAGCGTCCAAGCCAAGATTACATTGTTAATCTGATAAGAAAAGTTACTGCAGCGGTCCTTCATATGAACCGCGGCAATCTTCTGCACTTTATGGGCGATGACGATGGTGCCATGCGGGCATACGCCGAGTGCATCAAATTAGTGCCTGAAGCCGGAGCCGGTTATTACCACACGGCCCACAGGCTTTTCGAATCAGGCCGTTATGCCCAAGCCATACCCTATTTTGAGAAGTTTTTGAAGTACAAAGACAATTACTCGGCAGTGCTGTCTGTAGAAGATGAGAATGAGCTTGAAGGCTCCTACCTGAACCTTGGTGTCTGCCATATGCAAACTGGCAATTTAGACAGCGCCAAAGCGTTTGTCCTCAAGGCCGCTGAAATAAATCCGGGCTTTCCGAAAGCATGGAGAAACCTTGCAACCATAGAATGCGAGCTTAAGGATTACGAAGCCGCTCTGCGGCATGCCAGCCGCGCCCTTGAAATCGACTCAAACTATACCCGTGCCATGATAACCAAGGTGAGGGCTCTTGGCAATTTGGGCAGGCTTGAGGAAACAAGGGGCATCCTCTCCAGGCTCCACAAAGTCGACTTTGGCAAGGCCGCTAATGCCACTCTTAGGGCAGTTGTATTGGAAGTGGGCAATGATCCTAGAAGCGCTTTCAACCTGCTCAATGAAGCTGCTGAGAAAGATTCCTCAATATGCGATGTGCCTTTCTACTATATTCGAGGCAATTGTGCATTCGAACTTGGATACACGGCAACTGCCTCAAAATGCTTCACTGCCGCCTTGCAGGCCGGCGGCGACGAATATCTTTTCTTATACCTGAGGGCGACTATGGATATCTCTTCAGGCTATTCGAATTCCGCGCTTCGTGATTTGACTGCTGCAATATCAATAAACCAGAATTACTCTGATGCCTATGCGCTCAGAGCAAAGATTTACACGCGCCTTGGGATGGCCGGGGAAGCTGAAGACGACTCACGAAAAGCAGCCTCTTTGAAATCCTATTTGGGCAACGGATTTGTCGATTCACAACCCATGCGCTGATGCCCTGCCAGATTTGCTTGCTGTAATTTTTCGTGTGCCACAGGCCGGATTTGAACCAGCAACACATCGGTCTTCAGCCGATTGCTCTCCCAGGTTGAGCTACTGTGGCGTGGGAATGATAGTGCGACGTCAAATTAAAAATGCATCCCCTAAGCATTAACTTTCCCGCTTGCAGCCCACTGGTGCAAAACAGCAAGCTCGGATATTTTCATCCGAATCTGCTTTGCATCGTCCCGGAACCTTATCGTCACCGTATTGTCCTCTTTTGTCTGGTAGTCAATCGTTATGCAGTAAGGCACCCCTACTTCATCCGCACGCGCATACCTCTTCCCAATCGAGCCTGATTCGGAATAGCGCGCATCCAGCCCAAGTGCGCGCAGCGCGCCCACCACTTCTTCGGCTTTCTCAGCCAACCCATCCTTTTTCATCAAGGGGAATACGCCTGCAATATACGGCGCAACAAACGGGGGGAATGCGAACCACTCCCAATCACGCTCTTTTGTTGCTGGCCGGTAGCAGCTTTCAAGCAGGCAGTAAAACAGCCTGTCCACTCCAAACGACGGCTCAATTACGTGCGGCACAATCCTCCCCTTTTCCTCCTCTACAAACACGGACAAATCCTGCTTGGAATGCTTTGCATGGCTTGCCAAGTCATAATCCGTGCGGTATGCAATCCCGACCGTTTCAATCCACCCATACGAGGTATTCACTTCCAAATCCACATTTCCTTTCGAATAATGCGGCATTTCGTTCTTGGCAAGCACCTTGAAATGGAATTTTTCCTCAGGCACTCCGATGAATTTGTAGTATTCCGCGGTTTTGTAAATGAAGTATGCGAAAATTTCATTTGGGAAAATGCCGCCTGCAATGCCATCGGAAAGCGAAATTTCCGCCGCCTCATTAGCTTCAGGCCTTTTCACCCTTACTTTGTAGCCTGCCACTTTTGCAAACCCCTCCATGGTTGCCTTGTTGGGGTTGAAGAAATATTCCAATTCCATCTGGGTGAATTCGCGCATGCGCACCAATCCCTGGCGCGGTGAAATCTCGTTGCGGAAAGACTTGCCAACCTGCCCGATTCCAAGGGGCAGCTTCTGGCCATTCTGTCTGAATATGTGTGGGAAGTCTAGGAAAATGCCCTGCGCGGTTTCAGGCCGGCAATATGCAATGTTGCCCCCGCCCCCGACTTGGGTGGCAAACATCAGGTTAAACGAGCCTACTGCAAGCAATTTTCCCTTGCAATCCGGGCATGCAACTTGATTTGCAGCCAGCGCCTCAGACAAGTCTTTCGGATTTTTGCCAGCCCAGCTTGTCTTTGTTTTTTCCTCAAGTAGGGTGTCCGCCCTCCAGCTTTTCTTGCATTTTTCGCAATTTGTGAGAGGGTCGGTGAAGTTTGCCGCATGCCCGGATGCCTTGAGCACAGCCTCGGGCAAAATGATGCTTGTCTCTATCTCGTGGAATTCCCCGTCGCGCAGCAGCTTTATCCTCCATATGTTCTCAATGTGCCTCTTTATCTGGCTGCCAAGCGGGCCGTAGTCATAGAAGCCGCCCCACTGCCCGTAAATTTCAGCCGACGGGAGAAGGAACCCTCTCTGGATGGCTATGTCAAGTATTTTGTCGTGCAATTGCTGCTCTGCCATGGGCTACCTCTGGAGAGAGAAAAATAAAAACAGGAAGGTTAGGGCCTCATTGCTTTTCGCGGCGCTTTTGTTCAGGAAGCCTGAACTCAAGCAGCCTCCAGGGTGTGGAAGACGGGTTCCAAGCGGTGCTATTGTGGTTCCACCGCCCGGCGCCAATCACTTTTAACTCCGCTGTTTTATCTTGAATGGCTTTCAGTCTGAGTATGCGTCTGCCACTATCAACTTTCATATCTACACTTCCGTCGGCACCATTTTAATCAGATATTATCTAGCGCTACAACCTATTATGTTTTTGCTTTTGCTGTTTCCGGGGCCGAAATATTCCACCATTCCGTCCTCGTGTATCAGCACGAAGCCTGGAATCCGGCCCGCAAGCACCCCTCGGCAGTTCTGCACCATTATGTGGTGCTTCAATTCGCCGTCAAGGGGCCTGCCGCGCCTGAAGTCCACAGTGGGCCAGCGCTGCAAATGCGCACGCCATCTGTCGATTTCGCGGATAGGCACGTTCCCACCGCAAAAACAAGGTTATTCCTAACTTATTAACTGTTGTAACAAAATTATTCCTTTAAGAATTTGAAAAAAAGTGCCCAGGGCGAGACCGTCGGCCGAAGGCCGGCGGGTTTTTGGGCGAATGCCCAAAACGCCCGCGTTAAAAATAAGGATGCCTAGGGCCAGAACGTCAAGCGCAATTTGGCCGTGTCCATGCCTTGCCTTTCCTGTTTATTCAACGCCATGCTCCGGTTGCCCATCCTATCTTAGCAGTCTCTTCTACTTTAGCCTGCAATACTTCAAGCTCTATTCCCTCCCCAAATTTTTCGAATCCAAGATGTTCAACTGCCCTGCCATGATTTATGGCAATGTGCAAAAAGCCGTTGCCTTGGAGAAGCACAAGAGGCTTTCCTGCCTCCACGGCTGCAAAATGCGTAGCATATGGCGCCGTTATTGAAAAGTTCGATTTTTCCCCGCGTATGGCAAGCAGCGTGCCTGGCCTGTCATCAAGCTCAAGCAATCCAGGCGGAATATTGGTGACAAACGTGCCATAGTGGTCTACCCATTCTATGCTGCCATGTGCCTTGCCGTTTTCCAATCTTGCCTCCTCCCAGTTGCGCACTTCCCCAAATTGGGAAAGGGGGATTTCAGCCCCTAAGCCATCAGGTATTCCGTAATGCCTGACTATTGCTCCAGCCGCAGGGGCAAAAATCGCATCCCCATCAACCGCATGTATCGCCCCTTCACGTATGACATGCTGCGTATTCCTGCTTATTTCAACTGCCTTTACCAAGCCGTAAATGGTGTTGATGCCCCGCAGGACCAAATCGAACACACCATTGTGCGGCCCAATGAAAAACGTTTTATTCCCGCCCTGCACCACTATCGGAGTCCTTTCACTTCCCACCTCTGGGTCAACCACACATAAGAAAATCGTATTTGGCACCGCAAGGCGCAGGTTGCTTTCGAGCACGAATGCAGCATGCCTTATGTCGAACGGTTTGATGTCGTGTGTCAGGTCTATTGCGTGTACATTTCCGCGCCATGCGTAATTCACAGCTTGCGCACCCAGCCTGCTGCCATCCGGCCCCCAGTCGCTCACTACATTAATCGCCCAGCGGGTGCGCGGAAACGTGCCTCCGCTTGCTGCTATCCCGCCTTGCTCGCACAATCTTATTGCCTCCTTTAGTTGTAGCAGAGTATGCGGAGCGCGCGGATTCTTGAAATTCGGGCTTATAAATATTTCTGCCATAACACTTTTTTGTCTTGGCTGTATTTAAATTACCGTCTTAATTTTATTCTTAAAAGAATATAATTTTGTCGCACTTATTCTTAAATAAAAAGTGCCTAGGGCGAGATTTGAACTCGCGGCTTCCAGATTGCCCAGTATGGCGGGGAAAGCGTTGCGCATTCCCATCCTGCGGGCATTTGACTGCCCACGATGCCTTTTTTCGTCATCGCCGAATTAACGGCTCATCACTCATCGGGTTCTACCTATGAGTCTGGCACTCTAACCAGGCTGAGTTACCTAGGCTTGTTGCGTAGCTGTTTGCGCCGAAAACGCTTAAATAACGCACCGCCGGGCATGTGTCGTTCGCCTATGCTTGCTTCGCCCATCTTGCAGGCCAAACCCCTAAAATCCATTTTCCTTTGCGGCGAAGAGTCCGTTTTCATTAAAATAAAGCGTCAAAATGTTTAAATAGGGGGAAATCCATGTTTTACTCTCTAAATACCATCTTTTGGTGTGTTAATGCTACGTTACGCGAGAAAAAACGCCCCCCTCCACGCCCGCCTACCTGCCAGGGGCTTTTTCAGGGTCCATTTCACGAAATTCGTGATTGCCTGCTCGCTAATTTCCGCGCTGAATTCAAACCCAATGTTTTCAAAACCGGATACGCTTTCCGCCCCGCCTTCAGCTAAAGACGGGACCGAATTAGTGCCTTCATTTTCTCCTGAAGAAAAGCCCTCTTCAAATCGAGCCGCAGCGTATGACAAGCAATACCTCGAAACCGTGTTTAGGGTAAACTACGCCAAATTCAAGGAAAAAGTCAGCAAGGTGGGGGACATCAACCTCCGCAGGATACTGCTTGACCGCTGGGATGCCATTGTCGAAGTGGTGATGGGGGGAGAAGATATCTATGCAACCCCCGGCGCGAAATTGCCGGATGGCACCCATGCGTTTACTTTCAAAAACGAAGAAACGCGCGACAAAGTGATCGAAGTCTTCAACTCCATTTTCCAGCGCGAAAATCCTGGGGACTTGCAGATACGGCTTGTGCCGCTTGGCTGGTCTGAGGACCAAAAAGGCAGGGACAGGTGCGGCTACAGGCTTGAGGGGGGAACCCTCCAGATGCCATCGGAGAACGAGGTATCCAAGATTCCCTTCCAGCCAATTGTGCTTCCACCCACGGATTTCACCACAAATCCAAAGCAAATCGGGCCTGTCGGAGAGTTAAATGTGAAAGTCGACCAAGCAGCCCCGCCGACTTTCGACCAACTGCCTTCGGTAAACACCTATGCGCACAATAATGCAGCCAAGGTTTCCACAAGCAGTATTTTTTCAAGCACCTTTGCCCAAGCTGTGGCTGATATCGAAGGCGAAGGGGCAGCGGTCGGGCGCCTGCTCTCCCAGAATTGGGCGAATTCCCGCCAGTCATCTGATGCGGCGATAAACTACCTCTATGGAACAAATTACAATGCCGTTAATGAGCGATTTGTCTATTCTACTTTTGTGTTAAGCAACCAGCTTCTGAGCAAAATCCAAAATGTCCAGCAAAAAGAGCAGATGTTTTCCCTTGAGCTTACCGGGGATTTTGGCTACGAAGGGGCCCATTATGTCTTTGGTTTTGACGACGAATACGACGACTTTCTTGGCGGCAGCTTCAGGATCACTGCAGGGGTGTCCAACTACCAAATGCCCCTTAAAGCAGGAAAGCTTCGAGCCGTATTCATGCCAAAGTTTGGCTGGGTGGCCGCTAGGGCTGCATACATGCGGAACATGTGGAAGCTCAAAGCCGGAATCTCGCTTGCCGGATTTGCCTATCCAACCGATGCCGTTCTGATTTTCCCAAAAGGGGGCAATTACAACGATCCGATTGTCGAGATGGAACTCCCCCCTTCAATAAAGACAAAATCAATCCCAACCGCACTCATGGGGCGGATTCCAATTGAATTTCATTTCGGGAAAAATCATCTGGGAATTGCGCCGACTTTCACAACTTTCATGGAGCTAAAAGGAGGGACAACGTTGACGCCAACAGCCAGGATGTCCTTGGAGCCATCCATGTCATTTGATTTTGGCTGGCTGCGTTTTGGAGCGCAAGCTCACCTTACGCTTTACGACCCTGAAATTTTCCGGCGTTTTGGGTGGTTTGCGGAAGTCCCCCTGGACCGGCCATTTGACAACGTAATATTGTTTGTTAACAATGCGTCTGATGCGGCGAATCCAGACTTGACCGGCACTCAATTTGGCGCCGCTGTAAAATCAAATCATTTCCAGATGAAATTCTATTTCACGCACGGCTTGGAATATGTACAGAACGCCTCTCCGGTAAGTGTTTTTGGGGCGGGCAATTTGATGCCTGCTTTCAGTATAGCATTAATGTACTAATCTGGAGAAGATAAGATATCTTTTTAACCTCCAGAATCCATATGGTGTACGGGAATGGCCGGCGGTCCGCTTCGGGGGGAAACCCTTGAGGAAGTTCTGCCCACGGAATCGCATTTTGCGGGGTCACACCCGCAAGGTATGAAAAACGCAAAACCGCTTAAGGCGGGGCATCGGGGAACAGAAACGATACTTCACTGCGCGCGCTATAATGGATGACGAAAGGACAAGCGCGCAGATGAAGATGAAACGGCTCCGGCGCATTGCATCCGTGCAAGGCCTTTGCGCCGCTCAGTTCAATGCGGATAAAACAGAAGGCAGGCTATGTCCGGCCATTCCCAAAAAATATTCCGCTAGCCTGGCGGGTTTATGCTCACGCGTATTTTCGGCACGCTGCCCCCTGCTGTTTCCTCAAACCACAAATAGGCGGTGCCATAAAATTCCAATCCATCTGCATCCGGCGTGCAAATCAGCGTGCGCGTGCTGCTCCAGTTTCCAAGCGAGGCGGAGAGGGTTTTTCCCTGCGCCGAGAGCCTGAACGGATATTGGCTTATTGGCAGCGCGCGGGAATTCCCCTGCCCAAGCACGCATATCTCGTCGGCAGCCGAGGCGATGTCGCCAAGCGAGGTTTTCACCGTCGCCTGCTGCATGGTGCGGATTTGCTTTTGCTGCAAATTATTCACCGTAAACACGGCAATTCCAAGAAGCGAGAGCGAGAGGGCAAGCAGAAGAAGCGCTTCAAGGGAAAGTTGCCCTTTCACGCCCCCGCCCCCTTTATTCGCAGTAGCCGTTCTGCCCGCACGAAGCAAAGCCAAGCCTCTTGCAGCGGAGCTCTTCGGCAGCCTGTTCATTCGGGTCGCAGTATGCTTTTGCTTTGGCAAGCTCCAGAGTCGAGTTCGTATTTGCGTCGACTGCGCCGCTTATCGTGGTGGCGGTTTTTGTCATCTGCGAATAAACGATTACCACGAGCCCTAAGATTAGAAGCAGAAGAATGAGCATTTCGGCAGAGAGCTGACCTCGCATTTTACCACCCACCCTTGCCTTGTATGAGCGGCATTATTAATAAGGTTTATAGGCGAATTGGCAAAGCATGAAAAGAAGCCGCGGCTACGTTTTCTCCCTTGACGCGTTTGTCGCATTCACGCTCATCCTCATTTCCATCCAGGCAATGATACTGATGACGTCGCTGCCCAAAGGCTACCAGCGCGCCCTTCTCCAAGCAGATTTGCTTGCGCGCGATACGTTGCAGACGCTTTCCATCGCCGAACCCCGCTGCCCGCAAAACAGCGGCCCGTGCGGCAGCACCTACCTTGAGCTGATTTACTCGGGCACGCTGCGCGAGGCTTGCGGCTCTGACTTGCGTGACAGCTGCGCCCGCGTGCGCACATTCTTAGACGATGCCATCCCTCCGCAGTATTCGTACGGCCTCTCCTTCTATGACCTGTCCTCCGGGGCATGGACGGATTACTATGACGCCTCAAACGACGTGGATTCGACGCACTACGGCATAACCTACCGCAGGGTAAAGGCATCTTCGCAAATTTTCATGATAGGCTACAGCATCCCTCTCTACACCGGCCGCTCGCCTTATTGCAATGTGGAATGCCGTGGCTGGGATGAGCAAACAAAATCAGACAAGCCGCCAGAGCAATGCGGGCAGGTGCCTTGCGACGTGCCAAGGAATAATTTGGACAAGGGCGAATTCCACACCGGCCTTCTTAGGATGACTGTGTGGGGATGAAAAAAATGGGCATTTCGATTAATGGAAAACGGAGCGGCTTCTTTTTCACAGTGCTTGCCCTCATTGCACTGACTTTCATGCTCATTTCGGTGCAGGCCTGGGCGCAGGCGCAGCAGCTCCAGGAAAGGCGCGCAGCCGAGCGCTTCAGGATAGACGCATTCAAGAGCACGATTGCATTCGTGGATGAAAATGCGCTCAATAAATTCGCAAACGCCTCGCTTTACTATTCGCTCCACAAGCTGTCCACGGGCATTGCGAATTCGGCCTGCCCATCCTCAGACGGCTTCCTAGTCTTCTACAACGGTCCAAGCAACGAATACCCGGATGGCACCTACGTGGTTGCAAAATCAGTGGCAGAACTAATGGCAAGCGGCACCACGCGCGCGGC
>ORJL011124782.1_pt1 | contig 12034 bp, 10 predicted proteins | sample 1779941 | NCBI WGS metagenome assembly ORJL01 (sample SAMEA104232317, study PRJEB22302) | groundwater metagenome | biome: forest; feature: aquifer; material: groundwater | place: USA | collected 2011-08-07 | depth 5.8 m
CCTTCGGGGGACGTAGTCCGCCCTTCGGCGTGACGTAGTCCACTGGTTTGGGCAGCGCCAGGGGCTGGGCCAGGCGCTCTTCACGCTTTCTGTAGAGGGCCTGGGCATCTTCGACGGAGACCTTCTGGAACTTCACCTTGTCACCTGGCTGGGCCTGGGCCATCAGAGGGATGTCCACAGAGATTACGGTGGCGATTTTCGTGTAGCCGCCTGTGGTCTGGTGGTCGGCCATCATCACAATAGGTTGGCCGTCGCCCGGCACCTGGACCGAGCCGAAGGCAATGCCGTCGGAGATGATGTCGGCCTTTTGCTTGTGGATTATGTTTGGCCCTTCCAGCCGTATGCCCATACGGTCCATTTGCGGGGTCACTGTATATTCGGAGTACAGGAACGCCTGCAAGCCGCGTTCGGCGAAGTGGTCGTCCTGCGGGCCGAGGACGACTCGCAGGGTGACGGCGCTGCTGTATGTGGGCAAAAGGTCCTGGGACAGCTTTGCTCCAACGTGGGGAGTCGCTTTAGGCTGACCTGTTTCCAGAACGTCGTCCTGCTTGAGGGCGCGTCCCTGATAGCCGCCGATTTTGGAGCGCAGGTAGGTGGACCTGGAGCCCATAACCAGCGGGACATCTATGCCGCCGGCCACGCACAGGTAACCCCGCACGCCGCTCTTAGGCCCCCCAAAGGCGAGGGTGTCGCCTGCCCTCACGGCCACCGCCTGCCACATGGGCATGAAAGCGCCGTTAAGCCTGGCGCCCAGGTCTGCGCCGGTGACGGCGATAATAGCGTCTGTCAGTACGCCGAGGGTCGGGCCGGTGAAGGTGATCTCAAGGCCGGCCTCGCCGTCGGGGTTGCCGACCAGCTTGTTGCCGACGCGCAGGGCGAAGGAGTCCATGGCGCCGGCGACGGGCACTCCCAGGCGCTGGTAGCCCAGCCGGCCCAGGTCCTGGACCGTGGTCAACATGCCGGGCTGGACTATTTTAAATGCCTTTGTGCTCATGGTTTGTGCTCGTAGGTCTTGAACTTGTAAGCACCCTGGGCGACCTGGCTTTCTATTTCCTTGCCTGTCTTTTCATCCACCGAGACGAATCGCACGAAGTTCCCCGGCTCCAGTAGCACAGGCGGCTCCCTGGACGGGTCGAAAAGCTTTACGGGCGTATAGCCGATGAGCTGCCAGCCGCCGGGGCTTTCTATGGGGTAGACGCCGGTCTGCTTTTCGGCGATGCCTACGGAGCCTGCGGGTATGGTAGTGCGAGGCGTCTTGAGCCGCGGCGTGGCGATGCGCTCGTCCATGCCGCCCAGGTAGGGGAAACCGGGCGTGAAGCCCACCATGTACACCAGGTAGGCTGCGCCCGTATGGATTCTTATCACCTCGTTCTGCGAAAGCTTTGAGTGCTGGCAGACGAAGTCCAGGTCCGGGCCGTACTTGCCACCGTAGATGACCGGCAATTCGACTACCTTCGGCGGGGCGATTTTGCCCTCCTTCAGGCTGCCGAGGAGCGTATCCAGCGCCTTCTTCAGGTCGGCGAAAGATTGCTGCATCGGGTCGTACAGGATGGAGAGGGAACGATAGGTGGGCACCAGTTCGATTATCCCCGGCACCTTGTTGTCCCTTATGGCCGAGGCCAGATCGTGGACACGGCGGTTGACGGCGGGATTTATCTCGTTGCCGAACTCGACAATGAGTCCCGTATCGCCCGCGGGCAGGTATCTGACCTGGTGCGTTGTGGACGTGGCGGACATGGCTACTTCACGAAGGCGCCCATGGGCTTGACCTTGACGCCGGCCTTCTCCAGTCCCGTGCGTATGGCCTTGGCCAGGTCAACTGCGCCGGGGGTGTCGCCGTGGAGGCAGATGGTGTCCGGCTCGAACTCGACGATGCTGCCGTCGACAGCCTTGACCTTGCCCTCGGTGACCATCAGGATGGAGCGCTCCACCACCTGGTTGACGTCGTGGATGACGGAGCCAGGCAGGGAACGGGAGACCAGGGTGCCGTCGGGGTTGAAGGCTCGGTCGGCGAAGCATTCGCGGGCGAAACGTACGCCTGTCTTCCTGACGGCTTCTTCGGCCTTGGAGCCGGCCAGGACGGCCATTATGAGGCTGGGGTCCATCTCCAGAACAGCCTCGGCGATGGCGACGGCCAGCTTGGGGTCCACTGCGGCGGTGTTGTACAGAGCGCCGTGGGGCTTCACGTGCTGGAGCTTGCCGCCCTTCACGAAGCCCATTAGGGAGCCGGTCTGGTACTTGATGTAGTTTTTAATTTCCTCTGGCGTGCAGTCCATCTTGCGGCGTCCGAAGCCCAGCAGGTCGGGGTAGGACGGCTGGGAGCCGATGCCGACGCCGTTCTTCAGGCACAGGCTTACGGTGTGGGCCATCCACATGGGATCGCCGGCGTGGAAGCCGCAGGCCACGTTGGCGGAGGTGATGTACCTGCTGACCTCCTCGTCGTAGCCCAGCTTGTATGGGCCGAAGGACTCGCCCATGTCGCAGTTCAGGTCAATCAGTTTGCCTTTGTTAGCCATAGTGGACTTCTCCGATTCTGAATTCTTTAAGATAAAGCTGCACGAAGCTTCTCGCCAGGCAAAGGCCTGTCTGCAGCGTTCAACGTAGATTGTAGTCGAGCGGGTGACAGTGTCAAGGGCAACAGAGCATGCAAACTGGCTGGCAAGCATTCTGCACCGCGCTTGAGTCGAAGCTGCATTGCATATTGTGAAACACGTCACAAATAGTCCAGATATTGACAAATTCAGATGATTGGAGTAAAAGTATGCCATTCTTTCGTTCCGAAGACCAGTTCCTTAGCTTTCAACGCCGTACTGCGAATTAGGAAAGGAGTATCTTGAACGCAAAGCGTCAATTCTGGCTACTTGGCCTGACCCTGGCCCTATCGTCGGTCCTGCTGGTGGCACTGGCTTGTTCATCTTCGGCCACCGCAACTCCTGCAGCACCAGCCAAACCGGTAGCTACGCCGGTGCCAACGCAAGCCTCAGCTTCTGCGACTTCCGCTTCCGGCGCTGTTCGTTATGGTGGTGCGATCAAATATGTACCATACAACGTGGATCTCAAGAACCTGGACGCCAGCAAAATGAACAGCGTAGGCGACAGCGACGTTGATCCGCAATTGTATGACCACTTGGTCTTCCTTGGCACTGACTTCAGTCTGCAGCCAGGGCTGGCCAAGTCATGGGATATTTCACAGAGCGGTTCTGATATCACATTCCATCTGCAGCAAGGCGTGAAGTTCCATGATGGGACCCCATTCAACGCGCAGGCTGTGAAGTTTCATTTCGACAGAACATTGGACCCAAACAAACTCGCTACATACCAGACTGCCTACAGTGCCCAGTTGAACAGCGTGGAAGTTATTGACCAGTCCACCGTGGTTTTCCACATGAAGCAGGCCTTCAGGCCGTTTATGGGTCTTCTTGGCGCAATGGTCCAAGGTGGTGGCATTGTCTCCCCGACTGCTGTACAAAAGTACGGCGATGCCGATTTTAACTCCAAAGGAATTGCCACCGGTCCATTTATGGTCAAAGAATGGTTAACCAATCAACGCTTGACACTTGTCAAGAACAAGGACTACTGGAGAACCGGCGTGCCGTACGTGGACCAGGTTGACTTTATTTACGTTCCCGACGGTTCTACCCGACTTGCCATGTTGCGTTCAGGCGAGGCCGACATTGTTAATAGGGTAGACCCTACCAATTTGCCCGTCATCCAAACCAATGCTGATTTGCAGGTCATCAAGTATGCATCGCCCCGGTTCTATGCCCTGCAGGTGGACCTGGCAGCGAAACCCTGGGATAACCTCCAGGTGAGGCAGGCACTTGCATATTCGTTGGACAGGAATACGCTCATACAAGTGCTGCTAAAGGGTGAGGGCGTTCCTGCCTACAGCCCAGAGGGGACTCAGTTTTGGTGGTCGAACTCTCAGCTAAAGATGTTCGACTACAACCCCGACAAGGCGAAACAGTTGCTGTCCCAAGCAGGTTTTCCTAACGGGGTTAGCGCTGATATGTGGGCTTCAGCGGACGAGCTGGGAATCAGGGAGGCTGAAACTTACCAGTCTATGCTCAAGAAGACCGGGTTCAACCTGAATATAATCACAGTACCGCCATCAGACAACTGGCAGATGGTGGTTGAAGGAAAGATACACTTCGTAACCACAAGCTGGCGCCCAAGGCCTGACCCTGATGGACGCCTGAGGATCCTTTACACTTGCAAGGGATCCCAGAATTACGAACGTTATTGCAATACTACAGTAGACAAATTGATTGATCAGGCAGCAGCCACATATGACACGACAAAAGCCAAAGCCCTTTACGACCAGATTCAGAACACCATTGTAGAAGAGGTGGGGGGCCACGCTTTCACGTACTTTGCCAACGAATTTACCGGCGCTCGCAAAGGCGTGCAAAACTACAAGCCTTATCCGGACGGCAACCCTCGATTCATGGAAGTATGGCTGTCCAAATAAGAATTGTGGGTTGAACATAAGTTAGTCAGCCAGTAGGTATTCTGGCAGAGCACTGTTTGGCAGGAAGTCCCCCGATGCCACATCGGGGGACTTCCTGCTTCTTTATTGACACGAACGCGCTGCGGCAGTACCTTGCTATTGAATAGGTGCATTAGGCCGAGAACCTGGGCATTTACGCTTAAGAGGTGGACAATGAAAATGAACTTCGGCATAGGCATGGGCAGGAACGATCGGATTGACGAGATTGCGGAGCTGTCGCAACTTGCAGACGAGCAGGGATTCTCTCACGTGACGTTTGTAGATGAGCCATACCTGGCGCGCGACGTGCACGTGATGTCCACCATAGCCGCCATGAGCACGAGACGCATCAAGATAGGCCAGGGCGTGGTTGACCCACGCACTTACCATCCCTCTGCTCTGGCCAACGCTGCGGCGAGTTTGAACGAGTTGACCGGAGGCCGCGCCTTTCTTGGCCTCGGAGCGGGCGGGCCTTTCGGCAAGATAATGAAGCCCATCTCTAACAAAGACCTGCGAGAGGCGGTGCTTTTTGCCAGGAAGTTTCTAAACGGGGAAGAGGCCGAGTACAAAAGCCAGAGAATGCAGTCGGAATGGATAAGCAACAGGCACGTTCCTATATACCTGGCTGCCGACGGCCCCATGGCCCTTGAACTGGCAGGCGAAGTGGCCGACGGGGTCATATTCATGGGAGGCCCTCCCGACTTCGCCAAGTGGAAGGTTGACCACATTTACCGCGGCGCTGAAAGGGCTGGCCGCGACCCGAAGAAGATTGATATCTGCATGCGGTCATATATCTACGTGACAGACTCGAAGAAGAGCGCACAGCAAGAGCTTGCCGGGTTCGTGCCCTTCGGAGCGCACGTTTTGGAGAGGAACAATAGGGAGCCGGAAGTTGTAAAGGTGTTCGAGAGGCTGGAGCGAGAGCAGCCTGGCATTGTGGATGAGATGAAACGCTTCCAGGCTGCGGCAGAAGAGTTTAAGCGCCCGGACGGCTACAACCCCTGGTTCGAGAAGATGGGCGCACCATATTCGCGCCATATGACTCAGCGAATGATAGAGTGCATACACCTGGTCGGCACGGTGGACGAAATATGCGGGAAGATTGAAAAACTGGGCCAGGCAGGCGTTACAACCGTGGCGACGGCGACGTACACAATCGTGGACAAGAAGCGCATGGTCAGAGACGTGGGCGAGAAGATTATGCCCAACTTTCGAAACTAGGCATCCCCCCTCTGCCGTCATTTGCACCTTTAATGTGGGCAGACAGGCGATAGATTCCTCGCTGCGCTCGGAATGACCAGGAGACAGCGCAGGCTTATGGAATCGCACATCCTAATGATTTGACGACGTGTGTACTAATCGCTATCATTGAACATCTATTGATAGCCCCCAAATTCTAAGAGGAGAACGTATAGATGTACGGAAGCATATTTCGAATGAAGCCCAAGAAGGGCAAGGAAAAGGCCCTGGTTGATATGATGAAAGAGTGGGAAAAGGTCAGACGCCCCAAGGTGAAGGGCTCCATTGCCGGCTACATGATGCAGCCCGACAACAAGCCCGGCGAGTTAATCGGCATCGCCGTATTCACCGACAAGAAGGCCTACCGCACCAACGCAGAAGACCCGGAGCAGCACAAGTGGTACTTGAAGTTGCGCGAGTTGCTGGAGGCCGACCCCGTCTGGGAAGACGGCGAGTATGTGACGGGCAGCGCCAACTCTAAATAGCGGCCTTTTGAGGCTTCACAACCTCTAGCTGGTTGACAAGTATCGGGCCGCCTTGAACCGTACGATGGACGGGGCAGCGCTTGGTGACCTCCAGGAGCCGCTCCTTCTGGGCCTCGTCCAGATCGCCTTCCACCCTGGTCGTTATCCTGATCACGTCCACCATCTGCTCGCCCTTCTCGGCGCTTTCTGGGCAGTCGCTGGCCTTGACCTTCTCGTGGGACAGCTCAACGGTAGTGGATTTCACGGGCCATCCCTTCCTGTCGGCGTAGAGGCGCAGCGTGATGGCCGTGCATGAGCCGATGGAGGCCAGCAGAAGCTCGTATGGGCTGAAGCCGGCCTCGTCGCCGCCTTTCGATACAGGCTCGTCGGACACCAGCGTGTTCTTCCCGGCCGTCACGATCTGTTGAAGTCTTGCTTGACTCTTGATTGTAACCTTATGCACCAGACCCCTCCCAAACCCTTTGCTTTTATTTAACTACAGAATGGGGCGGCTGGAAAGAGGACTGCGGCCTATTGGGTTGGTCTGGAACCCAGGGTCACCTGGACGTTGCCCTTAGTGCTGCCGCGGTAGTAGGTAATGCCCACACTCTCGCCAGGCTTGTGCAGGGTCAGGTACCTTATCAGGTCGGCGGTGGTCTTCAAGTCCGTGTCGCCCAGCTTGGTTATCACGTCCTTGGCCTTAAGCCCCGCCTTTTCAGCCGGGCCGCCCTTCGTCACCGAGTTTATGAGCACGCCGTAGTCCACTGGCAGGCCCAGGCTCTGGGCCACAGAAGATGTCACGTTGACATGCACTATCCCGAGAAACCCTCTCTCAACCATACCCTTGCTCAATAGCTGGCTCATAACCTGTTTTGCATCGTTGATGTTGATGGCGAACCCGATTCCCACTCCCTGGGTGGATATGGCCGAGTTAATGCCTATAACCTCGCCTCTGCTGCTCACCAGCGGGCCACCGCTGTTTCCAGGGTTGATGGCCGCATCGGTCTGAATCAGGCCGTCGATGGTCGTCTGTGCGTCCTCCTGAATGGAGCGGTCCAGTGCGCTGACCACGCCCTTGCTCACGGTGGGGCCTCCCGGCAGGTCCAGCGCGTGGCCGATGGCCACAACATCCTCGCCCACCTGCAGCTGGGACGAATCGCCCAGCCTGACAGGCGTCAAATTATCGGCGTCTATCTTTATCACGGCCAGGTCGGTGGAGGTGTCGCCGCCCACCAGCTTGGCCTGGAAGCTCCTGCCGTCGCCGAGGGACACCGTGATCTTCTGCGCACCGTCCACAACGTGGTTGTTGGTCAGGATGTTGCCCTGGTTATCTACGATGATACCCGTTCCTACGCCCGTTTCAGGGATGGGCTGCATGAAGAATCCGAACTGCACCACTTCCGTCTGCACGTGGACTACCGAAGGCCTGATAAGCTTGGCTATCTCCACCGTTGAAAGAGCGCCGCCCGTGGACACCGGCGCAGTTGTCGTCGAAGCAGCAGGAGCCGTCGTTGGCGTAGGCGCCGACTCAGGCGCGGCCGTCGGATTCGTACACGCGGCCACAAAGACAGCCAGAACTACCGAAATCATGATAAACCTCAGGCTCTTCTTCATCTTGCCCTTACCTCCTGATTTGCAGACGCAAATCTACTTTTCAAATCGACTGGGAATGATAACACCAGAGTATTCTTATAACGCTGCGGGGGCTAAAACGTTACCTTGGTGCATGGCCGCGGTCCACCACGTCACTGGAGCTTGTTCAACTCGTCCTGCACCCTCTTCTTGTCGGGCGCTTCGCTGTACAGGCTGAGGGCCTTCTGGAAATCGGCCTTCGCTGCGTCCTTCTGTCCCTGCGCGGCCAGCAACTGGCCGCGAGCCAGATAGGCGTCAGCATTCTTGGGGTCTAAGTCAACAGCCTTGGTGAAGTCCACCTGCGCCTCCAAAACGTTCCCCTGTTTCTTGGCCACCAGCCCCAGGCCGTAGTAGGCGTTGCTGTAGTTCGGATTCAACGTCAGCGCCTGGTTGAACTCCTTCACCGCGCTGTCCAGCCTGTCCTTGTAATAGTGGGCAAGACCTCGGCCGTAATAAGCTCCCACGAAGTTGGGGGTCGCCCTCGTGACAATATCGAACCGTGCGATGGCCTGGTCGTATTCGCCGCGACTTATGAGCGCGAAGCCGGCGCTGTACTGGAAGAGCGGGTCAAGGGGCGGAGTCCCAGTTGCGTTTGGAGTGGGCGAAGCCTGCGTCGCTGCCGTGGGTGCCGGGGCGGACGTTGGAGAAGCGGCAGGCGCTGCCGAGCTACAGGCGGCCGCAAAAAGGGTCAGCGCCAGAAAGGCCAGGCCTATCGTTATAAATATTCTCATATGTCTATCTACGTTTCTCAATGCGTTTTGGCTTGCCAGCCAGTCCCATGCCTTCCACAAAAGGCCGACCTAAAGGCGAACGCAGTTCTTCCCACCCGACCTAGTTGTACATGACCGATAGTCCCTTCAAATATTCAGGATACCATATCCACGACCAGAGTTGACCACCCGAAGTCGCCTGCGCCCATGCCCTTGCCTGTGATGGGATTGTAGTACTCCCTGAACCCTTCCCTCGCAACCATCTCCAGCGACCTGTCCACGATGTGCTTTGCCGCATCCCCATATCCGTGTTTGCGTAGGCCCTGCACCAGGAACCAGTTTGTGTTGAGCCAGGCAGGCCCGCGCCACAGGGTCATGCTCCAGTCCGGCTTGAAAGTTACCTCGCTCATGGCCACCGACGGTACCGGGTTGGGTAGCCAGAACTCCTCTTCGTTCAGCAAATGCCTGTGCACAAGCTCGTCCAGCCTCTCGTTGGGAATCGTGTCCAGTATCAACGGGAAAAGGGCGGTCACGGTGGCGACTTTCAGCTTCCTTTCGCTTCTGGAGAACAGGTCGAAGTAGAGGCCAGATTCAGGGTCGTAGCATTTGTCCAGCACAGCCCTTTCCACCCTGTGGGCCAAGGCTTCGTAGGCCCGCGCCTTGTCGTCGCTGCCCGTCTCCTGGTGCATCCTCCCCATGCTTGCCAGGGCCTGGGCATAGACGCAGTTGACCATCACGTCCTCGCAGTCGAAGACGCCCTTGCGCAAAATGGCATCAACGTCGTAGTTGCCCCGAGCGAGGTGGGAAATGTCCAACAGCCTGTTCTTTATTTCCAGCGATGCTCTCCCAGGCCTTCGCAGTCCCAGCGCCGAATCGAAGGCTGGCTTGTGATCCATACCTGTCTCGTAGGGCGAGATGACCGAGATGAGGCTGTCGGCGTCCGGGTCTCTCTTGTCGGCCAGCCACCAGTAGTACCTGTCCAGACGGGGCAGCATGTCGTCCAGAAACGCCCTGTCCTGGCTCTTCAAATACACCTGGTGCACGGCCTGGGCCAGCAGCGGTGGCTGAATAAGCTGCGAGTGGCGAGGCCGCAGGGAAATCTTACTTTGCAGGTAGGCCCAAGGAGGCAGAACGGGTCGGCTCCCCCAGTAGGTTATGTGACCAATGAAGCCGTCGTCTTCCTGGGAAGCCACCAGGCTGGACAGCTCGTCCTTGGCCATCTGTAGGTCCAGATGGCTGAGAGCGATGGCGTGAAAACAGGAGTCCCAGAACCACTGCCAGGAATAACGCCTGCGGGAAGGAGAGGAATAGTTGAACTTCCGCTTGTAACGGGAGTCGTAACCCTCTTTGCGGTTGAAGCGCAGCAAGTCCAGGGCTGCCTGCTTGATCGCTTCGGTATCTATCGAGTCTCTCAACTCAGGCCATCCAGCCTCGCCCTGCCTCCCCAACGACTCCGTATTCGTGAGCGCCGTAGAGAGGTTTGCCTTCTTTGAAGCGGCTCAACCTGAAAGCCTTGATGTCCACCGTGGCGGTCTTGTCGTGCACAATAAGCTCCGCCATGCACCTGCCCACCGCCGGCCCGACCTTGAAGCCGGTGCCGCTGAAGCCGACAGCCAGATAAAGTCCTGCGACGCCCGGAGCCTTGTCCAGAATGCAGTGGCCGTCCGGGGTGAACCCATCCACGCCCATCCAGATGCGCTTCAAGCTGGCGTCGTTCATCGTTGGAATGCGATTGGTGAGTTTCTTAACGGAAAAGGCAATGTCGTCATTCTTGAACTCGCTGGGCGCACTCTCCACGTCCCTGGACTCCTGCTCCTCCGGCTTCTGGCTCCGCAGTCCCAGCAGCGTCAGGTCCGCCGTGTCCGGCCTGAAGTAAGTGTTGGTCACCCTGTCTATGACAACCATGTGAGTCTTGATAGAGGGTGGCCTTTGAACGACCCCTGCGAATATGCTTCTGATCTTCAATGGCAGGTCCACGCCGGCAGTATTGGCCAGAGCCTTGGACCATGCTCCTGCCGCCAGCACCACTATGGGCGAGTCGATCTCGCCATCCCTCAGGACGACACCCTTCACCTTTCCGCCCTCAACCTTTAGCTTTTCCACCGACGTTCCCTGCTTGACCTTTACTCCAAGTTTTTTGGCCCCTTCCACAAGGCTGTGGACAGTGTCCGAGCCGTCGGCAAAGCCGCTTTCCGGCTCATATGCAGCGGCTCCGATGTCCTCCACGTTCATAAAGGGTTGAAGGAGCTTCACATCCTCTGGCGAGAGGGCGTGAGTGTTCACCCCTAAATGCTTAAGCATCTTGACGTTGGCTCTTACCTTGGCGGCTTCCTCGTGGCTGCCAACCATCAAGAAACCAGTCTCTTTAAAACCGCACTGGCCGCCAATGTGATCCCACTCGCGGAACAGCTCCCAGCTTCGCAGGGCCAGTAGAGCGTCCCAGGGATTGGTGTAGTGCATACGCACCAGCGCCGCCGACTTGCCCGTGGCGCCGCTGGCCAGACCTTCCTTCTCCAGGAGCAGAACGTCTTTGACGCCGAGCTTGGCTAGGAAATAGGCAATGCTGGCTCCCGCTATGCCTCCTCCTATTACCACTGCTTGAGCCGTGCTCTTCATTCTTCGCTCCAATACGCTGGTGCAATCATCTCAGCCGAAGTGCACTCTTGTCACCCTATCCCCAATGTTGGTCAGCACTTCGTAGGGAATGGTTCCCGTCATCTGGCCCACGTCGTCGGCTGTGATAGCCAGGGACTCACTGCGTCCGATGATTATGGCCTCATCGCCCACTTTCACGTCCGGAATGCCTGTGACATCCACGGTGGTCATGTCCATGCTTATCCGTCCGACGATGGGCGCGTATCGGTCATTGATGATAACCCTGCCCTTGTTGGAAAGCAAACGCTTCAGTCCGTCGGCGTAGCCCACGCCCAGAGTGGCGATGACGCTTTGCTGGTTGGTCACGACTGTGCGACTGTAGCCTATTGCCGTCCCCGGCGCCACCTCTTTTGTCAGCATGACCATTGCCTTGAAAGTGAGGGCCTGTTTGAGAGGCAGCTTCATGGGAGCTGATTGCTGGTCGTGCCGAGGGTCGATCCCGTAGAGGGATACGCCGGGCCTGACCAGGTTGAACCACGAATGGGGATGATACAGCACTCCGGCGCTGTTGGCAGCGTGCCTATACTTCACGCGATAGCCCGACGCCTCAACCATGGACAGCACTTGCCTGAAAGAATATATCTGCCCTCTGGTATATCCCTCATCGTCCTCGTCTGCTGAAGAGAAATGGGTGAACATGCCCTCCAAATCCAGGTTCCCCAGACGGGTGGCTTCTCCCACGAAATGCAGCACGTCTGCCATTTGCACGCCCAGGCGGCCCATGCCCGTGTCTACCTTAAGGTGATAGCGGACCCTTTTGCCCGCTTCCCTGGCTGCCCCGGAAAGGCCAGCCAACGCCTCGATGGTGTACACGGAGGGCGTAACGTCCAGCGCAACGGCCTCTC
>ORJL010077575.1_pt1 | contig 12033 bp, 7 predicted proteins | sample 1779941 | NCBI WGS metagenome assembly ORJL01 (sample SAMEA104232317, study PRJEB22302) | groundwater metagenome | biome: forest; feature: aquifer; material: groundwater | place: USA | collected 2011-08-07 | depth 5.8 m
AGATGGAGCGCCGCCGGCGGAGGGGGGGTGAGGGAGGGACCGGCGCAGGAAGAGAGGATCAATGAAACAATGAACAATGAAACAATGAAACAATGCCCGCTGCGCGTGACGAATGCCCGCTGCGCGTGACGAATGCCTGCTTTGCGTGAGGAAAGACTGCTGTGCGTGATGAAGGGAGCCTGAGGCATGGCGGGGATGTTATCACAAAAAGGGCAAACCTTGACGCAACGCAGCCCGTGTGATAAACTTTCACAGCGCTGAGAGAAAAAGAATCGGCGCATTTTTATCGATGCGGGGTAGAGCAGTGGCAGCTCGTCGGGCTCATAACCCGGAGGTCGCAGGTTCGAATCCTGCCCCCGCTACCTCACAAGCACCGTAGACCCGCTTCGCGAGGCTACGGTGTTTTTGTTGCCCGGCGGTCTTCGGTTCGTAGTATGCTTAACGTGATGCCCGGCGTCGTCCCCCCACACGTCTTGCGAACCAAACTGACCCCGCCGCGATTGCACCGCCGCGTGCTTCCGCGTCCCGCACTCGCGGCCAGACTGCACGAGGCGCTCGACTACCGGCTCACTCTGGTGCAGGCCGGCACGGGCTATGGCAAGAGCACCGCCCTCGCCTCGATGGCCTCGATGGAGGCGCCCCTGTTCTGGTACAGCGTCAGCGAGTCCGACGTCGACCCGCAAATCTTCCTTTCACACCTCATCGCCGCTTTCAGCATACGGCTGGACAACTTCTCCGATCTGCCCCTGGCGCTCTTGCAGGAACTTGGCGCGCAAGGCGGCAACGGCGCGTTGGCGCAAGCCCTCGACGCGCTCGTCAACGGGCTGGCCGCACCCGGCATCCTCAGCGGCCCCTCGTTGCTGGTGATAGATGACTATCATTTCGTCGCCGCCTCGCCGGAGATCAACGCCCTCACCGAACGATTCATCACCTACCTTCCACCGGACTTGCACCTCGTCATCAGTTCACGCCACCCTCTCACCGCGCCCGGTTTCGTCACCTGGCGAGCCAAAGGCGACGTGCTGGAGATTGGCCGCGACGCCTTTGCCTTTGAGCCGCCGGAGATCGAAGCGCTATTCCGCGATGCCTACGGCATGGCGCTCGCGCCCGATGAACTCTCCGCGCTGGCTCACAAAACCGAAGGCTGGCCCATTGCCTTGCAGTTGGTGTGGCAAGGACTGCGCAGTGACCGGGCGCAGGGCGCCGCCCGGCTGTTGGCCCAAGTGCCGACGTCACTGCGCGCGCTGTTCGATTATCTCGCCCGCGACGTGCTGGATCGCCAGCCGCCCGACATCGCAGCCTTTCTGCGCGACACTGCCGTTCTGCGCGAACTCACGCCCGCCGCGTGCGATGCGGTCACCGGATTGGGCAACGGCGCGGCGATGCTCGCCCGCCTGCACGATCTCGATCTATTTGTCGTCGCCCTCGGCGAAAAACATTACCGTTATCATCACCTCTTTCACGACTTTCTCCGCGAGGAATTGAGGGCCGATCCCGAGGCCGCCCGCTCGCGCCCCCGCCGCGCGGCGGGATATTTCCAGACCAAAGGCGATTGGGAAGCGGCCATCTACTACTGGCTGTCGTCCGGGTCTTTTGCCGAAGCCGCCGCGGCCATCGAAGCGGCGGGCGAGACCGCCCTGCGCCCCGGCCGGCGGGACACGATCAGCGCCTGGATCGATTCGCTCCCGCCTGAAGTTGTAGCCGACCATCCGCTATTGCAGCACTACCTCGGCGATGTCTATCGTTTGCGCAGCCGCTTCGACGACGCACTGCGCTGGTACGCCGAAGCCGAGCGCACCTGGCGCGCGCGCGGCGACCTCAACGGCATCAGCCGCGCCCTCCGGGGGCAAGCGCTGGTGTACCTCGACACCGTCCGCCCCGCGCAAGCCGAGAGTCTATTGGAGGAGGCCCTGCGCCTCACGGACGGCATTGCCGACCGCGACGCCCGCGCCCGCCTGCTGGAACTGCTGGCTGAGAACAAACTCAACATGGGCAAGCCCGCCGAGGCCGAGGCGCTGCAGGCCGAAGCCCGGTCGCTCCGCGAGGAAGGCCCGGATGAGGATGTGATTGGCGTGCGCGTCAAACTGCGCACGGGGCAGTTGGCTGAGGCGCTGCAAATCCTCGTGTCGTGGGCGGAGGCCGAACGTAGAGAGGCGGCACTGGGGCAAGTCCATCCGCCGCGCGCGCACCGCGAAACCGTGCTGCTGCTTTCACTGATAGATGCCTTTCGCGGAGATGCTGACACGGCCTTTGCGCTGGCGCAAGAAGGGATTGCGCTGGGCGAGCGCCTCGGCTCGCCGTTTGTGACCGCCGTCGGGTACGTGCGGTTGGGGCACGCCTGGCAACTGCGCGCTGCTACGGGCATGCGCCTCACCACCGACGAGGCGATTCGTTGTTATCAAACGGCGATGGCTATGGGCGACCGGCTGGCCGTCCGCCGCACGCGCCTCGAAGTCATGTGGGGTCTCACCCGCGCCTACGGGTTTTCGGGAGACCTCGCCTCGGCAGAAGCCGCCGCTGCCGAAGCGGCGGAACTGGGCCGGTGGTCGGGCGATCAGTGGGTGGCGGCCCTGGCCGAATTGGCGTTGGGCGCCGGCTACGTGCTGGCCCGTCAATTTGATCGGGCGATTGAAACGCTGTCGCGCACGCTGCTCATCTTCCGCGATTGCGGCGATAGCTTTGGCCGCGCCGCCGCCCGGTTGTGGCTCAGCCTGGCTTACTTCGAACTCAAACAGGCCGAGCGCCTCGGCCCCTGTCTGGAGGACTGGCTTGGATTGTGCGAAACCCACGGTTACGACTTTCTGTTTGCCAGCGCCACGCTGCACGGCCCGCCGGACCCGCGCCGCCTTGTGCCGCTGCTAATCGAGGCTCCCGCCCCACGGGATCGCCCGGCATACGTCAGCCGATTGTTGACCGAGATCGGCCTCCTCGATATCAAAGTGCACCCCGGCTTTCAACTGCGCGTGCAGGCGCTGGGTGCGTTCCGCGTGTGGCGCGGTTCGGTGGAGATTGAGCCGCGTGATTGGCGGCGCGACAAAGCCCGGCAGTTGTTTCAGTTATTCCTCGCCCAGCGCGGACATCCTCTGCAGCGAGATGAAATTGTGGATCGGCTGTGGCCGTCGCTCACGCCCGAAGCTGCCATGCGCGATTTCAAAGTGGCGCTCAATGCGCTGAACAAAGTGCTCGAACCCGCGCGCCCCGCCGACGCGCCCTTTGCCTTCATCGTCCGCGAGGGCGCGGCCTACTTCCTCCGCCCCGAAGCCGATCTGTGGCTGGATGCTGCGCAGTTTGAGCAGGCTGCCGAAACCGGCCTCCGGTTGAGCGATGCCGGCCTGCCCTCCTCCGACGAGGCCATGGCCCACCTGCAGATGGCGGTCAAACTGTACAGCGGTGACTTCATGCTTGATGCTCTCTACGAGGACTGGGCAAGCGAGGAGCGCGAACGGTTGCTGGCATTGTACTTGCGCGCGGCCAATAAACTGGCCGAAGCTCATATCAATCGCCGCCAGTTCGATGAGGGCTTGAGCATCTGCCAGGCCATATTGGCTCGTGACTCGTGCTGGGAAAACGCCTATCGCCTGATGATGATAGCCTATGCGCGGCAGGGCAACCGCCCGCAAGCCCTTCGCGCCTACCAACGGTGCGTTAACACCCTGCGCGATGAACTGGACATTGCGCCCTCGGCGGCCACGGTGGCTCTGCACGAACAACTTGCGCAAGCGGACGACGGCGCTGTAACCACCCTGTAACTTTTCCGTGACCCCTCGCGGCTACACTCTGCCGTGACACACTTCAGGAGTCTTCATTATGACCGTCGAGACCACCGTGGTCTCTTTCGTCGTTCGCTTTGTGTACGATGCGCCCGCCGATGGCCTGGTTGGGCTGGCTGTGGACTGGCACGGGTTTATCCGGCACGTGCAATCCGATAAGGAACGACATTTCACACGGTGGGAAGATGCAGTCACGTTCATTGCACAGTACGTCAAGCTGGAAAACGGCCCCGATGTAACCGTCACGTAACTGCCGCTTGCTATATTGCAGGTTGCGGCAACTACCCGCGCAAATTGCGGCAAGACGAAAGAGGATTTTCGCATGGGAACAGAATTGAAAGGCCGGGTGGCTCTCATCACAGGCGGGGCCGCCGGAATTGGCAGGGCCACCGCCGAACGATTCGCCGAGGCCGGGGCCATCGTGATCCTCTGCGACCTGGCGGAGCAAGCCGGGCGGCAGGCCGCGGCGGCCATCGGCGGCGAGTTTTTCAAAGTGAACGTGGCGGATCGCCAGGCCGTGCAAGAATGGGTGGAGGCGGTCATCGCTAAACACGGGCGCGTGGATGTGCTGGTGAACAACGCCGGTGTTCTGCGCGACGGCGCGCTCGTCAAAGTGAAAGACGGTGAACTCGTCAAACAAATGCCGGAGGCCGATTTCGATCTGGTGGTCGGCGTCAATCTCAAGGGCGTGTTCAACTGCACGCAAGCCGTCGCGCCGTATATGATCAAGCAGGGCGGGGGAGTCATCCTTAACGCCTCTTCGGTGGTGGGGTTGGATGGCAATTTTGGGCAGACCAATTACGTGGCGACCAAGGCGGCGGTGATCGGCATGACCAAGGTGTGGGCGCGCGAGCTGGGCCGCTACAACATCCGCGTCAACGCCGTTGCCCCCGGTTTCACCGCCACCGAAATGGTGGCCTCGATGCCCGAAAAGGTGTTGGCCGGAATGCGCGAGCGCACGCCGCTGGGCCGCCTCGGCCAGCCGCGCGATATTGCCAATGCCTACCTGTTCCTTGCTTCCGACGAGGCCGGCTTCATCACCGGCGAAACCCTGCGCGTGGACGGCGGGATTGTGGTGGGGACGTAGCGGGTAGGGATCAGCGGGCAGTGAACAGCGGGTAGTGCTTGCTGTCCACTACCCATTGCCCACTATCCACTGTCCACTGTACCTGCATGCACATCGGCGACTGGCTTTTCCGGCGCGAATTGCTGACGCCGGATAAACTCGCGCTTATTGATACCGAGCACGACCACCGGGCCGTCACTTATCGCGAGTGGAACCGGGCCGCCAACCGCACCGCCAACTTTTTGCGCGAACGGCTGGGCATCGCCAAAGGCGACCGGGTGGCGGTGTTGGCGATGAACTGCGTCGAGTACCTCGACGTGTGGTTTGCGCTCGGCAAGCTGGGCGCGATATTGCAGAACCTCAACTGGCGGCTCGCGCCCGCCGAACTAGAAGCGTTGTTGCAAGATGCCGCGCCGAAGGTGTTGATCTATGGCGGTGAGTTTTGCGCTCAAGCAAATGAACTGCGCTCGCACACGTCGAGCGTGCGGCATTTTGTGGCGGTGGAGGATAGAGCCGACGGCGGCGATGCAAGTTTCGCGGAGCGCGAAGCCTTCAGCGCCGCGCCGCCGCCCCCGGTCGAATTGGATTGGAGCGATCCGTGGGTGATCTGCTATACCGGGGGCACCACCGGCACGCCCAAAGGCGCGGTGCTGACTCACGGCTCGATCACGGCCAACTCGGTGAATACCATTGTGTCGTGGGGCCTCACCCCCGATGATGTGGCCGTGCTGGATTCGCCGCTCTTTCACACCGGCGGCCTCAACGTGTTCACCGCGCCGCTGGCGCACATCGGCGGCACGAGCATTGTGTGCAAACGCTTCGACGCCGAGACGCTTTTCAACCTCATCCGCGACCTGCGCGTGACGCTGTACTTCAACGTGCCGACGGCGTTTTTGGTTTTACAGCAACACCCCTGTTGGCAGGAAGCCGACTTCGGCAAACTCAAACTGGTGATCAGCGGCGGCGCGCCGTGCCCCCTGCCCATCCTTGAGCGATTCTGGGCGCGCGGTGTGGATTTCAAAACCGGCTACGGCCTCACCGAAGCCGGCCCGAACACTTTTTGGCTGCCGCCTAAAGATGTGCGCGCCAAACCGGGCGCGGTGGGCTTTCCGCTGTTTCATATTGATGTTCGCGTCTGCCGCGCCGACGGCGGCGAATGCGGGCCGGATGAAGTGGGCGAGCTGGTGGTGCGCGGCCCGCACGTTTGCGCCGGGTACTGGAACAACCCGCGGGCCACCGCCGAGGCTATTCATCCACTGCCCAATGACCCGGGCGGCCCGGCGTGGTTGCACACCGGCGACCTCGCGCGGCGCGACGCCGAGGGGTATTATTACATCGTCGGCAGGTCGAAAGACATGATCATCTCCGGCGGCGAGAACATTTACCCGGCGGAAGTGGAAAACGTGATGCACGCGCACCCGGCCGTCGCCGAGGCGGCGCTCATCGGCGTGCCGCACGACAAATGGGGCGAAGTAGGCAGGGCGGTTGTGACCCTCCGCCCCGGCGCGCATCTTTCAGAAGTCGAGCTGATCAGCTTCCTGCGCGAACGATTGGCGAGCTACAAGGTGCCGAAGTCGGTGCTGTTTACCGACGAACTCCCCAAGACCGGCGCGAACAAAGTGGATAAAAGAATGTTGGTGGAGAAGTATCGAGGTGAAATCGAAAGCCATGCCAACCCTTCAATCCAACGGCATTGAACTGGCATACGAACTTCACGGCGCGGGACAGCCGTTGCTGTTCATCGGCGGCGTGGGCTATGGCGGCTGGTTCTGGCGCAAAGTGGCGCCGGGGCTGGCCGCGCGTTTTCAGACGCTCACCTTTGACAACCGGGGCGCGGGCGGCAGCGACAAGCCCGACGGCCCGTACACCGTGCCCATGCTGGCCGCCGACACTGCCGGTTTGCTCGACGCGCTTCACCTCGAAGGTGCGGTGGTGTTCGGCCACTCGCTCGGCGGTTTCATCGCGCAAGAGCTGGCCCTCGTGCGGCCCGATCTGGCGAGCAAGTTGATTCTCGCCAGCACCAATCACGGCGGCCAAAAGGCGCTCCCCATCACGCCCGAAGCGATGCAGGTGCTCACCAACCGACAGGGTGATCCGATGGAATTGATCAAACGCGGTATTGCCATTGCCACTGCGCCGGGCTTCGCCGGGCGCCATCCCGAAACGGTGGACGAGTTGATTCAATATCGCCTCACCAACCCCGTGCCGCCCGCGCAGTACAGCGCGCAAGTGATGGCCGGGGCGGGCATGGCCGCCCACACCGACGCGGCGGTGGCCGACCGCCTGAGTCGGCTCACGTTGCCGACTCTGATCCTGTTTGGCGAACACGATAAAGTTGTGCCGCCCGGCAACGCCGAATTGATGGCGGCCAAGTTGCCCGACGCGCGCATCGCCATCATCCCGAACACCGGGCATATCTTTCCAATCGAAGATCCAGCGGCGACGGTGAATGCAGTGATGGAGTTTGCGGGGAAGACAAACGACAAATGGAAAATGACGAATGGAAAATGACGAATAGCACATAGATTCATCGTTCATCGTTTCTATTATGCCTCGCTACGCACAGATAATCTCCACCGGGCGCTGTGTTCCCGATAAAGTGATGACCAACGCCGACGTCGAGTCTCTGCTCGGCGAAAGCGTTGACCAATGGCTGATCGCCAACGTGGGCATCCGCGAACGGCGCGTCATGACGGACGAACAGGCCACGTCCGATCTCGCGGTGGTTGCTGCGCGTCAAGCGTTGGACCGGGCGGGCCTCAAGCCGTCCGAACTCGATCTCGTCATCGTTGCCACCGACACGCCCGACTACGTTTCGCCCGCGACCTCCTCGGTGGTGCAAGCCAAACTGGGCGCAGTCAACGCGGGCACGTTCGACGTGAACTGCGCGTGCGCAGGGTGGGTGACCGCCACCGATCTGGCCGCCCGTTACATTGCCACCGACCCGGACTACCGGCACGTGCTGGTCGTCGGGGCGTATGGCATGACGAAGTTTGTGGACTGGAAAGACAAGCACACTTGCACGCTATTTGCCGATGGGGCGGGGGCGATCATTTTGAGCGCGGGCGACGAGCCGGGCTACCTCGCCGGCAAACTGTTGGCGCACGGCGAATATCACGCCGCATTGGGCATTTACGGTGGCGGCACGCACCGGCCGGCCACGCCCGAAAACGTGGCCGCCTACGGCAAGCCCAAGGTGCAGTTTGTCAAAAAGTTCCCCAAGACGTTTAATTCCGACAACTGGCCGCCGCTCATTCGCGCCACGGTGGCTAAAGCCGGGTTGACTCCCGACGACATTGACTTCTATCTATTCACCCAACTCAACCTGCGCACCATCGAGTTTATGATGGATAATCTCGGCCAGCCGATGAGCAAAACACATTGGGTGATGGACAAGTGGGGTTATACCGGAGCGGCCTGCATCCCAATGGCGCTCGACGATGCGCTGTACGGCGGACGCGCGGCGCACGGCCAGCCGAACGGCCCGAGGAAGGGCGATAATGTTATTTTCTGTGCCAGCGGCGGCGGGCTGGCTATGGCGGTGACAGTATGGAAGTGGACAGCGGATAGTGGGTAGTGGACAGTGGATAGAATTGCTGAACACTGCCCACTGATCACTATCCACTGATCAACATGTATATCGGAGATTACCTCGGCAGGCGCGCGATTTACTCGCCCGACAAGTTGGCGATTGTGGATGCCGGCAAACATCCGGAGTGGCGGCTCACCTATCGGCAACTCAACGAACGCGCCAACCGCCTCGCCAACTGGCTGCGCGACGTTGCCGGGGTGAGCAAGGGCGACCGTGTCGCCATCTTCGCGCGCGACGGCGTCGAGCACCTCGATACCTTCTTCGCCTGCAGCAAGCTCGGCGCGATCCACACCGCCCTCAATTGGCGTTTGCACTGGCGCGAGGTGGAAGGCATTGTGCAGAACACCACGCCGAAGGTGCTCATCTTTTCCGATGATTTCAAAGCGGGTGTGGTTGAGCTACAAGCTGCCGTCCGAGATAAGCCGCATGCCGTTGGCCGCTATTTACATCTGGAAGGCCCCGGCATTGAGGGCAGCACGCACTTCGAGTCGGCTCTGCAATCGGGCCGCCGCGACCCGGTGACGTGCGAATCGTTGGAAGCCGAAGACATCGCCGCGCTGATTTTTACGGGCGGCACGACGGGCCTGCCTAGAGCCGCGCAGGTGTCGCACCGGATGATCGGGTGGAACACGCTGAACACCGTCATTCACGACGTGACCCACAACGATGTGTACCTCAACGTCTTCCCGATGTTCCATACGGGCGGGTTGTTTGTGTACACCCTGCCGCAAGTCATCTTCGGCGGCGCGACGATTCTGTTGCGGCAGTTCGATCCGGCGCAGGTGTTGAGTCTGATCGAGCGCGAAAAGGTCACCATCTTCGCCGCCGTGCCGACGATGTATCAATTGCTGACCACCGCCGACAATTGGGCCAAAGCCGATCTGTCATCGCTCCGGTTTTGCACCAGTGGCGGCGCGCCGCTGCCCGTGCCGCTGGTGCAAAAATACACCGCCGAGAAACGGGTTCGCTTCAAACAGGGTTTCGGCATGACCGAGTTTGGCCCCGGCGTGTTTGCCCTCGCGCCCGAAGATGCCATTCGCAAAGCCGGGTCCATTGGCCGCCCGAACTTCTTTGTGGATGCGCGTGTAGTGGACGACGACAACCGGCCCCTCGGCCCGGACGAGGTCGGCGAGCTGATCCTCAAAGGCCCGTCGTACAGTTCGGGTTACTTCAACGACCCGGCGGCCAGCGCCGAAGCAGTGGATGCCGACGGCTGGTTTCACACCGGCGACCTCGCCCGGTACGACGACGAGTGGTATTTCTTCATCGTGGATCGCAAGAAAGACATGTTCATCAGCGGCGGCGAGAACGTGTATCCGGTCGAGATCGAGAAAGTCCTCTACGATCACCCCGCCGTGCACATGTGCGCCGTCGTCGGCTTGCCCGATCCCCAATGGGGCGAAGTGGGCCGCACCTGCGTGGTGCTGAAACCGAACGCAACCGCCACCGCCGACGAATTGCTGGCTTTCATGCAGGAGCGCCTCGCCAGATTCAAAGTGCCGAAGACCGTGACGATAATGGATAGCCTGCCCATCTCGGCGGCAGGGAAAATACTGAAGCGAGAATTGAAATCGACCATCACCGAAAGGAAAACTGCCATGCCCACCGTTCCCACCCTCCCAGGCATTACTTCAAAAATGATTGACACACCGCGTCTCAAAATGCACGTGTTGTTCAGCGGCGCAGAGACCGGCGCGCCCGTGTTCTTCATTCACGGCAACGCCTCTTCCGCGACGTACTGGGAAGAGATCATACTCAAACTGCCCTCCGGGTATCGCGGCATTGCGCCCGACCTGCGCGGCTACGGCGACACCGAAGACAAATTGATTGACGCCACCCGCGGCTACGGCGATTGGGTGGATGACGTGCTGGGGTTGGCCGACGCGCTGGGCATCGGAAAATTCCACGTCGTCGGCCATTCGTTGGGCGGGGCGTTCATTTTCAGCCTCATCGCCCACGCGGCGGCGCGGGTGCTGTCGGCCACGCCGGTGGACCCCGGTTCGCCCTACGGTTTTGGCGGCACAAAAGATGCCGACGGCACACCGTGCTACGGCGACTTCGCCGGGTCGGGCGGGGGCGTGGTCAACCCGGCCTTCCCGCAATTGATCACCGCGCAGGATCGCAGCAGCGACAATCCGCAAGCCTCGCCGCGCGTGGTGATGAATTCGTTTTACTGGAAGCCGCCCTTCAAACCCGCCCGCGAAGAAGACCTGCTCTCATCTCTGCTCACCGAGAAGATCGGCCCCGATAAATATCCGGGCGACTTTGCGCCTTCGGCCAATTGGCCGAACGTTGCCCCGGGCATCTACGGCCCCATCAACGCTTCCTCGCCCAAATACGTCGGCGATTCGGTGAAGACATTCATCGCCGCTTCGCCCAAGCCGCCCATCCTGTGGGTGCGCGGCGCGGACGATCAGATCGTGGGCGACATGTCGTTCTTCGATTTCGGCACGTTGGGCAAGCTGGGCTTTGTGCCGGGGTGGCCGGGCGACGCGGTGTACCCGCCGCAACCGATGGTGGCCCAAACGCGCAAAGTGCTGGAGCAATACGCGGCCAACGGTGGCAAAGTTGCCGAGCACGTCATCGCCGATAGCGGCCATTCCCCTTATATTGAAAAGCCGGACGAATTCATGGCGCTGTTGACGGCGCACTTGAAGAGCGTCTGAGTCTTCTCCGTTCCCGTTGTTGCGAGTCCGCCCGAAAGTGCAGCAGCCTTCGGGCGTACTCGTTAGAGCTGCCGGACGTCGTAGGTGTAACCCCCGTGTAACCGCCGGATGTTAGGCTGTCCGGTAGTCGGCATGCCGGCCCAGGACTTCACGCATCTCGTCAGGCAACTTGAAAGCAGGCGCAGCGTTTAGGCCGACCGTGTGCGCTGCTCTCTGCCTCTGGGCTGCGCCCGACAAATCATCCACCGCTCAGGCCGCAGTCGCCCGCCTGCTACAACCTCGATCTCAGGAGGTGATGACTGGATATCTCTAACGGCAACAACCTTACGATCACGCGAACGGAGCAACAATCCTTACCGCAATCACACTTGGAGGAGAGAAAGAATGAACACTCGTAATCGCACTTTTGGCTGGCCCGCCTTCAGCCTGTTGACCATTGTGGCGCTGGTGTTGGCAGCCTGCGGCGGCGCGGCCCCTACGGCCGCACCCACTGCCGCTCCCACTGCCGCCCCCGCTCCCACCAAAGCGCCCACGGCGGCCCCCCCCGCCGTGCCGCCCACTCTCGAACCGACGCCCGGTTCGCCCATTACCGTTGGCCTCATGACCGATGACTCCGGCGCGCTGGCGATCTACGGCCCGATGCTCGAACGCGGCTGGGAACTCGGCCTTGAGTATGCGACCAACGGCACGGGGCAGGTGGCCGGGCATCCGATCAACACCGTCATCAAAGACACGGCCAGCACGCCCGATACCGGCGTCTCGCTCGCGCGCGAAGCCATCGAGAAAGACGGCGCGCAGGTGCTCGTCGGGTCGCCCAGCTCCAGCGTGGCGCTGGCGATCTCCGGCGTGGCGAATGAAAACAAAATCATCTACATCGCAGCCCCGGCGGCCAGCCCCGACATCACGGGCAAGGCCTTCAATGTTTACACCTTCCGCGCC
>ORJL010406031.1_pt1 | contig 12031 bp, 14 predicted proteins | sample 1779941 | NCBI WGS metagenome assembly ORJL01 (sample SAMEA104232317, study PRJEB22302) | groundwater metagenome | biome: forest; feature: aquifer; material: groundwater | place: USA | collected 2011-08-07 | depth 5.8 m
ATCCCCGCGTGTGCGGGGAACGGTGTTGCGATGAGTGCCGGCAAGCTGATAACGCCGGTTCATCCCCGCGTGTGCGGGGAACGGGAGAGGACCTGCGCGGGAAGGTCGTCGCGAAACGGTTCATCCCCGCGTGTGCGGGGAACGGATGTAAATCTCCTTTCAGATAATGAGCCACGCCGGTTCATCCCCGCGTGTGCGGGGAACGGGGTGATCGCCATGTATCCGGCGACCTGGGTGACGGTTCATCCCCGCGTGTGCGGGGAACGGTTAACGAAACCGTAAGTGTCGTTCCGATAGCACGGTTCATCCCCGCGTGTGCGGGGAACGGTCCGGCATGATTGGATAGCCTTTTTTATTCCTCGGTTCATCCCCGCGTGTGCGGGGAACGGACTTCCTGTAGGTATACAACATTTATGGCTTTTCCCAGACACCAAAAAGATACCGACTGATTTGGGAGAAAACAACTGACGCATTCGCAATACGGTTTTCAATGAGCGTAGCGCATCATTTCCCGGGAGAAACTGACTCGGCAGGCTGGAAGGAGATCAATTTCAGTCCGTCGAATTCAACAGGAATTCGACGATTGGTCCCGTACGTCTCGAAATCGAATCCTGCCTCATTATTCGTGGTCCAGGTCATGACGGCGTTGCCGTTGCTACAGCCCTTCTGCACCGCTTCCCACAACATCTCGCGAATTTTTCGAGATACGTCTCCGACGTAGACGCCGGCGCGAACTTCCAACAGCCATATTGCCAAACGGCCCCGGAGACGGGGCGGAACATTTTCAAGCACGATGACCAGCATCGCCGATTCCCTTCGGTTCCGGGATCGCAGGGGGGATTGCATCTTCCGGCGGTTTCGGAACGGGAAGTCCGCCTGCGGCCAACACTTCCTCGATCGCGGGAATAATCCGGGAAAGAAGCTTGGTCTCTCGAAAAACATCTCGACATGCGATACGAACCGCACGTTCCGGATCCTGAGGTTTCCGCGCCGCGGTGCGGAACGCCACCGGCACGACCGTATCGAACTTGAACAGGTCCGCGATGTCGTAGACGAACGACTGCGGTTTCCCGGTATGTATGAATCCTACGGCGGGAGCATAACCAGCCGCAAGAACCGAGGCTTCCGTAATACCGTACAAGCAAGCGGTAGCCGCACTCAGGCACCGGTTTGGAATGTCCCCACTTCCCCATTTGGTGTGATCGTAGTTGCGGCTGTCCCACCGAACACCGTGCTGTCGAGCCAGAATTTCATACATCTGCCGAACACGTGCCCCTTCGATTCCACGCAATTGATCCACACTACGTTTTGCTGGTGGTTCCTCCTTGAAACGAAACGCATACATTTTCCGGACAACCCGAAGACGGGCATCCTCATCCAGGGCCAACCGTGCCTGATAGAGCAATCGATCCGCTCTTGCACCGCCCGGCTGGCCGGCAGCATAGAGACGCACGCCCGCCTCCCCAACCCAGACCAAAAGACAACCGACGCGGGCAGCCAGTACAACGGCGGCATGCGATACTCGTGTGCCCGGTTCCAGCATCAGGCAGCCTACAGAGCCAACAGGAATATGCGTACGAACCCCTGTCTTGTCGATCAGGACAAATGCTCCATCGACCACATCCAACTGGCCGTACTCCACGAAAAGAACGGAAACCCGCTCTTTCATGGCGATAGGCTTGAGGGGCGGAAGCGGAGGTCCCCACCCACCGGAACCGGAATCGATCATGGCCGCTTAATCAGCAGCAGCCCACATCCAAACGACTTCGCAGGGCCGATGCCCTCCGTAAGGCTTTTCCCAAAGCAATCTCGATTTATCACCGTCAACAGACCGGAGAAATCCAGGCTGCTCAGGCGAACATGCTGATTCCCTTTCGGCCGATAGAAACGATGTTGCCGGTATCCGTCCGTACGGACGTGTCCATCAGCAAGCGAAAAACCGCATCGTTCCGCTCTCGCGGACAGCCATGCCAGCCCCTGCTCTTGGACAAGATCCGCCTCAGGAGGCCATTCCTCACGATCCACCCCTTCCTTCTCCAACCGTTTTTTTTCCTCCATCACGATATCGTGACGATGCAAGCGCCCTTCCGCATCCCGCTTCGCCCGAACCGGGTTGGCGCGAAGGGAAAACAGATATTGCTCGCCCTCCCGGATTTTCGGGTGATACATCTTCCATTCCACATGCCAGATTCCATCCGGATCCTCCGGGGCGATGTCCGATACGGCATAAAAAGCCGGAAGACCGGAATGCGCTTCCTGCCTATAAAGGAAAGGTCTCTTATTCGACTCCCCCTCCGGAAAAAGACGCCAAATCCATTGATGGACCTGGTAAGAATCTCCGACTCGTTGCCAGAAAGGACCTCGCGTAGAAATATCTTTTCGTAGCCGGATTCTGCTCATGTACATGCCGCTTCCTCCCGACCGGCAGTCGAGGTCATGACCGCCCTGTGCTCTCGGCGATTGGAGAACTGCCACCGCTCCCTGCTCTCCGGCTGGTCGCAACGGGGTACAGTTTGCACCTTCTCGAATCCTTGGGTTTCCTCACCGTCCCAGAACACGGGAACCTCCCCCGAAAGAGAGAATGATGCCACGTCTCCCCCATCCCGGAACGACGCCCGCGTCAAGGCGTCCCGCAATGTTTCGGCGAACACGATCGTCGGTTGCAGCGGGAGGGCCGGTGGGCAACTCTTCCTTCCGAGATGAAGCGCGAACACCGGATGCCGCAACCGCTCGGTGAGCGCTTCCATGGCATACGGCGGAGAGAGAACGATTGGCCAGAGAACTGTCGTATACAGTCCACCGCACCGATAATCCCGTGTGGAAAGAATGGTGTTCAATTCCTCCTTCGGTCCTACCAATTCCTCCCGGCGGGAAAGGAAACGGCGCCGGTTCTTTCCCGTACCGGACGACGGAACCTGGGCGGTATGGTAGTCCCGAAGAAGATGTCCTGGCGCATCGACACGAACACCAAATCCGTAAGAGGATGCCAGTAACCGATGCGCATCTTCCTCCTCCCTGCGAAGGCCCAGCGCCGCGGCGATCAGACCGAGAACGGCCGACCGGCTCGGATGCCCATAACTGGGTCGGTATTCTCCGACGGCGATATCGCCCCAACTGGCCATCGGTCCATGCAAACGAAAAAGGAGATATTCGCGCATTGATCACTCCGTAATGAAGTCAAGAAGCGCATTCAAGGTTCCCTCGCCCGTTTCGAGATCCATGATCCGATGTGCGTCCGCACATGCACCGTAGACGGCATCCATCTTCTTCCGCTTGTCCTCCAAGGCCCCCTTTGCGTTCTCCAGGATCCTGTCGCCTTTTCCGTTCCTCATCGGTATTCCGTCCGCAAAAGCAAGCGCCAGGGACCGCGGCTGCTGGGACCCCTTTTCCGATAGAATGTAATGCGCCTTTGCGTGAGATGCGAAGCTGTTCTGCTTCCCCCGGGGGGCAACCTGCGCCCCCGTCTCCACCAGCGATCGGAGCGCCTTCCGGGCAAGCGCTTCGTCGCCATTTAGGTTCTTCGCCAGTAAGTCGCGGTTGACGCAGATATACCCGTAGAAAAGGCCCGACCCGAACTCCGTCTCTCCCAAGTGCGCCGCGCCCCGGTCTTCATCCCCCTTGTTCAGATCGTCCACCGCGGTAAAATAATCCTCTTCCACCGCCACTTCGTGCACGGTGAATGCGTGCGCCACCTGCACTGCCGCCTCAACATTTTGCTTCGGGGCATTGGCAAGCATTCGCCCGAACATTGCGACATCCGGAGAATGTCCAGCAGAGGCAGCCACACATAGAAGGGAAGCAACTTCTTCATCGGACGGTTTCTTCCCGATCTTGATCTGTTCGACAACCTTCTCTATCTCGGCAATTTCACTCCATGAATAGAAAACAAGTTGTTCGCTCCGAAGATCAGAATTGATATTGCTCTTCGCCTTTTTTCCTCTGCCTCGCGAACCTTTCTTTCCTGAATCATCCTCCGTTTCGTTTCCATCGGCATTCTCAATGAGATCCCCTTCCCCGGTAGAAACACCTTTCTTTTTATCAACGAATATGCTGGCGATCTTGGCAGCCCAACGAGTTGCGTCCTCATCGGAGATACTCGTTTCAGGCACTCCAAATAAGGATTCCTTCTTCCGTATTAATTCAGAAAGGGCTATACAGAAACGCAATGATGCTTTTATTTGAATGCCGATCTCCTTTGTCCGGATACCCATATTCCCATCCATTGCCCTTTCAAAAATATCGGCCGTGCGCCACGCACGTTTGAGGCTCTGGGAAGATATTCGAAGGCGTGTGCTTCCTCCTACGACGGCGGTCTTGGGGCGACCAAGCTCGTCCCGATTGAGATTGGAAGGGGGATAGAAGGTAAGCATGTGCAACTGGATGAAGGTCGTCATCTCCGTTCTCCTTTATCGGTTTATTTTTTGTCCGGTTTCTCGTTACTTTTCTTCCGGTGCGTTCTCGTAATAGGCCAAGGCCCAGCGCTTTCGTGTATTTTCGTTCCACCAGTAGATGCTGTCGGCAAGGGATGCGACATTGCCCTTGCCTCCGAGGAGAGCCACCACCCGGACGAGCGGCACCAGAAGATCTTCCCGTCGTTCGATCCGCAACAGGCGGCGGAACCGCAATCCACTGACCGCAGAGCCTCGCCCCTCTCCCTTGGGACTCGCCATCTGTGCGGGAAATTCGAGCCCCGGATTGTCAAAACGGACATGGGCCAACAGGCCCGCCACAACGGCCAGCGCCTCCGCATTTACGCTGTTGGATCCCAGGAGCGCCCGGCGCAAGCGATGGTACGCTGGATGCAACGCGACTTCGCCAGCGCTCCGGCACCTCCGTAGTGTTGCCCGGTCGGCCCGATTTTTTTCCAGATCGCCCCACCACCCCAGCAATACCTGTCGTACATCCGCATCCCGCATGAATGACAGATAAGTTCCTCCGCTCATACCCCACTCCTTTTCCGTTTCCTCGACTTGCCGGTTCCCGTATCGGCCGTTTCGGACGCTGGCCGCGGAAGTCCGAGGATCTCGTATTTCATCTTGTTGCTGATGAAGGCCCCCCCCAAGTCCCGTCTTGCCAACGCCACCCGCTTCGGGTCGCCGTGACCGATCGGCGCACTCATGGCGAGTCGATCGAAGACGGCCATTGCTTCCCGCCGGATCGCTTCCCGCCACTTTTCCCGGATCTCACTCATGTCGCCGCCCTGCACCAGCCGATCCCTCCCCTCGTCCAGGAGGAAATAAAATGCAGCCTCGGTCGAGTTCCAGAACGCGGCGTCCACGAACGACATGTCGCCTTTCACCTTGGTTTCCGCCTTGAACCAGGCGCGTCGCAGGGCGCCGCGGAGGTTCTTCCCGGTCTCCGTAGCGGCATCGATCAGGGTTGCGGCGTGATGCTCGAAATCTTGGCGAACGTCTTCGTCCACGTAATACAACGGCATGACGCTCTCGTACCAACATCGGGCCTTCATGTTGTCCATGTCGTAGCCGAAAGCCCATAGCCGGAACGGATGCTCCCGCAGCAATCGGTAGCGATCCCGGAAAAAATGATGGACGATCCCGGCAGGCTGCCGGGGATTGTCCTCTCCGGAGGAACGGACAAGACCCAACCAATGGCGATAATAAACTCCGCCCCGTTGACCATGGGCAGGCAGGTAGTCTCCCTCTCCGTTCTTTCCATATGGCGTCAATGGATGCCGCCATCCCCCGGAATAGTTCACGCCGCACGGACGCGCATGATACCCGTCGATCCGCCGCATGTCGTTGATTCCGCACACGTCACAGCTTCCCTCGCCGAGACTTTCCAGATCCAAACGGATCCTGCGCGGCATTCCCCAGAACATCTGCAATGGGTGAACCTCCAAAGGAGTGACCGTTTCCCCCTTTTCGCTGGTACGGGTCGGCGCCAGCCAGGGGAACATATCGCCGGGAGCAGATTTCCCCCGGTTGCACAGGGAAAGAAAGTCGTCTTGCTCCAGGACGTTCAGCCAGACCGTCTCCCAGAGCGTGTCGCCGAGAATCAAAGTCGTCAGCGGTCCTCCGCCTCGGAGGGATACCCGGTTACCAGCTCCACCCGACGGAGCATTTGTTTGCATAGTGAACAGGGCGGTTGCACAGCAGGAAATACAAAGTCCATGGATCCGGTCACGTTTTACAAAGAGGTCTATGTTCTTCTTCCCCGTCTGCTCGCCGGGAGCTTCGATCAGTAGTGCATCAATATCCCCTTGCTCCCCCGACAACGGTTCGAAATCCTGCATGAACCGCCCCTTCTCCCCGGCCAGATCGAAAGCAAAGACTACTTTCTCGAATGCCACTCTCAACTGCTCTTCGCCCAACGGTTCCGAAAATGCATCAATCCAGTTATCCTCGTGCTCTGGCGCGGCGGCCGTCTGCACCAGCCCGATAAGGAACTGTATGAGTGCCCCATTGAAGTCCGGCCTCGGAGCGTCGAGTTCCAACACCGGATTCTCTCGATAATCGGAGGAAATCTTCCACGGGGGAATCCGTTCACGCGTGCCGTCTTTCCTGCGAATGGGAATCCACGCTTCCCGGATCAGGTTGTATTCCTTCATCGCCACTCTCCGCATCGTTCAGGTCCGCTCCACCGTCGCACCCGTCTCCCGATCGTAAAACACGGTAACTACGTTGCCTCGCGCATCCTTGGCTTTTCCCCGCCATTTTCCGTCAGGGATTTTGCAGAGGATGACCAGCATGCTCCACCGCCCTCCGTCCGGCATGGACGCTTTCGCCGATTCCGCCCATTTCGCCGCGGGACCGTCGTGAAGTTCCTCCCGGATCCAGCTATCCCTCACATGGAACTGGCTCATCTCCCAGGCATTCGGGCCATGCGAAAACCAAGGTTCGACCATTCCCTCTTCTCCCTCTTCCAGTCTCGCCAGACGCACAGTCGTGTCGATCGTGCCCAAGCGCGTCGGGACCTTGGTGTCGTCCAGCCACTTCTCGGGCGTCCGAGCATACCCGTCTTCCAGGCGCAGGCAGGCAGCGTGCGCGAACGAGGCTTGCGCCATGGCCGCCCCAAGCGCTTCATTTTCCTTTCGGCATAACCCCTCCGGCGTTTCCGGAGCATCCACGTCACTGTACACACCTTCGATCAACTTCCGGGCATCCCGCGGCATGCGCCACCCACCAGCATCGCGCAGCAGCTTCGCCGTCCGCCAGATCTGACCGTGGTTCGGATACACTTTCGCGGCACGAGGAAAGACCTTCGAATACCAGGAAGGTGAGGGATCTTCCTCAAATGGAGGGGAGAGCAAATAGAGGATGGACGACCCCCGCGCATCTCCGGCATCGCTGCCATCTATCCGGGGATTTCCCTCTTCGTCCCGAAGATGCCGGTGCATGCGCCCCGCCCTTTGAACAAGAAGGTCCACGGGAGCCAAATCGCTGACCATGACATCGAAATCCAGATCGAGCGATTGTTCCACCACCTGAGTCGCCACGAGAATCTTTCCCCGACGATCCGCGGCAACGCTACTTTTTCCGAACATACGGCACACAGTCTCTTCCCGCTCCAGACGATCTCCCATGGCAAATCGCGCGTGGAAGAGCAACACCTCCTCCCGGATCCCGGCTTCCTGCAATCGCCGATATCCATCGATAGCGTCGGCGACCGTGTTCCGGATCCAGCAGGCACATTTCCCGTTTTTTGCAACACTCGCCAATACCGATAGCACATCTTCCTTGTCTTGGAGAAATTCGATCCGAACCTCCTGCTCCATGCCGGATCGGGAGGCCAAGGGCGTTTCCACGATCTCGCCTGCACTTGCCGCCGTGGCGAGCGGATACGCCATCGATTCCGGCGGGGAAGACTCGCCTCCCAGCCCATCCTGGAAATTTTTCACCAAGTCCTGCCGGATCGATTTGGGAAGCGTGGCGGAGAGCAGGATGGCGCTTCCTCCCAGCGCGGAATGGAATCGAAGCATGCACTGAAGAAGACGGAGCATGTACGGGTCGTAGGCGTGGACTTCGTCGACCACCAATACCTTTCGCGACAAACCCAGTAGGCGAAGGGCCTGATGCCTGGAAGGCAGTACACCAAGAAGCACCTGATCTAGCGTTCCGACGCCGACATCGGCCAATGTCGCTTTCTTCCGACTATCGGCCAGCCATGCGGCGCATTGTGCCTCGCTGGCTTCCTCTTCGGATCGGGTGGTCGATCCGGAACGATGTATCCGCCCTGCAATCGAGGACAGAAAGGATGCGGAGAGATGCCGGGCACTGTGGGAAAGCACGAGCGAGGCCGAATCCGGATCCTCGAACATCCGGCGGTATGCCTTGGCCAGCCGTTCGTACATGGCATTCGCAGTGGCCATAGTCGGCAACGCGATGAAGATTCCATCAGCCAACCCCGCGGCCATCAGCCGATGGGCCAGCGTCAACGCAGCTTCGGTCTTCCCGGAACCGGTGGCATCCTCTAGGAGAAAGAGTTGCGGCCCAGGGACAGTCGCCACCGACGACGCATATGCCTGCAGGGGAGAAGGAATGGCGATCTCCGGAAAAAGCACGGGCATGCCGGTCTGAATGGAAGAACGGGCCGGAAGAACCCCGGAAGCACGCACTGCCTCCTCCGCCTGTTTCAATGCATGACGCTCCCAGTATTCCGGAAGCGGCATCGTCTCCTCGACATAGGAAAACTTATCCCCCGAACCCAGCCAATCGCAGAGGACGGCAAATCCCGCAAGAAGCCAGGAAGAACGACGCGCCTCCATCCTGCCTTCCGCGGAAAGGAAATAATCCCGATACGCCTCTCCGTTCTCTCCCCTCAGGAATATCGATTCCAACTCCCCGATGTATGCGGTCGCATCCGCAATTTCCTCTTTCCGGAAATGGTGCGTCAGGGAGAGAGGCATCCCGTTCCTTGCGCAAACCCGCGGAGGCTCGCCGTGGTGTCCGGCAACCGCTCCCGCCCAAGTTTCCATGACTTGGTAATATCTTCGAAATACGGAAGCATTGCCCCTGTCGCATTCCATGTGAAGGGAATCGCTCGCCCACATGCGTTTCAGGAGGGATTCGTTCCAGAGCAGGAATCCGAGACTGTCATGGCGAACACGATAAGATTGGACGGTTTCCTGCCCGCGAAGTGCGAGGAAGAGCTCCGGGATCAGCCCCTGAAATGCTTCGGAGAATTTCCCAATATCGTGCAAGGCAAGAAGGAAGGGAAGAAGCGCGAGAACAACATGCTCCGGAAGATGGAATGTGGCTACCAAGCGCCGGCAGAGCGAACCATCCTCCCGTAACAATACTTGGCCAACCGCCGCCACATCCAAACAGTGATACGGGAGAAGATGATACCGGAAACCACCTTCCGGTCGCTGCCCGGCTTTCCCCCAGTACAGGCAGGGCGAAGACATGCTCACCTCCTGCTGTGAGGGTTATACAACATTTCCACATCGGAAAGCGGCTGCCAGTCGGATTTCTTTTCGTCTTCCGTCGAGTGGGCGTAGTATCGTCTCATTCCGCGGAAATCCTCCCATAAGGGGACGACAATCCCTGTCGTGGGCTGAAAGGAGATTCCATGTCGCACCCCCTGTCCTTCAGGGACGGGGTAGCGGGGGTTGAAACAGCGCTGCACCGGGAATGGCGGATGCATCACGAAAAATTCGTGGACGACCATACCCCGGATTCAGGTGGCATGAAACAATGGAATCCTACGATGCGGCCTTGAATCGTCTTACGTGAATTTCGATCTCCTTTCCCGTGTCACGCATGGCCACGCGCAGTTCGTAGTCCGCCTGGAGGTTCATCCAGGTTTCGGGAGATACCCCGAAGTAGCGGCCAAGCCTCAGCGCCGTATCCGCCGTAACGGCCCGTTTGCCGTTTACGATTTCACTGATTCGCCCCGGCGGCACGTGAATGTCCCTGGCCAATTTGTTGATGCTCATCCCCAGCGGCTTCATGAACTCCTCGAGGAGAATTTCTCCTGGGCAAATGGGCTCCAGTCTCTTCGTCATGGTTCCTCCCGCTCTTTCTTGCTGTTCCGTTTCCTAATGATAGTCGACGATCTCGACGTCGTAGGCGTCGCCATCCTGCCAGCGGAAACAGATCCGCCATTGGTCGTTGATCCTGATGCTGTGTTGCCCGATCCGGTCCCTTTTCAAGAGCTCGAGCTGATTACCGGGCGGCACGGCAAGATCGTGCAATGTTCTCGCCCGGTGCAGATAAAGGAGCTTTCGGCGCGTCGGGCGTCCGAACGCCTTGAAGCGGAACACCGACCGATCGTTGAAGAGCATTTCCGTTTCCTTGTCCTTGAAGATCTTTATCATGGGTCCCGTCTATTCTCCTCAACGTATTACGCCTTGCATTATAGCTCGCAGAGGGGAAAAAGTCACACGAAGTGGCAGGCGGCGAAGCGGCACCCGGGAGGTGAGTGGTGGGCTTCGATCACTTCCGGTTCATCCCCGCGTGTGCGGGGAACGGCTGATTCTGCACTTCATCCTGAAAACGGCAGTTGAACTCGCCGGAATTCCCGTAACCGTAGCATAATCAGGGGATTTCATGGAACGGAGGACTCACCCGATGGGTGAACCGGAATCGGGCCTTACGAAGCGCGGGAATGCCGGAATGGACATGATGCCGGAGGTGATGTCCGTCGACACCTTCGAAGGTCTGGTTGCAGGTGCACTGGGACACCGACTCCAACGCCACGCCCATGGGGCAGTTGGCGTTTTTCTCAAGAACGCCGGCGTGTTCGACGACTGGGTTGGCGACTGTCCGCTTTCGTACACCAGTCCGAACGCTCCGACGAACCGGGACATCCTCGGGACGTGGATGCTGTCGGTATTGGCCGGGCATCGGCGTTATGCCCACGTCACCGCACTTCGCGGTGACGGCGTCAGCCCGCAAGTCCTTGGGATGCGGCGGATCGTCAGTCGCGCCGGTTCTTCGACAGGGCGGACAGACCGATGGATTCGGTGGGAGCGGGATTGAGGATTATCACTGGAATCACAACGTATCCTGCGCGGTTTGTAGAGGATATAATCAGGTTATGGAAAAGTTGAACCCGTTTCTCGAGGAAAAGATCGGGCTTGTTCGCGAGGCGTTCCGCAGGCGCCACGTCGTTCGTGCATTTGTCTTCGGGTCGGTGTGCACCGATCGTTTTCGTGAGGGGAGCGACATCGATCTGCTCGTTTCCTTCGACGAGTCAAGTATCGAACCGCTCGATTACGCCGACAACTACCTGGCGCTTGCCGACGAACTGGAAACGATCTTCGGGGTTCCCGTCGACCTGGTGACGGAACGGTCGCTTCGCAACCCGTATTTCATCCATTCCGTCCGGGAAAACAGGACCCCGATCTATGGATGATTTCCGGAGAAAATTTCTTGCCGACATACTTGGCTCGATCGAGGAAATAGTTCAATTCACTTGCGGCCTGGATTCCCTCCAGGCCTATGAATCAAACCGGTTGGTCCAGCGTGCCGTCGAAAGAAACATCGAGATCATCGGGGAAGCGGTCAAGCGCATTACAGAAGGAGAAATTGCCGTTCCGGTCGAGAACGCCCGGCAGATCATCGCGACGCGCAACCGCATCATCCATGGCTATGATTCCGTCGACAACGCCGTGGTCTGGAGCATCGTTCGCAAGCACCTCCCCCTGCTGCGCGGCGAAGTGGAACGGTTGCTCAACACCCCCTGAAAAGTTTTTGCGGCGGTATCGTCCCTCGTTCGATTTTCCCTGAAATAACGCCTGCCATTCGATCCGCCCGTGAGAAATCTGACCGGTGCGTCGAAGGTGTTTTTTCCTGTCCGTCTAATGATGACCGATACTGCCGTGGACACGTCGGCGATCGCCCGGTTGCACCGGAATCGGGCCGACTCGGAGAACGGGTTCGACGAGATGAAGAACCAGTGGGGGTGGGGCGGATATACGACTCAGGACCTCGCCCGTTGCCGGTTGACGGCCCGCATGGTGGCGCAGGTGTACAACCGGTGGAGCTGGCACAGCCGCATGGCCCGGCCGGACGCCCGGCTGGAGGCGATCACCGGTCGTCCGCCGCCGGGCTCGGCATCGGCCAGA
>ORJL011478705.1_pt1 | contig 12031 bp, 9 predicted proteins | sample 1779941 | NCBI WGS metagenome assembly ORJL01 (sample SAMEA104232317, study PRJEB22302) | groundwater metagenome | biome: forest; feature: aquifer; material: groundwater | place: USA | collected 2011-08-07 | depth 5.8 m
CAGAGCCCAGTACATATCGGCGGATTTTGCATCATCGAGGTAGAGAGCGACGAGGCAGCTTTGGAATGGGCGAAAAAGACAGCAGTGGCCTGTCGATGCGCGCAGGAAGTTCGCAAAATTATGGATGACCCGGAACAAAGGTTGTAACTACTTTCCAATGCGAAGTTCTATTTTGATTGCAGTGCTAATTTTTTGTGGCACGGCAACAAAATAACGCCCTTTTCAAGTGAATCAATGGATGTCCTCTTTTCGAAGGACTCTATATTCATGGCGCAAATTGTTCAACGAGTATCGCGCCTCCGAATTTCCTTTCACGAATAAATAACCCATGCTAGGTTTGTGACAATCGACTCAATTAGTCGGTCCCAAAGTAGTCCTCGAAAGGACCAGGTTTATGACTCAAAACTTTCGAAAACGCGCCACGACATTGCTGACCGCGACTGCTATCGCTCTGCCAATTGGGGCAGTCTCCCTCTTCGGCACGGCCACCGCCTCGGCGCCCACTTATGACACTTCCACTATCGCTGGCAAAGTCGCGTCCGTGCAAGGCACTGCAGGATTGCAGATCCGGATGTCTGCATTCCTGGACGCAGACGCGACGGCGATCAACGACGCAGACGCGCTTGGCTCCGATGGGGCGACTCTCGCGGCCGGATCACCGACCAATGTTCTGCTACCTGCGGTTACGGTAAACCAGGACCGAAACGCAGCACCACAGAACGAGACTTCAATTGCCGTCGATCCCAACAATCCAAATATCGTCGTCGGATCTGCCAATGATTATGTAGCTCGCACTTGGGCATGCACCGTTAGCGGCACACCATGTAGCGCGTTAGCAGATGGTTATTCAGGTGCATACTTATCGGTCAACGGCGGACAGTCGTGGGTTTCCGATTCAAGTGATCCGCAACATTTGGGAACTTTGATTCCAGGCGTCGAGCACCTCACTGGCGGGCCTTACGATGGAGGCGGCGACCCAGCGGTTGCCTTTGATAGTCGTGGGCACGTTTACTACGCGGGCCTTGGTTTCAATCGCAATGACCCGGCTAGCGGCGTGGAGGTAAGTAGAGGAACGATCGCCGGCGGAACATTAACGTGGTCCCAACCATCGTGGGTAACACAGACAAACAACAAAGCGGTATTTAATGACAAAGAATGGATTGCTGCGGATCATTACGCAGCGAGTCCGTTCCGCGACCGCGTCTACGTGAGTTACACCAGATTCATCTTCACGCCGAAGGGTAACTACGTACAGTCGCCCATCTTCACTTCGTACTCATCCGATGGCGGCCAGACGTTCAGTCCTCCGCAATCCATCTCAAACAACGTTCTATACGGTCAAGGGTCACGTCCAGTCGTCGCACCCGATGGAAGCGTCTACATTTTCTGGGACGGGTCGACCCGATTGGCTGCGACTGACAGTATCTACATGGTGAAATCCACTGACGGTGGTGTCACTTGGAGCGCTCCTTCTGTAGTGGCTCCCTTGCAGGACATCGGAACTCTCAAGGACACGAGGTTCCGCGTCAACAGTTACCCCGCCGTCGCCGCCGGCCCAGATGGTTCGCTCTACACAACTTGGACCTCGTCCACCAAGGACAGCGCGACGACTTACGACTCGTCCAGTTTCTGCGCGTATGCTGCCGCCGAACCAGCAGGTTGCCATGCGCAATCGGTCTATTCGAAATCCAGCGATGGGGGCGCCACTTGGTCTGCCCCTGAAGCAATTCCCGGAACAGTCGGGAGTCGTTTGGCGGTGGGCTATCCAATAGCGCAACCGGCCGGAGGTACGCTGGTCGCGCCAGCTGCCTCGCCCGCGGATTCGGTCTACCCGGCAGTCTCGGTTAGTTCGAGTGGCAACGTCTATTTCAGCAGTTACCTCGCTGATGTCGTCTCGCCTTGGCAGACGTGCGCCAATTACGATCCAAACGGCAGCGTTCATTGTCTTGTTCCGGGCCCAAACATCAATAACAGCAAATTGAACTACATAGTGAGCAAGTTGGGCGGAGCAACTAGGACCGCAACTACCGCACCGATAAATACTCGCTACCAGTTCCGCGGCGGCTTCATCGGTGACTACACCGATCTTGCCGTTGGATCAGACGAAGTCGCCCACCCCTTGTGGACTGACACCAACAACACCCAAAATGTAAATTGGTTCTATGGAACAAATTTCAACGGCCTCCCGGCTAACCAGCAAGACGTGGTCACTATCGCCTTGCACTTCTAACAATTTACGCACCATTCAAGGTGTGAATCGCCCCGGGGGATCTGCGTCGGGGCGATTCAAGCGTCCACGCCCAGGTCTGCTCAGGTGCTCGACGTTCACATCCGGCGCCCTCATTAAAGCTTGCAACGAACTAGGGGTGGTTGGATCCATCGGCGAAAGGTGAGAGTTTCATTTTTTCTGCTTTGCTTCCCTTCTGAAACCTAAAGAGGAATGGTCGAGTCAAAGCAAGAAATCGTTGCCATTTGTCTTTGCGCTACGATCCTTCTATGTCCCATAGCGTAGATCGAATACGCGCCGAGTTCCCTTCGCTAAATTCTGGTGCCGCACATTTTGATGGTCCTGACGGATCCCAAGGGATGTGGTTTATAGGCGCAGTTGGACTCAACTAACTTACGATATCTCGCGCACTCAAGCCTGCTGCAACAAGCGTGGAGACATGCGTTAGAGGGTTGCAAAACAGAAGAGTCGCCCTATAAGCCGGATACTTTCGTTCTCCAAAACGGGCAAATCTGGGAGCAACCTAAGGTAAATTTGCCATTGCTAGCGCCATTTGACACGCTCAAATATTTCGCTTTATTTGAAAAAACTGAATATGTGCGCTCCTACCAGGTGACTCTTAATCGCCGGGTCGGGGATTCGAGTCCCTCACAACGCACTTACAAAAGTGTATTACTCCGCGTGATAGTTGACATATCGTGTTCGGCTGATCCTTGACACTTCTCTCATGTTTATGGAGATCAGTGTCATGGAACAGAAATATCAGGAAGTCCTCGCTGTTATTCAGCAATAATGCCTCGGTTAACCATGAAACTCACCGCATCGTTCATATTTATTGGAATAATCTTCTTGTCGAGGTTATCTGATGCCCATACTCGAAATATCTCGTCAACAAAACCCTGTCCAACGGCTTCGACTTTCTCGAAATCCAGTTGAATTTCGCTGAATTTTCCAAGCCCCGTTACCAACCTCCGTGCCTCGCTTCGCGAGACAAAAGTCATACCAGTTTCAAACAGCTTCACGGTAGGACGCGTGCGTAGGAAACGATGGTTAACGCTGAATTCCTTGAACACATCTATGTATCTTCGCTGTGTATCCACTTGAAGTTGGCAGAATACTCGCGTGCCCTTCTGATTCTTAACTTGCCCCACACTGAAATCGCCGAGAAGATTGTCTACAGTCCATTGAATTCCATCTGACGACAATTGAAATACGTCAACGGCCTTGGAGGTAAAGAAAATACCCTCACCGGAATGAGCTTTAGGAGCAGTGGTTCGCTTTCCCTTGGACAATTCCGCCACCGACTCTAGGGTATTTGCGAGGCCGAACTCCTTCATAATCCTGGTAAAGACGCCGCAGCCATCATCGATGATTTCGAAAGACCAGACATCTGGCGCGACCTCGAACTTAATTTTTGCCTCACTACCCTCTGAGTGATCAATAGCGTTGTTCAACATCTCATTAAAGGCCATTGGGATGATGTCAGCCGCCCCGCACCCTGTGTCAAGATTGAGCGTCTGGACTATTTCCTGCCACACTTCGTGTTCCTGCAAGCCAGAAAGCGGAACTGACTTCTCCCAGTCCATGATGTCATTCTTAACAACTACTCGCGCACGGCGAGAGGGATGTCGATTCTTCCCACGAGCTGCCAAAGCGTCTTCGACGGCTTTGATGTCAAACACGCGCTGACCTCCGTCCGTCCGAGCACTAGGGATAATTCCGGCATCTGCAAACCGACGTATCGTGTTTTCGTGCAGCCCGACCACACGTGCAAGTTGGCCTATCCGCACTCGTTCTGACACTGACTCACCCCCAGAGATCCTAAAACCTCACTATTTTCGATACCCCGAGGGAAAATCTAACATAATTAGTGAGGTACTGTGCCAAAGTTCTTTGAAATAGTGAGGTTCTTGTCGGAAAAGACCTATATTGGTGAGGTTCGGCATCAAAATCTGACCACTCAAACTCCACAAAATAGGATGGGGCACTACCGTAGATTGATAGGGGTTCTAACTCACGAAGTTGGGATGTATATGAACGCACCACGTGCCGGCGATATAGCAACACCCTTGGCAGTCAGACTTCGCCCTACCAAGATTCAGGATCTCCTTGGTCAGCAACATCTTCTTCAAACTGGTTCGCCGCTCGCACGATTGATTGAAGGAGAAGAAAAACATATTTCAAGCGTGTTGCTTTACGGCCCGCCGGGAAGCGGCAAGACAACTCTCGCCAAAATGATCGCGCACTCCGGGACGCGTGTATTTGTTGAGCTCTCAGCGGTGAGTTCCGGAGTTGCCCAAGTTCGAGAATTGCTTTTGGATGCACAGAAAAGAATGTCCGACGAAGCTCTGGAGACCGTCCTCTTTATCGACGAGGTGCACCGCTTCTCCAAAGCGCAGCAGGACGCCTTACTTCCGGGCGTCGAAAACAGGTGGGTGACATTAGTCGCCGCAACAACTGAAAATCCGTCATTTTCGATAATCTCCCCGTTGCTATCTCGTTCAATCGTCCTGACTCTGCGACCGATTCCCGATACTGACATAGCTTTTCTTATCGACCGCGCAATTACAGATGTCCGAGGACTCAACGGCGAAGTCACGATTTCGATGCAAGCCAAAGACTCGCTCATAAGGCTTGCCGCAGGAGATGCGCGGCGAGCGCTCACATATCTTGAGGCTTCTGCAGGAGCCGCTGCCGGCGGTGAGATTACCGTCGAAGTTTTGGGAAAGGCAGTAGATCGCGTCATTGAGAATTACGATCGGGACGGGGATACTCATTACGACGTAGCCAGCGCTTTTATTAAGAGCATACGAGGCTCTGATGTCGATGCCTCCCTGCATTACCTGGCACGGATGCTGGAATCAGGTGAGGACCCACGCTTTATCGCCCGACGCGTCATGATCAGTGCCAGTGAGGACGTCGGCATCGCCGACCCCGGCGCTCTGGGCCTGGCTGTTGCGGCGGCCCAAGCAGTTGCACTGGTGGGCATGCCCGAGGCGAGAATTATTCTTGCCGAGGCAGTCACCTATCTGGCGTGTGCGCCGAAATCCAACGCTGCCTACCTCGCCATTGAGTCGGCCATTGCCGATCTACACTCATCCAAAGGTGGACCTGTACCCGCACATCTCAGGGATGCCCACTCAGGAGCACTGCGTGATAGCCAGGTAAAGGCAGCGCGTGAATCGGCCTCCTACATCTACCCGCACGACATGGAAGTAGGGGTGGTTCAACAACAATACTTGCCCGATGCCCTCATGGGCACACAGTACTACCACCCGACAACTCACGGTTATGAAGCGCGCGTGAAGACCGCTTTAGAGCAGATTCGCAAAATACTTGGGAAATCCTAGAAACGGACTTGGCTTTTTCGTTTCAACCATCAGCCTAAAAATGGGCGCAATTCAACTTTTCTGTTGCAACTCTTTGACCCTTCAGTGGCAAGTTTCCGCGCTAGGTCTAGGTTAGGCGCTTCGATAATCCAAAACCCGCTGAAGTACTCTTTTGACTCGATGAAGGGCCCCTCAGTAGATACCGTCGTTTCACCACGGTTGTCTATTACAGTGGCAGTACTAGGCGAATCAAGTCCACCAGCCAAGACCCAGTGACCGTCAATTACGAGTTTTTCATTGAATTCGTCGATAGCAGCCATCTCTGTCGAGTTGCCGGAGTCGCTCCTGTCGTCGATTACTGAAATCAGGTATTTCATAGGGCACGTTCTCCTTTCGTTTGGTAATGACTATGGACTCGTTTCATTTTGTCCCGAAATTTTTGGCTAATCCTAGAGTCTCAGCTGATATACAGCCAGTGGTTCCACGCTGATGCCACGATTCCCTGCAAGGACTTATTTCAACTCCTACCGATTCCAAATTCCTCCAGTCGCGACGTCTAGGTATTCATATGTGGTACTTGAAATCGATTGATTGTTGTTCAGTGGGAACTGTGTAACCATCGCACTCCCAGGGATAAGCGAGTACTCCCTGCTCAAATTGAACATCTTTCCCGTAACATTTCCAGTAAAAGAAGACATCTCCCTGGACCCAATGCAAGTTATTGTCACCGGATTTCACCGTCGGGTTAATGGATTTGTCGGGAACCTTCATCTTTATGGGCGCCTGGGAGTGACCGCCTACCGTTCCTGAATAGGCAATTACGTCACCACGCTTGACCGCACGACCAAGTAGCGCCTGGCAGCTTGTCGAAGTTGAACTTGAAGCCCACATCGACTCATTCTCCGTATAGAACTGCCATCCCTCTGCTCGCATGGGTCCAGGCCACTCTTTTGCATTGCCGCATGTGGGCGTTTTATTAATTCCTAGCAGCAACGGTGAGTTTTGAAGATGATAGAAGCAATAAATCAACCCGGGCCAAGCTGAGTCTGCTGACTTGAAACAAAGTTCCAAATCATCGAAGGGAACTTGTAATGTTCCATCCATTCCATTCCTAAAGTCGGAATTGCGGTTATTAAATCCAACGAAACGCGCGTCGATTGGCGCCAAGATTGGCTTGCCGAGGCCAATTTCAAAGTTGACTCCCGTCTTGCCTGCATATGAGCCCAATTCCGGTCGACTTCCCGTTTTCGGCCCGAGTGTTACGAACGCAGGGTCCATCCCTCCACTAAAGAGGTAGTGCTGATCATTTATGCCCTGCATATTCTCCGGCGCATTTGTTATCGCGGAGACTGAAGTCTTGGGTGGGAAGACCCGAGTTGTACGTATGGGCGTGGGAGTTGGCTTTTTAGCCAACAATCCCTTACTCCAAACCAATTTTTTTCCGGACTTAATACACGTGTACTGCTTGTTCAGGTAGATGGATTTGCTCCGATAAACCTTGCAGGTAGAACCTGGGGTGATCTTGGACGCTGAAAAGGAAATCTCGGGAATGAGCGCTAATGCAAGAACCATGAGCATTCCTGTTGCTATGCGGTGACGCCCTCCCACGATTTAAGGATAGCCCTCTACTTTTGTCCTACTTCTTTTTGTAACCTTTTGGACACTTCGGAGTCAGACCTGAGACCTTCTTTACTGCCTTTCCTTTGATACAAGAGATTGTCTTGATCTTGGCGGCTTGTGCTTCGAGCATGTCCAAGGTACTTGAGAATTCTCCAGTTTCCTCCTCTGCATAGTCTTTCAAGGCTGCAAGGTCTGAAGTCGAACTGATAAGACCGGCATCAATGACTCTGCGCACTTCCAAGAAATCCGCCACGACTGCTTTAACCGATCGGAGCAGGTTCGCGTCAACGAGTGCCTTCTTTTTGAGAACCAAAAGCCTGACGTACTGGGCATCAAAGAGCGGGTTGTACTGGTTTTGAATCGAAGTGACTTGATCCGCTCTGGTCGGAACGGCGTCCGCGGCAAATACTGGGCCAGAACTGCCAAGTATGAGAGAACAGACCAAGACCAAGAGGGCGCTTCGTAATTTCATATTTGAACAATACTTTCCCGACCGCCGTCACATAAGGGAGTCGAGTACTAAACGGGTGGTGATGCTCAACACTTAGCCGCTGGATCGAGAGTTCAGTTTCCTGGCAACGCTCAAATGTGAGGTATTAAATGGATCACATGAGATCAAAACGATCCAACATCATGACCTTGTCCCACGCTTCGACGAAGTCATGAACGAATTTATCCTGTGCATCGCTGCTCGCATAAACCTCTGCCAGCGCACGAAGTTGTGAATTCGAACCAAAAACGAGATCAACCCTGCTGCCAGTCCACTTTACGGCACCTGTCTTGCGATCGTGGGCTTCAAAGAGATCAGGGTTTCCTGGTTTTGGATGCCAGACCACGTCCATGTCCAACAGGTTCACAAAGAAATCGTTGCTCAAGGTCTCCGGTAGCTTTGTAAAAACGCCTATTCCGGACCGACCGGTGTTCGCATTGAGGACGCGCATGCCGCCAACAAGAACTGTCATTTCCGGAGCAGTAAGTGTCAGCAGTGACGCACGGTCTAGGAGTGGAAACTCTGCTGGTTCTTGAACTGCCTTACTGAGATAGTTGCGGAAACCGTCAGCGATTGGTTCGAGAACTGCAAATGAATCCACATCAGTCTGCTCCTGTGATGCATCTGTGCGGCCCGGGGTAAATGGAACGTAAATATTGTGACCAGCGTTCCGAGCGGCCTCTTCAATGGCTGCACAACCGCCGAGCACAATTAGATCTGCGAGCGAGATCTGCTTCTCCCCGCTGTTGAATTCCTTCTGGATTTCTTCCAGTGACTTCAACACCTTTGCTAACTCGGCTGGGCTATTCACCTCCCAATTACGTTGTGGCTCAAGGCGAATGCGGGCCCCATTTGCGCCGCCGCGCTTGTCGGAGCCACGGAATGTAGATGCTGATGCCCATGCAGTTGAGACAAGTTGAGAAATGGAGAGCCTAGATGCGAGGACCTTCTTCTTTAATTTTGCGATCTCTTCTGATCCCACTAATTCATGCCTAACTGCAGGGACTGGATCTTGCCAAATCAAATGCTCGGCAGGAACAAGTGGTCCGAGGTATCTTGAAATTGGGCCCATGTCACGGTGCGTCAACTTGAACCACGCCCTAGCAAAGGCATCTTCAAAGGCCTTCGGATTCTCGAGGAAACGACGTGAGATGGGTTCGTAGATTGGGTCTGTTCGCAACGCAAGATCCGTCGTGAACATAACCGGGGCATGCCGCTTCGAGGGATCGTGCGCGTCTATTACTGCATCAGATGCAGCACCATCCTTCGGAATCCACTGAATTGCTCCGGCAGGGCTCTTTGTCTGCACCCACTCATGTGCAAACAAAGTTTCGAAGTACTCGTTATCCCAAGTGATTGGTGTGGGTGTCCAAGCGCCCTCAAGGCCACTGCCGATAGTTTGTGCCCCGTTTCCAGTTCCGAACGTGTTTTTCCAACCAAGTCCCATCTCTTCGATAGGAGCGGCTTCTGGTTCAGGCCCGACGTACTTGCTCGGGTCAGCGGCACCATGTGCCTTACCGAATGTATGTCCACCTGCGATCAATGCAACGGTTTCTTCATCGTTCATCGCCATGCGAGCAAACGTTTCTCGGATATCCACTGCTGATGCAAGTACATCTGGATTGCCATTTGGTCCTTCAGGGTTTACATAAATAAGGCCCATCTGTACTGCTGCCAGAGGATTTTCGAGTACGCGGCCTTCGCTATAACGCGAGTCGGCAAGCCACTCGGCTTCCTTGCCCCAATAGGTCTCGTCGGGTTCCCACACGTCCACCCGCCCCCCACCAAAGCCAAAAGTTTTCAAACCCATTGATTCAAGCGCGCAGTTACCCACGAAGATTATGAGATCAGCCCATGAAATCTTCTTGCCGTATTTCTGCTTGATTGGCCACAACAATCGGCGTGCTTTGTCGAGATTGATGTTATCGGGCCAACTATTAAGTGGTGCAAAGCGCTGCATGCCAGCTCCCCCACCACCCCTTCCATCAGATATGCGATAAGTACCCGCGCTATGCCAAGCCATGCGAATGAAGAATGGCCCGTAGTTCCCGTAGTCCGCGGGCCACCACTCTTGCGAAGTTCTCATCAACACTTCGATATCGGATTTGAGTGCATCAAGATCAAGAGCTTTGAATTCCTCCGCATAGTCGAATTCCTTGCCCATGGGATCTGCCATTGGTGAGTTCTGCTGGAGAAGCTTGAGGTTTAGTTGGTTAGGCCACCAGGTCTTGTTAGAGTTGCCCTCGTTGGTCTGCTTACCGCCTGAATATGGACACGTGCTTTCGGCTTCCATCGCTCCTCCAAATGTTCATCCCAGTGACTCCGCTCTCCAAAGAGTAACGGCTCTACATCAAATCTCAACTGGAGCCCAGACGCCTACTTCTTCTTATAACCCGTTGGGCACTTTGGAGTTGAACCCGAGCTCTTCTTCCGCAAAACTTTTCACCGCATCAAGGTCCGAGGTGGAACTGGTTAGATTCGAGTCAAGAATCCTTCGCATATCCAAGAAATCCGCTAACAACGGCTTAAAGGTCCTGAGAGTGCTCGCATCATTTCCTATCTTCTTTTTCACGATCATAAGCCTTGCGCACTGGGCATCAAAGAGCGGGTTGTATTGGTTTTGAATCGAAGTGACTTGATCTGATCTAGTCGAAGTGGCGTCTGCGGCAAAAACTGGGCCAGAACTGCCAACTATGAGAGAACAGACCAGGACTAGGAGGGCGCTTCGTAATTTCATATTTGCCTTGCTGATCTTGCCCTTCTCGGGAGTGATCAGTCCAAGCAACCGCTGAAATACCTTGATCCCCGAAGCGTCTCTGCTATCCGCATATTTTACCGAGAGTTTTCTCAGAGTCTCCACATAATCGCCCAAGAAGGTTTCTTGTAGGGCAATAAAGCCCAACTCTTCAAGGAGGAAACAAATGAAAACAAAGAAACTCGTCTCTGTCGCTCTCCTGACTTCAAGTTTGATTCTCGGTTCTATGACAGCTTCCAGGGCTGATGAAAGCCAGAGTCCTTCACCATCTCCAAGCGCGGTTACTTCCGTCAACTCTGCCGTATACGCTTCACAGTTGGCCGCTTACAAGGTTGCACTCACTCAATACAAGGTTGCACTTTTGGTTAACGCGATCTCTTACCGGGCCACCATGTATAAGTATTGGACCGACTGGAATGCTGCAGTCACTCAATACGGAGCTGCATGGCAAGCAACATTGGCCAACTACCAAACCCTCAAAGCCGCATGGGACGCGAAAGTTGCTCCGATCAACGCTGCACACAAAACCGCAATCGATGCAGCAGATGCTGCCTTCCTTGCAGCTATTGCTGCCAATAATTCAGCTGCATCAGAAGAATTAGCACTCGCTGCCCACCAGAGCGCAGTCCAGGCCGCAAATACAACATATAAGGCTGCGATCGCCGTACTTGGTACCGCCCCTGTACGCCCAACTAAGCCAGCTGAATTGGTAAAGCCACCAGTTCCCACAAAACCCGCTGATCCAGTGAAACCGGTTGCGCCAGTGAAACCATCTAGCGACAAAAAAGACCCTAAAAAGAAGTAGAAGTTTCTGGTCTGTCGAAAAGCTCTCGATCCCACGGATCGAGAGCTTTTCCTTTATGCGGCTCAAAAAGCTCGAGATCTACCTGATAATTAGGATCGGTTTGAGCAGAACATGAGCAGCCGCAGACTCTCCGGCAAAATCCACCTTGCGAACTTGATTGCCCGTCTCCCCCATCAAGATTTTCAATGCACTATTGGCTACCGCAGATAGATTTTGATCGAGGGTTGAGAATCCGAATTCTCTTGATACTGGGCTGTTATCAAAACCGGTAACAAGTATTTTTTGCTTCCCCATCCGTTGAAATTCCAAGAGACATCCCAATGCAACTGTGTCGGATACACATACGACCGCATCCAAATCTGGCGCAGAATCCAATAGGCGACGTGCGGCTTGTCTCCCACTCTCGATCGACTGTTCTCCAAAAACTTCAAGTCCTTTCAGACTGTTCTTACCTCGTCCTCCAGTATTTCCAGCCAATTTCGCAATCGTATTTTTCCATCCCAAATATCGATCTTCGCCAACGCTCTGCGGTGGGCCCTCTGCTGGATTTTTCCCAACCCATCCTGCGAAGGCAATCTTTCTGCACCCCTTCTCCCACAGCATTTCCGTCACTTCGGAAATCCCAGAGGATCCATCAATATCCACCCAGGGATGCTTCGTGGAGTATAAATTAGCGTGTCCCCACGGTTTGCCGAAGCTCAAGAATGGAATGTCATTTTTCTCTAAGAAGCTCATTCGTGGATCGTCAACCCTTGTCGAGGTGAGAATGATTCCGTCCGTATCTTTGGACTTAATAAATTTCTTC
>ORJL011492219.1_pt1 | contig 12030 bp, 10 predicted proteins | sample 1779941 | NCBI WGS metagenome assembly ORJL01 (sample SAMEA104232317, study PRJEB22302) | groundwater metagenome | biome: forest; feature: aquifer; material: groundwater | place: USA | collected 2011-08-07 | depth 5.8 m
CGAGATAAAATAGCCCTAGCGGCTTCTCTGGAGTCGCCCCGCCCGGCCCGGCGATGCCGGTATCGGTCAAACATATATCCACGCCCAAAACTTTTCGGCCGCCCTTTGCCATCTCTTCGGCTACCGGGGCGCTTACGGCGCCATATTTACCGATGGTCGCTTCGCTTACGCCAGCCACCTTGATTTTTATCTCGTTGCTATAAGCAGCAATCCCGCCCTTATAATAAGATGAACTGCCCGGAACATTGGTGATACGGTGGGAGATAAGCCCACCGGTAGCGGACTCAACCACCCCCAGTGTCAACCTTCTCCCGCGAAGCAGACTACCAATCTCTTGCTCCAAGCTGCCCATTACAACTGCCAGACCTCATGTCCAGACATAAATTGGGGCGAGGCAACAGGTGCCCGCAAAAATTGATTATACAACGCTTTTGGGGTTAAAATAAAGTAACGGTAATGATTTTGCTTACAAATACCTCTGGCCTCTGCCTTTTTTCACAGGTAATCCCTGCCAGTGAGCTTTTCAGACCGGTTTCACCCGCCTTTCAATTCCCTTAACAACGAAGGTGGGCTATGTTTAGATTCAAAAGAGAGGAAAATAGATGGAGTCTCCACTCATAGTTCGTAAACACCCCCGGCTAAAAAATCCATATATGGTTGTTGGCTGGATAGACGCCGGACTGGTTGGTATAAGTATCGCCGATTACCTCATAGAAAAACTGGGGGCGGAGGAGTTTGCGGAGATTGAGCCACCCGGGTTTTCCTTCTGGCCGCTAACCCTGGTAAAGGGCGGCGTTCTGCAAGAGATAGAGTACGCCGCGAACAGCTTCTATTACTGGAAGAACAAGAAAGGTAATAATGATTTAATACTCTTTGGCGGTAAACCCCCCGAGTTGCGCCAGTATATTTTCGCCAATCTGATGGTAGACCTGGCGGAGCTTTTCAAGGTGAAGAGAATTTATACTGTCGGTGGCCTTATGACGGATGCCGGTGATACCGACAACCCGAAAGTATTTGCGGTGGTTAATAATTCCAGACTAAAAAAGCATGTGGCGCAGCATGGCGTGGAATTGGGACAGGACTATCACGGGCCGGCGGCGATGAATAGTTTATTGCTGGGTGTTGCGAAACACCGTGGCTTAGAAGGCGTTGGTCTATTCGGCGAAGTGGCCAAGGATATTGTTGAAATGCCCGACCTCCAGGTTCATGAAGAGATTCTTGGCGCATTAACCGAAATGCTGGGGCTGGATATCAAAACTGGTGAGATGGATGGGCTGATTGGCCATCTTGGGCAGCACCATCAGGAACGTGGTCATCTTTCCGGTAAATCTCAGGGAATCATACCGGAGATTTCGGAGGAAGACAAGCAAATCTTCTTTGCGGAGATTGAGAAATTTCTCAAGAAGGATGATAAGCCTGGCGAAAAGGCTTAGCTTAGCTTTTTCCTGCCCTTCCGCTTGAGCCAGGGAAATGTTTTCTCTACGCCTCTTCCGGAAACATATTTGGCCCGATAAGGTATCCACCATCAACGACAATGACATCACCGGTGACATATCGGGAAGAATCAGAGGCGAGAAAGAGGGCGACGTCAGCGACATCCTCGGCAGTCCCCAAACGGCCAAGCGAGGTGTTGTTGGTAGCTGCCTCTGCCCTGGCAGGGTCTTTCCACATCCCCTCGCTAATTCTGGTCATGATGACCCCCGGAGCAATGGCATTCACCCTGATTTTGTAACGTCCCCACTCTTTGGCTAAAACCTTGGTCAGCATGATAAGCCCAGCCTTGGCGATACAGTAGATGTTCAGATTACTGGGTTGGAGACCGGCCATAGAAGCGGTGTTGATGATACAGCCGCCACCCTGTTCTTTCATGATAGGGGCTACCATCTGACTGAGCAGAAACGGCCCCTTGAGGTTAACATTCATCGTAACGTCCCAGGCCCACTCCTCTACCTTTAACATCGGCCCGAAATAAGGGTGAGTGCCGGCATTGTTCATCAAGATGTCAATCCGCCCAAACTCTGCCATTACTTTCTGTACCAGATTCTTGGAATCCTCCGGTTTGGCAACGTGTGAAGCGATGGCCAGGGTTTTTCTCCCTTTAGCCTTAATCTCGCTGGCTACCAGCTCTAGGTCGGGGAGCTTCCGACTGCTCACCACTACGTTAGCACCGGCATCAGCAAAAGCAAGAGCAGTCGCCCGCCCGATACCGCGACTGCCCCCCGTTATTAACGCCACCTTGCCATCAAGAGAGATTTTGCCAGTGTTCATTCCCCCTCCTCCTCGGTAAGACTTCGGTACGAGGTTAGCATATCATACCCAGCCCGTCAAGACTGGATTACTTGAGCGGCGGGGAACTACGGGCCACCCGCCTGCGGCGCAAGCGCCAGATTACGATGCCAAGGATGGTTCCCCAGATAGGGAGGAAGATTAAGAGCCAGATAGCGATGTTTGCCAGCCACTGGCCGAAAATAACAATCCCGCGTATCGCTGATTTTAGCGTTTCCAGGGCACTCCAGCCGGCGGCCACCAGTGCGCCCGTTGTACCGACCGGTTGCAGGCTTATTGATATCAAACTCATTGCGGAGAGCCGTTCCAGATACTGCATCTGACCCTTAATCTGCTCTATCTGCTGCTGCACCTGCGACAGGGCATTATAGATATTGAGCGTCTCTTCTACGGTATTCGCTTTTTCCAATAGCGCCAGGTACTGGCTCTCGGTGGCTTGGGCTACTTTCAGTCTTGCTTGCAGGTCAACATACTGCTCGGTCACATCCTGGCTGCTGGTACTTTCTGATTGCACCCTGACCGCCATTGCCCTCAGCGCCACTAATGCCTGGTCGAATTTGCTATCGGGAATACGGATGGTGATGTGCCCCCGCGTCTGCTGCTCTTGCCCCGAGATTGAAGAGGATACTACGTAGCCTTCCAGAATAGCTGCCAGTTGGTTTATTTTATCCCGCGTGTCGGTTATATCCTTGACTACCAGGGATATGTTTCCGTTACGGATAATCATACGGTCTTGTGCGCTGGAAATGGAAGGGGACAGGTCTTGTATGCCACCTTTGGAGGCACCTACCGATGGTGGCCTTGGTGCGGGCGTTGGGGCCGGAGTCGGCGTTGGCGTTGGCACTGTAGTTGACTCCTTCGCCGCTCGGCAAGAAATTGTCACCAGCAGAAGTACCGCCATTAACAGCCCTGATATCACCGTCAACCTTTTCATAAAGCCCTCCTTCTCATCCTGACCAGGGTATTAAAATGGTCCCAGACACGTCCTTGATATTCTATATTTATTATATCGCTAAATAGATGGAAAAGTTCAAAAAAGTGGTAAACCACTTTGCGGAACCATAATCGGAAGGGCCGTCCCGCATCTCGCAAGACTAGGATTCTTATCCTGTTTTTGTTTGACAGCGCAACACAAATTAGTATACACTTTTTATAGTGGTGGAGCTTAGGTAAAACAACGGCTATCATTTCCAATTACTCAAAAAGCCAGCTTCTTCAGGCAACCTATAATCAAGTCCAAAACTTCAGGTAGTGTCCACCAAATGAAAAAGGGAGTTGTTTCATATGTCTCTCAAAACACCAAAGGAATATATTGACAGCCTGCGCCGGCTGAAATTAAACCTCTACCTTCTTGGCGAGAAGGTGGAGAACTGGGTTGACCATCCTATCATTCGGCCCTCGCTCAATGCTATCGCCATGAGCTACAAGATTGCGCAAGAATCGGAGAGTGAAGACCTGGCTACCACCAAATCATTGCTTTCCGGCGAAAAGATAAACCGGTTCGACTCTTTGTTCCAGAGTCCGGAAGACCTGGTAAAGAAGATAAAGATGCAGCGTGAGATGGGGCAGAGAACCGCCTGCTGCTTCCAGAGATGCGTCGGGATGGACGCCATCAACGCTGTTTTCAGCACTACTTTCGAGATTGACCAGAAACATGGGACCGAGTATCATCAGCGGTTCCGGAAATGGCTAAGGCGAGTTGAGCAGAATGACCTTTGCGTAGCCGGTGCCATGACTGATGTCAAGGGAAACCGCGGGCTGGCCCCAAGCCAGCAAGCCGACCCGGACATGTACGTTCATATCGTGGAACGTGGGAAAGATGGTATCGTCATCAAGGGGGCCAAGGCGAATATCACCGGGATTGCCAATTCTCACGAAGTGCTCATCATGCCTACTCTCAGGATGCGTGAGGGCGATGAGAATTATGCGGTATCCTGTGCCATTCCTACCGATGCGCCCGGGGTAACCCTTATCTATGGTCGCCAACCCTGCGATACGCGCAAGCTCGAAGAGGGAGATATTGACGTCGGCAACTACAACTTCGGCGGGCATGAGGCCTTAACTATCCTCGAAAACGTTTTTGTCCCCTGGGAAAGGGTGTTCATGAACGGGGAAATTGATTTTAGCGGGATGCTGGTAGAGAGATTCGCCAGCTACCACCGCCAGAGCTATGGCGGCTGTAAACCGGGCATCAGCGATGTTCTTATCGGCGCTACGGCATCAATGGCCGATTATAATGGTGTACGCCGGGCACCACATATCCGCGAAAAGCTGGGGGAAATGATTCACCTCACGGAAACAATTCATGCCTGCGGCTTAGCCTGTTCCTATGAAGGGTGGAAGACCAAGGCCGGCAATTTCCAGTGTGATACACTTCTAGCCAACATTTGCAAGCATAATGTAACCAGATTCCCTTACGAACTCACCAGACTGGCCGAGGATATCGTAGGTGGGCTGCTGGTAACCAGTCCCTCCGAAAAAGACTTTCGCCATCCGGTAGTCGGCAAATACGTTGAAAAATATCTGAAGGGTACCCCTGAGGGGTCTGCCGAGGCACGCTATCGTATCGTTAGCCTCGTTCATGCCATGTGCTTCGGCCTGTCGTCCGCCAGCTTCCGCACCGAGTCCATGCATGGCGCTGGTTCACCTCAGGCACAGAAAGTCATGATTGAGCGAGAAACGGATATGGAACTGAAACAGAAACTGGCACGCAGCATCGCCGGAATTGATAAAAGGGAAGACTTACTCGACCCGGCTTCTAAAGGCGGTTGGAGTAGACCGAAGCAGTGGGACTCGCTCATCTGGCCGAGAAAAGCATAATATCGGATATATAGGCGTTAACTCGTTCCCGGAAACTATACTTAATACCTGAAAACATCGAAGGAGGATAGGATGCCTTACTTTCAAAGTCCAAAAGTGCTTTATGGCGCAGGTATATTGAGAAGGCTGAGTGCTGAAATTGCCGGGAAGGGCAATAAAGCTGTAGTGATTACAGATAAATTCATGGCCAAGCTGAGTGAAAAGGTGGTTGAAGCGGTCAAGAGTGCCGGTTACGAAGTGAAGGTCTGGGATGGGGCAGAGCCGGAGCCAAAAATCGAGGTGGCGCTTGCTGGCAGCAAGGTTCTCCTCGAATTCAATCCCCAATTTATCATCGCGTTTGGCGGGGGTTCGGTGATAGACACCGCCAAAGGGGCATGGTTACTCTACGAGAGGCCGGACCTGGCCTCTACCGAACTGGATAAGACAGTTATCCCCCGTGCCGCTCTCGGATTGCGGAAGAAGGCAAAACTTATCGCCATTCCCACTACCAGCGGCACCGGCTCGGAAGCGACCTGGGCTGCGATACTCACCGATGCTGCGAAACACCGAAAGGTGGCTCTGGCCAACAACGATATCGTCCCTGATATAGCCGTGCTGGAGCCGGAGTTTACCGTCGGCATGCCCAAGGAACTGACCGCCAGCACCGGTCTGGATGTCCTCGGCCACGCTCTGGACGGTTATACCAGCCGGCAGCAAAACGATTTCAGCGATGGTCTGTGCTTGCAGGCGATGAAACTGGCTTTCGAGTGGCTGCCCAAGGCGTGTAAAGACGGCAACGACCTCGTTGCCAGGGCCAAGATGCAAAATGCCGCCGCTATCGCCGGACTGGGCTTTGGCAACAGCAATACCTCACTCAGTCATGCCTTGGCACATTCGGTAGGTGCCACTTTCAAGATACCTCACGGGCGCACCGTAGGCATCGCCTTAACCTATTCACTCGAATATATCACTTCAAATCCTGTTCTGCCCAACGTACCCGACCCGGCGGAAAAACTCGCCACCGCGGCTAATCTCATCGGGGTGGGTGGAGCTACTGCCCAGGAAAAGATAAAAAAGCTCATTCAAAAGATAAGAGACTTGCAGAAAGAATTAGGCGAACCGCTGACGCTGAAAGAGGCCGGTATCACCAAACAACAGATGACCGATTCTCTGGATACACTGGCCAATGTCGCTACCACCGACCCCAATATGCCCTCATCTCCCTGCGAGTGCAAAGACCAAAAGCTAAAGCAGCTATTCCTTGACATGTGGGAAGGGAAGGAAGCAGCCTGAGAACTACGACGGGCGTTGCATTCAAAGGCCTCGTCCTATAATCTCTTTTCAAGAAGAGGTCTTGCGTTAAACGTGAGTTCCGTTCTCGTCACCCTGAGTGTAACGCGGGGTCTTGGGGTGGTGGGCTGTTAGATTACCACCACCCCCCACCGAGATTCCTCGTCGCGTAGTTTACACTGAGACTTCGGCGTGAGCTCAGTCGAACGCAAGGCGAATGTGCTCCTCAGAATGACATTGTGAAAAAAATAGAGAGGGTGTAATCCCTCTCTATTTTAGTTTTCCAATGGAACCGTCTGAAGAACTTCATCTATCGCTAAGTTCGACCTGGGTAGCGCCAACACCACCGTGGTCGGAATCGGCGGGTCTAAACAGCTTTACCAGAGTGTGGTTTGATAAATAACGCCTGACTTCCTGGCGTAATATGCCAGAACCCTTACCGTGAACCACCCACACCCGGTAATACTTGGCCCGAAATGCGGCGTGCAGGAATTCATCGAGCTTGACCAGGGCTTCATCTACGGTCAGGCCATGGAGGTCTATCTCTTCTTTAACTAAGCCCATCTTTCAAATGCTCGAACTGAGGTCGTTTAAGATTTGTTATCCCGTGTTGAGTGGAATCCCAATAAACCTGGCAGGTATTTCCAGGTTAATTCTTTTTTACCGCGTTGGCTTCAAAAGCAGAGGCAACAATACCGCGCAAGTAAGGCTCTAAGATAGCTTCGTTCGATTTGCTTTCCGCGTCTCCCAGCATCCCCCTCATTTCGGTAAGCGCCTCCCGTAATTCGAAGAACTCACCCAGGCTGCGGAAAACACCGCGGATTTCTGTGGCCAGGGCTGCGGGGGAAAAGGCTTCTTCAATAGCGGCCTGAATCTCGGACGCGTCGTGGGCTTTACCTTCGGCGAGGCTGGCAACCAGCTGCTCGGCTTTCACGGAGATTCTCCCGAAGAGCCGGTCTATTCTTTCCAGATAACTCTTTGCCATGGGATAAATCCCGTCTATTTTCGCTTTGAAGTCCATCAGCTGCAGGGCGGCATCCATTGAGTTCAGGTTCTTTTCCAGTTCGTTGACCGTTTCACCGTATCCTTTCGGTTTATCCCCGGCTAGTAGTGCCGCTTTTACCGAAACATGAGCCTGGTAGCGGAATAGTCCCGGCGACGAGAGCGCCTTGGCTATCTGTTGCTGGTCACCCTGGCAATAATCCGTGATTTCTTTTTCTTCCCGCCGCGTTAGAAAGTCAAGCACAAACTTACCCAGCGAGGTTTTAAGCAATCTGTTGCGATAAAACTGGACCCTGCTGGTAATTGCCGCCCTTTCTGTCTCGCCGAGTTTGGCGGCATTTTCTCTCACGCCTTCAAGTTCCTGCAAAAGCTGGCTCAGCTCGGCGAGCTTGTTTTCCGCCGTACTCTGGGCATGGGTGTTAATACGCTCGCCGAGAGTACTGAGCGAGTTTCTAATCCCCTCTCTTATGTCTTCGGTCAGAATTAAATAAAAGGTTTCAGGCGTCAGTTCAACTACGCGACCAAAGCTGATTTTTGGCCCCTCGGTAATCACCTTGAATCTGACTTTGTCCCCTTCCTTGAGGGTTGCCCCGCTGACGACCACCACCTTTCCTTCCTGCGTCTTTACCAGGGGGTCCCCTTTTGTTCCCAGGCCGAACACCTTGCCTTCCATTATCTTTTGCCGCTTAAGCTCGGCGTCAACCCAATGCCAGCCGGGCAACATCGTCAGAGTACGCGCCGCAAAGGCGGAACGAAACTGCTGTAAGTCTAAATCCTTGTTGCGGCGGGGTAATTTCTGTATATTTTCCAGTATCTCCTTTTCCGCTTCCTCGAGAAGCCCTGAGATACTTACGTATGAGCTGAAAATGGCCTGAGCGTTAAGCTCCTTGATGGCTGCTTCTAGGTTGCGATATTCTTCGCTGGAAGCTATCTTTTTAAGAGTGTTCTTTGCTTGACTCACGACTCCCCCTTAAAACTAAGACACTTGAGTGTACGAGATTGTTACTCACTATAGTATACAGGATATTGCGGTATCATTTGCAACCTTGAGATTAAGTGCTGTGAGATTATCGGGATTGTGTAAAATTTGACCGCCGCATCGTTTCGGGGGTAAAATGTTGTGGAGTAAAATGACGGTATTAGTGCCAAATATTTCCGGTTGCTTCTTCCTTAGGCATACACCGTCTTTGGTCAACTCTAAGTTGAAAGAGCGAGGAGGTAAAGGTTTTGCCTGTCTACGAGTATCAATGCCGCCAGTGTGCGTCTCGATTTGAGATAAAGAAAAAGATTGATGAGAACAGCCCCGTCCGCTGCCCTCGGTGCGGCGGTAGCGCCCGGCACGTATTCCAGCCGGTACCAATAATCTTTAAAGGGTCAGGATTCTACTGTACCGATAGCAAGGGAGGCTCCAGCCATTAGTCAGAGTGAAGCTGCAGCTGGCACCAAAATAAGTAAAAAGTGAGAAGGCTTTTCGGATTATTATGAAAACAGAAGCAGATAAGAATGAAGAAACCAAAGTCAAGCAGATTAGTTTTAAGTGCAAGTTTTGTGAGAAAGACAAGCTTCTCGATGAGATGATTGTCATTACCAGGTATTCGCCGGCGGTGGTATTGTGCCGCGATTGCCAGAAAAAGATTAGGTAGAGGAGGCAATATGGCTCTGGCCATCTTGTCCCACCCCGAACTAACAGAGTACAACTTTGGTCCGGGCCATCCTTTTCGGGGAGACCGCTATGAAATGTTCCCCCGTTTCTTGCATAAGCGTTTACCTGAGGATGGTAATTACCGGGTTCTGCAAGCTGAAGCGGTAACTACGGAGGAACTGCTTCTCATCTGCCAAAAGGAATATATTGACTTCACTACGGAATACTACCGCGCCGCAAATCTTGGTCTAAGCTACCCCGGTCCATTCCAGCGATTCCACAGCTCTGACAATCTTCCGATGGGGAAGCCGGGGAAACTGGAAGAGGCCGCCAGATTGGTGATAGGGCAGGCCAGGACGGCCTGCGACCTGGTGCAAGAGGGTAAATTCCCAAAAGTTGTCTCCATTGGTGGGGGCCTGCATCATGCCAAGTCCGATTACGGAGAAGGGTTCTGCCTCTACAATGATGTGGCCTTCTGCGGCAAGTATTTGCTGCAGAAGCATGGGCTGGAACGAGTCCTGATTCTGGATACGGATGCACACGCCGGAAACGGCACCTGCGAGTATTTTTACGACGAACCGAGAGTGCTCTTCATTGATATGCACCAGGACCCGCGCAGCCTTTACCCGGGCACCGGTTTTGCCAGCGAGATTGGTTCCGGCGCGGGGAAAGGCTTCACCATCAATATCCCGCTGCCGCCCTTTGCCGGGTACGATTCCTATAAGCTGGTTTTTGAGTCCATCGTTGAGCCGGTAACCCAAGAGTTCAAGCCGCAAATCATTATTCGTAACGGCGGCTCGGACCCGCACTTTGCCGATACGTTAACGAGTTTGGGTTTGCCGGTAAAGGGTTTTCGTATGATTGGTGATAAGCTGCGGCAAATGGCCGGGATTTGTGACGGTAAATCTATTGACTTAATTGCCTCCGGCTATAATGAAGAAGTGTTGCCCTACGCCTGGCTGGCCTTGATTGCCGGTTCCGGCGGCATCGAGCTTAACATAGAAGAGCCGGTACCGATTCCCGAAAGATTCGCCACCGACCAGTCCCTGCCCGAGACGAAGAAGGTCATTGCCGAAGTAAAGCGAAACCTGAAAGATTACTGGCAGTGTCTGCGGTAAAGGTCGTTACCAGCCCTGGCTCAATCGCGCGATGAGGTGCCTGGGCAACCCGTAGCGGAACATCTTCTCCTGAGTGGCATGGATGTCATAAGGGACACGGTAGACGTTAATTGACCTGGTTTCGCTGTCGTAGATGGCGTAGCTCGCACGCGGATCACCATCGCGGGGCTGCCCGATACCCCCGGGATTGAAAATCAAGCGTTTCTTATCCAGGACGACCTCGGCGTTGTTCTGTAGTTGCTTGCCGGCACAACCTCCGGTCTCGTTACAGCGAAATAGCAGGGGCACATGAGTGTGCCCGACCAGGCAATACGGCGTTTCGAAGTGAGCCAGATTCTCCGCGGCGACGTCGGTTAATACCAGATATTCCCAGATAGGCTCGCGCGGGCTACCATGCACCAGGGTGAAATCCCCCTCTACCACAGTGGATGGTAGCTGGCCCAGGTATGCTAAATCGGCTGAGGATAGTCGTTGTGCCGCCCACTGGCAGGCGGTTGCGGCATCGGTATTGAAGTCACTTATATCAAGCTTACCCGCCGCCGCCCAATCATGATTTCCGGCAACGGCAATATGCTCTTGCTGGCGTAAAAGCTCAAGGCACTCATGGGGGTCCGGCCCGTAGCCGACCGTATCTCCCAGGCACCATATCTTCGCCACCCCGCCACGGTGCTCGATATCGGCCAGCACTGCCGTGAAAGCCGCCAGATTGGCATGAATGTCAGCCAGAATGGCGTAGCGCATTACCGTCACTGACCTTTCAAGTGCTCTTCGAGTCTGGCAAAGGGCACCGTCTCCTGTTGTGCGCCAGCCATGTTGCGCACGATGACGCTGCCGCTCTTTACCTCCTCGTCGCCAATGATGATAGCCTGGCCTACGCCCAGATTGTTTGCCTGCCGCAACTGGGATTTCAGGCTCTTGCTGCCGGAAGCCTCAAAAACACCGATACCGGCCTGCCGTAGCCGGTACGCCAGCTTGACGGCCTCGTCCCGGGCTTCGTTTCCCAGGTAAGCGATAAAGACCTGCGGCTTGGGTAAAGGAGGGATAGGCACGTTCTGGTTCTTTAGATTGAGCACGATTCGTTCGATACCTGCGGCAAAGCCAATCGCCGGTGTCGGTTTCCCCCCCAGCTCGGCGATAAGGTCATCGTATCTGCCGCCGCCACCCAGGGTGCTCTGCCCCCCTTCTATCTCCGGCTGAACCTCGAATACGGTCCTGGTGTAGTAGTCCAGTCCCCGCACCAGGCGGTGGTTCAGGGTAAAGGGGATTTCCAACAGGCCGAGGTATCTTTTCAACTGGTTGAAGTGGCTGGCGCACTCCGGACAGAGATAGTCGGCGCTCCTGGGAGCCGCGTCGGCGATGCCCTGGCAGGCAAGCTGCTTGCAATCGAGCAAACGGAGGGGGTTTCTCGCCATGCGGCTCTTACAGTCGGCACAAAGCTTCCCTTCCTGTTGCGCGTAGTATTCCTTTAGCGCGTTGAGATACTGCGGCCGGCAGACTTTACAGCCGATGCTGTTCAGGCTGAGGGAGAAACGCCCCAACTCCAGCGAGTGGAAGAATTGCCAGGCCATGCTGATAATCTCGGCGTCAAGCGCCGGGTCTTCATCACCGATGGCCTCGCAGCCGAACTGGTGGTGCTGACGGTATCTCCCTGCCTGGGGTCTTTCGTAGCGGAAAATAGAAGCAAAATAAAAGAGTTTTACCGGCTGCGGCAGATTTTGCAGGCCGTGCTCGACATAAGCACGGCATACCGAAGCAGTGCCTTCCGGTATCAGAGCCAGCTCATTCCCGCCGCGGTCTTTGAAGTTGTACATCTCCTTTTCCACGATGTCGGTGCCTTCCCCGACGCTGCGGTGGAACAGGCCGGCATCTTCAAAGGCAGGGAAATCAATGCGC
>ORJL011742407.1_pt1 | contig 12028 bp, 9 predicted proteins | sample 1779941 | NCBI WGS metagenome assembly ORJL01 (sample SAMEA104232317, study PRJEB22302) | groundwater metagenome | biome: forest; feature: aquifer; material: groundwater | place: USA | collected 2011-08-07 | depth 5.8 m
CGGCAGCGCCACGATCAAGCCGCGGCGGACCGTGTACACGGATCCGGAGACGATCCAGTACGGCGCGCGCGTGAAGTCGACGGTCAAGGGCTGGGACGTCTCGCTGAGCTATTACGACGGCTACGAGCCGAGCCCGGTGCTCTACAACCGCGGCGGCGTGCTCGAACCGGTGTTCATGCGCATCAAGGCGCCGGGCGCCGACTTCTCCACGACGTGGAAGAAGTTCGAGTTCCACGGCGAGGCCGTCGCGAAGCTCGAGGAGCGCCGGGGCCGCGACGACCGGTTCCATGCGATCGTCGGCCTCAACTACACGCTCGACGAGCTCGGGTTGTCGTGGCTCGAGCAGATCATCTTCGTGGCCGAGCACGCGCGCGAGACGATCATCGGCACCATCAAGCACCGCGAGTACGAAGACTACGGCGGCCTGTCGAGCGCGTTCCGCGACGCGTACGTCGGCCGCGCCATCATCAAGTTCGATCAGGACACGGAAGCGGCCGCGGGCGTCGTCGTCGACGTCGTCCGCCGGCAGAACTACTACGCGCAGGCGAAAGTCACCCACAAGTTCGCGCACTGGGTGCAGGCCGAGCTCGGCCTCGACTTCTTCGCCGGCGACAAGGACACGTTCTGGGGCAAGTGGCACAACAACGACCGGTTCTTCATGAACGTCAAGCTGTTCTTCTGAGGAGGATTTTTATGCTTCGTATCGCCCGCCGTTCCATGCTGGTCGGGCTCGCCGCCGTCGCCGCCTCGCTGGTGGTGCCGCCGGGTGACGCGCTCGCGCAGTCCGGCATGGACATCATGAAGAAGCAGCGCGATCTGCATCGCGCGAAGGACGAGGAAGAGCGCCAGACGCAGAAGATCGTGAACAAGGCCGGCAACGCGAAGGAGCGGAAGGTCGTCCGCTACAACCTCTCCGGCGGCGACGACCTCAACAAGATCCTGATCCGGTTCCTCGCGCCGCGTGACGTCGAGAACACCGGCCTCCTGACGTGGGAAGCGAAGGACGGCGACGACACGCAGTGGCTGTACCTGCCGGCGAGCGGCAAGCCGAAGCGCATCGCCGCGGGCGGCAAGAAGAACCGCTTCATGGGCACCGACTTCACGTTCGAGGACCTCCGGCCCGAGAACCTCGCCGCGAACAAGTACAACGTGGCCGGCTCGGAAGCCGTGGACGGGCAGGACTGCTGGGTCATCGAAGCGACGCCGTCGAGCGACAAGTACGCGACCGACAGTGGCTACAGCAAGCGCAAGCTCTGGGTCCGCAAGGACAACCACTACACGGTCAAGAAGGAGTACTTCGACAAGAACAACCAGCTCCTGAAGGTCGAGACGCACCGGAAGCTGGTCAACGTGAAGGGCTCCGTGTGGCGCGCGGACGAGATCGAGATGCACGACGTCCAGGGCGGCACGAAGACGATCACCCTCGTGGAAAAGCGCACGCTCGAGAAGGGCCTGAAGGACAGTGCCTTCACCGAGGCCGAGCTGACGCGCGGCGGGTCCTGATCGGTCGATTCCGTCACGTCATTGATGTCGCTGTGATTCGAATGGTTCCGGCATGGGCGAAGGGGAGGGCTGTGTGGAGAAGCTGAAGCGCATTCCGTTGTGGATCGTCGATCACCCGCTGACGAGCCTGGGCCTCATCCTGCTCGTCACGGCGTTCTTCGCCCTGCAGATTCCGCGCCTCGAGATCGACGCGTCGGCCGAAGGCCTCATGGTCGAGAAGGATCCGGCGCGCGTCTACTACGAGGGCATCAAGAAGAAGTTCGGCAGCGACAACCTGTCCATCGTCGTCATCAAGGCGCCGGACGTCTTCGCGCCGGAAGTCCTCGGCATGATCCAGCGGCTGTCCGTCGCGCTCAAGACGACGACCGGCGTGAGCCGCGTCGAGAGCCTGACGACGGTCAACAACATCAAGGGCGAGCCGGACGACGTCCTCAACACCGATCCCCTCGTGCCGAGCCAGGTCCCGAAGAGCCAGAAGGATCTCGCGAAGATCAAGAGCGACGCGCTCGGCAACCGCATCTTCCTCAACAACATCGTGTCGGCCGACGGCAAGGTCGCGGCGATCAACGCCTACACCGACCCGAAGCCGGGCGACAAGGCCTTCAACCCGTCGTTCGCGAAGCGCGTCGACGCGCTGATCGGCAAAGAGAAGATCGAGGGCGTGCAGGTCTACCAGATCGGCGCGCCGCTCATCAAGGTGACGCTCGGCGAGTACATCCAGGGCGACATGAAGCTGCTGATCCCGCTCGCCGTCGGCTTCCTGCTGCTGATCCTGTACGTCTCGTTCCGGACGCTGCAGGGCTGCGTGATCCCGATGGCCACCGGCCTCGTCAGCATCATCTGGGTGCTCGGCACGATGGTGCTGATCGGCTATCCGCTGAACGTCATCACCGTCATCATCCCCGCGCTCATGGTGGCCATCGGCTTCACCGAAGACTCCCACATGATCCTCGAGTACCACCACGAGCGGGAGCAGGGCCTGCCGAAGATGGACGCCATCAAGAAGATGTCCGTCGACGCCGCCCTGCCGGTGCTCATCACCACGTTCACGACGGTGGTCGGCTTCGGCAGCCTCGTGACCAGCGACATCACCATGCTCATCCAGTTCGGTGTGGCCTCGGCGATCGGCCTCACGTTCAACTGGATCATCTCCGCCGTGGTCGTGCCGGTCATCCTCATCTACTGGCCCGAGCCGAAGAAGGCGATGCACGTCGGCAGCGAAGACGATCCGCCGCCGGACAACACGATGACCCGCTTCCTCGTCTGGCTCGGCACGTTCAACGTGCGCTTCCGGTGGCCCATCGCGACGGCCACCGCCATCCTGTGCGTGCTGTCGCTCTGGGGCTGGTACAACCTGAACGTCAACACGGACTTCGTCAGCTTCTTCAAGGAAGACACGTTCATCCGCAAGCGCGTGAAGGACGTGCACGAGTCGATGGCGGGCGTCATCAACTTCTACGTCGTCGTCGAGACGGGCAAGGAAGACGGCGCCAAGGAGCCCGAGACGCTGCGCGCCGTGTCCGGGCTGCAGGAGTTCCTGAAGACGACGGGCAAGGTCGACAACACGATCTCCCTGACGAACTACCTCCGCACGATGCACCGGGAGTCGAACCAGAGCGACCCGAAGTTCGACATCATTCCCGACAGGCGCGACATGATCGCCCAGTACCTCCTGACGCTGGAGGGGCCGGACCTCGCCAAGTACGTCGACCACGACTACTCGACGGTCAACGTGCTCGTCCGGCACAACATCACGTCCTCGGCGGAGCTCTCGGACCTGCTCGCGCAGATCCGCACCTACGTCGACAAGAACTTCCCGAAGAGCGTGAAGGTCGTGTTCACGGGCGAAGGCATCCTCATCAACAACGCCGCGGACTTCATGGCGACGAACCAGGTCACCGGGTTCGGCACGACGTTCCTGATCATCGGCATCATCCACGCCGTGCTGTTCATGTCGATGAAGGCCGGCTTCATCTCGCTGCTGCCGAACGTGGTGCCCATTCTCTTCAACTTCGGGCTCATGGGCTTCGCGGGCATCCCGCTGAACGTCGGCACGTCGCTCATCGCGGCCATCGCGCTCGGTATCGCGGTCGACGACACGGTGCACTTCATGGTCCGGTACAGTCGCGAGCTGAACGCGGTGCACGACCAGCAGGAGGCGACGAACCGGACGGTCGCCGCGATGGGGCGGCCGGTCATCTACAGCTCGCTCGCGCTCGCGGGCGGATTCGGGATCATCGCCTTCTCGAACTTCATCCCGACGATCTACTTCGGCATCCTGTCGGCGGTGGTCATGATCGTCGCCATGGTCGGCGAGCTCACCGTGACGCCGATCCTCATGGTGACGACGCGCCTGGTCACGGTCTGGGACACGCTGCTGGCCAAGATGAACAAGGACATCGTCGCGACCACGCCGATCTTCCGGAACTTCTGGCTGTGGGAAGCGAAGAAGGTCGCGGTCATGGGCCGGTTCCAGGAGTACAAGCGCGGCGAGAACATCGTGAAGCGCGGCGACGTTGGCCGGGAGATGTACCTCGTCGTCAGCGGCAAGGCCGACGTCCAGGTGCTGAACTTCGACAACACGCTGAAGACGATCAAGGTCCTCGAGCCGGGCGACATCTTCGGCGAGATGGCCATCGTGGAGCACCTGGTACGCACGGCCGACGTCGTCGCGACGGAGGACGTGGAGGTGCTGTCGCTCGGCGCCGACGCGCTCGAGCGGCTGCGCCAGCGGTTCCCGTACACCGCGGCGAAGCTCTTCCTGAACCTCGCCAAGATCATCAGCGCGCGGCTCCGCGAGACGACGGAGACGCTCCGGCTGCATCCGCGTTGATCCGACACGCCGGCGGCCGCGCCTCGCGCGCGGCCGCCGGCGCGCACCTCGCATGACGGCCGGCCTCGAGACGCTGTATCCCTTCGCGCCCCACTTCATCGATCTGCCCGGCGCCCGGTATCACTACGTGGACGAGGGAGAGGGCGATCCGGTCGTCATGGTCCACGGCAACCCCACGTGGTCGTTCTACTACCGTGAGCTGATCCGGGCGCTCGCCCCGACGCATCGGGTGATCGCGCCGGACCACGTCGGCTGCGGCCGCTCCGACAAGCCGCAGCGGTACGACTACACGCTGGCGCAGCACGTCCAGAACCTCGAAGCGCTGATCGAGCGCCTGGACCTCAAACGCGTCACCCTCGTGCTGCACGACTGGGGCGGCCCGATCGGCATGGGTTACGCGACGCGGCACCCGGAAAACGTCGCGCGCATCGTGCTCATGAACACGATCGCGTTCTGGATTCCGGAGATTCCGCTCCGGCTGCGGTTCGCGCGCCTGCCCGTGGTCGGCGACGTGCTGATCCGCGGAATGAACCTGTTCCTCCGCTTCGCGCTTCAGATCGCATGCAAGCATCGCGAGCGCCTGACGCCGGACGTGCGGGCGGGCTATCTCGCGCCGTATCGTTCGTACGCCGATCGCGTCGCGCACCTGCGCTTCGTGGAAGACATCCCGGTGCACGAGCGGCACCCCACGTACGCCGTGCTGCGCCGCATCGAGACGGGGCTGTCCGCGCTGGCCGGCCGCCCGATGCTGCTGATCTGGGGCGACCGCGATCCGATCTTCACGCCCCGCGTCCTGATCGGATGGCAGCGGCGGTTCCCGTCGGCGCTCGTGCGCCGCCTCCCGGACGCGGGCCACTGGGTGCTCGAAGACGCACCCGAGCGCGTGGTGCCGTGGGTGCGCGAGTTCCTCGCGGCCCATCCGGGGTCGTGACCGCGAGCGGCGCCGACCGCCTCCTCAACGTCGCCGACGCTCTCGGGCGCGCCGCGGAACGCGCGCCGAACCGCATCGCGGTCGTGTATCCGTCCGGGCGCTCCGGCTATCGATCGATCACGTTCGACGCCCTGCATGCCGATGCCGAGCGCGTCGCCGTTGCGCTCCACCGCCTGGGTATCGGACGCGACGCGCGCGTGCTGCTCCTGGTGCCACCGGGCGCGGACATGCTGGCGCTCGCGTTCGGCATTCTGCGCGCCGGCGCCGTGCTCGTCCTCATCGATCCGGGGATGGGGCGGCGCAACCTGCTCCACTGCATCGCGGAGGTTGGTCCCGACGCGCTCGTCGCCGTGCCGATCGTCCATGCGCTGAGCCGCGTGTACCGCGCGCCGTTCGCGCGCGTGCGGCATCGCGTCACGGTGGGACACCGGTGGTTCTGGGGCGGACCGACGCTCGCCGAGCTCCGGGCGCTCGACGGTACGCTGCCGCCGGGCTCGACGACTGCGGAGGACGTGGCCGCCATCGCCTACACGAGCGGCAGCACGGGCATTCCGAAGGGCGTCGTCTACCGCCACGGCATGCTGGAGGCGCAGCTCGCGTCGCTCGAGCGCCTGATCGAACCCGCGGCCGGTGACGTCGCGCTCTCCGCGTTTCCGCCGTTCGGCCTGCTCGCGCTCGCGATGGGTACCACGTCGGTGTTCCCGCGCATGGACGTCACGCGTCCGGCGAACGTGGACCCGCGCGAGATCCTGTCCGTCGTCGACCGGAACCGCGTCACGTGCGCGTTCGGATCGCCGGCCGTCTGGCATCGCCTCGCGGAACACTGCGTCCCGCGCGCGCTGCGGCTGCCGATCCGCCGCGTGCTGATGGCCGGCGCGACGGCGCCGGCGGCGCTGCTCGCGCGGCTCACGGCGGTGCTGCCGGACGACGCGGTCGTCCAGACGCCGTACGGCGCGACGGAAGCGATGCCGGTGACGTCGATCACGGCGCGCGAAATCCTGGCGGACACGGCGGAGCGGACGCGCCAGGGCGCCGGCATCTGCGTCGGCCGTCCGCTGCCGGGGATCACGCTGCGGATCATCGCGATCACCGACGACCCGATCGCGGCGTGGAACGACGCGCTGGTGTTACCGGCGGGTGAGATCGGCGAGATCGCGGTGCGCGGCGCGATCGTGACGACGGAGTACGACCGGCGGCCGGTCGAGACGGCGCGCGCGAAGATCGCCGACGCCGACGGCGGCATCTGGCATCGCATGGGCGACGTCGGCTACGTCGACGAGGCCGGTCGCGTGTGGTTCTGCGGCCGCAAGAGCCATCGCGTGACGACCGCGGACCGGACGCTCTTCACCGACTGCTGCGAAGCCATCTTCAACGAGCACCCGGACGTGTTCCGCTCGGCGCTCGTCGGCATCGGGCCGCGCGCCCGTCAGCGGCCGGTGATCGTCATCGAGCCGCGGCCCGGGCGGATGCCCCGCGACCACGCCGCCGAAGCCCGGGTGATCGCGGAGCTGCTGGAGCTCGGAAGCCGGCACGACATCACGAAGCCGATCGCCGACGTGCTGTTCCATCCGGCCTTTCCGGTGGACGTGCGGCACAACGCGAAGATCGGGCGCGAGAAACTCGCGCCGTGGGCCGCAAAGCGGCTCAGGGCTTCAGCGAGCTGACCAGCCGGTCGAGTCCGTCGGCCGTCGACACGCGCGGCACATAGCCGAGCTCGCGGCGCGCCTTCCCGATGTCGAACCAGGGCGAATGCGCGAGCTGCGCTGCGAGGAACCGCGTCATCCGCGGCTCGCCCTCGCGCTTGAAGACGCGATGCGCGGTCTCGAGCGCCGCGCCGAGGGCGCGCGCGGCCCGGTAGGGCAGCCGTCGCGTGATGGCCGGTAGACCGAGGCGCGCGAGGAGCTGGTTCAGGAAGTCCCACAGCACGACGGGCTCACCCTGACTGATGAAGTAGCACTGGCCGGCCACCGGCGAGCCCGGCTCGAGCCGGTCGGCGGCCTGCAGGTGCGCGTCGGCGGCGTTCTCGACGTACGTGATGTCGACCTTGTTGCGGCCGTCGCCGACGATGACGAGCTGGCCGGCGCGCGCGCGCTTCACGATCCGCGGAATCAGGTGGTTGTCGCGCGGGCCCCAGACGAGGTGTGGCCGGAGCGACGCGGTCAGGAGATCGCCGCCGCTCGCGGCCACGACCGCGCGCTCGGCCATGGCCTTGGTCGCCGGGTAGCTCGCGCCGTGGTGCTCGGGATAGGGCAGCGTCTCGTCGGCGTTCTCGAGGTCGCCGTCGGCGAACACGACGCTCGGCGTGCTGGTGTAGACCAGCCGCCCCACGCCGCGCGTGCGGCAGGCGTCGATGACATGGCGCGTGCCGACGACGTTCGTGCCGTAGAAGGCCTCCCACGGACCCCACAGGAGCGGCAGGGCGGCCACGTGGAACACGCAGTCGATGCCGGTGCAGGCGCGGAAGACAGCATCGCGGTCCTGAATGTCGGCCTGGAGCATCTCGGCGCCGGCGGCTTCGAGCTCCGGATAGCGGTTCCGGGCCATGGCGCGGACGGCGTCGCCTCGGGCCAGAAGCTTCTCCACGATGTAGCGGCCGAGGAAGCCGCCACCGCCGGTCACGAGCGCCTTCATCGAGGCTGCGAGTCTAGCATCCGCCCGACGACTGGGCAGAATGCCCCCAGGTAGCCAAGGTCTGACCGGGCACTACGCCCCCACCGCGTCGGGAGACGATCGGCAACCGACTGGAATCGTGGTCATTTTTCCAAAACCTCCGATGGCATTGCGCGTGCTAATCTCCCCCGCCTGTGCAGTGAACAGCTAACAGGAAGAGAGTCAATGAACGCCACCGACGACCGGACGCTTTGCTACATCATCGGCGCCGACTACTACGTGCCTGAGCGAGAGGTGAGCTCCGCGGAGATCTCGAAGCGCGCGGGCCTGCTCAACCTCGGACTCGACGTGGGCACGCTGGAAGAGGCGACCGGCGTCCGTACGCGGCGCTTCGCCGCGGACGACGAACACCCGAGCACGATGGCTACGGTCGCGTGCGAGCGGCTGCTGTCGCGGCTCGCCATGGACCGCTCCCGTGTCGGCGCCCTGCTGTTCGCGGCGAACACGATGGACGAGGCGGAGCCGATCACGGCGATGCGCGTTCACGAGGCGCTCGGGCTGCCGAAGACGACGTTCGTCGCCGACGTCCGCGACGCGTGCAACAGCGCGCTCAAGGCCATGATCCTCGGGACCGGCCTCATCAAGTCCGGCATGGTGTCGAACGTGCTCATCGCCGTCGGTGAGCGGCTTCACGACGGGATCTACTTCAAGGGCATCCGGTCGAAGGCCGAGCTCGTGAGCCGCTATCTGGCGGGTCTGACGCTCGGCGACGCCGGCGCGGCCATGCTGCTGTCGGCGGAGCCGTCGGGGAACTGCCTGCGTGTCATCCACCAGGAGTGGCAGGTCGACTCGCAGCACCGCGGCCTCGCGCACATCGACGCGGGCGGCACGCGGCACCTCGTCGATCCCGACCGCATCTACTTCGTCAGCAACGCCAAGCGACTCTGCCAGGTGGCCGTCGAGCACCTGCCGGTCATGGTGCAGGACGTCTGCACGAAGCTCGGCTGGGACCGCACGACGACCGGCATCATCCCGCACCAGGTGTCGAAGGGCGTCACGCGGATGATCGCGACGATCGCCGGCATCCCGCTGAAGAACCTGATGGTCACGCTCGACAAGTTCGGCAACACCGGTGCGGCGACCATTCCGATGGCGCTCGCGCTCGCGTTCGAGAACGGCTTCGCGGCCACCTTCAAGCGCATCCTGCTCGTCGGCGGCGCGGCCGGGTTCTCGGCCGCGATCCTGGCGCTCGAGACGATCTCGCAGCAGGCGGTGCGGATCGTCCCGACCGATCCCCACACGGAGCCGATCGGCTAGCAGCGACCCGCACGGGGAAACGACGGGACGAGCCCGGGGCTCTGCGACTTCTCCCCGGGCTCGATTTTGTTCAGATGCTCGCGAAGAACCTCGCCGGGGCGCCTTCCGTGCCCGCGATCTTGTAGAACGGCGCCGCGAAGTCGACGCGGCGGCGCGGCAGCGCGCCGAGGTTCGTCAGCCCTTCCATGATCACGACACCGGCGCCCAGGATGATCCGGTGCATCGGGAAGTCCTCGGAGCTGAAGTCCGGCAGCCGCGCGCAGTACTCTTCGAAGAAGTCGAAGCCGATGTTCTTCACGCCCTTCGCCACGAGCCACTCTGCCGTCTCCGGCGGGCAGTACGGCGACTGCGTGAAGTAGTCGGGCCACTGGCCGTACATCTTGTCCGTCCAGTCCGTGCGCAGCAGCACGATGTCGCCCGGCTTCACGTCGTCCGCGCCGCCGCGCTTGAGATCGTCGATCGTCACGCCGTGGTTGGCGCCCACGAACGACAGGTCGACGACGATCGCCGTGCCCATCACCTGGTCGAGCGCGATCTCCGCCGTCGTGATGCCGTCGCGGAACACGTGCAGCGGCGAGTCGATGTGCGCGCCGGTGTGCAGGCTCTGGTTCACGCTCGACACCTGCCAGAACCCCGGGCCGCGGCGGTGCGGCGTGACTTCGAGCCGCATGTTCGTCGACGGCGGGCTCATCGTCGTGTGGTCGACCGTGACGGAGAGATCGATGTAGCGGGGCATCACGCGCTCCGGAACCGCGGCATCACTTCACGCGCGAAGAGCTCCATGGACCTCCGGATCCTGGCCTGCGGCAGGCCGCCGAAGTTCATCCAGCACAGCACCTGGCCCACGCCGATCTCCCGCATCCGCTCGATGTGACGCGCGACCGTGTCGGGCGTGCCGAACGCGAGCGTTTCGGCGCGGAGATCCTCCCACGTCACCTTCGACAGGCGCTCCGCCATGCCGCGGAACGCCGGCTGCAGGGTCGGATGCGCGTCCTCGATACGCTCGGGGATGACGAAGCGCCGGAACGAGTCCTGGTACCACATCTCGTACGGCTTCGCGAACTCGAACGCCTCGTCGTCGCTGTCGGCCACGAAGATGTGGCGCGAGACGCCCCACTGCGCGAGCAGCGCCTTGATGTCGGCCTCGCTGCGGCCGGCCTTTTCGAGCGTCGCGACGTAGATGTCGCGGCTCTGGACGTGCTGGTCGATGCTGCCGTACAGCACGGAGTTGAGCATCGGCCACCCGCGCAGCGCCGCCGACTCGATGCCGTCCTTCGAGACACACACCTGGTACATGGGCGGCATCGGCTGCTGGTGCGGCTTGGGGATGACGCGGACGTCGTCGAGCTGGTAGAACTTCCCGTCGTACGTGAGGCTCGGCTCCGTCCAGAGACGCGTGAGGATGTCGATCGTCTCCTCGAAGCGCTCGCGGCTTTCCGTCTGCGGCACCTTGTAGCCGGCGAACTCGACGGGGCGATTGCCGCGGCCGACGCCGACGTCGAGGCGGCCGCGCGAAATGATGTCGGCGAGCGCGAGCTGTTCGGCCAGCCGGATCGGATGGTGGAACGGCAGGATCGCGGCGGCGAGGCCGATGCGCACCCGGCTCGTCCGCGCGGCCGCCGCGGCCGCGAGCACGCCGGGATCGACGGCCAGCCCGTACTCGATGAAGTGGTGCTCGGTGAGCCACACCTCGTCGAAGCCGAGCTCTTCCGACCACTCCATCTGCTCGAGCTCGTTGTGGATGACGTCCTCGTGCGTGAAGCCGGGGGCCGCCTGGAAGAAGAAGTACGTGCCGAAGCGCATCATCGGTCTCCGAGGCCGGCCATGCGCTCGATCGTCGTCACGATGGCGGCCAGGTCGTCGCTGCCATGCCCGGCGTTCGCGGCGGCGCCCGCGAGCTCGCGGGCGATGCCGGTGAGCAGCAGCGGCGCGCCGACGCGCTTGCCCTCGTCCAGCATCAGCGTGAAGTCCTTCAGGAAGAGATCGAGCTTCATCTGCGCCGTGAAGTCCCGCTGCACCATGAGAGGGCCCCGCACGTCGACCATGCGCGAGCCGGCCGCGCTCTCGCGCAGGATGTCGAGCAGGCGCGCCGGCTCGAGCCCGCCCTTCGCGCCGAGCACGAGGGCCTCGGCGAGCGCCGCGGTGTTCAGCCCGACGAGCAGGTTGGTCGCGAGCTTCGCGACCGTCGCGGTGCCGACCGGCCCGACGTAGAGCGTCTTCTTCGCGATCGCGTCGAACACCGGCCGCGCGGCGTCGGCGTGCGCCGTCTCGCCGGCGACGAAGATCGTGCAGTCGCCGCGCGCGACCATCGAGCTGGTCCCGCTCATCGGCGTGTCGAGGAATCGCACGCCGCGCGCCGCGGCCGCTTCGCCGAGCGCGCGGGTGAGCGGCGGCGAGATCGTGCTCATCTGCGCGAGCACGGTGTCGCGGCGCACGCGGGCGAGGATGCCGTCCGCGCCTCGCACCGCGGCGTCGACGACGTCGAGCGACGGCAGGATCGTGAAGACGAGATCGGCGCCGGCGACCGCGTCGGCGAGGCTCGCCGCCGGCCGGAGACCGAGCGGCACGAGCGCGTCGATCGTTTCGCGCCGGACGTCGTGACCGGTCACGGCGAAGCCGGCGGCGAGCAGACGCTGCGCGACGGCGCCGCCGAGCAGGCCGACGCCCACGATGCCGATCCGCTTCATCCGGTCGCCCTCATGCCGTCGTCGATCCTCCCACGCCGAGATAGCGCGACTTCACCGCTGCGTTGTTCCACAGCTCCTCGGGACTCGACGAGTGCACGATACGGCCCCGCGACAGCACGTGCACGTGGTCGGCGAGCCGCAGGGCGA
>ORJL010106406.1_pt1 | contig 12026 bp, 9 predicted proteins | sample 1779941 | NCBI WGS metagenome assembly ORJL01 (sample SAMEA104232317, study PRJEB22302) | groundwater metagenome | biome: forest; feature: aquifer; material: groundwater | place: USA | collected 2011-08-07 | depth 5.8 m
AGGGCGAGGAGCGAGGGGCGAAGGGCGAAGGGCGAAGGGCGAGGGGCGAGGGGCGAAGGGCGAGGGGCGAGGGGCGAAGGGCGAGGGGCGAGGGGCGAGGGGCGAGGGGAATCGCCCTTCGCTACTCGCCCTTCGCTCTTCGCGACAGGTTGCTGGAGAGACCCGTGGGATTCGTCAAGTTCGTGCTGCGCTCCGTGAGGCTCGTCTTCCGCGGCGGGCCGACGTACTACGCCTGGGTCCTGGGGCTCCTCGCCCTGATCGCGTGGGGCGCCTTCGCGTACGTCGAGCAGTACCGCCACGGGCTCATCCTGACGGGGATGCGCGACCCCGTGTCGTGGGGCTTCTACATCGGGAACTTCACCTTCCTCGTCGGCGTGGCGGCCGCGGCGGTCATGCTCGTCATCCCGGCCTACATCTACCAGTGGAAGCCGATCAAGGAGGTGGCGATCCTCGGCGAGCTGCTCGCCATCAGCGCCGTCGTCATGTGCCTCCTCTTCGTCATGGTCGACATGGGGCGCCCCGACCGCTTCTGGCACGGGATCCCCTTCCTCGGCGTCCTCAACTTCCCGCGGTCCCTCCTCGCCTGGGACACCCTCGTCCTCAACGGCTACCTCATGCTGAACGTCGTGATCGTCGGCTATCTCCTCTACTGCTCCTACACCGGGATCCATTACAACGAGCGGCTCGTCGGGCCGCTGGTCCTCTTCTCGATCCCGCTCGCCGTCTCCATCCACACCGTGACCGCGTTCATCTACAACGGGATGCCCGCGAGGCCGTTCTGGAACGCCTCGATCCTCGCGCCGAGGTTCCTCTGCTCCGCGTTCTGCTCGGGGCCCGCGATCCTCATCATCCTATTCCAGATCCTCCGCCGCACGACGCGGCTCCGGATCTCGGACGAGGCGATCTGGAAGATCGCCGAGCTGATGGCCTACGCGATGTTCCTCAACCTCTTCCTGCTCGGCGCGGAGGTGTTCAAGGAGTACTACTCCGGGACCGAGCACCTCGTGCACATGCAGTACCTGTTCACGGGCGTAAAGGGATCGAACTCGGTCGTCGGCTACGCCTGGTTCTCGATCCTCGCCTCGATCGTCGCATTCGTGCTCTTCCTCATCCCGGGGACGAGGAAAAACTTCTTCACGATGAACCTCGGGTGCCTCCTCATCTACTCGGGCGTCTACATCGAGAAGGGCATGGGGCTCGTGATTCCGGGGTTCACCCCCTCCGTGCTGGGCGAGATCTACGAGTACGCGCCGACGATGACCGAGGTCCGGGTCGGCGCGGCGGTCTTCTCCGTAGGCTTCCTGGTGTTCACGCTCCTCTGCAAGGTCGCGGTGCCGATCCTCACCGGGGAGTTCACCAAGGCGACGCAGTCGGGACGGGTCGGGGCGAGGGCGGGACATGGAACGGCAATCTGATCGAACGGCGGGCGCGGCGCCACACGCACCCACGAAGAGGCAAGCGAAATGGCTTGGCTCACGCGCGTGTTGGGCGTCTTTTGGCGCGGCCTGTGCTCCATTCCCGGCGGACTGGTCGCGCTGTGCAAGCGGATCCCCGGGGCGTTCACCGGGCTCATAGGCTCCATCCGCGAGGGGGGGGGCACCCTCCGCCGCGGCATTCCGGAGCAGGTCACCCGGCTCGGCTTCGTCGCCGTCCTGGGCCTGACGGCGGTCCTGTCCGTCCGCGCCTACCTCGTCCCGAAACGGCTCAAGGACGTGCCGTTCGACCAGGAGGTGGCGATGGAGCGCGAGCGCGCGCGCGGGGTGAAGTTCGCCGGGGCGAGCGCGTGCGCGGAGTGCCACGACGACAAGGTCGCGGAAAAGGCCGCGGGGCACCACCGCACGCTCGCGTGCGAGACCTGCCACGGGGCATGCTACGAGCATACGCAGGACCCCGGTGGGGACTTCACGCCGTACGCACCGCGCCTGCGCGACTTCTGCGTCCGATGCCACGCCTACGACCCGTCGCGGCCGACGGGGTTCCCGCAGATCAACCCCTCGATCCACAACCCGCTCAAGGCGTGCATCGAGTGCCACAAGCCGCACGCGCCGGTGCCGCCCAATACGCCGCAGGAGTGCGAGGCCTGCCACGGGGAGATTGCGAAGACGAAGGCGGTCTCCGCGCACGCGACGCTCTCGTGCACCATCTGCCACGAGAACACAGACGCGCACAAGGACGAGCCGCACAAGTTCAGGCCGACGAAGCCGGAGACGCGGGAGTTCTGCGGCAAGTGCCACGCGCCCGGCTCCGAGAACAAGGCCGCGCCGAAGGTGGACATCGTGAAGCACGGCGAGAAGTACCTCTGCTGGGAATGCCACTACCCGCACATGCCGGAGGGCCGCTGATGGATCGGAGAGAGTTCCTGGCGTCGATCCCGGCCTTCCTCCTCCTGTGCCAGAGCGGCGGGCGGGGCGGCGGGGAGGCCCTCGCGGAGGGCGCCGAGGCCGCGAAGAAGAAGGAGCAGCTCTGGGGCATGGGGATCCGCGCCGACAAGTGCATCGGCTGCGCGCGCTGCATGGACGCCTGCAAGATCGAGAACGACGTCCCGCGGGAGCCCTTCTTCTTCCGCACGTGGGTCGAGCGGTACACCATCAAGACCGATCAGAGCGTGGTGTGCGAGTGCCTCGCCGTCGACGACGGCCCGGGGCGGGACAAGGTGGAGGAGAAGGACATCCTCCGCAGCTTCTTCGTGCCGAAGCTCTGCAACCACTGCAGGAACGCCCCCTGCACGCAGGTCTGCCCGGTGAGCGCCACGTTCTCCACGAAGGAGGGCGCGGTCATCATCGACAAGGAGCGGTGCGTCGGGTGCGGCTACTGCATCCAGGCCTGCCCCTACGGTGCGCGGTACATGCACCCGGTCACGCACACCGCCGACAAGTGCTCGTTCTGCTACCACCGCGTCACGAAGGGGCTCCTCCCCGCGTGCGTGGAGGTCTGCCCGACGCAGGCGCGCGTCTTCGGGGACCTGAACAGCGTCGCCTCGCCGCTCACGCGGTTCCAGCGGATGGAGAAGATCGTCGTCCTGAAGCCGGGGCTGAACACGGAGCCGAAGGTCTACTACTCCGATCTCGACGGGGAGGTCCGATGAATCCGGAAACGGCCAAGCAGCTCGGCGACCTCATGAAACAGGCCCAGGGGTACATCTACCCCAACGAGATCGAGATCCGCTGGTCCGTCCTCATCGTCTGCTACCCGTACCTCACCGGGCTCGTCGCGGGGGCCTTCATCCTCGCGTCGCTCGTGAAGGTGTTCCGCGTGAAGGAGGTCCAGCCGGCCTACCGCCTGGCCCTCCTGACCGCCCTCTCGTTCCTCCTCATCGCGCCGCTGCCGCTCCTCCTGCACCTCGGGCGCCCCGAGCGGTGCTTCGAGATCATGCTCACGCCGAACCCCTCGAGCGCGATGGCGATGTTCGGGTTCGTCTACGCCTGGTACCTCATGGCGGTCCTCCTCCTCGAGGTCTGGTTCGACTACCGGCGCGACATGGTCCTGTGGGCCCGAGCGTCGCGCTTCCCGATGAACTGCGTCTACTGGGCCTGCTCCCTCTTCTCGCGCGACGTGAGCGACCGGGCGGTCGAGTTCGACAGGAAGGCGGTCCGGTTCATCACAGTGATCGGGATCCCGAGCGCGTTCCTCCTCCACGGCTACGTGGGGTTCATCTTCGGGTCGATCAAGGCGAACCCGTGGTGGTCGAGCGTCCTCATGCCGATCGTCTTCCTCTTCTCGGCGATCGTCAGCGGAATCGCGCTCGTCCTCCTCCTCTACATGTTCATCACCCCCCTCCGCGGGAAGAAGATCGACATGCCGTGCGTCGACAAGATCGCGAACTTCCTGTTCTACGCCGTGATCGTCGACTTCTCGCTGGAGGCCCTCGACTTCATCCACCGCCTGTACGAGAGCGAGGAGTCGATCCGGATCCTCTCGAAAATGGTCACGGACAAGCTCATGGTGAGCCTCGTCGTGATCCAGGTGCTCCTGGGGATGCTCGTCCCGCTCGGGATCATGGTCCTCATCAAGCTCTTCAACTTCGAGGAGGAGCTGCGGAAGCTCCTCTACTTCACGACCGCGATCCTGATCCAACTCGGCATCTTCGCCACGCGCTGGAACGTCGTCATCGGGGGCCAGCTCTTCTCGAAGAGCTTCCGCGGCCTGACCACCTACAAGATGGACGTCATGGGGCTCGAGGGGCTCCTCGTGACGATGGGCGTGCTCATCCTGCCGTTCATCGTGTTGGCCGTCCTGCTGAAAGTGTTACCGCCGTGGCCCAAGGAGCTGGCCGATGGGAGCGCCCCGGCTGCCGTTCAGGCCCCGGCCGAGTAGCGGCGCGCTCGCGCTCCTGCTCGCGCTCGCGCTGCCGTGCGCGGCGCAGGTCCGCGACGACGACTGCATGGGCTGCCACAAGGCGGACAAGCCCGTCGTCGACCGCGCCACGCTCGCGGGGTCGATCCACTCCGGCCTCGGGTGCGTCGACTGCCACGACGACGTCAAGGGCCTCCCGCACGCGGAAAAGCTCGCGCGGGTCTCCTGCGCCCGGTGCCACGAGGCGGAGGCGAAGGAGTTCGAGGGGAGCATCCACGCCGAGCTGGCGCGGCAGGGCGTCCCCGACATGCCCGGCTGCACCTCCTGCCACGGGACCCACGCGATCTACGGGAAGACCGACCTCCGATCGATCGCAGGGCAGTTCCAGGTCGACCGCACCTGCTCGAGCTGCCACGCGAAGAAGGAGATCACGGAGCGGCACCTCCGCATGCCGAGCCCGGAGTTCGTCAACCGGTACCAGTCGAGCGTCCACGGGCGGGGCGTCCACCTGAAGGGGCTCGTCGTCAGCGCGACCTGCTCCGATTGCCACGGGGCGCACGGGATCCGCCCAGGCATCGACCCGTCGTCGAGCGTCTACCGGGACGCCATCCCGCGCACGTGCAGCCGCTGCCACGTCGGGATCTTCCAGGACTGGGAGAAGAGCGCGCACGGGAAGGCCTGGGCGAGGGGGGACCAGAAGGGGCCCGTCTGCACCGACTGTCACAAGGCCCATGGCGTGGGAGAGGCCCTCTCCGGCGCCTTCCAGCTCAAGATGGTCGAGGAGTGCGGAGGGTGCCACGCGAAGCAGGCCTCGACCTACGGGGACACCTTCCACGGCCAGTCTACCTCGCTCGGGTACGTGGTCGCGGCGCAGTGCTCCGACTGCCACACGCCGCACCACAACCTGCCCAGGAGCGACCCGGAGTCGACCGTCCACCCGTCCCACCTCGTCGCGACCTGCGGGAAGTGCCACCCCGGAGCGAACGCGAACTTCGTCCAGTACGACCCGCACCTCGACGCCCACGACAAGGCGCAGTCCGCGCTCGTGTACTGGGTCAACCTGTTCATGACCTGGCTCCTCCTCGGGACCTTCTCCTTCTGGGGCCTCCATACGTTCCTGTGGCTGCAGCGATCGATCGTCGCCGTCGCGCGGAAGGAGATCACGAAGCCCGCCGCAAGCGGGAAGTTCGTGCGGCGGTTCCCGAAGGCGACCATCGTGACGCACATCGTCATCGTGGTCTCCTTCCTCGGCCTGGTCGCGACGGGGCTCCCGCTCAAGTACCACTACATGGCCTGGGCGAAGGCGCTCGCGGCCTTCCTCGGTGGGGTGGAGGTCGCGAGGTTCTTCCACCGCGTCTTCGCCATCGCGACGTTCGGGTACGGGGCCTGGCACCTGGGCAACGTCGCGTGGAGGGTCGTCGTCCGGCGGGAGTTCGGCGTCGTGTGGGGCCCAGGGAGCCTCACGCCGCGCTGGAAGGACGTCGTCGACTTCAAGGACAACCTCCGCTGGTTCCTCTACCTGGGCCGCCTGCCGCGGTACGGGCGGTGGACCTACTTCGAGAAGTTCGACTACTTCGCCGTGTTCTGGGGGATCCCCGTGATCGGCCTCTCGGGGCTCGTCCTCTGGTTCCCCGCGTTCTTCGCGAGGTTCCTGCCGGGGAGCGCCTTCTCGATCGCCACGATCGTGCACGGCGAGGAGGCCTTGCTCGCGGCGGGGTTCATCTTCACGTTCCACTTCTTCAACACGCATCTGCGGCCGGAGAACTTCCCGATGGACACGAGCGTGTTCACGGGGAAAGTTCCGCTGGAGCGCTTCGAGCACGAGCGGCCGGAGGAGTACGAGGCGGCGGTGAAGGCGGGGACGCTCGACTCGCTGACGGAGGAGGCGCCGGCGGCGGCGACGATGTGGAAGGGACGGCTGTTCGGGCTGATCACCCTCCTCATCGGCCTGGCGCTCGTCGCGGCAGTCTTCGCGACCTACGTGGCGGCTTAGGAGCGGCGGCATGGGCGAGATCGGGGTGATGATCGCCGAACTCCAACTCCAAGCGACAACTCCAACGAATTCCAACTCCAACTCCAACAGCGCCAGGCCGAGGGCTTGGAGTTGGAATTGGGGTTCGTTGGAGTTGGGTCTTGGAGTTGGAATTCGGCCGCGGCCGCGCCCGCATGCACGAAACCAACGAAAGGGATCGCCCCATGGAAGCCGTAACTCCCGCGCCGCCTGCTGAGCCGAAGCGCGGCTGGATCCGCCGCCTCTTCGCCGTCTTCGGGGTCGTGACGACTCCGGAGGCTCGTTGGCACGTCCGCATCCGCCCGCGGTTCTTCGCGTGGCTCCTGGGCGGCCTCGTCTTCCTGATCGAGGCCTGCTCGGGCTGGCCGCCTGGTCGACGAGCCCGTCGTTCTGCCGCTCCTGCCACTTGATGGAGCCGTACTACCAGGCGTGGGCCAACTCGGCGCACAAGGACGTCGCCTGCGTCGAGTGCCACTACCCGCCCGGGGCCCCGCAGACCATCCTCTGGAAGAAGTTCCAGGCCCTCTCGCAGGTGGTGAAGTTCGTGACGCGGACCTACTCTTCCAAGCCGTATGCCGAGGTGGAGGACGCGAGCTGCCTGCGCAGCGGATGCCACTCCACGCGGCTCCTCCAGGGGCGCGTGGTGAGCAAGAAGGGGATCCGCTTCGACCACCGCCCCCACCTGGAGGGGGTGCGATACGGGAGGCAGCTCCGCTGCGCGTCGTGCCACTCCCAGATCGTCGTCGGAAAGCACATCGAGGTCACGTGGGACACCTGCTTCCTCTGCCACCTCAAGGGACACAAGGAAGGGAGGAACCTCGAGTCGATCGGGGGCTGCCTGGGATGCCACCAGCTTCCGGAGAAGCCGATCGTGGTGGGCAACGTCACCTACGACCACAAGAGCTTCCTGAACGAGCACCAGGTCGCGTGCCAGAACTGCCACCAGGACGTGCTGCAAGGGGAAGGGGACGTCCCGCGGGACCGGTGCCTGACCTGCCACAACCAGCCCGAGAAGCTCGCGCGGTACGGAGACACCGCCTTCCTGCACGACAATCACGTGACGAAGCACAACACGGCGTGCTTCCATTGCCACAGGGAGATCAAGCACGCGGTGGCGAAGGCGGGGACGAAGCCGTTGGAGTACGACTGCACGGTCTGCCACACCGACACGCACGATCTGCAGAAGAGCTTCTACATGGGGATCGGGGCGCAGGGGGTGCCTCCGATGCCGAGCCCGATGTACCTGGCGAACGTCGACTGCGTGGGGTGCCACGTGGAGAAGCTGAAGCCGAAGAACGGCGAGACGCACGCGCAGACGTTCGGCGGGACGGAGAAGGGGTGCCTGAACTGCCACGGGAAGGAGTACACGGGGGTCCTCGAGGAGGTCCACGCGCTCATGCGCGAGACCGCGGCGAAGCTCGGGGAGAAGCAGGCGGCCCTCGAGGCCGGCCTCGCCGGAAAGACGACCCCGCCCGAGGTCATCGTTCAGAACGATTACGACTACGATTACGACTACGATGACGATGATGACGAGTACCAGACAGGAGGAGCCGATGCCATACCTCGACGACGCCCGCGACGTGAAGTTCAACCTCTTCGAGTGGCTCGACCTGGACTCCCTCCTGGCGACGGCGCGGTACAAGGAGTTCGACCGCGACCAGCTCGGGATGATCCTCGACGAGTGCCTGAAGGTCTCGAAGGGGAGCCTCGCCTCGTGCAACCTCCAGGGAGACCGCATCGGCGCGCGGTTCGAGGGCGGGAAGGTCACCACGCCACCGGGGTTCGTTCAGGCGTGGAAGGACCTCGGCGAGGGGGGCTGGGTCAGCCCGACCGCGAACCCCGACTACGGCGGCCTGGGGCTGCCCGAGTCGGTGGGGACGGGGATCAGCGAGTTCATCATGGGGGCCAACACCTCCGTCACCCTCACGGTCCTCCTGACGCACGGCGCGGCGCACCTGATCGAGAGCTTCGGATCGGAGGAGCTCAAGGCCGCGTTCTGCGCCAGGATGTACAGCGGCGAGTGGGCGGGGACGATGTGCCTGACGGAGTCCTCCGCCGGGAGCGACCTCGCGGCGCTGACGACGAAGGCGGACAAGCAGGCCGACGGGACCTGGCTCATCTCCGGCGAGAAGATCTTCATCACGAGCGGCGATCACGACCTGACGCCGAACATCATCCACGCGGTCCTCGCGCGCGCGGTGGGCGCCCCGTCGGGGGCGAAGGGGATCTCCCTCTTCGTCGTCCCGAAGTTCCGCGTGAATTCGGACGGCACGCTCGGGGCGGCGAACGACGTCGTCTGCTCGGGGATCGAGCACAAGCTGGGGATCCACGGCTCCTCGACCTGCACGCTGGTCTTCGGAGGCAGCGGCGGGTGCCAGGGGTTCCTGCTCGGCAGGGAGCGCTCGGGGCTCCTGCTGATGTTCCAGATGATGAACGCGGCACGGTACGAGGTCGGGGTCCAGGGGCTGGCGATCGCCTCCGCGGCGCACCAGGCGGCCATCGCCTTCGCGCGCGAGCGGCTGCAGGGGAGGTCATTCAAGGACCCGGGCGGGAGCGGGCAGTGCTCGATCCTCGAGCACCCCGACGTCCGGCGCTCGCTCCTCACGCAGTCGGCGTACGTCCAGGCGATGCGCGCGCTGGTCTCGTACACGGGCTGGTGCATCGACAAGTCGCACGTGACGGAGGGGGAGGAGCACGACCGCTGGGAGGGGCTCGTCGACCTCTTCACGCCGGTCTGCAAGGCGTGGTGCAGCGACTGGGGCTTCCGGGTGAGCGAGTGGGCGCTCCAGGTCTTCGGCGGGTACGGGTACACGAGCGAGTACCCGGCGGAGCAGTACTTGCGCGACGTGAAGATCGCGAGCATCTACGAGGGGACGAACGGGATCCAGGCGGTCGACCTGGTGGGGAGGAAGTTCAGGCTGCAGGAGGGGCGGCCCGTGAAGCACCTCCTGGGGCTGGTGGGGCAGACGGCGCACGAGCTCTCGACGCACGCGCTCTTGGGCCCCTCGGCACAGCAGCTCGGCGCGGCGCTCGCGGCGCTTGGCGCGGTCCTGGCGGAGGTCCCGGCGAGGCCGGATGCGCAGCTCCTGACGCTCCTGAACGCGGTCCCGCTGCTCGACATGATGGGGCACGTATTGGCGGGGCACCTGCTGCTGCGCCAGGCGCAGCTCGCGGCGAAGCGGCTCGACGCGTTCCTGAAGGAGCGGGGCGTCGACGCCTCGGACAAGGCGGCCTCTCGCGCGGCGCTCGAGGGGAACGCGGACGCGACCTTCTACCACAACAAGGTGCAGGCGGCGGTCCACTTCGCGCACCGCGGGCTTCCGCAATGTGCTGCCCTCGCGGTCGGGATCCGCGCGGGCGAGACGGCGCCGATGGACGCGGTGCTGTAGCGACCCGTCGAGCGAGGGGCGAAAGGCGAGCTCACCGCCGACAGCGTTCCGCCAACGGGTCGAGCACGTCGTTCAGCAGTTGGTGGGCCACGGTCCGCAGCCGGTCGCGTGTGGGCGTCCGATCGTAGAGAAGGCTCACCGTCACCGTGTGCAGGACGTCGCCCATCGCGCGATCGTCCTCGAGCAGGGCGCGCAGCCCGCTCCCGGCCTCCCGTCCCAACTTGCGCCAGTCTCTCGGAAACAGATCTCGTAGCGCCGCCATCCACGGATCGACCCACAGCTCCAGGTCCGCGCGGGTCATGAGTTGCGCGATCGCCAGCGCGCGGCCCAGGTCCTTCGCCGACCGCAGGCATGCCTTCCCGCCAATCAGTCCATCCATCGTCACCGTGCCGATCGTCGGATGGGACAGGAGATTCGCCAGGCTCATCATCGCAGGATCCGCGTACCGAATGCCCTGCGGCGTTTTCCTGAGCCCCCGCTCCGTGAGCCCCATGAATCGGAAACAGGGGACCCCAAAGTGGCGCTTTCCCACAATCACCCGCCGCCAACGCTTGGTCTCCCGCTGTCCGATCCGCGGCAGTCCGAGGAATTCGACGAAATACTCGTCCGACTCCTCCCGGATGAGCCGAAGGGCGGGCAGGCTTGCGTCGGGAGTGTTCGCGGTTCCTGGCGAAGGGAACTTCCCCCCCTTTGCGTAATAGGTCCAACCGGCGGCGAAGAGGGCCCGGGCAGTCGCGACAAGAGCCTTGTTTTCGCCGATCGGCTGCACGACGATGTCCGCGTCCTTGGTCCGAAAACTCCGGCCCTGGAGTTGGAGCCGGAAGTGCAACGCGACCGCGACGCTGCCTGCGATGTAGGCGTGTCGCCAGAGGAAACCGGGCAGTTCTCGCCGAAGTCGCTCGACAAGGGCCTGGGGATCGAAATCAGGCACGGCCCCTCCGCGCGCTTAGGTGCCTCACCAACTCAAGGGCCTGGCTGTCGAGGTTGAGCTCGTGAAGGTCCAGGAGTGTTTCCGCCGGGTCCGCGACAGGGAGGCCGTCGGCGACGAGGGGCTCGAAGAGCGCTTCCTGCCGGTGGAGGTAGTGGAGGACGAGAAGGGGTTGCGGAGCGGCGTCGAACCGGCCGGCCGATTCCGCGCAGGGGCGCAGGGTCGGGTCAAGTCGGGCGAGGAGCTCTTGCGGCCCCGGGGCGCTCCGGGCGAGAAGGCAGAGATCCAGGCGCGGACAGCCCACGAAGTCCAGGTCTGGGTGCCAGTGGGATGCGCCGAGAATACCCCCGAACGCCACACCGGGCGGTCGAATCCGCCTCAGCCGCGCCAGGAGGAACTCCGGTTCGGGAGTTCGGCCGGACGGATCGTATAGCTCGATCGGTCTCCGGAAGTGATCCGAGAGAGCTTCGATCTGTCCCCACGTGTGCCGCGGGAAGGCCGACAACTCGACGCTGCGGTCGCGGTTTCGCTGGAGTTCGCCGCGAACCTGCAAGTCGGCGAGCGCGCCGGCGACCGTGGGATACGACAGGCCGCACAGCCGCTGCAGATCGCCCAGGGTCGACTTGCCCCCGCCCCGGAGCCACGTCGCGACGAGGACCTTGAAGACTTCGAAGAAGCCCCCCGAAATCGTTGCGTGGGGCGCGGACGTCGGCGCCAGGGCACGCAAGAGCCCCGCGTGGAAGCGGCGAGCCAGGGCATGCCCGTCAACTGCACGGGCGGGGCGATTCCTCCGAATCGCGCTCTGAACCGCCTCCGCGAGCGCTTCGACCCTCCCGCTCTCGGGCGTGGTTCGGCCGTTCCCGCCCTCGTCGATCCAGACCAGCCCAAGCCGGTTTTGCAGGTCACCTCGCAACAGACCGAGCAGTGCCGTCCATTCGGCGATCACTCGTTCCCAGGTCACGCGCGCCTCGAGCATGACGAGACAACCGAGTCTCAGGCCGGACTGTTCATCCAGCGCGAGGGCGAGTTCCGCCAATCCGTCGTGCAGTTCGCGCACCCCGGTGTGCCCGACCTTGAACTTGACGGCAGTCCGGCCGTCCTTCGAGCGCAAGTCGTAGCGCGCGGAGGCGCCTGCCGGGAGGTAGCCGGCCAGTCCCGGAAGCTCGGGTTTCGATCGCAACATGCTTACAAAGTCGCATCTTCATTTCAAAGATGCAAGTGGATTTGAAGCATGCATCTATGAACGGCAGCCGCTCCCCAACGCTTGGCCACTCCCAGGTCGCCGAAGCAGCGTGTCGAGGATCGGGATCCGCGCGGGCGAGACGGCGCCGATGGATGCCGTGCTGTAGGGCGAAGGGCGAAGGGCGAAGGGCGAAGGGCGAAGGGCGAAGGGCGAAGGGCGAAG
>ORJL010609060.1_pt1 | contig 12021 bp, 9 predicted proteins | sample 1779941 | NCBI WGS metagenome assembly ORJL01 (sample SAMEA104232317, study PRJEB22302) | groundwater metagenome | biome: forest; feature: aquifer; material: groundwater | place: USA | collected 2011-08-07 | depth 5.8 m
CCTCAGAATGCCATCAGGAAAAACATGCCTCTCAAATCATTTATCGAAGTACATCCCGAATCAGATTTCCCGATTCAAAACCTGCCGTATGGTGTGTTTTCTACAAAGTCGATTCCAACCCCAAGAATTGGGACTCGGATTGGCGATTTTATAGTTGACCTTGCTGTTCTTGATGAAGAAAATTTATTTGACAAACATTATGGTTTCTTCATTGATTCGACGTTGAATCGTTTTATGTCTGGGGGACGTGTGGTTTGGCGGGAAGTGCGTGAGCAGTTGATTGGTTTGTTGAGTAATGACAATTCCCCGTTAAAGAAAGAGATGTTAAAGTCGCGTCGGCTTATTCCAATTGAAGAAGTCCAAATGCATTTGCCTGTCTCCATCGGCGATTACACGGATTTTTATGCATCGCGTGAACATGCTACGAATGTGGGCATTATGTTTCGCGGAAAAGAAAAAGCCCTCATGCCCAATTGGCTGCATCTGCCTGTGGGCTATCATGGTCGCGCAAGTTCAATTATCATCTCTGGCGCGGATATTCGCCGTCCGCGCGGACAAGTGCTTCTTCGAAATGAATCGTCGCCGCAGTTCCTGCCATCGCGTTCAATGGACTTTGAATTGGAAATGGGATTCTTTATCGGCACTGGAAATAATCTAAGCGAACCCATCCCTGCAAAAAACGCGCATGAGCATATCTTTGGAATGGTCTTGCTCAACGATTGGAGCGCGCGCGATATTCAGACTTGGGAATATCAACCGCTGGGGCCGTTCCTTTCGAAAAATTTTGCGACTTCGATCTCGCCCTGGGTGGTGACCATGGATGCGCTCGAACCGTTTCGCGTGGCGGGCCCAAAACAAGAGCCCGCGCCTCTCCCATATTTGGCATTGGATGCCGCGCATGGATACGATATTCACCTTGAAGTGACTCTGCAATCCCCAACGATGGACTCGCCGCAAATCATCAGCCGTTCGAATATGAAGTATATGTATTGGGGCATCGTCCAGCAATTGACTCACCACACGGTCACCGGCTGTAACATGCGAACCGGCGACTTGTGCGGCACAGGCACGCTCAGCGGCCCAACTGCAGATAGTTATGGTTCCATGCTCGAATTAACCTGGCGCGGTGAAAAACCGATTGTATTGCCTGACAGTGAATACCGAAAATTTTTGGAGGATGGCGATACGATTGTGATGAAGGGATATTGCCAGGGTGATGGATATCGGGTTGGGTTTGGTGAATTGGTCGGGAAAATCTTACCTGCATTGGGTGGTTAAGCAGCATTGGCCTCGATTCGGACTGGAAAGGCTGTCCATTCCTGCTTGACCACCAGGAATTTGTATAAAGGAGAACTATTTGAAGATCGTTATATTTGGCGCATCGGGTAGTACTGGTGTCAAGATCGTTGTGCAGGCTTTGAGCGTGGTCGCATTGTCACCGCCTTTGTATTAATGGATTTAGTTTTGAAATATTTACGGAATCTTTATCAAAGCTATATTGCCCGTTTATATCCTTTGGATAGCATCCTAATAGAGGAACTATTTTTCCATGACAAAAATTCTCGTGATTGACGATGAGCCCTCGATTGTGAATCTAGTGCAGGCATATCTCAAGCCTGAAGGTTACGAAGTGTTTACTGCCAGCGATGGCTTTGCGGGGCTCAAAGCCGCGCACGCCTTCAAACCAGACCTGATCATTCTCGATGTGATGCTGCCGGGCATGGACGGTTTGGAACTGCTCTCGAAATTACGACGCGAATCGGATGTGTATGTCATCATGCTCACGGCTCGCACCGAGGAGACCGATACCATCGTGGGGCTCTCCGTTGGCGCGGATGATTATGTCCCCAAGCCGTTCAGTCCGCGCGAGTTGGTGGCGAGAGTCAAGGCGGCCTTGCGGCGTCTGCAAACAGGAGCAGGCTCAGGCAGGGAGGGGGGCGTGCTGGCTTTTCGTCATGTGCGGATTGATGTTGGCGCGCGTCAAGTGACAGTGGATGACGAGTCGATTCAGTTGACCGCCATCGAATTTGGTCTCCTGTGTGCACTGGCTGAAAATCGGGGGCGGGTTTTATCGCGTGAACAGTTGCTCGAAAAAGTTTGGGGCGGGCAGTATTTTGGAGAGATGCGCGTGGTGGATGTTCATCTTGGGCATGTGCGCACGAAATTAGGCAACCCCGAAATCATAGCCACCGTGCGCGGCGTGGGCTATCGTTTTGATGATGAGGCTTTATGAAATATATCAAATCGCATTTGGGCGTGAAACTTTTTGCATCCTATATTTTGGTCATCAGCATTGGCATGGCTTCAATATGGGTCACTGCGCGTTTTACAACCCCACGCTCGTTCGATCGTCATTTACGTTTCATAGAAGAAAGTTTGGGCGCGGGAAATGGAATGATGATGGGGCAGGGTAGTGGACAGCCGGGTGGCATGATGTCGGAGTTCTATAAAAGTTTTCAGGCATCCTTTAGTGAGTCTTTGATCTTTGCCGTCCTCACGTCTTCGCTGGTCGCATTGATCGTGAGTTTTATTCTAAGCCGAAGTGTGATCGCGCCTGTGCGTGTGATGACGAATGTCAGCCAGAGAATTTCAGAAGGTCATTATGACGAACGTGTGGAATCGCAAGGCACAGATGAGTTGAGCCAACTCGCGTTAAGTTTTAATCAAATGGCCGCGCAGCTTGAACAGGTGGAAAACATGCGCCGTCAATTGATCGGTGACGTTGCGCATGAACTTCGCACGCCCCTGACCGCCATCAAAGGTTCCGCCGAAGGATTGATGGATGGTGTGCTGCCCGCCGCCAATGAAACCTATCAACAGATCCATGCCGAAACCGAACGCCTCAGCCGATTGGTGAATGACTTGCAGGAACTCAGCCGTGTTCAATCAAAAGCAATCCATTTGGATATTCGGCCGGTGGACTCTGCCCGTCTGATTGAAACAGTGACCCGCCGTATGCAATTCCAATTTGATGAAAAACGCGTCAGACTTAACTCAAACCTGCCCATCAACCCAATCATTGTCCTCGCTGACGAAGACCGCGCCCTGCAGGTGCTGACCAATTTGCTCGGCAACGCCTTGCAGTACACTCCCGAAGATGGGAGCGTGACCATTTCCATTGAACGGGATAAGAGCGTGGCGCGCATTGCCATCCGTGATACCGGCCTTGGCATTTCTCCGGAACACCTTGCCAATATCTTCGACCGCTTCTACCGTGTGGACAAATCCCGTTCCCGTGCACGCGGCGGCTCAGGGATCGGACTCACGATTGCAAAGCATTTGGTTGAAGCGCAAAGGGGCAAAATTTGGGCTGAAAGCGAAGGTGAAAATAAAGGCAGTCTCTTCGTGTTCACGTTGCCTTTGCGGTAAAAACGAGTTCTTAGCGAATTGTCACCCTATAAATATCAAGAGCCGTGCAGGGAAAATGCACGGCTCTTAATATTGGATCAGTTGATCAACGCATCAACGGCGGGTGAATAACCCCACGACGAAGAGCAGAACGACCGCGCCCACGATGGCCACCAGCAGGCTGGTAAAGTTGAAGCCAGTCACTCCTCCTGCGCCGAAGAGATCCATAATGTAGCCGCCAATGAAAGCGCCAAGTATGCCCACAATGATGTTGGCAAAGGCTCCCATTTTTGCGTTCTTTCCCATGATGATACTTGCGATCCATCCAGCAAGCGCGCCAAAGATGATCCATACCAGAAAGTTCATTTTTACCTCCATGGATAATAAGATGATCGTTCGATCATTTTTATTATAATACAGTTGTATCTCTGAATGGAATAGTGTAATAGTGTGCCCATGTGATTTGGAAACGTTGTCAGCAATTAATAGTCCAAGTCAATTTCGAAGGTCCCCGTTGATAAATTGCTTATGATCCAGTTTCCGCGTTTTCATCATAATTTTGTCTTTCCCTGTGTGTCGAGATGCGGGCGCTGATAATACGGACGGTATCTTCAGTTCTGACCATGAAGCATGTCAGCAATCTTTCGCGAGTGGCTGACCTACCGATGACAAATTCACGCTTTTCTTTTTGCGAATGTTCGATGTCGTCATAATAGAGAGCGAGCGGATCTTTGAAGATGGTGGCGGCTTCGTCAAAACTGACGTCATGTTTGATGATATTCTTTTCTGCTTTGGCGGGGTCCCAGGTGATTTTTATTTTTGGCATGGGATGAGTATAGCATAGGGAAGTGGGGGTAAATTAGTTGTATAAACTCTTCCGATTCCCGAATACCAAATTACCTTTTTATCATCGCTTCCCTCTCAGGTCCCACCCCGATCCATTTTACGGTGATGCCTGCCGCCTCTTCGATCATCTTTACATAATTCTGTGCGTTGACGGGCAGTGCGTCAAATGACTTTGCCTTGCTGATATCTTCCTTCCAGCCTGGGACGGTTTGACAAACAGTCTCCACTTTATCCAAATCGTACGCGTCCACATCCGCATAGCGGACAGGGTCACAGCTTAACTCGTATCGCGTGCAGACTTTGATTTCTTCCAGCCCGCTCAGCACATCCAGTTTGGTTAAACATAATTCCGTCACGCCGCTGAGTTGAACAGCGGTTTTCACGAGCTCCAAATCCAGCCAGCCGACTCGGCGGACACGCCCCGTGGTTGCAGCCACTTCGCCAAATTTCTTATATGCTTCGCTGTTGTGATCTTTGATCTCGGTTGGCAATGGCCCCGCGCCGACGCGGGTGGTATATGCCTTTGTCACACCGACAACATTCGTGATATAGCGTGGTGGAATACCCAATCCAGCCGAAGCTGCGGAGGGAATGGTTGTCGAAGCTGTCACGAACGGATAGGTTCCCCAGTCCGTATCCAAAAATGTACCCATTGCTTGTTCAAGCAAAAAGTTTTTGCCAGCTTTTAAACCGTCCTGCACGAGCGAGAATAATTCCTTGAGGTATGGTTTTAATTTCAAATAGTATCCACGATGGGTATCGCGTACTTCTTCATATTTCAGCGTTTCGCCGCCCAGCGCGGCGATGATCTTGTTTTTCAATTCCAGTTGTATTTGCAATCGCTGCTCGAACATCGTGCTCGAAAAATCCGTCCAGCGGATGCCGTTATAGCTGACCTTGTCCGCAAACACGGGGCCAATTCCCCGGCGCGTTGTACCGGTCGCGCCCGCGCCTTTGGCTTCTTCGTACAACCCGTCCAGGATTTTATGATACGGCATGATTAAATGCGAACGCGGCGAAATCCACAATCTTCCGTCCATACCAATTCCTGCTTTGTTTAGCATTTCGATTTCTTCGATTAATACCGCAGGGTCAATCACCACACCGCCACCGATCAATCCCACTGAATTCTTTGCGAATATTCCCGAAGGCACGAGATGGATTTTAAACGTTCCAAACTCATTGATGACAGTATGCCCCGCGTTGTTCCCACCGTTGAAGCGCGCCACATAATCCATGTGCTTTGCGAGAAAGTCCACAACTTTGCCCTTACCCTCGTCACCCCATTGCGAGCCGATCACCACTGTTACTGTCATAATGCCTCCGATAGTTGGGAATCGGGTATCGTTATTCGAGATTCGTGGCACTCCTGATTTACGATTCCCGAATCACGATGTCCATTATTTGAATTGCCAGCCTGACCCATATTTCTGGCGATAGACTTACCATCAAGCATTATAATTCGGACGGTTCGATTTCAGAGGAGTGAATATGAAAATATTGCAGGATACTGCCTTGACTTATGATGATGTGCTGCTGGCGCCCCAATATTCGAAAGTGGATTCAAGGCGGACGCTCTCAACAAAAAGCTGGCTGACGAAGAAAATCGCGTTGCATGCGCCGATCATTTCCGCAAATATGGATGTAGTGACTGAGAGCGAGATGGCTATTGCCATAGCGCGCGAGGGCGGCATTGGCATGATCCATCGTTTTATGACAATCGCTGAACAGGCGCGCCAGATTGAACGCGTGAAGAAGGCGGAATCGTTTATTGTGGACAAGCCAATCACAATGGCTGATACGCATACCGTTGGCGATGTAAAGCAAGTCGTGGATCGAACAGGCACGGGTGGAATTTTGATTGTAGACAATAATGAAAAGTTGATCGGTATTGTAACAACCCGCGATCTATTATTTGAAGATGATGATAACAAATTGTTGACCGAGATTATGACGAAGAATGTCGTTGCCGCCTCGCAGGAAACAAGTTTGAAGGATGCCGAAAAACTATTACATGAGCATCGCATTGAAAAACTTCCATTGCTGGATCAGAATGGCAAGGTCACGGGCCTGGTGACCTTGAAGGACATCATGAAGATCACCAAATTCCCAAAGGCGACCAAAGACTCAAAAGGACGTCTGGCCGTGGGCGCAGCGGTGGGCGTGCGAGACAGGGAAATGCGCCGCGTGGAGGCCGCTCTCGAAGCAGGCGCAGATTGCGTCGTGGTGGATATTGCTCACGGCGATTCGCATATGGAAATTGAGATGATAAAAAATATTCGTAAGCAGTTTCCAGGCGCGCAGATCATTGGCGGGAATGTTGCCACGGGCGACGGGACAAAACGATTGATTGACGCAGGTGTGGATTGTGTGAAGGTCGGCGTGGGTCCCGGCTCGATCTGCATCACGCGCATCGTGGCAGGCTCTGGCATTCCACAACTTTCTGCTGTGATTGCGTGTGCGCAGGCGGCGCGTCCTTATGGAATTCCGATCATTGCAGATGGCGGCATTCGCCAGCCAGGAGATGTGGCAAAAGCTATTGCGGCAGGCGCGCAGACGGTCATGATCGGCAGCCTGCTGGCCGGCACGGATGAAAGCCCAGGCCTGATGATGACGCGTCGGGGTCATCGTTACAAAGCTTCGCGCGGTATGGCTTCACGTGAGGCAAATATCGAGCGAAATCTTCGCGAGGGAAATGACCTGACCTACGAGGAGATTGAAGATTACGTTGCAGAAGGCGTGGAAGCTGCAGTTCCATATCGCGGAAAAGCGCGCGAGGTGCTGGCTCAACTCATCGGGGGTTTACAATCAGGCATGAGCTACAGCGGCGCGGCTTCAATTGAAGATTTTCAGAGGAAGGCCATCTTTGTGCGGATGACTGGCGCAGGGTTGAAGGAGTCGGGTCCGCATGATGTGGAGGTTTTAGGGTAGTCCCATCCCCAGCCTCTTCGACAGGGTTTCGACAGGCTCAACCTACCAGCACAGGACAGCGCCTTTCCCGACGAGCGGGGAAGGGAAAGTCAATTACCCCCCATGACAAATACTACAATTGACATCAATTTCATGGATTTTATGTCAGCGTGATTATATCGTATATATGAATATGACCGATCTTACCAGGACAAAATGTCTTCTGGACTTTTACCACAAACTAGAGTATTGTTGTCATGTAACATACTACCCTGTTTCATTAAATCACGTCTGCCATATTTAACTATTGAAAAGGATGAAATGAAAAAACAAAACTCTATTTTTATCGCACTGGCAATAATTCTCCTGGCGAGCCTCGCTTGTAATATTGGAGGCACAGCACCAGCAACGGAAGCCGGACAGGAGCCAGTTGCTACAAGCGAGCAAACGAATCTCGTTGCCACGACAGTTCCATCTCAGGAGGCGGTCGCTATTGACGGTCCTCCAGGTCCCGAAACGATTGACCTGACAAACCCCGCGTTATATATCACATCCAGTGAGCCGGCATATAAATTTGACACGAATACCAAATTTACTGGTGTGGATTCAACTGGAACTGCCAAGGAAGTTTCATTACTCATGACGGAGGAGACCCAAACCCTGCCGCAAAAGTCACAACGCTTTTTAGTGGTGGTAACAGGCGGTGAAGGGTCGGCTGAAACGGTGGTCATTGGCGATCAGGTATATACCGTATTTCAAGGAGCATGTTACCCATCCCCGCTGTCAAGCGTGGATGAACAAAGCCTGTCAGAGAGGATGCCCAAACTTCAGGATGGGATCACAGGGCATGCACAGCGCGTGGAAAGTGGAATTGATGTCAATGGATTTGTTACCGATAAATATGCGCTGACCAGCGAAAACATGGATGCGGATGATGAGTTGATCGGCGCATTTGTGTATGTGGTTCGTGACGGTGGTTTTATTACGCTCTTTGAAATGCAAGGACGAAGCAAAACAGATTATCAGGGGCTTGACCCAAATCAATTTACAGACATCACCACTGCATACGACTACATCCCAGTGGAGGATGGCTCGCTTGATATTGCCATTCCTGTCGAATGCAACAATCCGGCTGGCTTGACGAGTGAGTTCCCTGTGATGGATGGCGCGACAAATTTGAATAAATCACCAGAGTTTGTAACTTATCAAATTGAAAAGCCGCGTAGCGAAGTGGCGGATTTTTATCGCGCAGAAATGCCAAACCGCGGCTGGACGCTGACAGATGAAGGCATAGGGGGCGGCATTTTTCTGGTCTTTACCAAGGACGGTAAAAACGTTCGAGTAACAGTGGCTGGCAATAGTAGTGATACATCCGCTTCGGTCGCGATCACGGAGGAATAAATTGCAATTTGAATACATACAGGCCGCTTTGGTGGCCTGTATGTTTATCCAATCTTTTCCAACAAGGTGAATCTCATGAATAGAAGAAGATCGGGTCTTCGGATTGGACGGCGACGGGGTTTCAGCAACCCATTTGCGGGCTTGATTGTGGGTCCGTTTTTGGTGGTGTTTGGAGCGATCCTGCTGATTGTTGGCTGGGGCTGGTATGGCAAAACAGCCGAGTGGGCGGCGGCAGGCGGCATGGCCATGGGGACAGTTGTGGAAATGAAGCAATATGAAAAAACAACGGACAATGGCACAAGCATCATGTATCAACCCGTCATAGAGTTTAAAACTGAAACTGGCGAGGTGATCACTTACACGGATCCTACATCAACGAGTTCGCCGCGTCATCAGATCGGGGAGCAGGTTGAGATCTTGTACGACAGGAATTTCCCCACCAATGCGCGCGAGAATAATTTTTTGAGTTTGCATTTACCTGATGCTATCGTAATGGGCATGGGAGGATTCTTTCTGTTAATGGGCTTGATCGGCGGGATTCGTTCTCTTATTTTCGTGTTTGCAGCAGGAGGAATTGCGGCTTATCTCCTGGCGAAGAAAAAGGAAAACGAAGAGAAGGATCAGTTGCAGGTTTGAAATGAATAAGTCCGGGCTGCGGCTCGGACCGATTTTTCAATGTTCGGTTGCAGGATATTTATTTCGATCCTTAAAAAAGTTCACTGGCAGCTTTAATCTTTTAATCCTTCTGCCCGGTTCACTTTTCCCTTATACCGGCTACCTGCTTCATCCGCAGCTCGAATAGTATTGTCATATCCAAGTTTTGATGATCGGCTAGAGGAAGGTTGAAATGAAAGCCAAATATTCAGTTGTGTTCCTATCTCTCATCTTGTTGCTGGCGATACTCGCCTGCAATCTACCCTTCGTCGTCACAAGAACGCCTACAGCCCCCGAAGAGGTCTCTGACCCTCAGGTGGCCGCCCTGCGCCAACTGGAAGCAGATTCTAAGACGCCGCCTGACCTGTACTTTCAGAATGGCTTCCCCCGCTTTGTTTCTGGCGGCTTCCGTGTGGAAGGCATAGATGCGGTGGAGCGCGCCCGCAACTTCATGGCGACCTATCAGGACCTCTACCGCATCGCCAGTCCAGATTTGAAACTCGGCGTGCGCCGTGTTAGCGAGGGGGAGGCTGAGACGAATGTCGTCTTCTACCAGACCTACCAGGGCCTCGAGGTCTTTGGCAGCGAGATCGTGGTGACGCTGAACGGAGACGCGGTCTCCGCTACGGTGGGCGGATTGCTCAATGGGGATGTGACGCTCGATAGCACGCCGACCCTCCTTCCAATCCGGGCAGAAGAGATCGCCCGCGCCGATCTGGAGCTGCCCGATGCGAAAGTGGCCGGCACAACCACGCTAATGGTGTTTGACCAAAGCATGCTTGACGATGTTCCGCCCGAGGCGCATTTAGTTTGGAGGGTCACCATCAGCGAGCCCGCTCCCTGGCAGGTCTTTGTGGATGCCCAAACCGGTCAAGTGCTCTTCAAGTACTCGCTGATACTTTCTGAGTACGACTTCGAAGAATGGGACACCTTCGGCAATTGGGCTGGAAACACGGCGTGCTATTGGTCGCCAGCCCCCGAGAGCATCGGGGACGAGGATGGCCTGGAACGAAGCTACCACGGGGACGGAAATGCTGTGGCCGCCTGGTGGAACGCGCGCGGTGCATACGATTTCTACCGCCGCACCTTTAGCCGAGACTCTTATGACAATGATGGTTCCCAGATCGAGGTAGGTATTCATGCCTTTTTTCCACCGCCGACAGGCAATCCCAATGCAGCTTGGAATGATTACTGTGAAACAATCGACATCAGCGACGGCCTGATAGGTCTCGATGTAATGGTTCACGAATTGACTCACGGCGTGATCCGCGAAACATCCGATCTTATTTACAGCTTTCAATCAGGCGCACTCAACGAGAGTTATGCCGATGTGATGGCGTCGCTGGCCGATCCGGACTGGCTGATCGGCGAGGATAACACTGCAGGTAGTGTTCCCTTGCGAGACATGAGCGATCCGCCCCGCTTTGGTCAACCAGACCGCATGCCCGTAGTCGCCATGGGAATTGCCGTCGATAACGGCGGCGTGCACATCAATAGCGGCATCACCAACAAGGCCGCCTACCTGATCGCGGCTGGGGATACTTTCAATGGCTGGACGATCAGCGGCATTGGCGCAAGAAAAATGGGCGCGCTGTTCTACGCGACAATGATCAACCTGGGCAGCAGCGCTCAAATGATCGATGCGCGCAATGCTAGCGTGGCGCGCGCCGACAGTTGGGCAGCATCCGGAGCCAACGGCTTCACGCCCTTTGACGCCTGTCAGGTGCAAAATGCCTATGCCGCCGTCGGGCTGGGGGACGGCGACACTGACTGCGACGGTACAAACAACGCAGCAGAAAGCGACGACGACGGGGATTACCTCCCCGACAGCGGCGACAACTGCCCCGGCGTGACCAATCCCGGCCAGCAAGACATTGACGGCGATGACCAGGGCGACGCCTGCGACTCGGACGACGACGGGGACGGCGCCCTCGATGAAGCTGACAACTGCGCGCAGGTGGTCAATCTAGGTCAGTTGGATAGGGACGGCGACAACATTGGGGATGTCTGCGATGATGACGACGGGGACGGCGTGCTGGATGCAACTGATAACTGCCTGGGAGTTGCCAATAGCGATCAGTATAATTTCGACCACGATGAAACTGGGAACGCTTGCGACACGGACGACGACAACGACGGCCTGCCCGATGCGACCGACAATTGCCCCAAGGGGGGTTACGGGGAGGGCTACCGCGACCAAACAGACCGCGACGGCGACGGCGTGGGCGACTATTGCGACAACAGTGACGACCTGCCCAACCCCGACCAGGCAGAAAGCGACGGCGACATCATCCCCGACGTCGCCGACAACTGCCCTACGCTAGCCAACTTTTACCAGGAAGATAGCGATCGCGACGGCATTGGCGATCGCTGCGACGGAGACCAATTTTTTGATTTGATACCTGACGGCAGCCTCGTAGACATTTCCATCCGCGGGGGACCAGGGCAGTTGCAGAGCGTACCCATTCCTGTCTGCCTGTCAGGCAACTGCCCCGACGGGTTTCCGCCGGATTACCTGGTGAGCATAGTGCTGACCGGCCTCTCCCCCAACGTGCAAGTGCGCGTGATAGATGACACCGGTAAGAACGTTGACCGGTCACCATATCGGGATGATCTGCGCGTCCTGCGCTTCCACCCGAACGGCGGCCGAATCTATCATCTGCTTTTCTTATTCGAAGTGGGTTTCCCTGAAGGAGATCAAGCAGGTTTCCTGGCATCCATGGACGCCGGCTCCGCAGAGAAGCAGCCCAATCCCACTCCTGAGGGTCCGACGCCCACGCCACTGCCTGAGCCACCGCCTCACCCTGAGAGTGGCATCACGGCGACCCCAACATTCACTCCCACCGCGACCCCAACGTTCAC
>ORJL011110062.1_pt1 | contig 12020 bp, 14 predicted proteins | sample 1779941 | NCBI WGS metagenome assembly ORJL01 (sample SAMEA104232317, study PRJEB22302) | groundwater metagenome | biome: forest; feature: aquifer; material: groundwater | place: USA | collected 2011-08-07 | depth 5.8 m
ATGACATCTGACCGGCCATATAGAACAGGATTAAGCCATCAAGAGGCTGTCGAAGAATTAGTAAGGTTCAAAGCCAAGCAATTTGATCCAGTTGTAGTTGAAGCGTTCCTGAAAATTGAGTCCATGCTTCCGGAGAATAATATTTTTGAGCAAAAAGCTATTTAAGATAACGCTTCAATTTGACAACTCAATACGCTGACTCACAGATTCTTTTTCAGAACCGTTTGCTCACGAATAAAAATATAAACTCCAGCGATGATCGCGATTATCACCATACTAAAACTTGTCCACTGTGCAGAAGTCCAATTAAATAAATAATGTGGCCCGTCCCCTCTCAAGAACTCCAAGGCAAACCTCCCCAGTGAATAAAGGACTATATATAGGAGAAAAACTGTTCCTCTGGGCCATTTCCTCCACTTTGAAAAAATAATGATTATGGCAAATACAATTAAATCCCATTGGCCTTCCCCTACTTCTGCAGGCCACAATGGTTGACTACCATAGGCATCATACGCTGGAGTACCAGGAGGATATATAATTCCAAAATTAGACCCTGTCGGACTTCCGTAAGCATCACCATTAAGGAAACAAGCAATTCTTCCAACTCCCTGACCCAGAATTAACCCGGGTGCCGCTATATCGGCTAATCTCCAAAATTCAAGCTTGTACATTCTAGTATATACAAGGCCGACTGTGAACGCCCCTACCAGCGCTCCCTGGATAGCTAAACCTCCGTGCCAAATCATCAGTGCCTCAAGCAGGTTTTGTGAATAATAGCTCCATTCATAAAAAAGAACTTGCCAGAGGCGGGCACCCAAAATCGCTCCGATGACCGCATAGATTAACATATTTACTAAATGCTCACGATACTGCTTCTCAGAATTAGCTAAAAAATATGATACACCCAGTCCAAGCAGGATAGCTACTGCCACGATTACACCGTAAGTTCTTAGAGAGAAATCTCCTATTGAAAACAATATTTGAGCCAATCAATACAACTCCTTTCAGCATAGTAGTCATCAATCTACCTTTTCACTCCGTAAATAGGGTAGCACCTATAATATTGTAACTAACTAAAGGCAGTCTGACGACCGCCTTGCCAATCTGAGTTCATCAACTTATCTGCTCGAATTATACATTCCCTGAAGTTGGCCCATCATTTGATTCATCTTGCCAACATTTTGTGCTCCGATTTCTTTTTTGAGTTCCTGATTCGAATTCATCAAAGATTGCATACGCCCAAAGTCCTGTTCTTGCATTGCTTCTTGCATTGCTGGGGAATTGTGTAAACCCTGCATTGCAGGGGAACTCATGAATTGCTGTTGTTGTTCAGTGGTAAACGTCTGGCTCATCAAAGTCTGCATCTTACTAAACCATGATCCGTCAGAATTAGATGCTGTATCCGCTAAGGCTGGAATGGCTATCAATCCAACTGCAATAACAGCAGTTCCTACAGCTAACCTTAATTTACTTTTAAACTTTTTCATACAAGACCTCCTTATTTGATTTTACTATTACATTACCATATACATATGATTTCTCAATGAAAATATCATGAATTTTTAATGAAATTATTTATAACTTTTTAGCAGCAGATTATTGCGATGTACGCAAAAGGTAAAAAAATACTAAAAATCTACCCTAATGAACTAAACTGTAATTGTTATTCATAGCTAATTCACAATCTCCAGTTATAATTGCAATATGCCAATAATAATAGGAAAGGAAATCATTACCATATGAGCAACAGCAAGACCCTGAGCCAAAATTCCAGGCTTAATCCTTTGATTATTGCCGCTCTTTTCCTTGTGACTTTTTCTTTTTTGATGTACGAAATATTGCTAACGAGGCTATTCTCAGCTATCTTGACTTATAATCTGGTTTTTTTGGTCGTGTCCCTTTCTATTTTTGGACTGGGCCTAGGGGGAATGATATTTTATAATTTCAGAATTCAACAGCATAAGTCTTATTTAGCAATCATTTCGGCAATAACGCCGTTAGTTATCTTAATAACAGTTAGTGCCATTTATTTTTTGCCTTATATTGGGTATTATCCTGTATACGCGATATTAGGCGCTATTCCCTTTCTATTTGGCGGCTACATACTGTCGACGATATTTAAACTTAATGCCCAAAAAGCCAGAATACTTTATTTTATCGATTTGGCAGGCTCTGCCTTAGGCAGCTTATATATTATCTTAAGTTTAAATAAGTACGGTTTTATTTTAAGTGTGCTGATCATCAGTCTTTTGTTGTATTTAGCCGCTTTATTGTTGAATATATACGAAAAAAGAATGCGTAACAGCGTTTTAGTAAGTATCCCATTTATCCTTATATTGGCACTGCTTATCCAGGGAAATTGGATTAGGAACCTTGAACAACAATTTAACGCCTATTACAGTAATCCCAATAAAGCGTTTCAGTATTTGAAACTATCCAATGCCAAACCATTGGGGGTTTCTTTTTCCAAATGGGATGCGATATCTAAAACTGATGTCATAGAAACCACTGACCCCAATACTAAAATTATTGTTACAGATGGCGGAGCGGAAGCCCCTCTAACTAAATTTAATGGAAATTTAAGTAGTGTAAGCTATCTGAAAAAAGAATCCAGGTTTATTCCCTACACTTTTGGCGAGAATAATAGCTCATTAATCATTGGATCCGGTGGGGGTTTGGATGTTCTCATGGCATTATTAGGCAATGCCAAAAAAGTTGATGCTGTTGAGATAAATCCCTCCACTGTTGATGCTGTAAATTACTTTAAAGATTATTCCGGTGATATTTATAACAGGCCAGGAGTGTCTTTATATAATCAAGACGGCAGAAACTTTATTAATAATACTGAAAAAAAATATGATAATATTAATCTCGCAATGGTTATGACCAATTCCATAGAAAACAATATGTTTGCTCTTTCCGAAAATTATATATTTACCTATGAAGCTTTTAATCAGTATTTATCGCACCTTAATAACAACGGCAAACTAAGTTTTATGGTGCATAATGTTTATGAAATGGTTAAAATCGTAAACACAGGGATTAAAGCACTTATGGATAAAGGAATTAAGCAGGGAGATGTTACAAAATATTTTGTGATTATTGCTGAACCCGACAGCCATGCCGGTATGAGCAATGATTCAATCGTAATGCCGTTAATAATTTTTAAGAATACGCCATTTCAGGCAGATGAGATAAATTCTCTTAAACAAGCAGTCAGTGAACGGAATAAATTGCTACTGCAGTCTCCAGACAACAGTCGAATCGATGTGTATCAGCTCCTGGCTGCTTCGCAAATAAATTACGAGCAACTGATTGACGCAACTCCATTTAACTCCAAACCTATTTATGATAATAGCCCATTTATCCATAATTATTCGAAGTCAATACCTGGTTCGCTTTTATTCCTCTTGGTTCTCTGTATAGTAATCTGGTTATTGATTAAAAAAATCTATATTTCAAGGAAAATAAGACTAAATACTAATTTGGAAGTGTATTTCGGCTCTTTAGGCATAGCATACATGCTCATTGAGTTACCTATTATTCAAAAGATGACATTATATTTTGGAACTCCTTCTTTAGCTTTCAGCCTTGTTTTGTTCAGCTTGTTATTAAGCAGTGGAACCGGCAGCTTAGTAAGCGAGACTACCTTTGCCCAAAAAAACATATTAATAAAAAATAGATATTTTTTATTGATTGGCGTTAGTATTCTTTTGGTTTTTCTTAGTTTCAATTCGGTTGAGGAATTAGTCAGTAATATGGCAATAACATATAAAGTCATTATTTCTTTTATAATGATTTCATTAATGGGTTTATTTATGGGGATTCCATTTCCGGATGGCATTGCCAAGATGTCTCAATTTGAAGAACAAGTGCCTTTAATATGGGGAATTAATAGTTTCTTTTCTGTGATAGGTTCAATTCTTGCTCTAGTATTGTCAATGTTATTTGGATTTAATATAACTGCCGGGATTGGATTATTAATTTATATGTTTCTTTATATTAATAATCCGCTCAAGAACATTGCCAACTGGGATTAGTTAAATGCTGTAAATAAACAATTCTCCTTCGTGCTGAATATATTGCTACAGTCTGTCGAAATTTATGCACTCCACAGACTAAAAAGAAATTCCCATGAATCCTTACTAGAAGTTCATGGGAATTTGTTAAGGCATAGCTGTGCGCAATTCACCGGAGTCTTGCCTGACGGCATATATTTCAGCCAATATTTTGGTCAGTTCCTCAATTTGGCTTTGCTGAGCGGCCGTGGCCTTTTCGTTAGAAAGTATGTATTTTGTCTACCGGCAAGAGCCAGTAGAAACTCAACCAATCCCAGGTTTCTTTTAATCCATAACCTTTTTCTTCACCGCCGGAATGATGATCGGCATCGCGACAATCATACTCAGGACGAAAACCCAAATCATGCCGCCGATCCGGGCCACGGCAGTGTAGGTATTTCCGTCAACCAAGGTTATGACCAGAAAAAGAAGGGTTATAGCCAGCGAGACTGCAGTATATACCACCGACGCCTGCCTAGCGGCTTTTGCTTCTAACTCGTTCATAGTAGACCTCCTCCCGCTTAGCGTGCCGGTTGCGGCTGATGTGCCGGGCGCATGCCGGATTTTCCCTGTTCTCGCCGGAAAGATGGTTGGTAGCGTTTTAAAAGAAGTGTATTCAGAGTCACGGAAACAGAACTGATGGCCATAAAGAAGGAAGCCAGTTCCGGACTAACCAGAAGCCCTGTGAAAGGATAAAGGATACCGGCAGCCAGGGGAATACCTGTGACATTGTAAACGAATGCTCAGACCAGATTCTGTGATCTTGCGCATGGTAGCTCGCCCGATTTCGATGGCCCCGACTTCCTGGCCTATTAGCTTTTCCGAAGCTTCATAACCCAAAGCATTAATCTCTTTTTTGATCCGAGTTTTGTCCAAGGCCCCGGGGTAAAACTTCACTTTGGCGGACTCAGCCAGTAAATTGACCACAACGGAAGTTACTCCCGGCAGCCCCTTTACAGCCTTCTCAACTTTAGCAACACAGGCTGAACAAGTCATGCCGCGCACAGTAAGCAGGATCTCCTCCTCCGGCACCTCGTAGCCAATCTCTTGGATCGCTTTCACCATTTGGGGGACCCCGGCCTGATCACTTGCATAAGCTACAGCCGCCTTGCCCACAAGCAAATTGACATGAACTTCCTGCACACCGGCAAGGTTCTTCAGAACTTTTTCCACTTTCGCCACACAAGCGGCACAGGTCATACCTTGCACGGGCAGGCTAACCTGCGCTAAATTATCACTTCTTGTCATTTCATTCATAACATTCACCTCAAGCCAGTAATCTGTCAGCTTCCACCTGCTTATTATTTAACTGAGATTATCTCATCATGCGGAATACCGTATTCAAGACTTCATCTACCACCTGTGTGTCGCCGTTTTCCAACCGTTCTCTCACGCATGATTTCATGTGCTTTTCCAGAAGTAACTTAGATACTCCGTCAAGGGCAGACCGAGCGGAAGAAATCTGATTTAAGACGTTATCACAATACGCCTGACGCTCGATCATTCCTTTTATACCCCGGATTTGACCCTCGATCCGGTTCATCCGGGCGATGAGCTCCTTGATCGTCTTTTCTTCATGATGACTCTTGTGGTTGCCGTCTACTCCCTCCATATCGAGGGAGTCACCAGAGTGGACTTTAATCTGTTCGTTCATGTGCTTACCACCATTTCCGGATATAGTATAGGAAGCTACCCTATATTCCTCTGTAAAAAAAGAAACCACATAGGGCAACCAAAAACCAAAATGAACGCATTCCGGTAATCATGCGCTATAACCCGGCATTCCCGGAACAAACATGCATCGACATTCTGTTTCTGACCTCTGACTTCTGTTAAGTTAAGCTACCACTGAATAGCCGGCATCTTCCACAGCTTTGACCAGCACATCCTTTGCTACCGAACCGCTTACGACCGCCTCTTTACGCATCAAATCCACGCTGACACTTTCGACGCCCTGTACACTTTTTAAGGCCTTTTCTACGGACATCTTGCAGTGCATACAGGTCATTCCTTCCACCCGGAGCACTGTTTTCGGCCCGGAATGACTTGCTCCCATCGAATGAGCACCCATCTCAGTATGAACGTGTTCACCATGTTCCATGTGACTTTTTCCGACATGCTCCTTCTGAGTCTTACGTCCAAATCCAAACATTGCTTATTCCCCCTTGATGAATAATCATCTATTTTTTTATCAAGCAATATTAATTATTGCTTGATATTAGGATACTCCCCTATACTATATAAATCAAGCGCGAGTTTACCTAGATTATGAATTTCCGATGAATTTTCGATGAATTTCCGATGAATTTGTTCTGGATACTTTTACGTTACTGCCACTATCCTTTTTCTCATCCGGAACTATTTCACTTTTGTCCATATGCGACCCTCCGTTTGTGTTAGGAATAAAGAAGGGGTTAACCCTATTTTTTCGAAGGCTCGATCCCTGTAAAATCGATAAAGGCAACAGATAGAATAACTAAAGGCATGGTAACAATCATGGCAGGAATAAATACTCAAATTTCCAACAAAAGCCACATGCGAGGAAACATAACATTATTTTTAGCTTACGGGTTTTCCCTGCCAGGCTCTCATCCCGCCTTCTAAATTATATACTCGATTATACCCCTTGGAAATGAGAAACTGGCTGGCTGCCTCTCCCATTGACCCAGTATGACAGACGAAAATAATCCTTTTGTTTTTGTCCAGTTGGGTATAGTTTTTTTCGAAATCAGCAAAAGGCATAAGAATGGCCCCTGGTATATGTTCCTTGTTATATAAAGAAGATTCTCTCAGATCGACAATTTCGGTACCTTTCTCTATTCCGGCATCCAACTGCCTTTTTAATTCCTCAACTGTGATGGGCTGAACTTTATTAACGGAAGTTGAACGGCTATTATTTGTACATCCAGCAATAATTAAAGTCAATATTCCAAGCAAAGCGAGCAAAAATAACAGTCTCTTCATCGCAATATCTCCTTAAAGACGAATTTAGGGCACTACAACGACCGCGACTCAAATGAAACCAAAGGAATAAAGAAAATAGACAAAACTGGCGAAAGTTATCCCCGTTGACAGCCATAACACAATTCTTTGTTTACGGTGCACCACAGTTTTTATTGTAACAACAGAATTTGACTAAGCTATGAAGCAGATATGAATAACTCATGAAGAAAAAAAATTAGAAATCAGGACTTTCAATAATAATCTGACTGCTCACATGATGACCTGAACCACTTTTCTGGGATCTAACTAATGTTCACTGGAATGTTGTTAATCTGCATTTACACACCATCAAAAAGGAGTTGTCCCATGCTTGGGACAACTCCTCTCTTTTTATTTACTTGACTCGATAATTTTAATAAGATCTTCTTCTACCTGGATCGCAAAATCCTCCAAGTGGGGGTTATCAAAAGTTTTGCTCAAGTGTGTAGGGCGAATCATACTGATCACTACTTCTCGATTTTCATCTTCACGAACGTTAATTCGGCAAGGCATGAGTAAGCTAACCGTAATGTCAACCTGCAATGCAGTATATGCATACTTCGCATTACAAACCTCAATAATCTTTAAGGGCTTGATTTCAAAACCTTTTTCTCCGAGAGTAGCCTTTACATCATGAATGTGTAGTACACGAAAACGATTGGCTGCTGTTTGTTCTTTAATTATCTCAACGGTCTCATCAAATGATTTTGAAGTAGTTACCTGATATATTCCATTATCCATTATTATTAGCTCTCTTTCTTAAAAAATTCTACTTATACTCAACTTAATTCACTTAATTCATAAGGTCATGTTTACGACGACTATATTCTTCTGAATCAATTTCTCCTCTGGCATAACGCTCACGAAGCACATTCAAGGGATTGTCTTTGGAATAATGACCTACTGGAGCTTTGGTAATATAGTTACGAAAAAGATTGACTCCAATTACAATTAGGGCTATCCAAAAGATAAGTTGCACAGCCATCCCAATTAAACCAACCCACCAGTAATTTCCGTTTCCCAAAAAACCATTGCCATAACCTGAGCCGTAACCCCACATCATATTGCCCCAACCCATAATAATCAATTCCTCCTTTAATATTGCTGAAGTACTCTTTTACGTTCATTAAATTCTTGTTCGCTGATTTCTCCACGAGCATAACGCTCACCAAGTAGGTCCAAGGCATCATTGGAACCACTCGCTTGATACTTAGCCTGCTCCGACCAAAGTGGACCCCGTTGATCTATTCCTCCCTTCGAAAGTTAGTTTTTCCATGTCTACTTTTATATGAATACCAGATAATGTCTGCTCTTATCTACTGAAATTAGTTTAAACCATAATTAAGATAAACCCGTGAATAAGTTATGAAGTTTTGATGAATACCACTCGGAGGTATGGGGGGACAAGAATTTTGATTTTGCTTCAAATACTAAAGCAGTTATACACCAGATATTTCAAAATCATAACTAATAATGGTTATTCCTGGAAGGAGAGAAATAATGTGAATTCTCACTACATTCATCATATTAATATGAAGCACTTGGGCTTGAATGGCGAGATATTGATTTTGAGAAAGGTCTTATTACTATTGTCCGGGCTGCCGATACTAAGCATCGTAAACTTAAAGACAGACCGAGAACAGCAAGCGGGTAATTGAGCTAGACGAAGAGACAATGCAAGAATGACCATGAACACCCGTATAATACTCCTGCTTTAAAAAACTTATACCCTCATTTGGCTTTAGTAATTCAAGGAAAAAAAGATGACAATGAGAATGGACGTTTAGTTTTGGCATTTCTCTAGACCTCCAAATCGGGGGTCTTTTCTTATTCCCTAAACAATTTCATATAAACTACCAAGGAGGGTATTCTCTCCCGAATGCTTTGGCTAAAGGCGGGTTACTAATCTTAATTCTTGTTTTCTAGGAGGGGTTGATGACCAGTCTAAGTCCCTGTATATTATCGATGTTACCGGTAATGTTGGGATATGGTATTTAGTGGGGAGTTGAATACCACAACAAGTTACGAACAGAACAACATTAAAACACAGCAGTAGATGCCACTGTTTACCAGTTCGATAATTCACAGATATCAATTTGTATATTTGCCAGACGGCCTCGAGTCTTTTTTTTATTATCTATTGTTTTGGTTCTAAATAGTTGTACAATAAAAGCGAAAGCTAAGGAAAGGATGTTTTTTTCGATGCGCATTTTATTGGTTGACGACGAGAAGAAGATAGCTAACGTGTTAAAAGCCTATCTTCAACAAGAAGGGTTTTATGTTACGACCGCAGTTAACGGTCTCGTAGCCTTAACTTTGTTTAAGGAAAACCAGTTTAACTTGATTATCCTCGATTTAATGTTGCCTGGCCTTTCGGGTGAAGAGATCTGCCGCGAAATTCGCAAGGTTTCAGCCGTCCCTATTATTATGCTAACTGCCAAAGTAGATGAAGAAGATCGGATAGCGGGTTTAGGGCTAGGAGCAGATGATTATATCGTAAAACCATTCAGCCCGCGCGAGGTGGTAGCAAGGGTACGGGCGGTGCTTCGGCGTACAAATCCAGTTCTAGGTCCGGTGGCCGATGAAATATCATACGACAATGGATTAAGCATTAACAATATCAGACACGAAGTTCGAAAGAATGGGGCAATTGTTCCATTAACTCCTACCGAATTTAAGTTACTAGTCGTCATGGCTAAAAACCCTGGACAAGTCTATTCTCGCGAACAGCTTATTGAAATCGTTCAAGGCTACAATTTCGAAGGTGACAGCAGGGTAATCGACGCCCATGTTAAAAAAATAAGGCAAAAAGTTGAAAACAACCCATCAGTCCCCCAGATAATCCTTACTGTTTACGGCATCGGCTATAAATTCAATCCAAATCCGGAGGAATAAATGGGAAAAAAACTTTTTCTCTCTATATTGGCTATCATCGTCTTGACACTTGGACTCTCGATGCTTTCGGTAAACCTGGCATTCAAATATCAGTTTAATAACTATCTTACCCATACAACGGAAGCAGTCCTTGAACAACTGCCCCAACGCCTGGCATCCGCTTATAAAGCCCTCGGCTGGGATGATGTCATCTTAGAAAGTATAGCTGAGTCCCTTCCTTTAGGTACCACAGTTGATCTAAGGCAACCGGATAACGGTCAGTCCATTGACATTCTGATGAATCCAATGGATATCATGCATAGCAACATGAAAAATATGGGTATGGATACTAAAACAATGCAAGGTATGCCCTATTCAGTTCAAGGATGGAATTCGAAAAACGTAGAGGTAAGCGATGGCAATAAAACTATTGCCATCGCGGTCATCACCTACCCAACCAGCGCACGGATTCTTAATCTCGAGGACGTTACTTTTATTACAACGATTTTATATTTACTGATTGGCGCCGGGGGGTTATCTTTACTTCTCGGTATTCTGCTAAGTTACTTGACAAGTAAACATCTAGTATCACCTCTCCGCCAGTTAACTCAAGCTGCCGACCGAATTGGGCAAGGCCACCTGGAAGAACGGGTATTTGTAAATACCAGCGATGAAGTCGGCCTGTTGGCTCACGCTTTTAACGTCATGGCTGACAACCTATACAAGCAAGAAGAACTACGCAAGCAGTTTATCGCTGATATTGCCCACGAAATCAGAACTCCCCTGACCTCCATTCGCAGTTTGGTGGAAGCGTTTGAAGACGGAGTCCTTCCAGCCGACTCGGAGAACTTGTCTTCTCTCAATGAAGAGATTGATCGTTTGGTCGATTTAGCCAGCGATTTAAAGGATTTGAACATTGCCGAAATGGGAGCACTTGAGGTTAAACCTCTTCCAGTTGACGTTAACAGTGTTGTGAATAGAGTAATTCATAACCTCTCCCCTCTTATACAAGAAAAGAACTTGAACCTGGATTGGGTACCCACCTTAACCCCTGTGATACTCGCCGGTGACCAGCGTCTTTTGACCCGCTTGGTTTATAATCTGGTTCATAACACCTATAAATACACCGAGGCCGACGGACGCATCACCGTATCACTTCAAGAAACCTCTGCTTCGGTTACTCTTATTATTAAAGACTCTGGCATTGGCATCCACGAAGATGATTTACCCTATATTTTTGAACGTTTTTACCGGGCGGACAAATCAAGAACTCGTGAAACCGGAGGAAGCGGAATTGGACTGGCATTAGTACGCCAAATAGTCATGTTGCATTGTGGCAAAATTTATGTTGATAGCCAGGTTGGACAGGGGACTACGTTTAAGGTTGTTTTGCCAAAGACGGAAAAATGACACGCAGACGTCTATTCTCCAGGCTCTGTTCATAGAAATGAAGCAGCTCAAGGATTTCTGCATCCGCCAGAAATCCTTGAGCTATGGGAGGTCATTCAAGTCTATTTTGAGTTACTTAATAACTTGAATGGTAGAAATCGTCCTGTCCGGCTCATGTAGTTAACGTATTCCTCTCCGAAAACTTTTATCGATTCAACCTCCTCTAACTTCGCGAGTTTTACATACATTACGACCAACACCGGAAACATCAGGAGGGTCAGAAGGGTAGGCCATTGAAGCAGAAAGCCTATCATAATAATGATAAAGGCTAAATATTGAGGATGGCGAATCCAAGCATAAGGGCCCGTTTGGGCTACCTTTCCAGCTCGCTGGGCTTTATACAGGTATACCCAGGTTGCCATCAGAAAAAAGAGGCCGCCTGAGACCAACCACCCGCTGGCTATATGAATTGGGTTATAATGGGGATCCCCTGATAAACCTAATAGTGTATACCATATATGTCCGGAATCGTGGGCAAGTAACGATATTTGGGGGAATCGGTAACTCAACCAACCAGAAAGTAAATAGATCCTTAATGGAAAGCCATACATTTCACTGAACAGTGCGATGATAAAAGCCGAAAAAGTCCCAAATACGCGCCAATCCCGAACGTTTTTAGGCCGAACGAAACTAAAGGCGAAAACGATAAAAACCAAC
>ORJL010599134.1_pt1 | contig 12019 bp, 10 predicted proteins | sample 1779941 | NCBI WGS metagenome assembly ORJL01 (sample SAMEA104232317, study PRJEB22302) | groundwater metagenome | biome: forest; feature: aquifer; material: groundwater | place: USA | collected 2011-08-07 | depth 5.8 m
GCTGCGCCTTATGGCATCCTTCAGTTCAGATGTAGTAACGTCTTTATTCTGCAAAAACTTCTCCATGACGAAATCATCTACTTCGGCAACTTTTTCAACCAAAATATTATAGTATTTATTTACCTCAGCCAGATGTTCTTCCGGAATATCCTTAAGTTCAAATTCTTTCCCGGTATCGTCTTTATATAAAATCAATTTTTTCTCTAATAAATCAAACATTCCTTTAAATTCGGTTTCCGCACCAAACGGAATCTGAATTGCCGCAGCAGGCGCAGCTAATTTAGTATGCATTTCATCGACTACATTATGAAAATTAGCGCCGGTCCTATCCATTTTATTTACAAAGGCAATCCTAGGTACGCTATAACGGTCAGCCTGGCGCCAAACTGTTTCTGATTGCGGCTCGACTCCGCCTACGGCACAAAAGACTATAATTGCTCCATCCAATACCTTTAAAGACCTTTCAACTTCAACGGTAAAATCAACGTGGCCGGGAGTATCGATAATATTAATATGATGATTCTTCCAAACGCATGTCGTAGAAGCTGCGGTAATGGTAATGCCTCTTTCCTGCTCCTGGACCATCCAGTCCATAGTAGCAGTTCCGGAATCAACTTCACCTATCTTATAGGTACGCCCGGTATAAAAAAGTATTCTTTCGGTAGTAGTTGTTTTACCGGCATCAATGTGCGCGATAACCCCGATATTCCTGATTTTTTCTAAAGCAACGTGTCTTTTCATTTTTTTACCAACGGAAATGCGCAAAGGCCTTATTAGCATCAGCCATTTTATGCGTATCATCCCTCTTTTTAATTGCGGAACCTTCTGCCTTATAAGCCGCTAATATTTCATCCGCTAACTTCTGCTCCATAGACTTGCCTTTTCTGTTTCTGGCAAAATCCCTCATCCAACGCAAAGCTATTGAATTACCCCTATCCTGCCTTACTTCGGTAGGAACCTGGTATGTCGCCCCGCCGATACGACGAGGTTTCACCTCAAGCCGAGGACGGACATTATCGATAGCCTTATAAAAAACCTTTATTACATCCGGCTCATTAAGTTGTTTCTTTAATATTTCAAAAGCACCATAAACAATATTCTCGGCAGTCGACTTCTTACCCTCGACCATAACCATATTTACGAATTTACCGACAACCTTACTGTTGTATTTTGGATCCGATGCTGTTTCTTTTTTCGATACGCTTCTTCGTCTCATTTAGGTCTCTTTGCTCCGTATTTAGAACGTGATTTTTTGCGCTGGTTGACACCCGCCGTATCCAGCGTGCCTCTTACAATATGATATCTGACTCCGGGTAAATCCTTGACACGGCCGCCTCTTACCAGAACTATTGAATGCTCCTGCAAATTATGGCCTTCACCGGGAATATAAGCCGTTACTTCTATCCCTGTGGTAAGCCTGACCCTGGCAATTTTACGAAGTGCCGAGTTCGGCTTTTTAGGCGTCATGGTTTTTACCTGCAAACATACCCCTCTTCTCTGAGGGCAGCTCTTTAGAGCCATGGATTTAGATTTCTTCTTTTTTGATACTCTACCTTGTCTGATTAACTGTGTAATCGTTGGCATCTTGCTATTCCTTCGCTTTTAGTTCTGCTTTGGCTGCTGCTTCTTTTTCATCTGCCATCTTGATTATTTCAATTTCCCTGTGCCCGCGGAAACCCGTTCCCGCAGGAATCAAATGGCCTACAATAACGTTTTCTTTAAGCCCGAGAAGATCATCGCGCTTGCCTTGAGTAGCTGCTTCTGTAAGCATACGTGTAGTCTCCTGGAAGCTGGCAGCGGATATAAAACTTTCAGTACTTAAAGAAGCTTTGGTTATACCTAATAATAGCGGAGTTGCCTGTGCGGGTTTACCGCTTTTCTTAAGAATCCTGGCATTCTCCTTCTGGAACTTAACCTTATCCACCTGTTGCATCGGTAAGAATTCGCTATCACCCGGATCTTCAATGCGTACCTTTTTCAACATCTGCCTAATTATTAATTCGATATGCTTATCATTTATATGCACACCCTGCAGACGATATACTTCCTGGACTTCGTTGACTAAATATTCCTGAAGCATCTTATCGCCACAAACTCTTAAAATATCCTGCAAAACTACCGGCCCGTCAGTAAGCTGCTGCCCGGATTGGACCCTATCGCCCTTATAAACATTAGGATGCTTTCCGTGAGGAATTATATATTCCCTGGCCATGCCTGTAGGGGATTTAACAATAATCAACCGTTGATCTTTTTTAGTCTTGCCGAATTCCACAAAACCGTCAATTTCGCTGATAACTGCCGGATCCTTTGGCCTACGGGCTTCAAATAACTCAGCGATCCTAGGCAAACCTCCGGTAATATCTTTTGTCTTTGCGGTTAAACGCGGGATCTTGGCGATTATATCACCGGCTTCAGCAATCTGGCCGTCTTTAAACATAATGTGCGCACCCACAGGGATAGGATAAATACCCATAATTTCCTTATCTTTATCCAAAATTAATATCTGCGGTTGATATTCCTGTTTATGTTCGACAACCACATGTTCAGTCACTTTGGTAACCGGGTTCATTTCCTGAACCACGGTAACACCTTCTTTTAAATCCTCATATTTTACAGTACCTCCGACTTCGGTAAGAACCGGCGAAGTATAAGGATCCCAATGGATAAACGATACGCCCTTGTTAATCTCATCGCCCGTACTAACATTTAAGAAAGCGCCTTGAGGAACTAAATAACGCTCAAGTTCTCGGCCATCTTTATCATTGATAGTTACGGATCCATTACGATTCAAAACAACAAACTCTTTCTTTTTCTGAACAACCCTAAGATTATGATACTCAACAAAACCCTTATTTTTAGAAACTGTAAACGACTGTTCGACAACCCTGGATGCAGTTCCGCCGATGTGGAAAGTTCTCAATGTCAGCTGGGTTCCCGGTTCGCCGATACTTTGCGCTGCGATAACCCCGACTGCTTCACCTAATTCCACTAATCTTCCAGTAGCCAAATTACGGCCGTAACATTTCATACAAATTCCCCGGTCGGATTCACAAGTAAGCACAGAACGAATACGGATTTTTTCAATACCCAGCTCCTCAATCTTTTCCGCTTTTGCTTCAGTAATTTCCTCGCCCTGTTCAACAATAACTTCGTCAGTAATAATGTTAACAATATTATCCAACGCAACACGTCCTACAATACGGTCTCTTAAACTAACTACCAATTCATTGCCTTCGGTAATTGCTTCAACGGTAATACCATTTAAAGTTCCGCAGTTTTCTTCATTAATAATAACATCCTGCGCAACATCAACCAGCCTGCGGGTCAGATAACCTGCATCTGCGGTTTTAAGAGCAGTATCGGCAAGACCTTTACGTGCACCGTGGGTAGAAATAAAATATTCCAAAACCGTAAGACCTTCTTTAAAATTTGCGGTAATAGGATTTTCGATAATTTCGCCTGAAGGCTTTGCCATAAGTCCACGCATACCGGATAACTGACGCACCTGCGGGCGGGATCCTCTTGCGCCGGAGTCTGCCATCATAAATATAGGATTAAAGGTATGCATACCTTTAAATAACATATCCGAAATCCTATCGGTAGCATGGGTCCAGACATCGATAACCTTGTTATAGCGCTCCCTGTCAGTAATAACACCCTTATGATACTGGTCTTCGATTTTTTTAACTTCGTCTCTGGCTTCCTTAAGAACTTCCGGTTTTGCTGGCGGAATAACTAAATCATCTATGCCGATAGAAATGCCACCGAGTGTCGCATAAGTAAACCCTAGAGTTTTAACTTCATCCAATAATTGAATTGCCCGGTTATGCCCAAACCTGCGATAGCATTCGCTAACCACAATACCGACATTACCCTTATTTAATTCTTTATTTACGAACCCGAATTCCTTGGGCAGTATTCCGTTAAAAATAACCCTTCCGACGGTAGTTGCAATTATTTGCCTACCAGGGATAACCTTACGCTCATCAAAATTCCAAACCGAATCAACGCGTAATTTAATTTTAGCATGTAAATCAGCCGCTTTATCTTCATATGCAACAATTACCTCATCGGCATCGCTAAATATTTTATTTTCACCCAATACGCCTGGTTTTTCCTTAGAAAGATAAGAAAGGCCTAAAATTATATCTTGGCTAGGGGTAACTATAGGCTTACCTTGAGCAGGCGAGAATATATTGTTTATAGAGTACATCAACAATTTCGCTTCAATCTGTGCCTCTAAAGACAAAGGAACGTGCACTGCCATTTGATCACCGTCGAAATCTGCGTTAAAACCGGCGCAGACTAACGGATGAATTTTAATGGCTTTACCTTCGGTTAAAACCGGCTGAAATGCCTGCATACTTAAGCGGTGAAGCGTAGGGGCACGGTTTAAAAGTACAGGATGGTCTTTAATAACTTCATCTAAGATATCCCAAACTTCAATTTTTCCGTGACCGACCATACGACGCGCACCTTTGATCGTATGCACAAAACCTTTTTCTTTTAATTTCTTTATAATAAACGGCTCAAATAACTCCAACGCCATTTGTTTCGGCAACGCGCATTCATGCAACTTAAGCTCAGGTCCGACAACAATGACCGAACGTCCGGAATAATCAACACGTTTACCCAACAAGTTCTGGCGGAAACGGCCTTGTTTACCTTTAAGCATATCCGAAAGCGACTTTAACGGACGATTATTCGCGCCCATTACCGCCCTGCCGTGACGGCCGTTATCTAAAATTGCGTCAACTGCTTCCTGAAGCATTCTTTTTTCATTACGGATAATTACATCCGGGGCATTTAACTCCAATAATTTCTTTAAACGATTATTACGATTAATCACCCTGCGGTATAAATCATTAAGGTCAGATGTAGCAAACCTTCCGCCGTCTAACGGGACTAAAGGCCTTAAATCCGGAGGAATAACCGGAAGCACATCGATAACCATCCATTCGGGCTTATTAGTGGATTTCTTAAAATCTTCAACTATTTTTAAAGTTTTTAATGACTTACGGTTATCTAAGGCGCCTTTTGATTTTTCTAAATCCTTATGGAGCTTACGGCAATATGAATCTAAATCAATATCCCTTAAAAGTTCTTTAATTGCCTCAGCGCCAATTTTGGCTTTAAATTTAGAACCGTATTTCTCTAAAGCCTCCTGATACTTCTCTTCGCTAAGCAACTCTCTTTTCTTAAGCGGAGTCTCACCCGGATCAATAACCACATATTCTTCATAATAAATTATTTTTTCCAATTCCCTAAGAGTAACATCTAACAGCGTGGCAATACGGCTGGGCACAACCTTAAAAAACCATATATGAGTAACCGGAGCTGCCAATTCAATATGCCCCATACGCTCACGCCTAACCGATGAACGATCAACGGTTACGCCGCAACGGTCGCATGTAATACCTTTAAATTTTATCCCTTTATATTTTCCGCAATTACATTCCCAGTCGCGGATAGGCCCGAAAATTCTTTCGCAAAACAAACCGTCTTTTTCCGGCTTAAGGGTACGATAATTAATAGTCTCTGCTTTTTTAACTTCGCCTTTAGACCAAGAACGAATTACCTGCGGTGAAGCAAGCTTTATGGAGATACTATCAAATTGAATAGATTCTTGTATCATTGTTTTGCCTTATCTAGGTGAATGTCTAAACACAATCCCTGTAATTCTTTCACTAATACGTTAAAAGATTCCGGAGTCCCATGGCTTAAACGCTGCTCGCCTTTAACAATCGCCTCATATATTTTTGTTCTTCCTGAAACATCGTCGCTCTTTACAGTAAGCATTTCCTGCAATATAAATGCAGCACCATATGCCTCTAAAGCCCAAACTTCCATTTCTCCCAGCCTCTGCCCGCCGAATTGCGCTTTACCGCCCAATGGCTGCTGAGTAACTAACGAATATGGACCGATTGAACGAGCGTGAATCTTTTCATCCGCAAGATGTATAAGTTTCATCATGTAAATATATCCTACGGTAATTTTCTGATCAAAAGGCTCACCCGTATGGCCGTCATGAAGTTCTATCTTACCATCTTCAGGAAGCCCTGCCTTTTTAAGCATTTCTTTAATTTCCGCTTCAGTTGCGCCGTCAAAAACCGGGGTCATAGTATAAAGGCCAAGTGTCCTGGCAGCCCAACCTAAATGCGTCTCTAAAATCTGTCCGACGTTCATACGGGAAGGAACACCCAAAGGATTAAGCACTATTTCAACAGGAGTACCATCCGGTAAATACGGCATATCTGCTTCCGGCATTATCCTGGCCACAACACCTTTATTTCCGTGCCTTCCGGACAACTTATCGCCTACGGTTACTTTCCTTTTCGTAGCAATATAAACCACCACTCTCTTTAATACACCCGGAGGCAACTCATCACCACGCCTGACCTTTTCTATTTCCTGTTCCTGTTCGGATAAAAGTTCCTGAATCTGCTCATCAAATGAATTAGCCACGATCTTTGCCTCTTCATTATCCGAAAAATCCGCAGTATCAACTTTTAATTTATCTATACCCAAAACCTGCGCTAAACGTACACGCCTGTCGGTTTGCACAAACTCAATTTCCTGTTTATAATAAGCTTTTAATTCCCTGATTTTTATTAACTCACGGCTCTTTTCTTCCTTGGACTTACGGCCGCGTTCCTTGCGTTGAAAGACATGCACATCAACCACAATACCTTCAACCCCCGGAGGAACAGTTAAAGATGTATCGCGCACATCAGATGCTTTTTCTCCGAATATGGCACGTAAAAGCCTTTCTTCGGGAGAAAGCTCGGATTCGGTTTTAGGAGTAACCTTACCAACCAATATATCTCCTGCCCCGACCTCGGCTCCGATACGGGTAATACCAGTAGTATCAAGGTTTCTCAAGCTTTCTTCACTGACGTTGGGAATATCACGGGTTATTTCTTCATTGCCTAAACGAGTTTCAATTGCTTCAATTTCAAATTCTTTTATATGTATAGAGGTAAACGCGTCTTCTCTAACCAATTTCTCACTTACAAGAATAGCGTCTTCAAAGTTATATCCTCTCCAAGGCATAAACGCAACCAGGATATTTTTGCCTAACGCCAACTCGCCGTTCTTCGTACTAATTCCGTCGGCAATAACCTGGCCTTTTTCAACATGCTCGCCTAATTTCACTAGCGGCCTTTGGTTTAAACAAGTATCTGCGTTAGTACGCATGAATTTCTTAAGTTTATAAGTTTTCTTGCCCACAGTAATAGCGGAGCTATCAACTTTATTTACTTTTCCGGAATCTTCAGATATAACCACTGCTCCGGAATCACGTGCAACCAACCCTTCCATGCCTGTGCCGACAACCGGCGGATCAGTAATCATGAGAGGAACTGACTGACGCTGCATGTTTGAACCCATCAAAGCGCGGTTTGCATCATCATGCTCTAAGAAAGGGATTAAAGAAGTAGCCACCGAAACCAACTGCTTTGGAGAAACATCCATATACTGCACTTGTTTTGGGTTTACCTTAGGGAAATTACCACTATGACGGCAAGAAACCTCTTTTTCCAAGAATGTTCCGTCGGTATCAATAGGAACATTAGCCTGAGCAATAATCTTGTCTTCTTCGGCATCCGCGGTAAGATATTCAACACGGCGAGTAACTTTACCATCTTCAACTTTACGATACGGGGTCTCGACAAAACCCATGGTATTAACTTTAGCATAAGTGCTCAGAGACGCAATCAAACCGATGTTCGGACCTTCCGGAGTTTCAATAGGACAAATCCTACCGTAATGAGAAGGATGAATATCTCTTACCTCAAAACCTGCTCTTTCACGTGATAAGCCACCCGGGCCTAAAGCACTCAATCTTCGTTTATGGGTTAAATCTGCTAAAGGATTAACCTGATCCATAAACTGAGAAAGCTGGCTACGGGCAAAAAAATCATGGAGTTGGGTTGAAAAAAGCTTTGAATTGATTAATGAATGGATATTTAAAAACTCAGGAGTGCCTAAAACATTAAGCTTCTCGCGGATAGAACGTTCCATGCGGTTCATGCCGATTCTAACCTGATTTTGAACCAACTCTCCCACGGTCTTAATGCGGCGGCTTCCTAAATGGTCGATGTCATCAATCTTTCCCTCGCCTGCCTTAAGACGGATAAGATATTCAATTACCTTAATTACCGTCGCCGAATCCAGGACTCGCTTATCCAAAGATACGTCCATGCCCAACTTACGGTTTAAAATAAATCTACCTGCTCGTTCTAAATCATATCTTGCCGGATCAAAAAATAACCTGTAAAAAAGATTTTCCGCGCCTTCCTTAGTAACCGGTTCAGTCGGCCGCATTTTGCGGTAAAAATCCATATATGCTTCTTCTTTGTTTTTGGTATTATCTTTCTTTAAAGTATTTTCGATTTCCGGATGATTCTTGCTGAAAGCAGAAATAATATCCGCATCGCCGGCAAAACCCAGGATTCTTAGCATTTGCGTTGCCGGAAAACTTCTTCTTCTATCTACATAGGCTAATATAGTTTCAGACAAATCATATTTAAACTCAAGCCATGCACCGCGGTAAGGAATAATCCTGCCGTAAAATATTTTCTTTCCGGTTGGATGATCCTCTTCTTCAAAAGAAACGCCCGGTGAACGCTGTAGCTGGCTCACTACTACGCGCTCATCGCCGTTAACAATGAAGCTTCCGGTTTCAGTCATTAAAGGTATCTCGCCGAAATAGGCATCCTGTTCCTTGGTTTCCTTAGAAGTCACCAAGCGGAATTTTGCCTTTAAAGGCGCAGCATATGTTACCGATCTTTTCTGAGACTCTTCAAGAGAATACTTAGGTTTACCAAAAGTATAATTGATAAACTCAAGCCTGACCGAACGGTCGGCATTCTCTATCGGAAATACCTCTTCAAAAACTTCCTGCAAACCTTGACGCTTACGCTGTGACGGATCAACATCCATCTGCAAAAAATCAACGTAAGAGACAGTTTGTAATTCCAGAAGATTCGGAATATCGTATGTATCCTTTAACCTGGCAAAGCTTTTACGTTTATTCATTATTTGCCTTTATATTATTTAAGTTCTACAGTTGCTCCTGCTGCTTCCAATTTTTTCTTCATATCTTCGGCTTCTTCTTTCGGAACGCTTTCTTTGATCGGCTTAGGTGCTCCGTCAACTAAATCTTTAGCTTCCTTAAGGCCTAAATTGGTGATAGTCCTGACTTCTTTGATAACCGCTATTTTATTAGCGCCGGCACTGGTCAATACGACGGTAAAAATACTCTTCTCTTCCGCCGCGGGAGCTGCTGCTCCTGCACCTGCAGCAGCCATAGGAGCTGCCATCATCGGCATATTTGCCTGTACCCCAAACTTCTCTTCCAGGGCCTTTACCAGATCCGCCAATTCAAGGACAGTCATCTCCTCGATTGACTTAATTAATTCTTCCATTTTCTGAGCCATTTGAACACCTCCTGATTTGATTTAGTGAAAACCACTCCTGTTTTTAATTACTTGTTTTCTTTTGCCTTATCTGTTCCAAACAAGATACCAAATTCCTTAAATTCCCGTTCAATACCATAACCAACTTTACTATCGGCGCATTTAATGCCCCAACTACCTGGGCGCGTAAGGCATCTTTGCCGGGAAGTTTCGCTAGTGCCTCAATACCTTTCCTATCGATAATCTTATCTTTTAAGAAAGCTGCCTCAAGTTTCAAATTCTCGTGGTTTTTAGAGAAATCGCAAAGAGCTTTGGACGTGCCTACCGGTTCTTCATTGACAAAAACAAAACCGCAAGGGCCATCGATGAATTTACCCAAATCCTCCCAGCCTAAATCTTTTAAAGTGCGCTTGGTGATTTTATTACGAATGACAAAGAAATTAGCATTCGCGTTTTTCAGGGAAATTCTTAAATTACTTAAATCAGGGCTGGATAAACCTGAATACTTAACAACGAAGACTGCGCTTGATTTTTCTAATTTTGACTTAATACGGCTGGCGGATATTTCTTTGATTAACTTTCCTAATTTTCTCATATGTTCAACCTCAATCCGGGATTCATAGTCACAGATATAAAAAGGCTATTCATAAATTTACCTTTAATTGAAGCCGGCTTTGCTTCATTAAGGGCGTTAATTACACAAGTTGCATTTTCCAAAATCTTGTCTTCGCTAAAAGAAATCTTTCCCACAGACAAATGAACCCCGCCTTGTTTATCCACGCGAAATTCAACCTTGCCCTTTTTAACATCATCTATGGCTTTACCTATATCATTAGTAACGGTACCTGTCTTAGGGCTAGGCATAAGACCGCGAGGGCCTAATACCTTGCCTAATTTGCTTAAATCTTTCATCATATCCGGAGTGGCAATAACACAATCAAAATCCATAAAGCCGCCGGCAACTTTCTCGATCAATTCAATTCCGCCTACGATATCCGCATGAGCTTCTTTAGCAACCTTTTCATATTCACCTTTGCAGAATACGGCAACCCGTACCTTCTTTCCGGTTCCATGGGGCAGGACAACGGTCCCGCGAACCATCTGGTCGGATTTTTTGGAATCCACATTTAAGCTAAAATGTAAATCCACCGAAGCATCGAATTTCGGAACAGGAAATTTCTTTAACACAGAAATTGCTTCTTTTAGGTTATACGACTTATCCTTGTCTAGGCCTTTATTTGCTTCTTTATAACGCTTACTTTGTACTTTCATAGTTTATCCTTCGACCACAATGCCCATGCTTCTGGCTGTGCCCTCTACGCTCTTTATAGCTTCATCCATATCCTCAGTATTTAAATCTTTAACTTTTTGCTTGGCGATTTCTTCAGCCTGCTTACGGGTAATTTTACCGATAATTTCCTTGCCGCTTGTGCCGGAAGCTTTAGCTAAATTGGCCGCTCTTTTAATCAAAATAGATGTCGGCGGGCTCTTGATAATAAAACTAAAAGTCCTATCTTCATAGACACTGATAATTACCGGTAGTATTAATCCATCCCTACCTTTAGTCTGATCATTAAACTGTTTGCAAAACTGCATGATATTAACACCATGCTGACCTAGCGCAGGGCCAACCGGAGGAGCAGGATTTGCCTGTGCCGCCGGGACGTGTAATTTAATTTGTGCGGTTATTTTCTTTGCCATTATACTTTCTCCACTTGCCAGTATTCCAACTCAACAGGTGTTGACCTGCCGAATATAGAAATATTAACCTTTAATTTGCCTTTCTCCGGGTGTATCTCATCGATTGTACCGTTGAAATTCATAAAAGGCCCCTCTTTTACCCTTACCTGTTCGCCTTTTTCAAATATAATCTTCGGGCTTGGTTTTACTTTAGTCTCTTCGGTGCGCTTGAGGATATTATCAATTTCTCTCTGGGGTAAAGGCGTAGGCTTCCTGCCTGAACCGATAAATCCGGTAACACCGCTTATATTCTTAATAAAGGAGTAGGTTTGATCGTTCATATCCATTTCAACCAGAATATAACCGGGGAAAAACCTTCTCTGGGAAACTCTTTTCTTGCCTGAACGAACTTCCGAGATTTGCTCTGTAGGAATAATTACTTTCGTAATTGATTCCTGCAGGCCTTCAGAAACAATTTTATTTTCTAAAACCGTCCTGACCTTATCCTCCAAACCTGTCTGAGTATGTACTACGTACCAATGTTTCATATGCCCTATTAGAATTTAAACACTACACTTAAAATTTTAGAAAGCGCCAAATCCACTACCCCGATAAATACAGTCATAATTGTAGTCACGACTAAAACCACAGAAGTCGAACCGATCAGTTCATTGCGGGTTGACCAGGAAACTTTAGACAATTCAACCTTAACTTCCAAAATAAAGCCGATTATTTTCTTATTATACTTAACCGCGGCAATTACCAAAGCAACCGCGGAAACTATGAGTATTGCTTTACCTAAATTATTAATTATAAAATCCATTTTATTTTAAAAGCAAGCCTTTTTTGCTTTCTGGTCTTTTGCAGGGGTGGAGGGGCTCGAACCCCCAGTCCTGGTTTTGGAGACCAGTGGTTTGCCA